>Ga0326511_10000104_pt1 | contig 64273 bp, 90 predicted proteins | sample 0_2496_0518_D_FD_203701 | JGI IMG/M metagenome (GOLD analysis project Ga0326511, IMG submission 203701) | Bovine rumen microbial communities from UC Davis, California, United States - 0_2496_0518 | ecosystem: Host-associated > Mammals > Digestive system > Stomach > Rumen | place: USA...
CTTTAAAAATTCTCCGGGGGTTATATTTTAGGAACTATTTAGGGGACATTCTTGCATGTGTTTGTTTCCGCACAGAACTACGCCGCTTTAGTTGCTCCTTTCAAGGGTTAAAACTGCCTATAAACTCACTTTATGTATCTCCAATGTCCCCTAAATAGTTCCTAAAAGCAATGAAACATATTTAAAACTCGGTAGAACTAAGTAGAAAGGAGAGGGCTTTTATGGCTCGCAGAAAGATTACAACTACTGAGCCACTTAAAAGGCCTCGTACAGCCACCACTCAAGAAGGCAGAGAGGCTCAATTGGTGGCTCTGGCATACGATAGAGTTGAGCAGCGTCTTTTGGATGGAACCGCATCCGGTCAAGAGATCACCGCTCTAATTAAACTCGGTTCGGAGAAAGCTAAGCTCGAGCGAGAGAAGCTTCGCAATGAAACCGAGGTACTTAAATCAAAGAAAGAAGTTCTCGATGCAAGTAAGAGGACAGATGAAATGTATGAAAAGGCTCTGGCGGCAATGAGAGCCTACAGTGGTATTGAGGAGATGGAAGATGATCCGTACTTACTCTGAATTAATCACGATACCGACATTCATTGAAAGGTATCGATATTTAAAACTAGGTGATAGAGTCGGAGAAGAAACATTCGGCTTTGACAGATACATCAATCAAGCATTCTACCATTCAAAGGAATGGAAGCAGCTTAGATCACAAATCATAGCAAGAGATTTAGGATGCGATTTGGCGTTCCCGACAAGAGAGATTCCAAAAGGTGTAAAAGTATTTATTCACCATATGAATCCAATCGACGTGAACGATCTTTTATGCTCTTCGGATTATCTTGCAAATCCGGAGTACCTTATTACAACAATTAAAGTAACGCACGATGCAATTCATTACGGAGACGAGTCCCTTCTTTTCGAAGAAGAGCCTGTGATTCGTACTCCAAATGACACTTGTCCTTGGAGGTTGCAATGAGTGATTTAAACACAGAAGATAGCATCTTGCTATCAATCAAGAAACTGATAGGCGGACTTGATGAAGAAGATACGAGTTTCGATATGGATCTCATAGTTTTCATTAATTCTACCTTTACAGTTTTAGCCCAGGTTGGAGTAGGCCCTGCCGAACCATTTAGGATTTCAGATAAAACCGCTAAATGGTCCGACTTCGACTATGATGATCTTGAGGCGGTTAAAGAGTATATGTTTCTAAAAGTTAAGATGACATTTGATCCACCACTAAATGGTTCTGTTATGGATGCCTATAGGCAAAGAGCAAATGAACTTGAGTGGAGACTGAATGTTTTCTCGGAGGAACTACATGATGAAGAATAAACCTGTTACAGAACTCGATAATGAACTTTATCATTATGGAGTTCTCGGAATGCATTGGGGAATAAGGCGTTTTCAGCCATATTCTCTTATACCTAGAAAGAGTGGTAAAGGCGGCAAGGAAACAGGGCAGGCAAAGAAAGCATCCAAATCAAGAGTTACTACGTCAGTTACTAAAACGGTAAGTAAACTCAAGAATGGAAAGGTAACAACTAAATCAACAAAGAAAGTTTCAGAGCTTAAAGAAGTATCGGAGCCAAAGAAGAGCAGAAATCAGAAATCTGCAGAAGCAAAAGCAGCTGTAGAAGCTCAGGCGAAAACAGCAAGGCAGAGAAAAGAAGAACTTGATAATCTTGTTCGAACAGGAACGGCTACTGAGATTTATAATCATAGAAGCGAACTTACTAAATCGCAGCTTAATGATGCAGTAAATCGTCTTAATACAGAGAAAACGCTTCGAGCATTAGTTGCCGAAGAAAACCCTACAAAGATGCAAAAGCTTATCAAAGAACTTGATAATGTTAATGATCTTACTAAGAAAGGCCTTAACTATTACGATACAGTAAGTAAGGTGAAGAAGAATGTTGACGACATTAAGAAGGACATTAGTGACAAAGAGAAAGCTGACTTTTTAAAGAATGCAACGTTAGATGAAATAATGGAGCGACGTAAAGATTTCTCGAATAGCGATCTTACGGAGGCTAAGAACAAAGAAGCGACAGTTAAATCGTACTATGATGATAAGTTCTTAAAGAATGCTTCATATGATGAAGTAATGAAACGTAGTAATGACTTCTCAGTGAAGCAATTAAGTGAATCAAAAGCTCATCAGAAATTTTATGATGAGTATAAGGCTGATGTCGAGCAGAAGAAAGCGGCAGAAGCAGAAAAAAGAAGAATGAGAAATGAAGCTTTAGGAAAGAAGGCTAAAGAGAAATTTAATAAAGATAATCCTTTTGATTATGTTTCTCCAGAATTTAAGAAAGAGCGTACCGATGCTGAGCGTCGTAATTATTTGAAGAAATCAATTAATGAAATCGAAAGTGGTAATTACGATCATGCAGAAGCAAAACGTCAAGGAGAGCAGAGGAAACTCTTTGATGAATACTTTGAATCTGAAGTAGCAAAAACTCAGCAAAAGAAAAAGAAGAAGTAATGATGTGTACTGTAGCATTTATGACTATTTTAGCTAGGTTACCAACTAGCTAATTTTTTTATTTTGGAGGTATTATGTCTTTATCAAACACAGCAACTCCATACTATTATGGCCTATTTAGAGATGCTGTAATACGAGGAGACATACCTGTAAACCGTGAGATTTCAATGGAGATGAATCGAATAGATGCACTGATTGAAAATCCTGCAGTTTACTATGATGAAGATGCCATTAAAGGATGGGTTAAGTATTGTGAAAGCGAATTGACACTAACTGATGGCACAGATCTTCATCTATTAGATACTTTTAAGTTATGGGGCGAGCAAATCTTCGGATGGTACTATTTTGTCGAGAAAGAAGTACCAGTTCCAGATGAAGAGGGAAGCGGTGTCCATTATGAGAGAAAGATTATTAAGAAGAGACTTGTTAATAAGCAGTTTCTGATAGTAGCAAGAGGTGCTGCAAAATCAATGTACGCGTCTTGTTTACAAAGTTTCTTTCTTAATGTCGACACATCAACGACTCATCAGATTACTACTGCTCCAACAATGAAACTTTCAGAAGAAGTATTGTCACCAATAAGGACTTCTATTATCAGATCCCGAGGCCCGTTGTTCAAGTTCTTAACGGAGGGATCTTTACAGAATACTACGGGATCCAAAGCGAATCGAACAAAACTGGCATCTACAAAGAAGGGTATTGAGAACTTTCTTACAGGATCGTTATTAGAGATTCGTCCGATGAGTATTAACAAGCTTCAAGGTCTTCGATGTAAAGTCGCTACAGTTGATGAGTGGCTTTCTGGAGATCTAAGAGAAGATCCAATTGGCGCTATAGAGCAGGGCGCCTCCAAGATAGATGATTATCTAATCGTAGCTACTAGTTCTGAGGGTACGGTTCGTAATGGGTCGGGAGACACAATCAAAATGGAGCTAATGAAGATTCTTAAAGGAGAATATGAGAATCTTCATGTGTCCATTTGGTATTACAGACTCGACGATATTAAAGAGGTTGACGAACCTGAAGCATGGATTAAGGCCAATCCAAATCTCGGAAAGACAGTAAGCTATGAAACATATCAGCTTGACGTTGAAAGAGCAGAGAATGCTCCTGCAGCAAGAAACGATATATTAGCAAAACGTTTTGGTATACCTATGGAAGGGTATACCTATTTCTTTACATATGAAGAAACGCTTCCTCATAAGCGTAAGCGAAATTTTTGGAAAATGTCATGTGCACTTGGAGCTGACCTTTCACAGGGTGATGACTTTTGTGCATTTACATTTTTATTCCCGTTGTCTAATGGATTATTTGGAGTTAAAACACGAAGCTACATAACAAGGCTTACTCTTGATAACCTCCCTTTGGCTATGAGGCTAAAGTATCAGGATTTTATGCAAGAAGGGAGCCTTATCGTTCTCGAAGGAAAAGTTCTCGATATGATGGAAGTTTATGAGGACCTTGAGCAGCACATAATTGATAAAGATTACGATGTTGCTGCTTTTGGTTATGACCCTTATAATGCCAAAGAGTTTGTTGAGAGATGGGAAACCGAGAATGGTCCATTTGGCATCGAGAAAGTTCCTCAGGGATCAAAGACCGAATCAGTTCCTCTTGGAGAACTTAAGATTTTAGCTTCTGAAAGAGCACTTTTGTTTGACGAGGAACTTATGTCTTTTGCCATGGGTAATTGTATAACTCTTGAAGATACTAATGGGAACAGAAAGCTTCTTAAGAAGCGGCATGAGATGAAAATCGACAATGTTGCAGCGCTTATGGATGCTTACATTGCTTATAAGGCTAATAAGGATGCGTTTGAATAATGGAGGTAATCATGTACAGTAAAAACGATTACAGATATTACCTTGAAAGCCGTCTTGAAGAATCGGATGATTACCTTGCTCATTACGGCGTGAAAGGTATGAAGTGGCATAAACATAAGTCCGGAGTAAAGGATTGGTTAAAAAGTCAGTTTAGTTTAAATACTCCGATTGCGCAGAATACAAAAGTGGTTGATAATGTTCAAACCAAAAATAAACAAATTCAGTCGACAGGGCAGGATGTAAACAATATTCTTGTGGGCTCAATAAGAAGGCAAAATAGGCCATTAAGTAGACTTAAGAGAACTGCTAAGATGTTTACAACTAGGGAGCCAAGCCTTGAAGAACGAAAGCTTAATAATATGCGTAAAAATGTCAATGCGACTGCCAATAATAAAACGGCGCATGGAAGAATTGATCACATAGCAAAGAAAGCTGCGTATAATACAGAGCTGAAAAATTATGCTGATTCTCAGAAGCCAAAGAAACGTAAAAAGAAACAAACAATAGAAACTCTTAATACACACAAGCGTTCCAAAAAAGAGGCTAAATGGAATAAAGAGATGCAAAGCTATGGAAAGGAATACCTTGCTAGCCAAAGTAAAAAGAAAAGGAGGTAACTATGTATAGTAAAAACGACTATAGATATTACCTCGAGCATCGTCTTTCTAACTCTGATGATTATTTAGCCCATTATGGTGTCAAAGGCATGAAATGGAACAAACGAAAAGCTACCAGGACTATTGGCGATACAGCGCAATTTGTTTCCGATAAAGGCTTTCTTAGTTATGTCGATGCTGAGAAGAAGTCTAAAAAAGCATCTGCTAAATTGGCAAAAAAGCTTCGTATGGACAAAGTTGGCGAGTCTGCAAAAAAATCAGCTGAGAATGCGAAGATGCTCAGAAGAAAAGCTCCGCAGATTAAAGCCGCCTCAAGGCTACTTGTAGCTGAAACTGCTAATGCCGCTGAAAGTGGTATTAAAGGTGCGATTAAAACTAAAAGAAAGAAGAGGAGGCGTTAATGGAATATAAATTTTCGGATCGCCTCCAGCATGCCTGGAGTGCTTTAACTAGAGCTCCGACGCCACCAACCCAGATCACATATGGCGAATCATCGTCATATCGACCGGATAGGCGAAGGCTTACACGAGGTAATGAGAGGTCTATTGTGACCTCAATATACAACAGAATAGCAATGGATGTAGCGGCTGTTGACATTAAGCATGTAAGGCTTGATGAAAATGACCGCTTTTTAGATGAAATGGATACAGGTCTTAATGAGGCCTTAACTCTTAGTGCAAATATAGATCAGACAGGAAGAGCCTTTATTCAGGATGTTGTTATGTCAATGTTCGATGAAGGCGTAGTTGCTATTATGCCGACTGAGACAACAGTAACACCAAACGAAACAGGTTCTTTTGATGTCCTTTCGTTCCGTACTGCAAAGATTGTTTCCTGGTATCCACAGCATGTAAAACTTCGTTTTTATAATGAAGTAACTGGAAAACCAGCCGAAATAATCATGCACAAAAAGAGTGTTGGTATTATTGAGAATCCATTTTATGCAGTAATGAATGAGCCAAACTCCACTTATCAGAGACTCGTTAGGAAGCTCAATCTTCTTGATGCTGTTGATGAACAGAGCGGAGCTGGCAAACTTGATATTATTATCCAACTTCCTTACACCGTTAAGAATGATACCAGAAGGAATCAGGCTGAAAAGCGTCGTAAGGATATAGAAACGCAACTTGCCGGATCTAAATACGGAATAGCATACGTTGACGCAACTGAAAAGATTACTCAGCTTAATCGTCCTGTTGAGAACAATCTTATGAAGCAAATCGAGTATCTAACGAGTACACTATATGGGCAGTTAGGGATTACCGAGGAGATTCTTAAGGGAACGGCGGACGAGAAGACCATGCTGAATTACTACAATTCAACCATTGAGCCGATCCTTTCAGCTATTACTAATGAGCTTAAACGTAAGTTCCTAACCAAGACTGCCAGAACTCGCGGTCAGTCTATTGAATTCTTCAGAGATCCGTTCAGGTTGGTACCAGTTAATAGTATTGCTGACATTGCTGATAAGTTTACAAGAAACGAAGTCATGACGTCGAATGAAATCAGACAGGTTATTGGCATTAAGCCTTCTGATGATCCGAAGGCAGACATGCTTGTTAATAGTAATCTTAATCAGTCGCCAGAGCAGCTCGCAATGCAAATGGGTGTTCAACCAGGAATGTCTATGCAGGATGAAACAGTTGGAGCAGATTATGATCCGATGCAAACGCCTGTCAGCGAACTATAACAAACTTTTAAGGAGAATTCAAAATGGCAAAGAAAACTTATGACTTTAGTGGCTGGGCTACTAAATTCAACATTAAGTGTGCCGATGGAAGAACAATCCGAGAGTCTGCTTTCAAACAGAATGATGGAAAAGTTGTACCGCTTGTATATATGCATGACCATTACGATCCAGAAAATGTTCTCGGTCATGCGCTTCTAGAGTATAGACCTCCGGAAGGAGTTTATGCTTATGGAAAATTTAACAATACATCAAGAGGACAGCATGCAAAAGAGATGGTACGAAACGATGACGTACTGTCTCTTTCTATTTATGCCAATAACTTGAAAGAAGACAAGACTACTGGGGAAGTTTTCCACGGTGCAATCAGAGAACTCAGTCTTGTTCTTGCAGGGGCAAATCCTGAAGCTAGGATAGACATGCCTTATCTTGAACATGCTGATGGCGAATCTTTTGAAGCTGAAATTTTCTGCGGTGAACAAGAGCTTGAACTCTATCACTCAGAAGAAGCGGCAGAGAGTGAAGAAGGAGAAGATATGGCAAAGGATAACACCGAAGAAAGAACAGTTCAGGATGTTCTGGACGAGATGAGTGAAGAGCAGCAGAAAGTGGTCGCTTACCTGCTCGATGAAAAGGAAAAGGAAGTTCTCGAGTCTCTCGAAGATGAAGAAGAGTACGAAGACGATGAGGACTATGAAGACGAAGAAGACGATGAAGAAGAATATGATGATTCCGAAGAGGAGGAAGAAATGAAGCACAACGCATTTGATTCTGCAACAAGAACCGATAACTATCTGAGCCACGATGACATGAAGGCTATCATTGATTCAGCAGTTCGTGGCAAAACATCGCTTAGAGATACTGTTGAGGCTCATATTGAGGATGGCATCCTCTCGCACGCTGTTCCTATGGACGGAATGGTAGGCCCTTCGAGTGAAACAGCTAGCCAGACTTATGGTGTAAGAGATCTTGATATGCTCTTCCCAGAGCCAAAGTCACTTAACAATCCGCCTGAGTGGATCAAGAGAGAAACCGGCTGGGTTGACGTAGTTATGAATGGTGTTCACCACACACCTTTCTCGAGAATTAAGTCCCAGTATGCAAACATTACCGAGGATGATGCTCGCGCAAGGGGTTACATTAAGGGTAAGCAGAAGAAGGAAGAGGTCTTCACGCTGCTCAAGAGAACAACCACACCGCAGACAATCTACAAGAAGCAGAGACTGGATAGAGATGACATTACTGACATCACTGACTTCGATGTAGTAGCTTGGATCAAGGGCGAGATGAGAATGATGCTCGATGAGGAAATCGCAAGAGCTATTCTTATCGGTGACGGCAGAGAGTCAGATTCCGATGACAAGATTCACGAGCTGAACGTAAGACCTATTGCTACAGATGTTGATCTCTTCAACATTAAGGCTTCTGTTAATGTTAAGGCTGACGCTACTGATGATGTTGTTGCTAAGACATTCATCGACACAGTAATAAGATCCAGAAAGAAGTATAAGGGATCCGGTAACCCTGTTATGTTTACAACAGCTGACATGCTGACTGAGATGCTTCTGCTTGAGGACGGAATTGGTCACAAGCTGTATAAGTCCGTTGCTGAGCTGACAACTGCTCTGAGAGTATCAAGAATCGTTGAGGTTGAAGTAATGGAAGGACAGACTATCAATGACAAGCCGCTTGCAGCTATTATCGTTAACCTTCAGGACTACAATGTTGGTGCTGATAAGGGTGGCGCTGTATCGCTGTTCGATGACTTCGACATCGATTACAACCAGTACAAGTACCTCATCGAGACACGTTGCTCTGGCGCTCTGATCAAGCCGTTCTCAGCTATCACAGTTACTGTTAACAGAGTAAGTGCGTAATTAATCGGAGGAATTCAAAATGGCCAAATTTCATGGAATAGTTGGCTACGTAAAGACTGAAGAAATTAGGCCTGGAGTATGGGAACCAGTCATTGCTGAAAAGGTGTACTTTGGTGAATTTAATAGACTTTCAAAGAGCTGGCAAAACGGTGCAAAAGTTAATTCCGATATCGTCATCAGAGCAGAAGTAAGTATCGTAGCCGACCCATACTTAATCAGCCATAAGCATAACATCAGGTATGTTGTGATTGATGGAACGCCTTGGGAGGTCTCGTCGATTGAGCCGAATCACCCAAGGCTTATTCTTAATTTGGGAGGTGTTTACAATGGCAAACGACCTGGAGACGAGTAGACTTAAGCTTCATGAAGAGCTTGAGACTAAACTCGGAATTAATAATCGTTACTTTCAGCCTCCTGAATCCGTTAAGCTCAAATACCCGGCAGTTATTTATGATCTTTATAGGCTGAATCAAAGATTTGCCAATGATGCTCCATATCGAAAGCTTCCATGCTATTCGGTATCAATTATAACCAGATCAGCAGATATCGATTACATAAGCAAGATGCTTGACAGTTTTAGATACTGCTCTCTGGAAAGAGTATATGTGGCAGACAACTTACAACATTACAATTTTATACTTTACTATTTATAATAGGAGGAATACACATGGCTAGACTTGTATGGGATAAAACAGGTGAGCGTTTCTATGAAACTGGTGTGAAGAACGGTGTTCTTTATCCGGTTGTTAATGGTTCATACCCTAAGGGTGTTGTATGGAATGGTCTTACATCTGTATCAGAGAGCCCTTCTGGTGCTGATGCTAATGCTATTTATGCTGACGACATCAAGTACCTCGAGCTGAGAGCTGCTGAGGAATTTGGTGCTACAGTTGAAGCATATACATATCCTGACGAATTCGCAGTATGCGACGGTTCTGCTTCTGTAGCTGAGGGTGTTACGATTGGACAGCAGGCAAGACAGCCATTTGGTCTTTGCTACAGAACTGTTCTTGGTAACGATTCTAAGAGAGATGAGTATGGTTATAAGCTCCACCTCATCTACAACGCTACAGCATCTCCTTCGGAGAGAAGCTATCAGACAATCAATGATTCGCCTGAAGCTATTACATTCAGCTGGGAGATGACAACTACACCTGTAGCTGTTGAAGGCTATAAGCCGACTGCTTGCATGATTATCGATTCTACAAAGGCTGACGCTGCTAAGCTGAAGGCTCTCGAGGACATTCTGTATGGAACAGAGGAGAATGAAGCAAGACTCCCTCTTCCAGACGAAGTAATCACACTGATGAAGAAGACTGCTTAAGTCTAATTAGTTATATTTTGGGGCTCTTTCAAGGGCCCCTTTTTTATATGAAAGGAGTAACAACATGCTTAAGAAGACTATCAAGTATGTAGATTTTAATGGCGATGAGCAGACTGATGAGTGCTATTTCAACCTCTCAAAGACAGAGCTCACAGAAATGGAAGCATCCGAAAAGGGCGGATTTGAGAATTACATCAACGCTCTGATTGCTGAAAAGGATACAAAGAAGATATTCGCCCTTTTCAAGGAAATCGTTCTTATGAGCTACGGACAGAAGTCTGCAGATGGAACGAAATTTGTTAAGAAGAAAGTCGTTGATGGCCAGATGATAAGACTCAGAGATGAATTTGAGCAGTCTATAGCTTTCGACGAACTTATGATGGAGCTTATTAATGGTGGAGATTCTGCAGTAAGTGACTTTATTTCTAAGGTAATTCCTAAGGAAGTCTCAGAGCAGGTCGCAAAGCAGATGGCGTCCACTAAGGCCTAACTTTTGCATGGAGGGACTAAAATGCTTACAATCACAGTCCCTGGTATGGAATCATATGATCCATTAACCGAAACATTCTTCACTACGAAGGAGCAAAAGTTAACATTAGAGCACTCGTTGCTGTCTATAGCCAAATGGGAGGCTAAATGGGGGAAGCCTTTTCTAGACCGGAAGGCACCAAAGACACTTGAAGAGAGTAGAGACTATATAAGGTGCATGACAGTAACACAAAATGTTGATCCGCTTGTGTATCTTGCTCTTACAGAGCAAAACTACAATGATATTTTGGCATATATGGAAAATCCAATGACAGCAACGTGGTTCTCTCAAGACAATAGGCCGCCTGGAAGAGAAATAGTGACCGCCGAGGTCATTTATTATTATATGGTAGCTCTTCAAATCCCATTTACTTGTGAAAAATGGCATTTCAATAGACTTATGACTTTGATTCGAGTATGTAATGAAAAGAATAAGCCTCCTAAGAAAATGGGTAAGAAAGCAATAATGTCGAAGAATCAAGCATTAAATGCTGCTAGAAGACAACGTTTAGGTTCTATGGGGTAGCTTAATGTCGTTTATAAAATTTGAACATAAAGGAGATTTCTCTAAAACAGAGAAGTTTCTTAAAAATGCTAAGAATGCAGAATTCTATAAGCATATGGAGCAATATGCTCAGATGGGGGTAGAGGCTTTACGGGAAGCAACCCCGATAGATTCAGGAGAAACAGCAAATAGTTGGACATATGAAATAGATGTTTCAAAGAATTCTGCTGAAATAACCTGGATCAATACACATACAAATAAAGGTGAGAATATAGCCATCCTTATTCAGTACGGACATGGTACTGGTACGGGTGGCTATGTTTCTGGTCAGGATTATATCAATCCTGCAATGAAGTCAGTATTTGACAAAATTATAGAGGGTATTTGGAAGGAGGTAACTGAGCTATGAATAATGTTGAGAATCGAATAGTTGAGATGAAATTCGACAACGAGCAGTTCGAAGCTGCAGTTGCCAAAACTATGGATACTCTTGACAAATTTAAGCAGAAATTAAATTTTGAAGATGCCGGAAAGGGCATGGAAAAGCTTGGTAAAGCCAGCAGTAATTATCAGTATTCTTTGAACGATATTGGTCAGTCGCTTGACCAGCTTAATGGCAGATTTTCTGCTATGGGCACAATCGGTCGAAGGGTTCTTGAGAACTTGACCGATAAAGCTGTAAATTTCGCCACTAAAGGAATAGGCGGAATGTTTAGTGGAATAACATCTGGAGGTCTTTCAAGAGCGATGAATCTTGAACAGGCCCGTTTCCAGATGCAAGGTATCTATAAAGATGCTAGTAAGGTTAAAAGCGTCATTTATGATGATATTTTACCAGAACTGCAGGGAACACCATATTCATTGGACCAGGCCGCTGTTGTAATTGGTCAGCTTGGAGCGTCAGGAATTCAGTCATCTGAAAAAATCAGAGAGGCAACAAGAGCCATTGCCGGTCTTGCTGCTATGTCAGGAAGAGGATTTGATGAAGTAGGTCGTATTTTCTCGAAAGTGGCAGGTCAGGGCAACATGATGGGAGGAGAGCTACAACAGCTTTCTTCTTATGGTATTAATGCTGCTGCTGATATTTCTAAATATTTTAAGCAGGTTGATAAAGGAACCGCAAGTGCGAGTGATAGTGTAAAGCAGCACATTGCTGAAATAGCAGACGCTTATGGCGATCTTTCAGAAGGAACCATAAGAGAAGCGGCGTCAAAGCGAATGATCCATTATGAGGATATGGCTGCTGCTATGGATACTCTTTATGGCGAGCACGCTAAGAAGTCTACAGAAATGTATACTGGTGCTCTTGAAGACCTTAAAGCGGCGCTTGCAAGAATTGGCGCTGAGCCAGCTGCTGTTGGGCTTGAAGTTCTTAGAAATGCATTTAATGCTCTTGTTCCAGCTGTTGATGCTGTAAATGCAGTACTTAAACCGTTTACAAACGCAACAAAAGGTATTGTTAAGGATGCCAATGGCGATGATATATTTGGCGGCCAGATGTACGGTAAACTTGCAAAAGAGGTTCAAGGTCTTGGTATTCAGTTTGCTAATCTTTTCGTTCAAATGGATGAAAATGGAAAGATTACCAGATGGACTGACGATAGCATCAAGCAGTTTACTAAAACAGTAACTGATGCTGACGGTGCTGTGCATAATATGACCGAGTGGGGCCAAGATGTATCCTCTGGTGACGCAATCATGAATCCTGCTATGTGGCGTACAATTACTGCTTCAACTCAGTCATTTGTTAACGTTTTAAAAGCTGTTAGAAATGTTATCGAGCCAATAGCAAGAGGAATAGCTGGTGCATTTCCTAAACTTACGTTAGAGACAATTGCTAATATGACTGAAGGAATCGAAAGATTTACAAGCCATCTTATTTTAAGCGGAGACAATATGGAGCGCCTTAGGTGGATAACTCAAGGAATATTTACTCCTATTAGTCTTGCTTTCCAAGGTCTTGTAGCATTAGCCAAAGGTCTTATTAAAGTTCTTGCTAATGTCTATCAGGTTATTTCTCCGGTATTAAATGCTATGTTTGCCTTCGCTGCTTCTGTTGGCAAAACGATTTCCGGAATGGGAGATGCGATAAAGTATTTAGTAGGTGATACAGCGGGATTCGCTAAGTTCGTAGCAAAAATCGCTGTGGGAATTGCTCAATTCTTGCGCTTAGATAAGGCTTTAGGCTTAATCCTTTTTGGTTTTAGCAAGTTAGCTTCGATATTTGATACCGCAGGAGATAGAATACGGAATTTCGTAAGCAATGCAATTCCTAGGATTCATGATTTTATTAAGAGTGCTGGCGAGATGCTTCGTGTTAAAGAAGCAGTCAACGCTGTTAAAACTATATTTGAAAACTTAAGATCAAGTCTATCCAAAGCTTTTCATATAGAAGGCATTTCCAAAGGTTTTAAACAGTTTACTGACGCACTTAAAGATTTATTTAAAACGGATAATTTATTCGGGAAATTACTTGAAAATCTTCAGAATTTCTTGAAATGGCTTGGTGATCGTATACCGTATCAGAAAATAGTAGAGAAAGTTAGTAGCGCATTTGACAGACTGGCAACATCAGTAGGAAGACTTACTAAGAAGCCTGCTGGAGCTATCAAGCAATTCTTTATTGACTGGGCTAATGATATTAAGGAATTTATAAAGAATCTTGATAAAGGTAATGCTTTCCAGGTTCTTGCTAAGAGTATGATTCCTGTCTATAAATCATTTAAAAATATACAGAGCAATTTTAAACAAATAATAAAGCCTCTTGGAAAGTCGATAGCCGAATTAATTCCTAAACTGTTTGGTTTTAAAACTTTTGGGGATATGGTGCAGACAGTTGCATCAAAAATAGCATCGGCTATAAAAGTGTTCCTAGAATTTATTGGCATTCTTGGAGGCATAGCTCGCGCAAAAACAAGTGAGCAGGTATCGAAACTATCGGATAGTCTTAGTAACCTTTTCGACACCAAGATTCTTGCAGGAGCTAAAGCATTAGGTAAGTCATTAAGCATGACTGGAGAAGGCTTTGCCGCCGGACTTGTAAAAGTAGGTGAATGGATCAGAGACACTCTTACTAATATGTCTCCAGCTTCTGTTAAGAAATTTATTTATACTGTAACGCTTCTTATACTTGCATACCGATATATGGGCATGCTTCGCTCACTTAAATGGGCAGGAGAAGCATTTGCAGGCCTTCTAAAGGATTTTGGTAGCTTAATGAATGGATTAGCAGGCGGCTTTGGACTTAGAAGTTTAGCCACAGCTATTGCAAATACAGTAAAGCTTACTGGTTTAGCTACTGCTTTACTTATATTTGCAGGAGCAGTATTCGTCCTTGGCAAGATGGACTGGCAGACAGTTCTCGTCGGAAGCGGTATATTATTGGCCGCTATGCTTAGTTATTTAGGAATTATGCAAGTCCTGAATAAAATGGATCTCAATAAAGGTGGTGCCGAGAAAGTCCGAAATCTTGCTTTATCTATGGCAGCAATTGGCGGAGGATGCCTCCTGCTCGTAGAGGCTATTAAGCAACTTTCAAGCGTGTGGGATCGAGAGCACCCGGACAAATTAATAGCTCCGATTATTTCGATTACATGGTTAATGATTGCTTTTGTTGCAGCCGCTCGAGTACTTGGTGGTATTGATGGTGCAAAGAACACAGTAGCACTTGGCAAAGCATCGTTTGCTATTATCGGTATTGCTCAGGGTATGAAAATGATGGCTGAAGCTTGTCAGGAATTCGGCGAGGTTGATCCTGATCATTTTGAGCAGGGGCTTGAAGCAATCATCATGATTATGGCTTTCTTCTCATTATTTGCTGTATCTGTAAGATCAGGAGCAAAAGTGTTCTCGGCTGCCGCAGGTATGATGGTTTTGGCGGCAACGCTGATGGTTATACAGAAAGTTCTTGACACTTTCGGGAATATGAAGCCAAAGGTGTTGGAACAGGGAGGAAATGCCATAGGAACAATTCTTGCGGGTCTTACAGCATTTTCATTAGTTGCCGGTAGAGCTGAGAAAGGTATATTTGGCGCTGCTGTTGGAATGGTGGCAGTTGCTGGTTCGATAATGATAATAGCTGATGCTATGAATAAGATTGGGTCATTAGATGAAGGCCAATTTGCTCAGGCATTAGCTACATTAATAGCTATATTTGTTGGCTTTGCTGTTATATCTAGTAAAGCCGGAGGTGTACAAGGAGCGGCTGCAGGTGGAAGTTTCCTTCTTATGGCGGCTGGAATTTTAGCATTAGCATATGCATTCCAGGTTCTTGCATCTGTTAATCCGCTTCAAATACTTGCAGGCATGGGTGAGATGCTTGCAATTTGCTGGGCGGTTGCTCAGGGAATAATTATTCTTAAGGCTGCGATTGAGTCGTTAGATCTTGAGGATGCTGCCAATTTAACATTAATTGGCGCAGGCTTATTCTTATTAGCTAATGCAATTGGTATATTAGCCGGAATCCCAATTGCTGCATTTGCTATAGCGATTTTAGGACTTGCCGGAGCATTAGTTGTTTTAGGACTTGGCATGAGCCTTTTCACTGCTATAGCTCCGGGGCTTTTGGTTGTAGCGGGCGCATTTGCACTTCTTGGTGTTGGCGCATTATTTGTTGGTGCCGGTTTGATGTTCTTGACGCTTGCATTAGCATCGCTTATACCGCTTTTATTATCGCTAAGTGTTGTTGACCAGCAGGCGCTTGTTCAGGGACTTCAAGTACTTGGAACGGTGGCTAAGAGTCTGGCTGAAATGTTCTTTACTTTAGCTAAGGGCGTTCTTGCATTTGGTGCTGCATGCATTGTTTCTGGTATAGGATTAGTTCTGATCGGTGCCGGACTTGCAGCGATCGGTGTCGGTGCAGGTCTTGCTGCTTTAGGTGTTGCGTTATTTGCAGGCGCTTTAGCATTACTTGCAATAACGATTCAGAAGTTCTTTGGCGGTGGCTTACTTGAGATGATTTCTGGCGGATTCGAATCATTTGCCGGAGGCTTCGGAAGTCTTGTTAAAGGCCTTTGGCAGAAAATCAAAGGTGATTCAGTTACAGAGGCTGGAACAACCGGCGAGGAAATGGGCAAAGCAATGCAGGATGGCGCCGTAAAGGGAGCAACGTCTAAGCAAGATAAAGTCAAAGATACATTAACAAGTGGACCTGAAGATGCACTTTCCGAAATTAAAGGAATGTATCCGGAATTTTCTACATCCGGAGGCGATTTAAATGCGATGCTTGCTGAAGGTTATGGCGATGGTACGCCGCTTTCGGATGCACTTGGTGGCGATTTAACGGAATTTAGCAAGCTCCTTGGCAATCAGGAATTGGATGCTTATATGAAATCTAATGGCATTTCCGGTGCCCTTGGCAAAGGTTATGATTCTTCAGAGTTTCTTAAGCAAATCGATCAAACTAAGAAGGATACGGCTAGTAAGCTTGGAACAATTCCTGGAATTGCCAGTAAGCAGGGAAGTAACACTGGTTCGAGTCTTGCTTCAGGAGAAAGAAGTAAACGCGGTGATGTTGCTTCCGCAACTGCTTCTCTTAACAGTGCGGCAAAGCCTGCTGACCAGTCCGGTAAAGCATACAATATAGGTAGTGGTATCGCCAGCGGACTTGCTAGTGGTATTAATAGTGGTTCTTGGGCTGTTAAATCTGCAGCAACAACTGCGGTTAACAATGCTATTGCAGCAGCTAAAGCAGCTGCCCAAGTAAACTCACCTTCAAAGAGAACGATTCCAATTGGTAGTGCTATTGGTGAGGGACTTGCTGTCGGTATGAATCGTAGCCAAAGAATGGTATCGCATGCCGCTACCGATTTGACCAATGAAGGCGTCAATGCCGTTGCGACAGCTATGCAGCAAGCTGCTAGTCTTTTCGACACAGACATGGATTTCAATCCGACAATTACCCCGGTGGTAGATTTGTCAGAAGTCCGCCAAAGCGCTAATAGTATTGGATCCATGCTTGGAGGAAACTTTGGATTAACAACACCGTATTCTGGTTTTGTTAATGCTCAGATGGCTGCTTCAACATTTCAAAATGGATCTAATTCTCCAGAGTTTGATGCTATTAATAAGCTTGCAAAGGAAATCGGTTCCATGAACGAAACTATGAATGCTCGTCAGCTTGTAAATAATATCCATATCGAAGGCTCTGAAGACCCAGACGCCTTTGCCGATAGATTAACACGTAGATTTAGATTGAATGCGAGGACAATATAATGGCTAAAAAACCAACTGTTGTTGCGACAAAGAAGCCAACCGGCATGAGTATAACTCGCAACGGAAATGTTTTTACGTTTTCCTGGAAAATCGGCGATTCGGATTATGATGATGGGCAGATGTTCTATTGGAATCTGAATAATAAGCGCCAGTGGGGAGCAAAGAAAATAGGTGTTAAAACAACAACATATGTGACGAAGATAGATTTGAGCAAGGTAGCGTGCAGAACTATTCGATTTGCAGTTCAGGGAAATAAAAAGAAACAAAAAAAGAGTAATCCTGGATGGTCGGGTTATCAAGTCAAAGACTATACTATGCATCCTCCTAAAAACCCAAGAGTTACATATACTCTTGATTCGGAAAATGCATATTGTGGTACTTTTTCATGGGAAATTCCAGATGTTAACACGACCAATAGTTATCATTTTAGAAAATATGAATGGCAATCAATTCTTGTTTCTAAATGGAATAGCAAAGATCCACCGGTAAAATGGACAGCAGAAGCTTCAGCAGATGGCCAAATCTTTAAGAATGAGGGTAGTGGCGTTTCTGGCAGTAAATTAATAAAAGAAAATAGTGCTCGTTGGAATAATATCGATGCTTCATATTCAAGATGGTTTAGAGTCAGAGCGATTGGCGCAGGCGGGACTACAGAATGGAAGTACTCGTATCATGTATATGCACTACCGAGAGCTTCAGAAAATGTTACTGCTATAGCAACACCTACATCTGGAGACTCTGGTTATACTATTACCGCACGGTGGACGGCACCTGAAAGTATACCATATCCAATCGAAAACGATTTGATTATGTATGCCATTGTTAAACCGAGAACCGCAGTTACAAAATCTGGCGATACTATGGTTACAACAATGGACTACCCTGTCGAAAGCCCTAGTTGGACTCAGGCAGGCATGATTCGTGATACGGGTGACGGAGATGCAATGACCTTTTCTATACCAGAAGTTCTATCAGATGATGAGTGCATATTTGTAAAAATTGATACAAAACATGATTCATTTATCACTTCTGGCGCTCCTGTACTAGTAGAAAATGGCGTTGGCAATCTTCCGGATCCGGTAGTTACTTCAATAACATCTAATCCATCTACTCATAGAATCACCGTTTCTGCGCAGAATACTTCAGACCTCGAAGCATCTTTCTTAGCTATATATTATAGAACAGAAGATGCTCCTGATGCGTATCAGACAATTGGTGTTTTAAAGCACTCCGAACAGCAGGGGACATTTCAGTGCCCTAATTGGGGTGATAAAGCATTTTCGATTGGTATTCAGTCGTTTATTGCGGACTATTCTCCTGCTGAAAAAGCGTCAAGCGGAATCACAAATTATACAATAACAAACATTCGTATGACGTCAGACATCATATGGGATGAAGGTTCTGTTCCAAAGCCCCCAAAATCAGTAGAACTTTTGCCGATTAATTCGACCACAATCCGAGTTCTTTGGGATTGGACCTGGACAGAAGCAAATAAAGCTGAAATTTCATGGGCCGATCATGCTGATGCTTGGGAGTCGACCGATGGGCCTCAGACTTACGAGGTTACAAATGTTCATACAGGAGCATGGAATATCGCAGGACTTTCTGTTGGTACTTGGTATGTTAGAGTTCGATTGATTCGTGAGCAGGAAAACAGTACCATATATGGCTTATATTCCGATGCTAAGACCATAAAGCTTTCATCTGCTCCGGCTATTCCATCATTGGTTCTTTCTAGTGGCGTTGTGGCTGAAGATGGAGAGGTAACGTGCTACTGGGCTTATACGTCGACGGATGGAACTGCTCAGATGCAGGCTGATATTTGTGAAGCAACTTACGATGAAACCACACAAAAGTATTCCTATGGCGACATAATTGATAAAACCGCATCTGCTCAGCACATTACATTATCTATATCAAGGCTGGGATGGCATGCAGGAGAGCTTCACTATCTTGCAGTTAGAGTTATTTCTGCTTCTGGAGAACAGTCTCAGGGTTGGTCCTCACCAGTACCTGTACGTGTAGCAGAGCCTTTAACTGTTGCATTCGATAGTACATCTCTGGTAAACAAGACGATAGTTATTGACGAAGAAACATCAGCTTCTGAGTTATCGCTGACACAACTTCCTCTGACTTTTACTGTCAATAGCAATGGAGCGTGCAGTAGTATTACCGTTGTGATAGAACGTTCTGAAGATTATCATATGGATCGTCCTGATGAAAGTAATTTCGATGGCTACGAGGGAGAAATGGTAGTGACTAAGACCTTTGAAGGCGATGGAAATTATGAAATAGCAGTAGAGGATCTTATAGGCTATCTTGATGATAACGCTAAATATCGTTTAATTGCGATGGGTAAGGATGCATACGGTCAAGCAGCAACATCTGAACCAATAAACTTTACAGTTCATTGGGACCATCAGGCTGTTGTTCCGTCTGCTCAGTGTGAAATGGACAATCAGCATTATGCGTCCATTCTTACTCCGCTTTTGCCTGAGGGATATGAAAAGCAGCCCGGAGATGTTTGTGATATTTATAGGTTATCCATTGACGCCCCGGAACTTATTTATGAGAATGCTGAATTTGGTGAGAGATATGTTGACCCGTATCCTACTATTGGAGATATGGGTGGACATAGGTTCGTATTTAAGACGGCAAATGGTGACTACACAACAGAGGATAACACAATCGCGTGGTATGATACTCGAAATGACGATGGCGACTTTCTTGATATTTTTACAGTGCTTATAGATTATAATGGTGAACAAGTCTCGTTGCCATTTAATGTTCAGCTTTCAAATAGATGGGCTAAAGATTTCCAGCAAACAAACTATCTTGGCGGATCAACGCAAGGCGATTGGAATCCGGCAGTCAATAGAACAGGATCTGTTACTACTGTTGGAATCGTAACGGATGAATTCGGCGATGAAGAATTAGATGGCACTATAGAATCAGTAAGGCGTCTTGCTACATATCCTGGTATATGTCATGTAAGAACTCCGGATGGATCCAGCTATTCGGCGAATATTAATGTAACTGAAGACAGAGAAGAAAAGATGATAAATAAATTAGCCAAATACTCGCTTGAGATAACAGCCGTTGACTCTCAGGAGCTTGACGGAGTTACTTATGAGGTTTGGCAGGAAATGCACCAAGGAGAAGAATAATAAATGGACTGGCGAAAAGGATTTAGCTCCCGGTATTACATCACAATAGTTGATCAAGATACCTGGAAAGATATCAAGAGACTCGAGATTACTGGGGGCTCAATCAGGCGGTCCTCAACTGATCTTAGGCATTCCGCAGATTTAACTGTAGTCAATTACAATGAAACCGGAGAAAAACTTATAAGAGTATGGTTTGACGCTAAGCAGAATAGCGAATCAAGCCATACTCCTTTGTTTACAGGGTATGCGACATCTCCCGGACGTGACATTAATGGGATGCGCGTGAGTAACTCACTTCAGTGTTACTCTGTTTTAAAAGCGGCAGATGATGTACGACTTCCAAAGGGCTGGTACGCTCCTGCAGGAGCAAGCGCTGTTTGGCAAATACAGGAGCTTTTAAAGGTCACAAAAGCCCCGGTGAGAATTTTGGGAAATACCTCTGATCTCTCTAAAATTAATTTAAAGAAAGCCATTGTTGCTGAGCAAAACGAGACAAACCTATCAATGATTGAAGTTCTCTTAAAAACTATAAACTGGAGAATGACATTAACAGGGCAAGGTGAAATAGTCTTAGATAATTATCCGAAAGAGGCGGCCGTTGTGTTCGACTCGAGGGAACATGACGTGTTGGAACCGTCATTATCAGATGATTACGACTGGTTTGATTGCCCTAATGTATTTAGAGCAGTAATGGATGATGATTATGCTGAAGCTCGAGATGAAGATCCGAATTCTCCTTTATCAATTCAAAATAGAGGAAGAGAAGTATGGGCAGAAGAAAGTTCATGCAGTTTGAATGAGAATGAAACTCTAGCTGAATATGCACGAAGACGATTAAAAGAACTTCAAAAGGTAGGAAGAGTTGTCAGCTATGACAGAAGATTCAGACCCGATCTAACAGTAACAGACCTTGTAAGACTTAATTATCCAGCTCAGAAAATTACAGGGACTTTTGTTGTCACATCACAGGGAATCGATCTTGGTTTTGGAGCTAAGACAAGTGAGGAGGTAATGCAGGTATGAGTACTGGAATAGATAAGCTTGCCTCTGAACTACAGAAAGTTATAGAGGAAAAAGACAGTAAAAAGAAGTCACCATATGAATCTGAAGCGAAAGTTTTACGAGTAGAAGATGATACCGTATGGGTAAAAATCCCTGGGGGGACTGACGAGACACCTGCTCAGAGGACCATCGATGCTAAACCTGGTGATTCTGTAAAGGTAAGAGTATCAAATAATAGTACTTATATTCTCGGCAATGCAACAAGTCCTCCAACAGACGACACAACAGCCTACATTGCAATTGATAATGCCCGAGACGCCAATCAGAATGCTACCGCTGCTGGAATTGCCGCAGAACAAGCTATAAATAGTGCGACAATCGCAAATGAAAAAGCGACAGAAGCTATATCTGATGCTGCAGATGCTCATCAAGCAGCGCAGGAAGCTAAGGCCGATGCGGCAGATGCTAAAACAGCTGCTACACAGGCCCGGACGGATGCTGATGCTGCTAATACGGCAGCCACACAAGCCAAACGAGATGCTGCGGATGCCAAAACAGCTGCTGCACAGGCTCAGATAGATGCTGCGGATGCAAAAACAGCTTCTTCTGAAGCTAAAACTGCCGCTAATGAAGCAAAAGCAGATGCGACGCAGGCTAAACAAGATGCAGCAGATGCTAAAACGGCTTCGACACAAGCTAAACAAGATGCTGCGGACGCTAAAACAGCTTCGACCGAAGCTAAGGCTGATGCCGCTGACGCTAAAGAAGCTGCTACACAGGCCCAGGCAGATGCCTCTGATGCTAAAGAAGCTGCTACATCTGCGAGTCAGTCTGCCGAAAGTGCCGCCTCAAGTGCTAGCGCTGCTTCGACGTCAGCAAGTCAGGCTGCAACAAGAGCATCAAATGCTGAAGCATCAGCGCAGGCAGCAGAATCATCTGCTCAGTCGGCTCAAACATCGGCAAGCACTGCTGGTGAGAATGCATCAAGAGCTCAGGCTGCTTCTGAAGCAGCTCAAGCCGCCGCTTTATCATCTATAACAAGTGATACTTTACATTATCTTGCCACTAATCGATCTGAAGGTGTTAAAAAGACGGACGCTGGCTGGACTACTACTGTACAGACGATCGATTCTACGAATAGATATTTATGGACATACCATACATATACCGCAGCAAATGGAACCTCAACTGATACAAATCCTGTTATATCCGGTGTATATGGAGATCCAGGACAAGCGGGCGGTAAAGGTGATAAAGGAGATCCTGGTGAAACAGGACCTTCAGGTGATGACGGTGTAGGTGTTACATCTGTTCAGCCGCAGTACTATCTTTCGACATCAGATTCAGTGGCAACTGGAGGTTCCTGGAGCAATTCACTTCAGTATGTTCCTGGAAAGTATATTTGGACCAGAGACATGGTGTCCTATGATGATGGGACAAGTAAATCATCTACAGAAATTTACAATCAGGCTCTGACACAGTCATGCAAAGATGCAGCAGAAGCACTTGGATTGGTTCAAGAGCAGCAGGAATATTTCTGGCATGATTCTCAAGGAGCACATGTGCTGTCAAGTACAGATGCAAGCGGAACGCGCTACAGGCTCGATATGGTTGGCTCTGGTACGACGATTACACAGCTTAAATCTAATGGAACAGAAAGTGTAATAGCCACATTTGGTGAAAATATTAACTTCAGCTCGGATCATGCCCAGTATATCGGAAACCAGAATGCTTACGTTATATTTGATCCGACAGGAAATGGTGGACAAGGTTCTCTGACAATAGGCGGCTCATCAATTCAGATGGGTAACAGAACTCTTGACGATGTCCTCGGAAAGACGCTTATTTACGATCATACATATGAGTATGTTCGAGATTCAAATAATAAGCCTATAAGCGCAAACTTTACAGCATTTTTATACCGAGGTGGAGTCGACGTAAAAACTGAATACGAACCATCTAATTTTACTTGGTACCTTAAGAAAGAGGAAAAAGGCACTGGTGCAATCAGCGAAATTCTTATAGCAACCGGCTATACATGCAGCGTTAATTTAAGCGACTGTGGCTATGGCGCTGAAATTGTCGGAAAGTTTACTATCGCTGATGATGCTTATGCGCTTAACGCAAATGGTGACAATCTTACGGACGCAAGCAATATGCCAATGTCTGTAAGATCTACAGGCGAATCTGTAAGAGTAAGAGACCTGTCAACAAGTTCAACTATATTTCCAACAGACAAGATAATGATTGTTGGAGGGGAAGATGAGCATCTTGTAAGTATTCAGACGCTTCAGGATTATCTGAATGCTAATCTCGATAAGCAAGTTATATTTGACACAACCGCCGGATGGTCTGCTCAGACATCGCTTGTATCGAAGAAGGATACTTTGTATGTTTATACGGATCATCAGACTGACGCTCAGGGCAACAAAGTAGCCGGTATAAAGGCAGGTGATGGTCTTGCTTATGTGGTTGACCTGCCGTTTACCGATACTATTTGCACAGAGCATATAGCCGATAACACAAGGCACATAACGCAAACCGAAAGAGATTTTTGGAATAACAAGGTGCGCTGCTATTATGCGGGCACAGAGCAACTGATATTTACGACAGCATAAAGGAGATTGATTAATGGCAGATATATCTAAAATCACGTTGCCTTCTGGAACAACGTACAATATAAAGGATGCGCATGCCAGGGAGCTGATTGACGAGATGTCAGGGTACACCGATTTCCTTGGCGTAACTACAACAGCTCTATCTGATGGCGCAACAACAAATCCAATTAAGATAAATAATGCAGATGTCACTGCTAAAAAGGGCAATATTGCTACATACGGTAGTGCTGAGTTCATATTCAATGGAACTGCTTGGCAAGCGTTCGGTGATTTGTCTGGGCTTGGTTCACTTGCCTATAAAAATTCAGCTTCTGGTAGCACAACTGTTGCTGTCCCAAAATCTTATACAACGACAGTAACGCCTAAAGCAAAGGATGTATCAGTTTCTGGTACAACAACAGGCTCGGTAAGTGTTACCAAAGGAACTGTGACGGTAAGCAAGGCTTCGAGCGGTACAGCTACATATACACCGGCAGGAACAAATGCTGCGTCAAGTGTGAGTGGTTCTTGTACAGTAACTCCGAGTGGTTCTATAAGCACCGGGACCGGTACAGCTAACTACACACCGGCCGGGTCAAATGCGAGCTCGAGCGTAAGTGGTTCTTGCTCGGTTACTCCAAAAGGTTCTATCAGTACAGGCACTGGAACTGCGAATTACACGCCAGCTGGAACTGTAAGCACACCGACTATCACAGTAACACCAAACACAGCTACAAAGTATGTTGCATCAAGTTCTACTGGTGGCGGTTCTGTTACTGCTGGAAAAGCAGCAAGCTGTACATTACCATCGCTGACAACATCTGTAGCAAATGAGACGCTGACTATCGGATGGTCTGCTGGAAGTTTCACGGCAAACACGCCGACAGCCGTAACTCTTCCATCATTTGCAAGCCAGACGATTGCGACGGGAATAAAGTCGGCAACATCGAGTCAGCCGTCATTCACAGGTACTGGTGCTGAGCTTAAGTTTACAGGCTCATCAAGCAGTGGAACTATATCTGGAACAGCAGCGGCTCAGACCTTCACAGGCACTGGCGCAGAGCTTAAGTTTACAGGTTCGTCAAGCACAGGAACCATATCCGGCACAGCGGCTGCTCAGAAATTCACTGGAACAGGAGCAAGGCTTGTAACTGATAGCGAGGTTGCTACAGGTGCATCATTTGTCGGCGCTTCTATGACTTCTACAGGATCATATACACCAGCGACTCCAACGGCTTCTACAACCACAGCAACAACCGAGAATAAGACTGTTAGCATTACTGTATCGTAAGGAGGTGACTTATGGCGGACATAAGTAAAGTTAAACTTCCTGATGGTAGTGTGTATGATATTAAGGACGCAAAGGCATTACCGAAGACCACGTACGAATACAACAAGGAAATATCGTTCGGTGGTTCTGGAAAATTGCTGATTGGAAAGTTCAAATGCTATGACTCTAACGTTACTATAGAAATCAACTCGACAACAGCTACAACTTATCATGCTGTAGCGATATTGGCCACACAGAACATAAATACGTCACATGGCGGGAGCATGACATGGAATGTCTATGGCGATGACAGTAATACAGTTGCATCTAATCTGTACCTATATTACCCGTCTAACAGCCAATGGATAGAGATATATTTTTCGCCGTCAAGTTGGAGTAAGAACTTAATACATATACAATGCATGGGGATTCAAGCCGAAGCAACCAACGTATGTGAAAATGTCTCGGCAATTCCAGAAACGGCTACAGTAAAGCCAACGAACATATCAAGAGGCGCTTATGTTCTGAAGGCTGGAGATACAATGACCGGTGCATTAGCGGTAGATGGGTTCAACATAAAACGGACTATGATTCCGACCAATACGTATTGCGTAGTTGGGTGGTATAGGATAGCCAAAATATATTCCGCGACCGATGCAACTAAAGGTGGATATCCTAATTTCCTTTTGTTTTACGGAGGACGATATAATAACTCTAATCCGTCCAATTGGATTGTTAGCATAAATGCAAATTATACAGTTGCATATCTTAACCAGCTAAATGGATATTTGAACGGGTGTTTTAGTAAGGTTCGGTTAGTCAAGATTTCAAATGGTTCATACTATGTCGATGCATATCAAAATGCGGATGCCCCTACAAAAACGTTAGGGTATCAGCACTTTACTTTTATAGGAATGGGCACCGTAGAAACGTATTCGCCAACAGCGCCATTAGAAACCGAAGAAACGGCAGTTGCCTCTATAGATATTGCGACTAACAGAATCGTTTCCGATGTCGTAGGAAATGTAAGCGGACGTGCGAATGGTCTTGAAATCAACAGCGTGACAGGGGCAACCGTTGATGACTTTCGAGGTGATTCTTTAAGACATGCTAAAATCAGTAGCTATACCGATGTTGGCCTAGCTGGGAACGACGGATGTATCATTTGGGTTCCGTATAGCGATAAATATGGCAGACAATTCCTTCTTGACGATACAGGGTATCTAATAAAGTCTCGATGCTATAGCAATGGCAACTGGTCATCTTGGAACGAACTTGCATTTAAGGACAAAGCAAGCGCAAACACGCTGATGAACACGCTTGACACTGGAAGTTCTACTCCAGTTGATGCCGACTATTATATTTCCCAGTATGTAGGAGGAGGCACATCCACCACGACTTATCATCGTAGACCGATGTCAGCATTGTGGGAGTATATAAAGGGCAAAATCAGTTCAATTTTGGGGCTTACTGCATCAAATTATGGAGGTACTTCTGCAAAAGCAACGGCAGACGCAAGTGGAAATACAATTACGACTTATTACGCTCCAAAGTCTACGGTAGTAACGAATGTTGCCCTTGCAACGAACAAGATTACCAAGACCATAAACGGTACGACCACAGACGTTGTAACGGCGGCTACTACCTCGGGATATGGCATAACAAAACTCTCGACGGCTACTAACAGTACGGCTGTCGATGTAGCGGCAACGCCTTCCGCTGTCAAAACCGCATATGACCTCGCCAACTCAGCAAACACTACCGCTAACACAGCATTGTCTGGGGTTAACGGTAATTTAATTTATGATCAAACCTTCACGATATCTAACGGAGTTGCAACCTTTACTCCGCATGTATATCAGAAGGGCGCTGAGGTTACGACAAACTATGCAGCAAGTTGCTTCAAATGGAAGTATAGGCTGATAGATGGTTCTGAGGTGAGTCTTACTACAAACAGTAACAGAGGTTGCACAGTAACTATATCTGGAATGGGCTATGGCGGACATGTCATAGGTATATTTACACCGGCATAGAAAGGAGGCACAATGGCAACATATACAAAAGAAACAGCCCTTTATGACACTGCAGCTATTGCAGGTGATATTCAGGAGGCTGGAACTACTGCAAGCAAGTATATTGCGGCAGACAGCACAGGCATCATGGTCTATGACGGAACAAGCGGTGCTCAGACTCCAAGTGCAGTTTCAGATGGCACTAACAACGTATTTATCGATGACGATTCTGTAGATGTACGAACAGGGAGCGATGTAAAAGCATCCTTCGGCTCTATAACTACAATAGGCCCAGAAGATGCCGCACATGCTGAAATACAGAGCGATTCATTTACTATTTATAACGGGGTTCCAACAGAATGTTTTTCTATAGAATCGAGTGCTACTGAAGTATCGTCAGAGCGACAATACCCATACACTGATAGTACAAGTGGAATTACATTTACTGGGGCTGGGACAAAAACAAGAACATATACTGCATTAAAAGATGTTGCTAATAAAGTTTCGATTACAGTAGCGCATGCTGGTTCCTTAGCGACAGCGACCAGAGTAGTTACTTCGAACAGTCAGACGTTTACTTTCTCTTTCCCGAAAGATAGCACTGGAAATACCTTAAGAATCAAATTGACTGCTATATGGAATAAAAGTACGGGGGTGCTTTCCATAACGTTACCTTCGGATTATATAGTATCGGGGCAAAGAAAAGGCATAATACGAATACGCATTTCAAAAAGTTGGCAGACCCTTGTGCAACCAGCACCAGCTATGCTTTTCGGAGAACTAAGTGGGTCTATTGGAGGATATTCTACTGCGATGGGAAAAAGTGTTTCGGCAAGCGGAGATTATTCTCATGCAGAAGGTTATGACGTAATTGTATCCGGAAGTTATTCGCATGCAGAGGGTCAGTATACAAGGGCTAGCGGAAATGCTTCTCATGCAGAGGGGCAGTCTACACAAGCGAGTGGTACTTACGGTGCTCATGCAGAAGGCGGCACTACAACTGCCAGCGGAAATTATTCGCACGCAGAGGGGCAATATACAACTGCAAGCGATTTTGCTTCTCATGCAGAAGGCTTTTATACCACTGCGAGTGAACGTCATTCTCATGCAGAAGGCTTCTATACAACTGCAAATGGGTTTTGTTCTCATGCCCAAAACTATCATACAACCGCTGGATATTCAAGCCAAACAGCCATTGGAAAGTACAATAATAATTTAGAATCTAATGCCTTTGAAATAGGTAATGGCGATAGTACCACGCCATCCAACGCGTTTTCTGTTGATTGGGATGGACGCATCTCCTGTGGTGATTACAATGGTAATTTTAAATCGATTTTCGATGTATTTTACCCAGTGGGTTCATGCTATACAACAAACACAAACACAAACCCATCCACTTGGCTTGGCGGAACATGGGTATTAGTCGATAAAAGATTCACTCCGAGTAATGGTGAGAACGGAATAACTTGGAATGATACGAATACAAAAACGGAGAGGACTTTTGCGTGGATTAGAAACGATCATGATATTTGGCTCCGTTTCCGGTGGACAAATAAGGTAGCTTTTTCCGACACAGAGCAAGCAATATGCACGATTAACATGGCAACGCTTGGTTTTAAAAGTGGGGAATCTGGTTATTATCAGTGGATTACTGGTGCTTGCGACGGTATCAATGCGGCACTTCTAATGAACTTATCATGGTCTGGATCGACTGGAACAGTGTATATACAAGATGTTGTAACGCGAGCCACAACTGTTCCAACTACTACGAGCCAGCCTGCATACGCTACAATGCTTGTTAAATGTGACTTAAGTCATATGGATGATAGTGCATGCAATCAGTTTATATGGAAGAGAACAGCATAGAAAGGTGAAAACAATGAATAAAGAGACAATACTCAGAACAATTGCGAGAATCGCATTCTCGATTTATACAGCCTTTTGCATATGGCAGGTGTCTATAGGGGAGCTTAGTAAACTTCTCAATGCGCCTGTCTTAGCTGTTATATTTACATGTGTAATCGTTCTTTGCGGGATCATCGTAGATGCCATCACGACCTATTTTAATAATGACTATACAAAAATAGCGGCTCAGCATACAGCAGAAATGAGACAGCATAAGGCTGAACTTAAAGAAGATTACGTTGGTGACAGATTCTTTACTGAGGAGGTGCCGGATGAATACGAAGATATTCAGACAGTATGATGGACCATGGGCTAAGAAGCCATATCCTACAAGAGGCTGCACAGTATCCGGTGCTGGTTGCGGACTTGTGGCTCTGACTCACATAGCAATTGAGCAGGACAGTAAAAAGAACTGGACACCGGAAACACTCAGACCATATATGCTGAAGCATGGCTATGCTATAGCCGGTCAGGGAACGACCTGGAATGGTATGACTCAGACGCTTCACTACCTTGGTTATGAGAATGTACGTTATATTACAGAAGCAACACCAATGAAAGATGCCTTTGCGGAGCTCAATAAGGGTAACCGCATAGGCATTATTCTTTTCTATGGCGGATATTCTAAGCGCTATAAGAAATGGTATAGGACTCCGGACGGAACTGTATGGACGGCAAGCGGCCATTATATTATGTTCGGAAGTTACAAATACGAAAACGGTAAGCATTGGTTCTATCTGAAGGATTCGGGCGGACGTAAGCACGATGGATGGTACAGTTATGAAACCTCTATGAAGGGCTGCGTTGGTCAGATGTGGATCGTAGAGAGAACCGGTGTGCAGACCACTCCTGCTAAGGCTACAACCGCAGACGGAAAGCTTGTGGTTGATGGCATTGGCGGAACCGGAACTGTTAAAGCTCTTCAGAAATTCCTCGGGGTTACAGCTGATGGAATTATATCTTCACAGGATAAGAATCTTAAGAAATACTATCCGGCTCTTAAATCCGTATCATTTGCTGACAAGCCAATTGGCTCTGTGACAGTAAGGATGCTGCAAAAGTGGCTCGGAATTTCCCCGGATGGACTTTTGGGAAAACAGTCTGTAACTACTCTTCAGAAGAAGCTTGGCGTGACTGCTGACGGAGTACTTGGAGCAGCAACGATGAAGGCTCTGCAGAAATACCTGAATGAGCATACAAAGGCGGTGTATCCCAAACTAACCATGGTTCAGAAGATCATGCAGGCATGTGTTGAGCAGTCTGTATGGATGAAGAATTCTAAATATGGCTGGGAAGGTGATCCGACTGTAGCAAAGTCAAAATTTAAAGCGACTTGTGTAACTTATGTTGCTTGCGTTCTTCAGAGACTCGGCATACTCAAGCCTGGCGAATTTATTTGGCAGAGTGGCAGAGGCTATGGAACAGGCAAGGTTTACGGCACAAATAGCAAAATGAAAGTGACTTATATGGGCAATAAGACTCTTAAATCACTTAAAAATCAGCTTAAAGCCGGCGACATAATTCTTCTTGACGATAACAAAAGTGGAAAGAAAGGCAGTGGTGGACATATATTCATTCTCGAAGGAAGATGGACAAAAGATGGCGATCCTTATATTTGGGATAATGAAACTGCTTATAAGAACCGCCGATCGAGAGTTTATGATGGAAACAGAAAAGTTCTTGCCAGGGTAAGAATTGATGAACAGGCGGTGAAGTAATGGAAAACTGGACAGTTGAACAAATCGCTACAGCAATAGCGCTGATGGTAGCTGTTGTATCGGGGGTAACATATTTGACAAAGCAGCTTAAAGACTGGATCGAGAAGCTTCTTGACAGCAAATTTAAGGATCTCGGTATCAGAATTGACTCGATAGAAGCTAAGATCGATAAGGTCGATATGGAAACATGCAAGAATTTTCTCGTACGTTTTTTAGCTGATGTCGAAAATGGTGCCGTGATCCTTGACGCTGAGAAGCAGAGATTCTGGGAAGAATACGAACATTATATTTCGGCCGGGGGCAACTCTTATGTTAAAGAGTGGGTCGATAGATTAAAGAAAAAGGGGTTGATATAGATGCGGTATAAAAAGGTAGAAACTTATCAATTCTCAGTGCCCCAGGAATTTAAGGCATATCTTGATTTTAAGAACGATCTGACCGCTTCAGGCGTAACGTTCACTGAGGATGGCGGATCGCATTATCAGACAATAACGCTCGTAACCACGGGCAATTTTGATAAAACGGAGGAGGTTAAGTAATGGCACAGACAATTGCTGAAAAACTCGCAGAAAAATATGATGTAACTCCTAGCACAACCATTGCTGGGACTCTTAAGAAGATCACGAACGATGAGACCGGTGATGTCAACATTGCTAGCCTCATAAGTAAGATGGAAGCTGGTGGAGATGAAACGTTCGCCAACTTTTTAATGGTTCCTGACGAAACAATTTTGCCAAAAGGCATAACAAATATTACTAGTGATTTTAATGCTATTATGAAAGCCGCAGGCATTGTAGATATAGAAATTCCGGGAGATTTCTGCAACGGTATTGTTAATGGATTTACTACTTGCAACCAATTAACTAGAGTTAAAATTGGTGACGGAATTAATAAGATTGGAGACGAAGCTTTTATGTCTTGTACAAATCTAACAAACGTAATACTTCCACAGTCATTAACTATTGTTTCTGGTTATGCGTTTCAGAGTTGCACTACATTATCGACTATCGATTTTCCAGGACATATTAATAAAGTAATGAATCGTGCTTTCTATGGATGCAGTAGTCTGTCACGCGTTATATTTAGATATGTAGAACCGCCAACAACTGTTGGAAGTAATGCCTTTACCGGATGCTCAGATTCACTGACTTTCTATGTTCCTGATGAAGCAGTGGACGCGTATAAGGCAGTTAGCGGTCTTTCTTCATTTGTAAATAAGATATTACCAATTTCAGCATTGGAGGCATAATATGGCAGGAGGAACAACAATAGTTGACAGACTAAATAAACTGTCAGGAAAAGATGCCACCACTATCGCTAAGGCTCTTGAGAATGTAGAAGAGGCTGGTGTTGGTGGAGAGGTCAATTTGCCAATGGACCTATCTGATTTGTTGGACCGTTCTTATTATGGATCATATTCATCATCGGCACCACGCCTCGGTGCGAGATCTATTTCAACAAATCGAGAAGCTGGCATTTCTATGGAGTTTGCTCCTGAATGCCATGTCGATTACAAGAACAATAAAATATATGGAAGCGGCTATATACCACAAGTAACTTCAGAAGGCAGCATTGATTACTTCCTAAAAGCTTGGACGAATGATTATAAAATAACCCATACTACATTAAATAGCATTGATGACTTGCCTTATTCGTCTAATAATTTTGGAATATATGCATATGGAACATATAAGGATAAAGATGGAAATAAAAAAACCTGGAGTACATCTCTAACCGATAATCTTAATGGAAAAATATTACGTATCGATCGATACAAAAAGACATCGGATATGCTTCGAGATGGCTACAAAGTATCTTTTGGTGATTCATATTTTGTAACCTCTGCAACAAACATTTTTACACGTGAAGATGAATATGGAAAGAAATATTACCAGTATTTGAAATACGAACTTCCAATCTATTTTCCTGATGATGCATCAGATGTTTACCTTACTGGCATAGGAGTTGTCCCGCTAATTTCAAAAATACGTACGGATTATATACCTTTTAAAGAACATAACATTCTGTTTTTATGGGACAACGATTTTGTCGATGGCGTTCCAAACATTAGCAACCCAGATAAAACTGCTATATATATTCACAATGTCGCCGGAGAAGCAGGTAATGTATATGAAGAATGGGTGTTTATTAAAGGTAGTTGGGAAAAACTTGGAACAACCAATATGAAATTCCCTGCTCCGGATTGGAACGTAAATGATGAAAACGATCCATCCTACATTAAAAACAAACCATGTTATTATGTCGATAACAGTGAAATATTATATGAAGGTGATTTATCCTTTACTAGCAATGCTGGCACAAACTATTATGGGCAAAGCAATGTGGAATTTTCTCGCAGCGTTGAATTTGGAACAGCCATAACTTTAAATATTGATGGCTTAGAGTATACAGATACTGTAACTAGTAGCCATATGTATGTAGGAGCAGCGAATCCTGGTGATAGCGCTATCACAACTACTAAAGTTGGTGCACAAATGTTTCAAAACGGAGCCAATACATTTGGCGGCATGTATATGCGTATGGTTTCCAGTAGTGAACGTGGTTCAGGAACATATCACGTTAAAGTATTCATAAAAGCTGAGCCGATTATTAAACAAATTGACGATATATATCTTAAAAATAGTAATATTAAAAACGGAACTGGAAACTATTCGGTTCAACACGGTTATTCTGGAACAGCTTCAGGAGATAACTCTCATGCAGAAGGCAGCGGTACAACAGCTTCAGGAATCCAATCTCATGCTGAAGGAAATGGGACAATTGCAAATGGCAGGAACAGCCATGCAGAGGGATGGTCGACGGTAGCATTCGGAAGTAATACGCATTCCGAAGGTTCTGGAACTCACGCAAAGGGAACGGATAGCCATGCCGAAGGGTACTATACAATAGCTAAGAATAAGGCTCAACATGTATTTGGAAGATTTAACGAACAAGATCCTTCATCTTATGATTCCGAGAGATACGGAAAGTATGTTGAGATAGTAGGGAATGGCGACACTAATACTCGTTCTAATTGTCGAACATTAGACTGGAGTGGTAATGAAACTTTGGCTGGATATCTTATGATAGGAGGTTCACTAATATTAGGAAATGGCACCGAAGATAAAGTCACAGTTACTGCAGCCCAGCTTAAAGCGCTTCTGGCGCTTCTTGATGCATAAGGAGGATTATATTTATGTCAGAAAACTTAAACGAACCTCAAAGCAGAACACCACCCGGTGCAAAAATGGTGCGCAAAGGTAGAAAAAGAAGTAAAAATAAAGATCAGGGTCGACCAATATGGAAAGCCCTGATCTGTGTATGTTGTTGGTATAACAGTGTGTTCTTTGTTTTCTTTTAACTTCTTTAATACCTATACGTTGAAGAGGAAATGAACTATATATTTCCTCAAATTTCAACACTTATAATTAGAATAATGCATCCATGGTGCAGATGGCTTTTTGTTTCTGCTCCGCCATTACATCCTGGTAGATATTCATGGTAGTGATGACATTCTTATGACCTAAAATACTACTAACCACTTTCACATCTATACCAGATTCCAGCGCTCTGGTTGCAAAGGTATGCCTCAGCGCATGCATACCTTTATATTCTAATCCATTCTTAATACAGAAATTCTTCCAGGCGAGGATCGCATTCTGCTGATTTATGATGTTATACCGCATGTTCGGGAACACCAGATTTCGGTAGTTTGCATCCTCGTCTAAAGTGGTCTTATGACGTCTGAGCCACTCAAGAGTTGTCGGTGCTAAGTAAATTGTACGGACGCCGGCTTTAGTCTTAGGATGCTCTTGAATAGTCATGCTGCCATGGATGGCTACGGCTGTCTTGTGTATATTTACTTCTCCGGTTTCAAGATCCACATCATCCCACGTCAGGGCAGTAGCTTCTCCGAAACGCATACCCGTGCTGATCAGAAAGTAAAAAAGCTTTTGGTTCGCCTCCTTTCCCTCTTTACATTTATCTACTATCCTCTTCTGGTCGGCACTGGCATACGCTTCGATCTTCTTAGGTGGTCTAAGTTTGTGAAGCTCAACGCCATTATGCGGATTCTTTCCGATGATATTTCGATCGACTGCAAATTGGAGGCACTTTTTCATCTGTACAGATAATCCGTTTACTGTGGAATGAGAGTAGGTTTTGATTTGGTAATTTTTCCCGGTTGGTTTTTTCAGAAAAACTTTTGCATACATCTCTTCCAAAATAAATGGCGTCAGATCCGTCAGCTTTAATTCTCCGATATAAGGGTATATGTGGTTTTTAAACTGGGCTTCTAATCGGATAAACGACTGCTCAGTTAATGCAGGCTCTTTACGTGTCTTAAGCCAGTACTCACACCACTCTCTGACAGTTATATTTGATTCTTCTAAAGGCAGACCGCCGTTAGCCTGCACTCTTAATTCTGCTAGCTTTTGCTCAACCTCCTTTTTAGTCCTGCCTGATACACTCTTACGTTTACCATTAAGTGATATTTGGCCCCTCCAAGAGTTGCCTCTTTTGTAAATGCTACCCATTATTTCTCCTTTCTAACTCGCGTTTAAAACATGGTCTCTCGTTTTTTGCCTGGTCTAAATAAAGTGCATTGTGTGCTTATATTTGCCAAGCTTTTCGAACGTTTAACGCTGTGTTTCATCCTGCTCCATCCTTTGCGGGATTGTGCCATCCTGTCACTTTGACCCATCCTCCTTTCGGCGTTATATTTTGTCTCACCGATAACTATGCCTAGGAGGTAAAGAATGGAAACAGATATTGAAATAATAGGTATTAAAGAAGTAACACAATTATACGGCTTTTCCAGAAAAGAAGCAACGAGGCTATTAAATACGAGGGGGTGCCCGGTGCTGCCTAGAACATCCGGTCAGCCGTATAGAATAGTAAAGGAGGAATTTGAGAATTGGCTGAGAAGCAGACGAGCTATGTGACGAAGGAGCATGCTGTGGCTCCGGACGAGAAGATGCTAGAGGAACTATATGAGCTTCTTGGGTTATATTTTGGGATAGAGATCGGAAACGGCATAGTAAAGCCGGGAGAACGAGTAGACATAGAACCTCAGCTTGACAGGGTTATATTTCGTGAAGAGATTCTCGCACGGATTACAGCGCTGATAGTAGGAGGTGAGAAATAATGAATAAGACTCTTTATGTATTAATCGTGATTGATGACTGCGTGTATCAACCTAGTATTGTGGGGATATTCGAAACTGAGCAGGACGCTAAAAACGTAATTGAGCGAATTGAACAGAACGAACACTCTGAATTAGGTCATGCATGCTTGGAAATCGAGAAGCACGAACTTAATGCTATTGATGAGGAATTACTTGGTTATAATAATCTCTTTATCTAAAAATCGTGAGGTCTACATGGCCTCGCATTTTTTGCAACCTCTAGTATAGGAGGTGAGAAATAATGAATAAATACACAAAAAAGCAGCAAGAGCAAATAAACATGTGGTCAAAAGTGGAAGAAGAACTTACTAATAAACTTATAGAAGTAAATGAGGAATTACGCATATTATACGGTCATAGTATGAATATTTATAATAGCGATGAAATTCTCGAATTTACTGATTTAAGAAAAAAGATAGTAAATAGACTTCATTTTGCAAGTAAACGACGTGAAGAAGCAATGCAAGCAAAAACTTTGTATGAAAAAAAGAAAATGGAACTCGCCGAGATAAAAGAAAAATGGGGCTTTTAATAGCCTCTTTTTTTCGCATAATGAACAACCTCTAGTATAGGAGGTGAATAGATATGATTCTAAATATTTTAAACACTTATGACGAATTAAATGATTGCACTAAAGAAGAACTAATAAAAATGGTAATTGCATTAGATCAGGTTGCTGATGAAGCAAAAAATACAATCAACAAATTGACCGATTGCAATAACGCATTATTAGGTGAACTTGGATATGATGATTTAAAAGTAAGTCAAAGGTTAGAATGGAAGGAATGTTAAAAACCTATGAAAATCGCGAGGCATACAAGTCCTCGCATTTTTTACAGCCTCTATAATAGCAGGAGGTATAAAACTATGAATAAAGCAGTTATATTTAGATTTATTGCAGGCTTAATGCTTGTAGCACAGGGAATAGAGTTAGGAAGAACCCTAACGACTAGGAAATATTGCTACGATGCAGAAAAGTACGGACATGGAATCATAACGTACACTGATATTCACGGTGTAGATCACCATGCAGTAGTAGAGGCTTATAAATAGCCTCTATTTTTTCGCATTTTTTACATCTTTCTTAATAGAAAGGAAGGTGACTTATCATGAAGGAATATAAAGTAAGTCTTGATATTAAATGTAGTTCTAAAAATGAGGCATCGGACATAAAACGAATGATTACTGAATTGGGAGTCGAGTTTGGATATAGGAATTTGGAGATTGCTATATGCAAACCGTTAATCGATGATACGTATATGATTTCGGTTCAAACCGACGCTAAAACAAAAAAGAAGATTATTAAATATTTAGGATTAACAAAAGAACGTAAAGGTATATCACTATTCGTAATGGGGGCTTAGGCCCTCTATTTTTTCGCACGAAACACATGTTCTATTATAGGAGGTGATAGACATGTTAAAAGGTTATTATGTACCGGCAGGATATATGGGCTGGGTTGGCAATGGATGGATGCTATTCGCAACCGAACAGGATTATTATGAGTATATGAATAGGAGTTTATAAAATGGACGAACATAAATACTTGATAAGAGATGATTGGAAATGGATAGCAAGAGCAGCCAAAGTCACCAGAATTATATTCTACCCTATATTACTAATTTGGCATCTATTTGATCCAGAAGTAGAGCTCTAACAAGGGCTCTTTTTTTTCTCGCACCAAAAACACCTCGGTTAGTAGGAGGTACACTATTATGAACATTAACGAACTTAAAACAAAAGCTAATGTAAAAATCACAGGCTGGAAGTGGAAGGCCAAGGTAAAGACTCAGGAGATTAAGAAATGGTGTAAAGAGAATCCTGAATCTGCACTGATTATTGGCGGAGGAATTCTTGGAGCAGCGAAATATATTGGAAAAGCTGCAATCAAGAGATCCAACATCAATAAGGAAGAGCAGATCAAGACTCATTACTGCTATGACAGATCTTTAGGTCATTACTGGTCATTGAAACGCGAGCTTACGAACAGAGAATGGCTTGAGATTGACAAAAGGAAACGTGATGGAGAAAAAATGGCAGACATCCTGGATAGTATGAAAGTACTGAAATAAGAAATCGCGAGGGCAATATGCTCTCGCATTTTTTTCAGCCCCTAATATAGGAGGTGAAAGAAATGAATATACGAATTTTAGAAAGGAAACTGCCAGCAGAAATTAAGTACACTAAACGGAATCCTAATGAAACAAAATTCATGACACTCGACGAACTTAATAATGATTTTATCGTTTTACAATGGTCGAAAACGAGTCTTATGGTTTCTGAAGATTTAGCTAATGGATTATTTAACACCAGCAAAATTGGTGAAAAAGGTAATAGAATAGTATTTCTTGAAGAGATTTTAGAGATTATTTTCGGCATAGATGTGGATCTTGATAAACCATATTATTATGAAGAAGGTGAAAGAATTGAATGGGATTATGAATTAATAGGGCTTAAAACTGGATCGGTATTTATTGAAAGAGCATATGTAATTAGATTTCATCCAACACATTATTAAAAGTAGGAGGCGCAATGCCTCTTATTTTTTTTTTCGCACTGGATACATGCTCTCTAATGAAAGTTATAGGCAGCTATTAGAAAGGAGAAATGATATGGCTGAAATGTATAACGAAGCTTATGAAGGCGAGTTATTTATTACTGAAGGTTTGGACGATGAAGTAGAAAGATACAACCTACTTGAAGATGGGACCGAAAAGAAATTAAATGCCGCTAAAGCGCTGCAAATAAGGCACACACTTGGAATCGAAGAGTTTAAAGCCGGTCAGCAGGCAGAAGACATGGCAGAACGCAGACAACTTGAGCGTGAAAGATTAGAACTGGAGCGTGCAAAGATGGAAGCAGAAGCTGATGAACGAGCTATGCAGGCTAGAGCAGAAGCAAAACGAGAAAAGTTTAGAAACGGAGTAGCGATTGGCGGATTTATATTCACAGGAGCCCTTCAGATAATAGGACTTGTATTGGATCATGGACATGCGTTCCAGGATACTATCAGGAATAGAAACGCTGAAAATGAAGCGAAGGATACAAGAAGAGCTTTAGAAAGATTAACTGACAGAATAGCAAACCGCTAACTTTAAATGGGGAGTTCGTGTTAAATACATGGGCTCTCATTTTTTCGCATATTTTACACCTCGGATTATAGGAGGTACAAAGATATGATTAGACGTAAAAAATACAACAAAAACGTAAATCTACCAATGGATCGAGAAGAGAAACTTGTAAAGGATGTTTGGGATGATGTTGCGGAAATGATGATGTCATTACAGGAACTCGAGGGAGATGAAGAAGTAATAGAACATATTGCTGATGGAATCCACGAGTTAGCTGATTTGATAGAAGCAATCGCATATCAGGGGCAACTCCCTAAGAAACTTAAAAGACCATGGAGAATAAAGGAAATGAGCTAATAGTTATATTTGAGTATTATTAACCGCGGGGCTAACATGGCCTCGTATTTTTTCGCATGCTTTACAGGTTCTATAGTAGAAATAACACTGTTATTGTAAAGTATATTCAAAGGAGGAACTAATATGGATACTCGTAAGAATTATGAAGAACTTGGAATGGCAATAGTCGAACAGGCAGCGACGGACTACCACAATGCAAGATTCTTTCTTGAAACTGAAGACTTGAGGTCATATAAAGATACTGCAAGTAAAAACAGTAGACATAATATGGCGAAAAAGACTTTGGCGGAAATAGAAAGTTTCTTTCATAGTGAATGGTTTCGAACAGTATGCCCGGATCTTGACGGAAAAAAAGCATTTGAAGCTTTGAAAGAAACTTACGACAGAGAAGTTAGGGACGATAAAATGGAAAAATTTATGCGTAACAGAAATAATTAAGAATATGAGTTCTTGTAGAAATACAAGGACTCTATTTTTTGCCTTATGAAATACTACTACGAAAAACCAACTGAATACACCGTTACAAAAGCTAAGACGATCCATACGGATGATAAGTTATATTCTGAATGCACTCTTTATGAGGTTGATGGTAAAGGACTCAAAGTAGTGCAGCTCAGATTCAACCCCAAGCTAAAAGTTTTCTTTTACGGCCCAATAAATCCTTGGCTTATTGATGATATTTTCTCCAGAGAAGGATTTTTAGAAAACCTCTCAGATCCTCCGTATCCTACTATGACCGTACGGACGCTTATGTGGAAACTTCGGATGAAACCCCTTAAAAAAGAATGGTGGGAAAACTCGCAAATTTTACATAGTAGATAATGAAAAGTACAGGAGAATTGAGGAGGTGTATTATGAATAACAACATTAAGAATTATGTGTTACTTTACCTTATGCTTATGAAGGCACATGCAGAACTAGTAGTAGATATAGTTAAAAATAGTTACGGCAAGACTAAATTGCTGAACCTATTATTAGCTATACCATTTCTGGTTCACTCAGTATTCTATAACATTTGGTGGATAATAAAATTCGGAAAAAAGTATAAGCCAATCTTTGATTAAATGTATTGCATAAAGGTCGAACAACGGCCTTTATTTTTTCGCAAATATTACAGCCCATATAATGAAAAATACCGGAGATCATGAAAGGAGAAAATCATGGGTATTGTTAATAAAATAAGGGCGATTAGAAAAGGAACAGAGAAAGTTAAAGATTTTGATAACGCAAAGACAGAAAAACACAATGTTCATTATTCGAGATATATAGCATCTTGGATTAATGCTGGTGGAGATTTGTCAACGTTAGACGGATGGTACAGCTTTGCATTTTGGCTGGATACACTTGGACTGACGGCTGATGAAATCTATCACATTAGAGTGATGGCTACAAACGGAAAACTTGAACTTGAAAATTCTGCAAAAGAATTTATCAAAAGAGCAAACGAGATTTCTCTCGGACTTAAGGGCTAATCAGCCCTTTTATTTTTTCGCATTTTTTACATCTACTATAATGGAACGTAGTGCTAAGAAGTGAAAGGAGTACGGAAATGAAAAAAGCACTCATAATTACAACACTGGCTTATGAAGTAGCGTATATAGTAGTAGCTATATATGCACTGAAGAATCCGGAGAAGTATGGTGAATGGAATGCTAAATTTATTGGCAGTATGACAAGCACACTTGAGAAACTAGGTTTATAAAGGAGGAAGAATCAAATGATGACAGTATGGAATGTAATTAAAGGTATATGCACGATTACTGGAGCATACGTTTGGATCAAAGCAATCAAAGAAACGATTGAAGAATACAACGAAGCTCCAGAGAAGTAAATATAGCTAAAGCAAGCCATAGGGGAGCCATTTGGTTCCTCTTTTTTCTCTGAACATATGTTCGCAAAATTTACATCTTCTTTAATGAGAAATCAGAAAAGGAGGATGGACTGATGATATCGTTTGAATTAATATTATACGTTATAGTTTATGGATTTGAATTCTTCATACTCGCACTGATGGGTATAGGATTATTCGGATTTATATGCGGTAAGTTTAATAATGAGACGTTACAGGCGGTTCACGACTACATATTCGTGATTGACGACGAGGAGCTTTAAGGCTCCTTTTTTTTCTAAGGAGGAAGAAATGGGAAACGATCTTAATAATAGGCCATATGAACAGCCACGCTTAATGCATGTCTATTTAACATCGGGAAGACCGGAACTTATATTTGGATACCCATCGGCAATAGCCCAAATGATGCGGGTGATGTATGGCTATGATAGTTTAAAGGCTGTAAGGGTTTTGAAATTATGGAAGCCGACAGAGGTAACGCGATATGAAGCGCAGTCATCATGGTCATCTACGCTAGGATAAAAAAGGTGAAGAATTATGAAGCAACTTTTATATGTGTATAGCTGGGACCCGACCAGAAGAAAGATACATGAGTACACAGGTTATTATTACCCAGCTTGGCCTGCGCCACTTCTTACACGACTGCCAGATGCGCATGATACGTGGTTCAGAAAGATACCAGAACATTGCGGCGAGTTCTATGGAAATGCAGTATGGTTTTTGGAACCTAATCCTAAAAAGGCGCAACTTATATTTATTGAAGCTGAGCTTAAGAAGATAGACGCATGCAAAGAAATTATAAGAAAAGGAGAAGAAAACATACGATATTTGTCGTCATATACATATGAAGAAGAATATTAGAATCCTTATTCTCGCAGTATTTACAACCTATGTTATAGCAAAGGAGGTAAATGCTATGAAGATTTTTGACAACTCAGAAAGATGGTACCTAATTAGAATGACACAGGAAGGTGCATTGAAATGGACGTCAATTCTGAATCAGAGATATGCTAATGGGCATTTTGCGCTTGTAACAACGCAGGAGACCTATTCGGACAATGTTGAAGAGATCAGGAAAAGAGATGTGATATTTCACTTGTACACCACGCCTAGAGACATGAAGGCATTAGAAGTACTACTGAAAGATTTTATAGTCAAATATGGAGAATTGGCAAAACCAGTAAAGGCAGAGGTTAGATGATAACCGATAAGAAGGTCAGCGAAAGTTGGCCTTTTATTTTTTTAACTTTTGAAAGGAGCAACTAAAATGGCAAACTACACACCGAGACAGAAGAGCGAGATCGAGTACCTTATCAATAAGGGGAAGGCAGTCTATAAAAGACTCACAAATAAAAAGAATATGGCTGAATCAGAAAAGCTTAATGATGAGCTCAACCAGATCAAGATGCAGCTTAATGAAGCTCTTAATGCAGAGGCTATGTATAGAGCGCATCTTAGAGCAGCCGAAGAGCATATCAGAGCAGCTGAAGCGCTTAGAGATAAATGGGTGAAAGGAGAAATGTAATGGATTATATTTTTAAGGAAGTCTATTTCGACAATTTTTGTGCAAAATGCGTGCATAAGGAAAAAGAAGAATGGGAAGAGCCATGTGATGAATGTCTGGAAAATCCCGTAAATGAATATTCTCACACACCTGTAAAATTTGTTTTGAAAGAAGGAAAAGATGATTAAGTATTTTGAGATCATACCGTACGAGCCGGGATTCAAAGATCCATTTCATGAAATAGCAAGAAGGACGCATATGTCAGATAACGAACTTGCTAAAGCTATGGGCTTTAAAGACGAGAACGACCGCTTTTCAAATCTTATATTTGAGGATATGAGCGATCCGGCATACATCCGTAGAATGAATAAGTTTTTAAAGGAGAAAAATCTCCCGCTTAGAATTTCTCAGACAATGCTGAAAAGGAGATACTATGACAAAGCTAACTAAGAATGGTGATATTTTGTTCCGGGAGTCATTTTGCGGCACATTCTTTAAATCCAGTCCTTTAGCGGTTCTGGAGGCCGAATATGAGTTCAATAGAAAATATGCGCTGGGCGAAGGAGATGAAAGCCTGGCGCTTTTTTATTCTCTATTAGACTTAGAGCCTCCAAAACAGTCTAAAGATGTTGGCTGGTGCTATGACTACATGTCCGCAGAGTGGGAAACTATGTGGATTGATTTTATCCATAGGCCAATGATGACAAAAGAAGGACAACCATACACAGAAATTTATTATCCAATCCCGCCGGTAAGTTTGTATTACGAGGTGGACAATCCGTTTATGTAAAGGAGAGAAAAGATGGTTCTACGTGCTGAACAGACATTCGACAAGGTGTATCTCGATAGAGAACATCCTTCAGATTTTATAGATTATATTTCCCATGCCGTTGAAAGAGAATTGGTTAGTAAGTTTATAGATCAACTCGAAGATCACAAGCTTCATGTTGTTGTTCTGAAAGAGCCTGAGTTTATAGAAGATGCACCAGGATCATGGTGGAATCAGAGCGCTTATAGACAGAGTCTGGAATATATTGAGGTTGTTCAATGTAAAAACTGTAGAATGCATTTTCCATGGTGCCATAAATTTAGAGAGGAACTAGGAGGAAATGGATTCTGTCCGTATGGAAAGGAGATAGAAGATGGAAGATAAAGCAATAGCAATTGTCCGTAATTACATACTTAATCATCTGGATAAATCGGATGATATTCCTGCGTTTGATGTATACACAGTATGGAAATGCAAGGCTTTGCAAAACTGGAAGTTCCTCATATCCAGCACACTCCTGGATGGAATGTACTATGAGGTGACGTTCAACGGGGATAAGCAGGAGTGGTATCTTGATGCTTATAAGAAGTTTGAGAATAAGGTTATTGCTGATTGGAAATATATGAAGCGATGATAGAAAGGAGCAATAAATGATTATAAACATACCACTAAACATAGATGATGAACTCTGGGCAAGTGCATTGGCCAGAGATTATGAATCGAAAGTAACTGAACGACTGACGGCCGAAGTTCGAAAGGCTATCTGCGATCATGATGTGTACAAGGATCAAAGACGTGGAATGCAGACATGGGTTGGCGATAAGATCGATAATATTTTGAAGGAGTATAAAGATGAAATTATTGACGCCGCAGCAGAGAAGCTGGCTGAGAGACTTGCACGAACAAAGAGAGGAAAGGAGATACTCAATGAGACTTTATGATTTTGATGAATGTGTTCTTCTGGATAACAAAGGGAAAAATACAGTTAAGGTAGAGCCTACAGAAATATCTATAGGATATGACATGTGTTCCGCTACAGAGATTGAAATACGGGGAATAGTACGAGATGACGATTGGAGACCTAATAATTTTCATTTCGAACCAGCGCGTAGAAAAGGTAGAAAAGTCGATTATAGCAAACTGTATTTGTCTATATTTGGGGATATGCCGAAAATCAAGGACGTTATATTTAATGACCCAGCGACTATAGTATTCTGGGCCGACAGAACCAAAACTGTAGTACAGTGTCAGGACGGTGATATTTTCGATCCTGAGAAAGGTCTCGCTATGGCGATTTCTAAAAAAGCTCTAGGAAATAAGGGCAATTATAGCAACGAGCTTAAAAAGTGGCTGCCGAAAGATAAAGATGTGACATTGGAATACACACTGAATACGTCAGTGACATCAACATCGATAAACGATATGGGACAGAGCATAGTCGACGCAGTCAACAAGATGATGAATCAGCTTGAAAGAGGGCCAGTAAATGAACGATGAGTAACGCAAACAAAATAATAGAACATTGCCGTAAAACAGCAGGGTTAAGTGCAAAAGAGCTATCAGATAAAACAGGTATAGCATATACCACAATTCGCAAATATGAACGAGGATTAATTGACCCTACGTACGGAAAAATGGAGCAAATACTTAAAGCATGCGGATGCAAACTATATGTAAAAAGGAGCGAATGATGTCACGTTATATTTTCGATCTAAAGAAATGCCCTAAGTGCGGAAGATTCATGATGGATGATTCCATGCGCATTCAGGGTGGATGGAAGATAAGATGGTACTGCTTATGCGGATACCAAGTGGAGGAAGAGAAATAATGTTCATTATTAAAATAGTGGTGACCTTCTTTCTTATTCTTTGTTTCTATTGGGGCGCAATTGAACTTCTTTGGGAAGAAGATAAGATTAGCGACGAATGGCATGACTTTATTCAAGCAATAGGAACTTCATGCATGGCTTTGTTCTTTATTGGAGGAATAGTAGCAGTTGGGCTCATGCTTATTTGGTGCCTATGGAAAGGAGTTTGAGTAGGTGATTATATATGATCGATATTTCAAGAATAGATAAAGTAAAGAGAGTTATAAAAGACAGATATAACGATGCAGATTGTGGTCTATTCTTTACTCCGAATTGGGCTGGTGATCCAATGTCAACGATTTGGGAAGAAGACGGAGTGACTATAGATATATGCTATAACTATCAGTATTTTGAGGTCTTTGGGCTTACAGAGAAAGAAGAAAATGAACTTTTAGCATTCTATAACTCTCTGATTGTGAGGTGATTATGTATGATACCAGAAACATATTACAAACTGTACCCATATAATTTGGCAAAACACATGTTTGACGACATAGTAACTTTAGAAATGATTCTTCCAGGAAAGCTCATTGAAGAAGTTGAGATCTCGCTTACGGAACGTGAATCCAAGTGTATCAAGCTTCGATATTCTGAAGGGATGACTCTCGATCAGATAGCCGCCGAGTTCAAAGTAACCAGGGAGAGAATTCGTCAGATCATAGCAAAAGCGGAGCGAAAACTTAAGAGTGTTGCACGCACAAGCCGATATTTTGCAACAACCGCCGAATCATTGAAGAAAGCTCAACTTGAGATCATCGAGCTAAAGCAGTATATCAAAGCCAATGAGAATATTGATCCAACGCTTGAGTTAGCCTGGGCAGCAACCCCAATAGATGAGCTTGAGTTATCCGTTAGATCTTATAACTGCCTGAAACGTGCTGGATTTAACGTACTTGGTAAGTTTAAGGGCGTAAAGATACGTGACATAGCAAGAATAAGAAATCTCGGACCTAGGAGCTTTAGTGAAATAATGGGTAAGCTTTCTGATGTTGGTTTTATGGCTTCGAACGGAACTGATATTTATCCGATTAATGATTGGATTGATTACTTCAGCGATGACACTCTTGTATGGATTGTAGATAAGGAAAATGAGTGAGGTGATGTTTATGTACAACATGGTTAATACTGATGTAATTTGCCCTAACTGCGGAGAAGGTTTTATGGTCCGCGAAGAGCCAAAAGTTATAAAATCCAACACAGAGAGATATGCATATTTATGCCCAATTTGTGGATTTGTACATACGGCCAGATCTGACGAAGATATGAAGGAATGGATCAATAGTCTTGATAAACCAGTCTGTTATACTGAAGCACCTCAGAAATGTTTGAACGAACATTGTGAGCATGCTGAGGTATTCAAAGATAAACTTATGTGTACACGTCATAATAAATGGTTCGATTTAACACCGGTTGAGAAAGGAGAAACAGATTACCATGCCAAACAAGACTACGGAAAAGCCAAGCTGTCTCTCGTACCTAGACGAATCATCTGGGATGTGGCAGCCATTAGGGAATATGGAAACAATAAATACCCTGACGGAGGACCTGATAACTGGAGAGGAGTCGAACCAGAACGATATAGAGATGCGGCTTACAGACACTTTCTCAGGTACCTTGACGATCCAAAATCCGTTGACTCTGAGTCAGGTTTACCACATCTTTGGCATCTGGCCTGCAACATTGCTTTTCTTTGCGAGATGGAAGACAGGTATCTCAGCAAAGATCCGGAAGTGGCGGAGAGACTAAAGAAAGAATTTCGAGGCTATCAGCCACCAAGCGAGGAAGGAGAAGAGGGATTAAGCAATGAATGATATTTTCAAATGGGTTGCGGACCATCCGGACGTTGAGCTAATGATGGCAATGCATCGTGAATCTTTTATTGTCCAGCTAACGCATGTGGACAGCCGATATAGGCTCAAGCATGCGTTTTATGTTGAGCAGATGGAGCCTTATATTTTGGATGTTCTTTACGATGAGCTTATGCGCCGTATAGGACAAGTAGTGTTTATGGAGGAAAGTGATGATTAAGATAGCATATCTTTGTGACCAATGCAGACGATGCTCAGGATATAAAAGTTGCGGTAATGAATGCACACATACATTTGATGAATTCCATACTCTCAACGGAATAATCCATAACGTAGATGAACTTGAAACTGAGAGATTCAGAAAAGTATGCAGTGTGAATGAAGACACATATTATGAGGAGGTAGACGGATGGTCAAATACTATTGCGACAGATGTGGAAAAGAAAGAAAACAACACGAGCAGCTCTTCACAGTGACGATCACGCCGCCGGAAGTATGGGCCTATAGCGATCCTATGGCTGAATACTATGAAGGAGATCTACACTTCTGCACAAAATGTATGCAGGAAATAACAAATTTTATAAATGCGGAGGAAACAGAATGAAAATTATACCACACGTTAAGCTGTTCACTTCTACAAAAGCTACACTGTTAGAAGATAGAATTGAGCAGGAAATGAAAAAGCTTCAGGATGAGGATTATATTATCGACTGCGTCACAAGCAACATATCATTCGCTGGAAAAGAAGGCTATATGATACTTGCGCAAATGGATTATCACGAGGAGGTTATGGATGACGACATTCAGATTGGTTTTGATATTGGCTCTGATACTGGCATGCATTTTGATTGCCCTTCTACTTCGGTTCCTGAGGCCTAACGGATTACTGCATATCGACGAGTATTTGGATAAAGATTTCTACAGAATGTTATATTTTACCCCGATTGAAGACATCAAGAAATACCGCTGGGTGGTTCTTAAGGTCGAGAGGCAAAGCTGGGGTACCAATTCAAATGACTATGAGGAGGATTATTGATGAAAATACTTGGAGGGTTTATCACAATATGGCTCACAGTATTCACAGTGGCTTCTGCAGTATTAGCAGCCATGAAGATATTCGGTGTGATCTAGTTCGCAAAAATTACAGACCATATAATAGAGAAGTAGCTTAATGGTAAAGCATCTGGTGAAAGCCAGTTGATAGAGGTTCGATTCCTCTCTTCTTTTTATTTTTTGTTTTTTAAGTAAAAAGGAGGAAGAACATGAATTTAGGAATTGTAGGAAATGCACTTAAAAAAGTGACAAGAGTGGTTTCTAAAAACAGCCCTACGATCCTGACAGGCCTTGCGGTCGGTGGTGTTGTAGCAACCGGCATAATGGCTGTAAAGGGAGACAGAAAAGCTCAGGATATGAAAGTTGCTCATGAAATGGATTCCGAGCTTCTTGTAGAAGGTCAGGCAATATTCGATGAGGATGGTGTAACTGAGCAGAAACCCTGCAGATTCAGAGAAAGAACAACAGCAGAAACAATCAAGCTTACCTGGAGATGTTATGTTCCAGCGGGGCTTATGGGAATGGCAACAATCTGTTGCATCGTCGGAGCTAATACGATCAATGTCAAACGGAACGTTGCTTTAGCTACGGCATATTCTTTATCTGAAGAAGCAGCAAAAGAATTCAAAGATAAAGTGAAAGAAACCGTCGGGGAAAAGAAAGTCCAGAAGATGGAAAATGAGATAATGCAGGAAAAAGTAAATAATAATCCTGCACCTGACGATGAAAATATATGCTATACAGGTAAAGGTGACCAGCTTATGTATGATGCATGGTCAGGAAGATATTTCAAATCCGGTCAGATGGAAGTAGAAAAGGCTGTAAATGTTCTGAATAAGATGATGATTGCGAAAAAGCAGTCCGTATCGATGAATGAATATTATGAAATGATCGGCCTGCCGCTTCTGTCAAATGCTGTTGGTGATGAATTTGGATGGAATTTCCACCAGTTTAATGAGGGTGAGGATATTACCGTGGACTTCTATCCGGTATTCAGTAATGACCAGACGCCATGCATAGGCGTAAAATTCGAACCGGAGCTTCTCTACACGTATGGAGAGGTGTAAAGATGCGGGCAATGGCTAAAAACAAACTGGAAAGAGCACTCGAGTCGAAAGGCTGGGTGCTCTTAAACGAGTCTGAAAAAGGCTTCGAATATATTAAAAAGTATGGTGAATACGGCGGAGTACAGAGCGTAAGGTATAACCCGGAAAACGGATTTATAAGTTTGGATCCGGGCATACCGTCATATACAGGCACAGGTTACTCAGCCGCGCCAATAAATGACGAAGACTTAATGCTTTTTTACAAGAGGATAAAAGAATGGAGACGAACTTATGGTGAAATTTAAATTCATTTCCTTCCTTTCTAAGAAAGCCGTAAAGCACGCCCCTGCAATATGTGTGGGGGTTGGTGCTTTCGGCGTAGCAGTCGGAGCAGGACTCATTGCTAAGGCTACATATGATCACAAGGAAGAGATAGAGGAATGCAAAAATAATATTGAGGTAGTAAAAGAATGGGCATCGACTACGGAGAGCTCGGAAAAAGAACAAAAGAAAGAGATTGCGAAATCTTACGGAAATTTCGCGAAGTCTATGGCGAAGATATACCTGCCTGGCAGTACGTGTATGTGTGCTGGGTTGTGCAGCATTATATTTGGCCACAGGATACTAAGCAAAAGATATGTTGCCGTGATTGCAGCTTACGAATCCGTAAATAAAAGCTATAAAAACTACCGTACGAACATCCGGGAAAAGTATGGCAAAGAAGAAGATATCGAAACCGCGTATGATCTGAAGGCTGAAAAGCTGAATGACGAAACTGTTTATGTCCCAAAAGATGATATTTTCATTCCGGACAGAGATCTAAGTGACTTCGCTGTATTCTTTGGTTCTGGGTATTCAACACTTATTGACAGTGACACAAATCCTGAAAATGACCCGGAAAGAAACAGAGAAATACTACGAGACATCGAGGATATGGCTAATGACATATTCAATCAGCAAGGATATCTGTTTCTGAGTGATGTTTATTCTATGCTTGGCATGATTTACAAATACCCGCCGGACGGAATTGGATGGGTCAAAGGTCGTGGTGATGATTTTGTAAGTTTTGGAATATTTGACGTACGAAATGCCAATGCAATAAGCGGTGACGAAGACATATTTCTTCTCGACTTCAATCATGACGGATATATCCTGCCATATATTTGAATGGCAGGGTTAAATGCTCCTAATTCGCACGAAATACAGCCTCTATAGTAGGAGGTACACTATTATGTTTAAGAAAATATTAACAGTATTAGGAGCAATAGCTTTGGCAGGAGCCGTAGCAGCACTTATAGCAGTGCTTCTACCGGTGATATCGGTGCTTATTGTTCCGGTGATCTTAATAGGAATCGGAATATTAATAGGTAAATTCTTGTTGAAAAAGTAAAGGAGGAATGAAATGCTAACAGTATTTTGTGGAGGCGGCTTTATCGCCGTTGGAGTTGCATTGATTGTAAGAGAAATCATGCGCAAAGACGACGATAAGTAACTTGACAAAAGGCGAAGGGGTTTCAGCTCCTTTGCTTTTTATTTTTTCGCAGTTTTTACAACCCATATTATAGGATTAAATCTCAACCATATAATTTAAAAGGAGGAAAATGAGATGGCAGATGAAATCAGAACAGAAGATATTGTTGTAACTGAACTTGAGGCAACTGACGACGTGAAGGAAGGTCTTGAGCTTAAGGATTACGCAATTCTTGGCGGAATTATGGCCGCGGGAGCTGTAATTTACGAAGGAGGTAAGAAGGTTTACAAACTTGGTAAAGAGAAGGGACTCCCATGGGTCAAGGAACACAACCCGTTCAAGAAGAAGGAATCCAAAGCTGAAGAAACTCCGGAGCATGAGGCTGAATCTAAGAAGGATACAGGCAAATCCAAAGGGAAGAAATCGGAAACCAAGGAGTCTACCGAAAAGTAGATTAATGGGAAGATGAAACTGAAATGAGGGATCATGGAAACATGGTCCTTTATTTTTTGTCTTGAGTTGAAAGGAGCAACAATGACGGATGTATTTAATATATTTAAGCTCGGAAAAGTGGCAATGATAGGGCTTAAAAAAGGTGAAAAATTCATTCCGCTGGCAAAATCGCTTGGAAAACCTATGGGCGTTTTATTTGCAAGTGGAGTAATTGATAGTGCAATGGATGATGTTGTAAGTTATTACACTAAAAAATTAGAGGAGAATAACGATGGCGGAAGTGAATCCTGAAAAATATAAATCAAACTCTTATCGGTCTAAGGCAGAGGCTGAAGAGAAGAAAGCTAATGAAAAAGTAATAAAAGGCTCGGCAAAAATCCATCAGAAAACCACAGGAGAGAAGCTTAAAGAAACATTATTCGGAGAAGGCGTAGATAATGTTGGCGATTATGTCATATTTGATGTAATCATTCCTACCTTAAAAGAAATGGTAGTCAATTCTGTCAGCGATGGAATAAATATGCTTCTCTTTGGTGAAACAAAACGCGGAAGAAGCAGTAACAGAAATAATAGAAGCGGATATGTTCAGTACGAATCATATTCCAGAAATAGAGATCGTGATTCCGGCAGAAGAGCGCAGTTCGATTTTTCAGATATTGAATTTGAGACTCGTGCCGATGCTATAGATGTTCTGGATGCAATTGAGGATACGATATCCATGTATGATGTCGCGTCTGTATCAGATTTATATGAATTTGCCGGTATAACGCCTCGCCCTACGGATAATAATTACGGCTGGACGAGCGTAAATACTGCTGAGATCCTGATGAAGAGGAATGGCAGTTATATTCTGTCAATGCCGAGACCGAAGCCACTTAGATAATATGACAAGAAAAGAATATTGTATCTCCAAAGGCTTAATGTTCGAAGGGTTGGTCGAACCGGATAAGGAGGCTGACCCTTCTTTCATTAAGCATTTAGAGGCTATTGAAAAAGCTATGGACGAATTTGAGTATCACTATCTGGAAGGAGATAGGGATAAGTATTTAAGTTAGGAGAAATTATGAGGTACAGAAGAAAGCCCAAATATGTCGATGCCATAAAATGGACCGGCGAAAACTATTCGGAAATAAAGGAATTCGCAGAGGATAATATCCATTCATACGGCGGCTGCTTATTTCTTCACACAAGTGGAATAAGAGGAAGTATTGACAGTGCTGTTGTGAATCAGGGTGACTATATCGTAAAAGGAGAAAATGGTCACTTTTATTCGCTGGATGATAAGGCTTTTAACACAAGTTATGAGCCGGATGAGAAAAAGAAGGCAAAGCAAAATAAGGAGGTTTAAGCATGGTTTTTGAGACTGTGGGTAAAATTGGTCTGATGGTAGGAAAAAGTCTCTCTAAGGGCAAATTTTGGGCTTGTAAGCATGCTCCAGAGCTACTACAGATAGCAGGCACGGCTGGAGTGATTGGAACAGCTGCTTTGGCATGCAAAGGAACCAAGGAAATAATGGAAAAAGAAGAGCCTGAAGTAAAGGATTATGCTAAGGCGTATGCGCCTACGGCTATTTGCGGTATCGGCACTGTTGGATGCTTTACGGGCGGACATTATATTCTGAAGAAGAGAAATATTGCTCTCGCATGTGCATATAAAATGATCGATGACAGCTACAAAAATTACAGGAGTAATGTCATCGAGAAATACGGCGAGGAAGAAGACTTCAGACTTAAAAATAATGTGCATACAGAGAAAATCGCTGTTACTGAAGTCGGTGAAGATGGTAAAAAGCATAAGAAAAAGGTCGATGTAGATATCCTTGATGATGATCCTGATGCATACACATTTATATATGATGATAAGCACTCGATGAAAAGCGTCATTGATTCCGTCACAGCAAGAAATGACCTTGTGATAGCTGAAAATAATGCCAATAGAATTCTTCTTGGAAGAGGATATATTACTCTTAATGAGGTTCTAAGAGGTCTTGGCCTTCATGAAACATCGGTAGGTCAGATCGTAGGCTGGCAGACAAAAGGAAATGGTGACGGATATGTTAAATTAAATGTTAAGCAAATAAGAACTGCTATGGATCCTGAAGGTGTAGCATTTGCTGTTGAATTTAATGTCGATGGGCCTATTTATCAGGATATCGATAAATACACAAGAATGTGGGGTGAGCAGTAGTGAAATTCTTGAAAGGGGCAATTATCTTTGCTTGTGGAGCCGGGATTGGATTTGCAGGCGGAATGGCGTTTGCTAAAAACAAATATGAAGACAAATTCAATTCCGAAATGTCAGATATGAGGCAGCATTATCAGGAGAAATTAAATAATCTCGAAGAAAAGATAGATATTGCCAAATCGAAAAAGGCCGCAGCAGAGATAATCACGCAGGAGAAATATGTTAGCTATGACCGTATGAATGAAACGGAGGTCAGAGATAGAGTGAAAACGATAATGGAGAAAGCTGTGAATGGCGATAAGCCTCCTGAAGATTATCCGGACGAGCCGTTTATTATAACGGAGGAGGATTTCTCAGAGAGGGAGTTATATTTCGAGAAAATCGAATGTGATTATTATCTCGGAGATGGAGCTCTCGTCGATGAGGCAGATGAACTTCTGAACATCGACGATACTATAGGATATGACAATCTTGAGAGCTTTATAAATAGTGATGAGAGTGTAATATACATAAGAAATGCACATCTCTCTACAGATTATTTGGTTACTAAAATGGGCGGTAACTACAGTGAAATAATTGGAGTAGGAGGTGATGACGAAGAGTAGGAGGTAAGAAATGAGTAACTATATAGTGGACACTGAATATTATCAGTGGCTGCTTGATCAGATAGATTATTACGAAGGTGACGGATTTGATGAAGCACTGGAAATAATGTTCGAAACACCGTTCGAGTGGGATATTCCGAATGATGATAACCGTGCGGAAGATGGGATAGGGCTTAGAGCAATATTTATGGATGAGGAAAATTGGCATACAGAACCTCTGTTTGAGAAGGAATGCAACACCCTCGAAATGTTTGTTGCTCTGGCTATGCGTATCGAAAATGACATCATGTGGGATGGAGAAACCGACCGGACGAGTGAGTGGTTTTGGATGATGATCCGTAATATGGGCATAAAAAGAGGTGATTTACCTGGATATGTTTACGGTAAATTAGAGGATTTTATGCATCATAGGGGTGTTACGCCGTTTCCGCTTCGTGAAAAGAGCAAAAAACCATGCGAAATATGGTTTCAGGCGCAGCAATATTTGATGGAAAAGTATGACTTCTAAAAGGACGATTTTTGGTGATTTTTTTCCAAAAAGTGGTCTTGGACCAGTTTTGGACCAGTTTTGGACCAGTTTTTAGAGGCCTCAACCCCAGTAATTGCAAGGGTTTGACCAGTTTACCAGTTTTTTTCGCTCTGTTAATAGAAAAAGTGTAAAAAAAGTCATAAATAATAATATAAAGTAAGAAAAATTTCTGGTTTTCTGGTCCAACGATAGGAAAGGGGGAATTTAATGAAAAATGTATGATTTCTTTAAAATTTGCACTAAAGAAGTCGAAAAAAGAGGCAGATTGGAGTCCGTGACAATATATCCTAAGTTCATTATTAATGGCCGCTCTAAAGATCTTATGATACGGGGCGGCGATTTTTATGCAGTTTGGGATGTTGATGCAGGGCTTTGGTCTACCGAGGAAGATACAGTTAGTGAGATAATAGACCGCGAAATAAGAAAAACGGTCGAGGAGCTAAAGAATAAATACCCGGAGACGGTGAAAATAGTACCACAATATATGTGGGACTCGGATTCCGGCAGTATTGACAAATGGCATAAATATGTTCAGAAGCAATTACGTGATAGATATGTCCAGCTGGATAATAAAGTTATCTTTCAGAATACTGATGTCAAAAAAGAAGACTACGCCAGTAAGAAATTAGGATACTCGATAGTTGAATCTGAGATACCTGCTTACGACGAACTTATGTCGACATTATATTCCGATGATGAAAGAGCTAAATTAGAATGGGCTATTGGGTCAATAATAAATGGTGACTCGAAACATATTCAGAAGTTTATAGTTTTGTATGGTTCAGCAGGAACAGGAAAGTCGACAGTACTGAATATTATTCAGGAACTATTTGATGGATATTGTGCTACGTTTAATGCTAAGTCTTTAGCTTCTTCAAATAATGATTTTGCGCTTGAAGATTTTAAGTCCAATCCTCTAATTGCTATTCAGCATGATGGTGATTTAAGCAGAATCGCTGATAATACAAAATTAAACAGCATTGTATCTCATGAAACTATGGTGGTGAATGAGAAATTCAAAAGCAAATACAGTGCTAAGTTTGATTCGTTCATATTTATGGGCACAAATAAGCCGGTTAAAATAACGGAAGCAAGATCCGGACTTTTAAGAAGGCTTATCGATGTAAGACCCACCGGTGAGAAATTGTCATTTACAAAATACAATAGGCTTACAAAAGCTATTAAATATGAGCTTGGTGGAATCGCATATCATTGCCTGAAAGTTTATGAGGATATGGGTGAGGATTATTACAACAGCTATATTCCAAAAGATATGATGTCAGTAACAAATGATTTCTACGACTTTATCGATGAATATCTTGATCAGTTTATGGTGAAAGATCCAATGCTTTTAACCTGGGCATGGACAAAGTATAAGGAATATTGTGAATCAGCGAACATATCTTATCCAATGCCAAGAAAGAATTTTAAAGAGGAGCTTAAGAACTACTATAAAAGGTATGATGACCGAACAAGAATTGATGGAGAGTATAACCGGAATGTATATTCGGACTTTAAGTACAATATGTTTATCGGTGGTACTGAGAAAAAACAAGAAGTAGATAGCGAGTTTGAATTAAAAGAACAGCCATCTATTTTTGATTCTTATTGTTCCGGTTGTCCTGCACAGTATGCTTCTAAAAGAGAAACACCACTTAAGAAATGGGACGATGTTACTACCAAGCTTGAGGATATTGATACTTCGCAGCTTCATTATGTGAAACTACCAGAGAATCATATTGTTATTGATTTTGATCTAAAAGATGATAATGGCGAGAAATGCTTTGAAAAGAATTTAAAGGCTATTTCAAACTGGCCGGCAACATATGCTGAAGTAAGTAAAGGTGGAGCCGGAATTCATTTGCATTACATCTATGATGGTGATACATCGAAGCTTAGCAGCATATTTGCACCTAATATCGAGGTGAAAACATTTCTTGGGAAGTCATCATTAAGAAGAAAGCTGACAAAATGCAATAATCTTCCGATAGCGCATATTAATTCGAATCTTCCACTAAAGGAGGAGAAAGTGGTTAATTATGACATAGTGAAAGACGAGAAGCATCTTCGGAATATTATTAAGAAATGCCTTAAAAAAGAGAATCATGGCGCCACTGCACCGGAAATCGATCTTATTAAGAAAGTTCTTGACGATGCGTATAATTCCGGAATGGAATATGACGTGTCTGATATGAAGCAAAACGTTATGGCTTTTGCTATTAAAAGCACCCATCAGGCACAGAAATGTATGAAACAAGTCCGGAATATGCATTTTATGTCTGAAGATAAAGAGGTCGAGGCAACGAGTTTATCAGATAATCAATATAAATCTGACAAGCTCGTCTTTTTTGATGTGGAAGTATTTCCTAATTTCTTCGGAGTATGCTGGAAATTCGAGGATGATGAGCATGTGACTAAGATGTTTAATCCTACACCTGAAGAGATACGAGATATTCTGGATTACAAATTAGTAGGCTTTAATAACCGAAGATATGATAACCATATTCTTTATGCAAGGCTGCAAGGATTTAGCAATGCAGAATTATTTAATTTGTCGCAGAGGATTGTCGATAAAGGTGACAAAAATGCATTTTTTAGAGAAGCATACAACTTGTCATATACTGACATCTATGATTTCGCTGCTACAAAGCAGAGCCTAAAGAAGTGGGAAATAGAACTTGGCATACACCATCAGGAATTAGGAATGAAATGGGATGAGCCAGTTCCTGAAGAAATGTGGGATCTTGTCATGGATTATTGTGCAAACGATGTAATTGCAACAGAAGCTGTATTTAAGCATTTAAGTGCTGACTTCGAAGCCAGGGAAATATTATGTGCAATAACAGGTAGTTCGCTGAATACAACTACAAATCAGAATACAACAAAATTGATTGTTGGAAATGATAAAAATCCACAAAGTTCATTTGTTTATACTGATTTAAGTGAAATATTTCCTGGATATACGTTTGAAAATGGCAAATCCATATATAAAGGTGAAGAAGTTGGGGAAGGAGGATATGTTTATTCAGAACCAGGAATGTATACAAATATTGCCTTACTGGATATTGCAAGTATGCATCCTAATAGTGCAATTAACCTTAACATATTTGGCCCATATACCAAGAATTTCCAAGAGCTTGTTAATGCTCGTCTTTACATTAAACACGGTGACTACGATTCTGCTGGCAAGCTATTTGATGGAAAGTTAAAGCCGTATCTTAAAGATAAAGACCAGGCTAAAAGATTGGCATATGCATTAAAGATAGCTATCAATTCTGTATACGGATTAACCGCTGCCAAATTCGACAATAAATTAAGAGATCCTCGTAATGTAGATAATATCGTTGCAAAGCGAGGAGCTTTATTTATGGTCAATTTGAAAGAGGAGGTCCAGAAACGTGGATACACAGTCGCTCATATTAAAACCGATTCTATTAAGATTCCAAATGCCGATCAAAAGATTATTGATTTTGTTATGGAATATGGTAAGAAATATGGCTATACATTCGAGCATGAAGCAACATATGACAGAATGTGTCTTATCAATAAATCCGTATATATTGCCAAAGATGCAGCAGATGGGCATTGGTCAGCTACTGGTGCACAGTTCCAAGTACCATATGTCTTTAAAACATTATTCAGTCACGAGCCGATTGAGCTTAAGGATAAATGCGAAACCAAAACTGTTACTTCTGCTTTGTATTTGGATATGAATGAAGAACTTGGTGAAGGCGAACATAATTATCAATTCGTTGGAAAAGCTGGTTCATTCTGTCCGATTAAACCGGGATGCGGTGGCGGATTATTAATGCGTGAATCTGAAGGCAAATTTGATGCGGCAACAGGAACTAAAGGATATCGCTGGCTCGAATCTGAAACAGTGCAAGCATTAAATAAAGAAGATGACATTGACGTATCTTATTATAACAAACTAGTTGATGAAGCTGTTTATGTTATTTCCAAATATGGAGATGCAGAATGGTTTATTTATAGTGACGATGATGAAAGGAGCAACTAATGGAAAATAATCAGACTATTACAATTTGGGATGCTAAGCTTTATTTCAAGAACTTTGCAGGTGCAGAAGGTAGATATAACCAGAAAGGAGACAGAAACTTTGGAGTATTCATCGATGATGAAACAGCAAAGCAGCTTGAAGAAGATGGATGGAATGTAAAATACACAAAGCCGAATGAGGATGGATATCAGAGGCCTTATCTCAAAGTTAAGGTGAGCTATAAGGGTTATCAGAAGCCTAGACTTTATCTCGAGGATGAAGAAGGGCATAAGGTAATACTCAAAGAAGAAGATGTTGCAGACCTCGATGAGTATGTGTTTGACAAAATCGATCTTAAGATTCGCCATGCATATCTTAAGAATTATGATGTGTGGACACAGTATCTTGATAAAGGATATTTCGTAATGGTTGAAGACGAGATTGATAAGGCTCATGGAAATAATCCTGCAATGTCAGGTCCTATCGAAGACGATCTGGATGACATTCCATTTTAGGAGGTGAAAACGGTGTCCGTAGAATTATATGAACACCAAAAGCTCGCAGTTCCTAAATTAAAAAATGGATCAATATTATGTGGCGGGGTCGGCTCTGGTAAATCCAGAACGGCCCTTGCCTATTTTTTGGAAAAGGAATTGGATGGATCATTAGAAACATTAAAAGTAAAAAAGCATAAAGACTTATATATAATAACTACTGCTAGAAAAAGAGATACTAATGAATGGCTTGATGAATGTACTCCGTTCGAATTTCCAAAAGAAATAAACATAGTTATTGATTCTTGGAATAACATAAGAAAATATACTAATGTGTGCAATGCCTTTTTTATTTTCGATGAGCAACGAGTAGTTGGATATGGAGCATGGACAAAAGCATTCTTGCAAATAACAAAAAAAAATCGATGGATTTTACTTAGTGCAACTCCTGGCGATACATGGTCTGACTATATTCCGGTGTTTATTGCAAATGGGTTCTATAAGAATAAAACAGAATTTGTAAGAAGACATATTGTGTATAATCGCTTTTCTAAATTTCCAAAAGTTGATAGATACCTTGATACTGGGAGACTTATGAAATTAAGAAAAGACATTTTGGTTAATATGAAATTTATGAAACCGACACAGGTTCATCATAAAACATTAATAGCCAAATATGACACAGCAGCATATTCTTATGTGACAACCGAAAGAAAGAACTATTACACAAAAGAGCCATTTAAGAATATGGGAGCGCTTTGTTTGAATTTAAGACAAATAGTGAATTCCGATCAAGACAGGGTTGCGCTTCTTAGAATGCTTATTTTGCAAAATCCAAAAGTAATTGTTTTTTATAACTTTGATTATGAGTTAGAAATACTAAGAGAATTAGGAAAAGAGCTTGAAATTAAAACTGCTGAATGGAATGGGCATATTCATGAGCCGATACCAGATGAGAAATATTCTGAGTGGATGTATTTAGTTCAGTATACTGCCGGAGCCGAAGGGTGGAATTGTATAGAAACGAATGTCATAATTTTTTATTCACAAAACTATTCTTATAAAATAATGACTCAGGCGGCCGGAAGAATAGATAGATTAAATACTCCATTTTCAGACTTGTATTATTATCATCTACGTTCTAATTCGAGCATAGATATTTCAATCATGCGGGCTTTAAGGAAAAAGAAAAATTTTAATGCAAGCGGTTTTTCATTAGATTAACATTTACAAGGCTTCTTTCAAAATTCGCGCGAAAAACAAGGACTCTAATAGAAGGAGAAGAGTAACTCCTTCTTTTTTTTGTGCGAAAGGAGTAACCAATGGCTAAAGAAAATAAATTTCAAGCCAATCTTATTAAGGAATTAGAAAAAGAATTTCCAGGATCTATTATTACAAAATTAGATCCTAATCATATCCAAGGAATTCCAGATCTTTTAATTCTTTATAAAGATAAATGGGCAACTCTTGAATGTAAGAAGTCATCTAATGCTAAACATCAGCCAAATCAGGATGACTATGTGGAGAGAATGAATGAGATGTCATTCTCTTCTTTTATTTGTCCTGAAAATAAGGAGGAAGTATTAAATGAACTTCAACACGCATTACGAGATTAAAGATAAGCATGCGTTTTTGAGTCCAAGCAAACATTACTGGATCAATTGGGATATCGAAAAATTAAGAACTTCATTTAAAAATGCTCAAGCTGCAGAAAGAGGGACAAGACTTCATGCGTTAGCAGCAGAATGCATTTCCCTTGGCGTAAAACTGCAAAACAACAAAACAACTTTGAGCATGTATGTAAATGATGCGCTTGGCTACAAAATGACTGCTGAAGTTCCATTATTTTATTCTTCAAACTGTTTTGGTCATGCTGATGCTTTGTCATTCAATCGAAAGTTATTAAGGATTTTCGATTTAAAAACGGGAACCGTGTCTCAAGGGTCAATGGATCAGCTTCTTATTTATGCTGCATTATTTTGCCTTGAATACCATATCGATCCACGAACCATCAAATATGATTTACGAATTTACCAATTTGATAAAGCGGTCTGTTATGAACCAAGCGGCGAAGAAATAAATGAAATTATGGACATTATTATCGAACTTGATACTTACCTTGAAGAAATGAAAGTTGAGGAGTAATTATGGAAAAAGACGAATTAATGCACTATGGTACTCCTCGGCATTCTGGGAGATATCCGTGGGGCTCAGGAGAAAATCCTTATCAGCATAGTTATGGAGGTTTTTTAGGGCAATACGAATATTACAAGAAATCCGGTGAATTTAAGAATAATACTGAAATTGCTCGTGCTATGGGTATGAGCACAACAGAATTCAGAGATAAGCTGTCTAATGCAAAATCTGAAAAAAGAGCTGCTGATAGAGCAAAAGCCATCGAATTACTAAATCAACAGAAAAATGCTTCTGCTGATGGAAAAGCCAATGTTTCACAAATTGCTCGAGAAATGGGCTTAAATGAGTCTTCAGTAAGAAATCTTTTGAAAGATACTCTTAATGAAAGAGCTCAAATTACTAAAAATACAGCAGAATTGCTAAAAAAGAACGTTGACGAAAAAAAGTATATCGATGTTGGTACTGGCGTTGAAAATCATTTGGGAATAAGCCAAACAAAATTAAGAGCTGCTATAGATCAACTTAAATCTGAAGGCTATCACGTAGAAAATGTATATGTTGAGCAAGTAGGCACAGGAAAACAGACAACTGTTAAAGTGCTTGTTGGACCAAAATGCACATGGAGTGAAGTTAACAGAAATAAAGATCAAATACAGCTCATAAATGGCTATTCTGAAGATAAAGGCAGAACTTTTCTTAATATTGAGCCTCCAGTAAGTGTCGATTCTAGCAGAATAAAAATTAATTATGATTCGCCTAAAGATGGAGTAATTGAACTTCGAAGAGGTGTTGATGACATATCTTTAGGAAATGCTAGTTATGCACAAGTTCGAATTGCTGTAGATGGAACGCATTATTTAAAAGGAATGGCTATGTATTCCGATAATATGCCAAAAGGTGTTGACATTATGTTCAACACAAATAAGCATGAAGGAACGCCAATGATGGCACCAAATAAAGATGATAAACAAGTATTAAAAATGCTTAAAACAAACAAAGACAATGTATTTGGTGCAACTATCAAAAATGATGAGGATGTTATTCTGACTCAAAGACACTATATTGATAAAGATGGCGTTAGAAGACAGTCAGCAATAAACGTTGTTAATGAAGAAGGAGATTGGGGAAAATGGTCTAAGAGCCTATCTTCACAATTTCTTTCTAAACAATCGCCAATGCTAGCAAAAAAGCAGCTTGAAATAACATCAACACAGCAAAGAGCTGAATTAGATGAAATAAAGAGCCTTACGAATCCAGTAGTTAAACAAAAGCTACTGGATTCTTTTGCTAATGACTGTGATTCTAAAGCAGTACATTTAAAAGCAGCAAATTTACCAAGACAAGCAAGCCATGTAATTCTTCCTTTCCCTAATATGAAAGAGAATGAAGTATATGCTCCAAATTATAGAGATGGAGAAAACGTAGTCCTGATTCGTTATCCTCATGGAGGTAAATTTGAAATTCCACAGTTAAAAGTAAATAACAATAATAAAGAGGCTAGAAGTTTATTAGGAAATGCACCAGATGCTATTGGAATAAATCCAAAAGTAGCAGGTAAATTATCTGGTGCTGACTTTGATGGTGATACAGTTCTTGTTATTCCTGTAAATAATAGAGTTAAAGTTCAAACACAGAATTCGCCAGCATTTAAAGCTCTTCAAACCTTCGATCCACAAGAAAGTTATCCAGGATATGAAGGCATGAAGAAAATGACAGCCCATCAAAAGCAAATAGAAATGGGTAAAGTATCGAATCTTATTACAGATATGACACTTTACAGAGCTAGTGATGATGAAATAGTGCGCGCTGTTAAACATTCTATGGTAGTTATTGATGCTGAGAAGCATGGTCTTAACTGGAAGCAATCAGAAATAGATAATGGAATTCCTCAGCTTAAAAAGAAATACCAAGGAAAAGAAACTGGTGGTGCTGCCACTCTTATTTCGAGAGCCAAGTCTGAGTCAAGACCTAATGAAAGAAAAGAAATATTTAATACTAGCCGCATGACCCCTGAACAACTAGCTGATTGGAAGGCTGGTAAAAAAGTATATGTTGATACTGGTAAATCATATGTGGATAAAAATGGAAATACTGTCGTTCGTAAAACAAAATCCACACAGATGGCAGAGACAGATGACGCATATAAAATAACAAGCGGGGGGTCTAAAAATAATCCAGGCACAGTTATGGAGTCTATATACGCCCAGCACGCCAATACCCTCAAGGGGATGGCGGATGAGGCACGCCGGGAGTCAAGGTCTATAAAAGGAACGCCTTACAATCCTCAAGCAAAGAAAATATATGCTAACGAGGTGGCCTCCTTAGATGCTAAATTAGACCGGGCTATGAAAAATAAACCGTTAGAGAGACAGGCCCAGCTCATAGCAAATAAGACCATATCTGATCAGACTAAGGCCAATCCGGATATGTCTAAGGATGAGAAAAAAAGATTAAAACAGCAGGCCCTATCAGGGGCTAGATATAGAGTGGGTAAGGAGCCTTACACCATAAATATTACAGAAAAAGAATGGGATGCTATTCAATCTGGAGCTATTTCTAAGTCTAAACTCTCATCTATATTAGACAATGCGGATATGGATCAAGTTAAAAAATATGCAACTCCAAAACAATCAAAAGGATTATCACAAGCTAAAATAAGTAGAGCTAAAGCCTTACTTAATGCAGGCTTTACACAAGCAGAAGTCGCTGATGAATTAGGAATATCTACAACCACACTGTCGAGAAGTCTTAATAGTTAAGAAGAAATATGCAGTGACTAAGTATGTACCTATGAGAACAATGGACAGTCGAATGAATCAAATGAAAGGAAAGTTTTATGGCTTCAATGTTAACAACGATTGACAATCCTTTTAATCCTTTCACTCAATACGATGAATGGTTCCAGTTTGATGAAGAAAAAGGTTACCATACGGCTCAGTTTCTTGCAAAGATTGCAAAGACTTCATCGAACATGAGTGATTCTGATTATGAAAAGGAAGTTGAGCGAGCAATAGATGAGATTGTTAAGTTTAATGTTCGCGGAATTGATAAGAAAGTTTCTGATAATTCTGAAACGATATCAAATAAGGCATAGGGTCTAAAATTTTAGGGGTAGAGGGGGGTATCTGTCAAAACACCCCCCTCCCTGCATCGCGGCCCTCTT
>Ga0326511_10000105_pt1 | contig 63875 bp, 49 predicted proteins | sample 0_2496_0518_D_FD_203701 | JGI IMG/M metagenome (GOLD analysis project Ga0326511, IMG submission 203701) | Bovine rumen microbial communities from UC Davis, California, United States - 0_2496_0518 | ecosystem: Host-associated > Mammals > Digestive system > Stomach > Rumen | place: USA...
TGAGTTGGAAGAATCAGAAGACCTGCCGTATAAAGGCGATGATGGGAACTATTACACGGAAACAGGCGAAAGACTCTATACCAGAGAAGATGCCAGAGCAATCATTAACGGAACTTTCAGAGATTGCCAATACGGTATCTCTGACCCGTACGACATTCTGCCAGAGGATTTCGCTTAATGAGAGGTGAACAGAAATGAGTGATCTAATCAGCAGACAGGCGGCGATTGAGGCGTTGAGCTATTGCGACTTTACGAAAACATATAATGACGAAACGGCACTCTATAAAGACAGCGTGATTTATGAATTGGAAAACTTGCCATCCGCACAGCCAGAACAGCGGTGGATACCGTGCGGTGAGAGGTTGCCAGAAGACACAAGACCTGTGATTGTCACGTGGAAGAATACAGACCCTAAATCGTACTATCAGTACATTGTCGGGAAACACTTCACGGGAACTGCTTGTTACAAGAATGGTAAATGGTACTGGTACTCAAGCACTACGGAAGACATGCTTGCAGAATATGGTCGATATGATTCCGAAGAATTTGACGAAGCAATCGAGTGCATCGCATGGATGCCACTACCAGAACCGTATAAGGGAGGTGAACAGGATGGATGATTTAATCAGCAGGCAGGCGGCGATTGATGCGCTGCATATGCACCTTATGTATCGTATGGGTACAGATAGCAACAAAAAACGGCTTGATGAATGGATCAATAATCTGCCGCCCGCACAGCCGGATATCATTCGATGCAAGGATTGCAAGCACTGGAGATTTGACCATACATGCCGGGAACACAGCCTTGTATCGCCTATGATGGCGAACGAATTTTGCAGTAGAGCAGAAAGGAGAAACGATGGCTGATCTAATTGACAGGCAGGCGGCGATTGATGCGCTGAACGGAATTATTAACAGGTTTGAACAAATATTACGGGATATAAGAGAATCAAAAGTAGATGATTCTGTTTGTGGAATGTGCGAGTATGACGGCGCTTTTGTTGGGCAGTCTGGAGATTGGTGCAACGAATGCCCGGGTTTTGAAAAGGATGATTGCTTCAGACTAAGTGATGAATGCAGAAAAAGATGGTTAGAATCGGTGGAGTTGCCCGCCGCACAGCCCGAAAAACGCACGAATAAACGCACGGAAACGCACGCGTGCGATTTAATCAGCAGACAGGCGGCGATTGATGAACTTGACAAAGGCGCATGGGGCGTTGAGTGGGATAAGACACTTGCAAAAACGATGATTGAATCATTGCCGTCCGCACAGCCAGAACAGCGGTGGATTCCATTCAAAACTAGACCGTTGACGAAAGAGGAAAAAGAAGAGCATCCCGAATGGGACGGCATTCTCGATTGCAAACTGCCAGATGACGGACAGCGGATATTAGTAAACGTTAGCGTCCGTGGGCATGAAAGTGTCCAGTATGACGAATTTTATACGGACGATGGAAGTTATCTGGATAGTGGGTATGAGATAGGTACAGAAGCAACTGCATGGATGCCGCTGCCGGAGCCGTACAAGTGCAACACGGTTATTAACTACCTCTACCGTGATGCATCCAACTACAAGGTACAGAACAGAGCAGTTGTAAAGGGATTGCTGACGGAAGAACAAAAGAAGCAGATCATTGACAGTCTCGACGAGGGCATGTGGTTCATCCCTTCGCAGGTAGAGCTTCCGGAGGAACGGTTTTCTGACATCTCAGAAGACGATCATTCCTGGTTCGAGCTGGAGTACGGGTTTGAAACCACATCCGAAGATGCTACTGTTGAGCTGACTGCCCAGGAACTCGCAGAGAACTTTGCAAAAGCAAAGGATAACTGGAAACTCACAATTTTTTAGTGTTTATCGCTCTGGGGAGTACGGAACAATCATCCAGACCATGTAAGAACGGAGGCCTATATGGATACGATTAAATTAGATGCGTTGGACGAGATCGCAAAACAGATGGCAAATGTGATCGGGATCGGGTGTATTACCACAGACCGATACGAATATAATGGCAGGATCGTATTCGTGGAGTGCAGCACGAAGGACAGCACACTGTCTTTGGTAGACAATGCTTCGGGAAAGGTACTGGGGACCGTTCCCGATCCGCATAGCCGTTATATGCGTATTGAGCGTATAACCGAATTGTTCACTAACAGTTTGCCAGACGTGAAAAAATTAAAGTAGAAAGGAAAAATATTATGAACACTGTAACGGTAAAATGCGAAATTGACAGCCGCCCGTCAAAAAACGTGCGTACATATGATGTCTCCGAAGTGAGACGATGGCTGGACGCCGTCGAAATCATGTCGTATGACGAAGATTTCGAAGACTACGGCGGAAGCCGTTTGACCCACGCGGAGGCGTCTATTCTGGACGAGGAAGGCTGGCCGCTATACCTTGCGCGGCGATACGGAAACGGGGAAAGGGAATCCGATATTCTGGATAACCAGTTAGAATTATCGCCGGAAGCAGAAGCCGAATTCCTGGCAAAATGCGAAGCACACGGAATTACGAAAGAAATCATCGACACCGTTCTCGCATGGTGCAAGGAATAAATCGACGCCAAACGCAGCCGCATGTCTCTATTGGAAGAGGCTGCGGCTGTTTTTTGAGGCACTTTTGTATTTAGACGATTTTTTGCTGTAAAAAGCTGCATACTGTATATAAAAAACGAGGGGGAGAAACGTTCATGCCGGAAATCAGTAAAAATATAGCCCAGGAAAAAGCGATCGATCATGTAGACGGCCCATGCCTCGTCATTTCCGGACCCGGCAGCGGGAAAACAACAACGATGATCCGCAGAATTCATCACCTGCTGGAAATCGGGAAGAATCCGCGGCGCATATTGATGGTCACTTTCTCCAAAGCCGCTGCCGAAGAGATGCAGGCGCGCTATGTCCGGATGTACGGGAAGAACCCGGGGATCCGCTTCCAAACGATCCATGCCTTCTGTTATACCGTATTACGTCTGGAAGGTCTCTACGGGAAAGAGAACATCCTGTCCGACGCAGACGCGAAGGATTTTCTGTTCCGGCAGGCAAAAAGCCTTCCGATGACGAACGACGCGTGGGATCTCGCGCTGTCGATCGCAACGGAGATCACGGTTATCAAAAACGACTACATCGATATGCGGTCGTATCAGCCGAAATGCTGCGAAAAGAAATATTTTCTCGAAGTGTTTAACGCCTACGAAGAGATGAAAAACAGCAGGCATTTGATAGATTTTGACGATATGCTCATCAAATGCAAGGAGTTCTTCGAGAAGAATCCGGCAAGGCTTGCAGCATGGCAGAAAGAGTATCAATACGTGCAGTGCGACGAGTACCAGGACACGAATAAGATTCAGCGTGACATTTTATATATGCTCACCGCGAAGACACATAACCTTACCTGCGTAGGGGATGATGACCAGTCGATCTACGGGTTCCGTGGCGCGGACAGTTCCATCATGCTCAATTTCAAAAAAGATTTCCCGAAAGCGGAGATTATCGAAATGGGGACAAATTACCGCTCCGCAAATAAGATCGTGCATGTCTCCGATGTTCTGATCAAAAAGAACACGGAAAGATATCTTAAAGATCTGGTCTCGCACAGAGGCAAGGATGGAATAGAAGGCGCCGTCCAGATAAAAAAATACAGGGGAAAGAGCGAAGAACTAAAAGATATCACCTCATTAATTAAGAAAAAACACGAACAGGGCATTCCGTATGACCAGATGGCGATTTTATTCCGGACAAATACCGAGGTTCAGTATCCGGTGACGCACCTGTCTAAGGAAAACATCCCGTTTAATTCCCTTGATACGGCGACAACGATCTACGATTCGTTCATTTTTTCCGATATCCAGTCGTATGTACGTTTATCAGCAGGCTGCCCCAACAGCCAGGATCTCTACCGCGTGCTGAACCGTCCGCAGCGGTACTGGAAGGATTCCGCCTTCTCGCACGCGGAATATTCGCAGAAGGGATTCCAGAATGCGTTGTATTATCTGGCAAAGGACGCTTACTGGAAGTACGAGGCGGCATTAAAAAAGGCGGATGAATGGATGAACCGGTTCGGTCCCGGCGTTGTAACCATGGAATCATCCCCGAGCATGATCTTCAAAGGGCTTTGCGGTAAGGGAAGCGTTCATTACGACAAGTACATGGAACAGTATGCCAAATTCCGAAATATGGACTTCTTCGATCTGAAAGAGACATACGACAGCCTCCTGCAGGACAGCAAACATTTTGCAACGATCGAAGAGTGGTTCCGCTATGGTGAGAATTTCTCCCGCTTCGTGCGCGAAAAGAGCAAAGAAAAGGACAAAGACGGTGTCGTACTCTCCACGATGCACAAGGCAAAGGGCTTGGAATGGAAGATCGTCTACATCATCGATTGCGATACGGGAGTTATCCCGCACAAGTCTGCGAAAACGCAGAAAGAGCGGGAGGAAGAACGCAGGCTTTTCTATGTCGGCATGACACGGGCAAAAGACGAGTTGGTGATCTGCAGCACAACAATAGCGCCTTCCCCATATCTTGACGACATAAAAGAAGCCTTCGTGACGAACAAAGGCGTGCTGAAATCCGACTACAGATCCGCGTCGGATGTCCCGAAATACCTGGCGGGGAAGACGGTTGAGCACTACACACACGCGAAAGGAAACGCCGCGTACTTTGATATTGGAAAGGTCGTGCGGTATGAAGGGGACAAGATCGTGATCGATTTCAACGGAAAATTAAAGAAATTCAAGTTTCCCGAGGCGTTTATGGAAGGATACTTGAAATACAGGTAGGAACTTGCAAGAACAAGCCAATAAAGGAGCGCAAACATGGCGAGTAAAAACGCTATTGTTTTAAAGAATACTGTCCCGGAAATGGATATGGCTGATCTCATTAACGGCTTTACGGAATTACTTTCACAGTACAAGGAAGGACTGGCAGCAACCGTTAATTTATCCGGGTACACTCTTACCGGAAGCCGGACAAAGCTGTATAAATTAGCAGAATTTTATATTACGGAGCTGGCAAAAAAGAACGACAAACGGCTGCCGGATACAAGCTTATGGAACAAGACGTTTGGCTTACATGTCACGCCGCGCACGGAAGATGCTATTGCAGACTGTTATAAGGCGATGCACGATATTTTTTCGTCGTACCCGGAAGCGCCGTATCATACGCTGACACAAGCCGGTCTTCCGATCTACACGACAGGAGCAAATAATCTGGTACTCGAAAACAAGGTAAACGGGGTCGATATTTATAAACAGAAAGCGGATCAAGACAACGGTAATACATCTGTAGAAAATATTTGCATTGATCTGACAGTGAATGCAAAAAAAATGGTCAATATGTTTGCGGAAAAACAGGTTAAGGAACCGGAATACACAGACGAAGACGATGACGAAGACGAATACGAGTATGAGTATAACGATTACGAAACAAAAAGGCAGGAGGCGATCGATTGGATCAATGGATTTGATATTAGCCCAATCGTCCTTTATCGGGCAAAGATCGAAATTCTAAAAATGCTTTGCGCCGATTTTTATCAGCTTTGTAAACGAGCGCAAAGCGACAAGAGCATAAGTGACAGTATCGCAGCACGATTTAGCGAAAACGCGGAAATTAAAAAGCTTATCGAGACGAACGGCATAGAAAAAACACTTGGACGGGCATATAACAGTTTTGCTAGATATATAAGAGCAATCGCGGAATTCGAAAAATATTGCGAACTCAACAGCGTAAAATTACATCCGAATATATTGGATAAGCTTCCTGTAATGCCGATTTTAAGCGGCGAGGATGTAACTGACTGCAGCATTACAGAAGATGGATACATCAAAATGACAATGCTGTGTCGACTAAAGCTTAATGGCATCTACATGCTGATGAAGAATAAGAAAAACCAGCCAAGTTTGAAAGCAGAAAAAGATTTCAACGATTTTGCACAAGGGATGAAATTTGATCCGAAAGCAAAAGAGAATCTTTTTCTGAAATTCATATTGTACAACTTTATCGAAAAAAAATTAAACTCGCCGGAAGCAGAAGTACCGCTGCCGTTCCGTGATGTTGACGATGATCGCGCGAGAGCCGCCATGAATAAATATAAGGTACATTCGAATGACTACGATCTAATTGCCTATGCTGTTTATGTGACAGAAGATATTCGAGAACAAGATAAGACATATTACATAAACCAGAAGGAATCGATTTCCGAGGAGACGATGAAAAATACAAATGCGTCGTGTAATATTCGTTATTTCGACTTTTTCGAAACGCTCGACCAAAAAAATGCTTGCGAGAGTAAAGGCGTAGACGTTAATCTTCACTTCTACAAAAAAGAATACGGAAAAACCGAAAAAAAGATCTTTGCTGAGAATGCGTTCACTATTGCGGTATCTAGGCAGGGAAATTATCTTCCCGTTACAATCCACGAGGGGATCTCACAGCAAGGCAGCATGGAAGATTTACTGAAAGAGTATTTTGATTTCGTTAAGAAGAACTCCGGAGCAGATGCAAAAACATCTGAGCGCATCGCGATTTACAACAAAAGCGGAGAAGAAAACGGACACCAGATCGCCATGATCAAGGATATATTCACAACGATACTGACCGTGCTGTTCCTGCGGTGCAGAACAGTCGATATATCTGATTATACCTATATGCTGCTGCCACGAGTGTGCGAAAATATCGATGAGTTCGTAGAAAGTTCAGATGAAAAGAAAGTTGTCGACCAGTCCGGCACATCGCACTATATAACGGCACTCGGAAAGGCGCTGAGACAAAGTTTTTTCCAGGAGAATATCCAGACAGTGACGCAAGGACTTGTGGCTAAAGGCGGTATGCAAAAAGATAAAATGAATAATGCTGCGAAATCACTGATTTGCGAACTTCCGGCAAAATATAACCCAAAAATAACACTCAAAGGAAAAACAGGAATTATATTCATGACAACGAGAAAATCAGACGGGAACGGATACGCAGAGCCTAGTATGTCGGGACACCACACAGATGGCTGGATCGTTGGCGATGGAGAAATCTTGCACATAGGTGTAGCTCCGGACTTTTCTTTGGGTGACGATAAATTCAGTTACCATTCAGCAAGTTCAGAACACGAACTGATTCAAAAGATGCAGCAGGATGGGTGCGACCTTATTATTTATTTAATGAAGGCACCATACGAAACAAAAATGTCTCTGACCATGACCACACAGTTTCTTGGTATGGAAAAGGAAAAGTTCACCCAAATGGAACAGGATTTTCCGGAGATCAGCTTCCTTCCTATGTACGTCGGTGCTTTTCAAGCCAGACAGACGGGTGGCGCGGATGCTGTGATTATTACGGATCTCGAAAGAGCACTGGTACAGTGCGCTACAGATAAAGCAAGACGAACACCGACACTCGCTTACATTATCGGAAAGAAAATGGGAAAATCGGAATTCAGAAGCGGCTCAATGTACCAGATTATTGAAAACTACTACGAAGAAGACAGCAAAACAGGAATGGCGGTGAAGAGTTTTCTGTCGGGGGGAACGTTCAGCATCCGGGTCAAGCAGGCACTTACGCTTTTTCATTACAGAAAAAACGCAGCAACTTATAGGGAGACGTGGAGCGGAAAAAATTCCCCGTTTGACGAGGAAATGAACAATCTGGCAGCCACATCAATTACCTATAACTGCAAGGTGAGAGGGTCAAGTTCTCATACAGTCAACTACAGTGCCGTTGTGGCGAGGGTTGTTGCAATTACAAATAGGAAAAGCATCACAGACAAAGGCGTTTAACACATGGTTAATGATACAAAAGTAAAAAATTTACGAGGAACGCTTTTCGAAACAGGAGACCATATCGGCATGTTTTCATTTCTCGTGAAAACAGCGTCTAACGGACAGGCGTTTAAAAATATATACCGAGAGATTTACCATAAATATACCAATATCGTAAATCCGACAGATATCGGTGAGACAGCGAGACGATACAAAGACAACATCTCGAACGACTTGACGTATATTCAAGCGGTCGACCAAATGACAGAGGCGGCGGTTACGGGAGAACACAACATAGCCTCATGGTTGCTGTCACTGCATAATTCTAAAGTGTCAACGCTGGATAGCAATATCTATAAATATTTTGATTACGACATTATCTGCGCGAACATGGCTCTTTACGCATTTGATAAAAATCTGTATAGCTTTGACAAAAAAGAAAGCCGATACTGTTTCGAGGACGGTCCCCTGTCGCAGAGAACAGGAGAAATGCTTATGGAGTTGTTTCACAGGCAGATAACAGAACTCGGCGGCGCAACCTACGATATGCTGCGGCAAGATGATCCCGGGGAGATGTTTGGAAAAGTCGGACGAGGACAGTTCATGAACGCAGATGCCCTTGTTCTTGTCCGATACAGGAGCAAGGGCAAGGAAAAGTACGCCCTTTTTGTCGCGGATGAATCGTGCTATGTAAGTGACGAAAAAGTGATCGCAGAAACGCCGGAAGATATATATACCCAGATTGAGAACATAGCATATGATGTCCGCTCAAAAAGCATCCTAAAAAAAACGGATGTTGATGCAGGAAACAGCTATGACGGTATCGATATTAACCGCGCGATCCAGCTGGCAGCGGGTGAAAAAGAACTGGCAAAGGCTTCGCAGGCGGCATCCTACGCAAAAGATTTTTGCGACTGGCTAACCCGAACCGGATATATGCGGTATACATTGAGCGAAACAGAAAACCGCATACCGGATATTTCGCGCGTCACATGTGCAGGAATTACAAATACCGACATTGGAATCGTAAATATAAAAGGGAAAGCGGACGGCATTAATAAAACAGAACTTGACTGTTTTTCAAATGAATACAAAAACCGTTATACAAATCAGACATATAAAGACGCACGCGTCAAGAGCCTTCAAGAATACAACCACTCGCTTGTGGAAAAGTTCGGCACGCGCGTAATAGACCGGGATAAAGACTGGTACCGATACGAACTCCGTCTGGTAGCGGGAAAAGATTTTTATAATACCTGTACGCTTCGAAAAGAACACGCAGCAGCGGTTATTGAAGCCCTTGGTAATGATTTGTTTCTGGAACTGGATCTTTTTGGAACGCCGGGAATCGGGAAAACGACTGCGTTTTCGACATATTTAACGCAGAACAAAGAAAACGATATCATTATATATACATCGCCGCGAACAGCCGTCAATTACGCTTTCCAAAACGGGCTTCTCGTAAACGCGTCGGAATATCTGAACGTCTCATCAGATACAAGCCAGGGAGAGAACACGGTTCTTGTTCTTACAGAGGATCCAAAACATCCTTCTAAAGATGCGATAAGAGCAAAGGCGCTCGGTGAAGAAATCGGGATCAAAGTTGAATACATTCGCGGCGATAAAGAGTATAACACAACAAAAATTCTAAGCGCAAAGACGGACCATACAGGTGTTATGGAGCGTGGAAACCAGAAAACTCCGGTTTTAAAAACGCTTGCAAGCTTTGTCGAAGCGTTGCGTCGAGACGAAGAGAAAACCAAAAGCGGTGCGTTTGCGCATATTGCAGTAACGGTATCGACGCAAGCTTGCGGTAAATGTGGGGAGGACAACAGAAAAAGGTATTTCAAGCAAATGCTTGGCTTTATCAACGACAATGATAAAGAGAAAAATACCGACAACTTTCTTCGTGCTCATAGTAGGATCATGATCATGGTCGATGAAGTATCCGGAGATGCAAAGGGCGCAGAAGTAGCGGCGAGTATGAAAGAATACCTGGCAAACATCCATGATGCATCAAAAGGCAGAATTCGTGTCAAATTAATTTTGGCAGATGCGTCGATCATGGATATGCGTACATCGAAGATTTTTCTGCGAGGAAATATCGGAGAGCGTCTTTTCTGCGGGAATCCGTCAACACAAGATGGGGCAGCAAACAATAAAGTTATCATCGACGAGAATATGTCTGCAAAAGAGAGCAGAACAAGAGTCCGCTTTCCTTGCCGCATGATCAACGCGAATGGCTTTTCGGCAAAAGAACTATATTGCCGTTATCATGTATCCGACGGAATCAATATAAAAACGAACTGCATAGAAAAAATAGAACGTGACGCAGTAGAAAAGATCCTTTCCGGGCGAAAACTTGTAAACATAGGAAGCAGTGATAAACCCACGATGAAACGTGAGCAAATCTTGATCTTTATTCAGAACAGGAATGATCTGAATAAACTCGAAGCCAAATTTGAAAAAAATGGAATTAAAACGGTTACGATCTATAGTGATACAGACAGAGAAAAATTAAAAACATCGGTAAAGGATACGTGTGATGACAGCGTTGCCGCATGGCTCGTTACTTCCTCGGCAAGCAGAGGGTTGTCCTTCCCGCTTGTCACAAAGCTCTTTATCGTTGTTCCGACATTTAATTTTCCAACGAACGCTATGGAGATAATGCAAGCGATCTTCCGCGGACGTGGAACCGCCTATGACGAAGAACGTATAACGGAACTGGATTTCTATATCGATCTTTCCAGAGAGATCAAAAAAACGGAGACCAATGCCGAATACAGGTACGAAAAAAAGCTGCAGAACAAAATCGATGCAGCTGCTATACAATTATTGATTCAGTCATTGATCGAAACGCGCGTGTGCGGGTACGACAAGCACTTCATGAAGGCAATAACCGCATTGGGAATGCAGCGCTCCGGCAACATTGAAATCGAGAGCCAGTACGCCGCCATGCAAAAGAGCATAGACGTATTGAGTCCTCTTGCAAGAAATAGTGCGGCAATGCAGGAGTTTATCAGTGTAGCAGATGGTCTCCACGGATATAAAATAGCCGATGAAAAAGCAAATACATACCGAAATTTCATGGAGACAAAGCGCTTAGAGTATAATAAATGCGAACGGACATCTGCATATATTCCGTTTGCCGTAATGAACGGACTCATTATCTTCCGTGCGCCGAATGGGACGCAGATCGAAAGGGAGTATAGCGAAGAAACGTTGCAAGACAGCGTCAAATGGAACGCCTTTGCGCATAAATATCACCATGACGTGAAAGTGATTGCAAAGCAGCAGGCAAAATACAGAACCGCGGCAGGAATAATCTTTAAGATCTTGAGCGAGCTGCATAGAGAGTTCGACAAAAACGTGAACATCATTGAGAGTACATCTGATCATTATCTTGCCTTTCCACTTGCGTCGCTTAACAGGAAATGGGGAGAAGAAGCAGAAAAATGGGGAGAAATGGCGTGCGAGGAGGAGCCAAAGGACATTGTTGCTGCCATGTACAGTGTATTGAATGCAAATGTGCATGTGAATTCGTATGTGCCGACCAGTGCCGCAAAAGGATTTGTAGACCATCCTTATCTATTTTTTTCGTCCTCGGACATTAAAGAAAAAAACAAGTCAAAATTTACAGCCAGCCAGCTTTTTGCGTCAAACAGCACAACGGTATTGTCGTTAATTTTCAAGGCAAAAGAAGAGAAAAAAGCAGCAGTGAAGGAAAGTACACAAGCCGAAGCGGTGCAGATTTTTGAAGATTATTCGCATCAGCTGACACTTCCATTTTAATTTTTCATCAGCACCACCAAGGCAAAACCCTTGGTGGTGCAATTTTTATCCATTTTTTCATAATTTGTCATACTGCTTATACCAAGTAATATTTTTTGCGTACAGGAGGACGTGTTATGGCAGAAGAAGAAAAGAAAACCACTTACAAGCGGACAGAAACCGCGACAGACATCGTTTATGAGATGGATGAGTTTGACGAGGAACTGTTTGATAAACTTCGTAAAATTATCGAGAACGAAGACAGTTACAAGCACAAGCCCGCATCAATCCGTTATACCGCGGCAAACGGGGAACGGCGGGATATTATGTTTGTATATCCGGAGAACATGACAAAAGAGGACCTGTTTAAGGACGACTTCCCCGATATAAACGTATTTATTTCAGACGGGAAGGAAGAGGGAGCAGCAAGCCAGCAGATCACGCGCGAGCAGTTCACAGACATCGTGGCGGCGCACCCGGAGGAGATCTATTACAAGTTGCTGCAGGCAATGAACCCGAATGCCAACCTGGAAGCGCCGAAAGCGTTTGCCAATGTAATGAATATCGTCCGCAGAAGCGGCCTGGACGAGACTTTCATGGTAAACGGTAAAGAAGTCTGTCTTGATACGATGGAAGAGCCGGACGGACGGACAGTTCCCCTTTGCGTCGTGGATCACAAGATCATTCCCGCAGACAAATTTATCGAATTTATCGATACTGTCGGGCCGAGAGACTTCCAGCATGCGTTCTACGAACATGTAAACGGAAAAGATCTTGATAAAGATACAGCAAAAACTCTTGGGAAATGCGAAAAAAATCTCTTAGATTCCGGTGTAAAAACGACAAACTTCTTTATAATGAATGACCGCTACACCGCAAAGGTAGGAAAGGACGGCAATATTTACTGGTCGAAGAAGATGATGGATACATCGGAATTCCGCAGCAACGGCCCGGTACCGTATAACCGGGGACGGATAGGCAGGCTGGTGAAGGAAAATCCGAAAGAATTTACGAAAAGATTTAACAAAGGGCTTGAATATGCGAAAGCGCAGGCGTTACTTCGTGGGATGTTCTCCCAAGTAAAAGGTCTTGGGGAAGACGTAACCTTCAATTTAAGAAGAGGATGGTCCGTGTACGAGGTCACAATTAGCGAACACAACGGAGAGTTTAACGCGTATGTGAAAGGCAAAAACGGGCCGCTTTCCAGCAAAGAACTGCAGAAGGTCCTTAATCTGCAATCCGAAAAAGGGCGGGAAAATGCTAAAAACGCATTTGAAAAAGCATTGGACGAAGCACTTGCAATAAAAAAGACCAAAGAAAACATTAATGACATTCCGAAGGAAAATCCGGTACATACCGACAAACTGAAAACGGAGATCAAAGATTCGGAAGAAGCAACAAAACAAGAGGAAAAGGATGAAAAAAATCCGGAAAGCAAAAAAAAGGAGGAAATCAGATGAGCAGTCTTGATGAAGCGATGAAAGAAGGAAATGAAGATGTAGAAAAAGAGGCAATCGAAAATTCGACAAAACTTCTCCTGCAGTACATCAGCGTTGTTAAGGAACGCAATTTCCCACTTGGCATGGATGTGCAGGATGGAGAGGGCATCAAGGAATTTTTGATCAAACCGGGAGAAAAAGAAGGTGAGGAACCAAAGCTTTTATTCGGTGGAAAAGAGATCTCCTTCGAAGACGCGGTAAAAAACCAGGGACTCCGGGGTGCGATGAAGCAGAACACACATCTTTTGGATCCGAAGACAATGATTGATAATATTATTGCCTATGTGAAAAAGACAGGAAAACCGCTCGACTTCGATTATACGGGACCGGATGGAAAAACAAAGAAAATGACGATCACACCGGGAAGCAACGGCGGGGTAACCATTTACAACCAGGGACAGACGATGGATCTGTCCGAACTTAAAAAAATGCTGGCAGGAGACAAGTCCTTTAAGGCAAAGCTGAAAGGAAAGATCAAGGACGGCTTTATCTCAAAGATCGTCGAAATTGGAAAATCACCGGTCAAAAAACCGCTTGATGCGATCAACAAAACGTCGGTTACCTGGGGAAGATAAGAAAAAAGGTCTCCTGTTTCTGCAGGAGACCTACCGTCTGTCGTGTTCAGCGTCGTTTTCGCGGGAAATTAAATTCTTCATTCATGTGCATGACTATCGACAATGTCGGGTCGAGTTTTCCGTAATGCAGGAACATCGGGTCGGTCGTGATCCGCGTGAAGACGTTCTTGTACTGGGACACGGGAACGGCATAGGTCCACATATACTGAGCCACGCCGCGCCAGTGCATTTCCGAGAGCTGCGATAAGTCGATCTCGTCACAGATGGAATATCCATTGTGATGCAGTTCCGCGAAAAGCGAGATCACATCCGCGCTCATGATACCGCAGCGTGCCATTTTCCAGTACGCAAGCGCCGCGTCATCGGCTTTATCCTGCTCGTGGTAACGGATATACGGCCTTGCAAGTGCCTCCATGACATCGGCAGGAATATCCGGATACGCCATGAATGTGCAGGAAATATCGTGATCCGTAAGTTGGCGGAGAATATCCATCTGCGCGTGTGAAAAATCGCGTTCCAGATGGCGGTTGCCTTCAAAATCGAAAACGTAATGATACTGTCCGTTTTCCGAAAGAACGATCGCTTTTTCTTTCTGGCGAACAGCGGCGAGTGCGGCTGCCCCGTCCGGGGAATTCACGCTGAAACCACGCGAATTGTAATTCATGATATTTTTTACCATTCGTAAAGACTGCGTCCAAACACCCATAAAGCCCCTCCTGTTTGTCTGTTTGTTCGAGAATCTTCTTATTAATATAACTATAGCACAACAAGGAGAAAAATAAAAATATGTCATTTACATCGTCAAACGCGGCATTTCGGAAAGCCTTTGGAATATCGCAGCAAAACAGCACCTCGCCGCCGGAGCAAAAAGAGAATACGGAGGCGATTATAAACGACTTTCTTCTGTCGATGAAGAACTACCTTGACCAAAAGAAAAACGTCCCCGGATTCAGCAAATTATCGTCATGGATCGGGGAGGGCGGTGATCTCAGCAGCTTTCTTATCCGCGATGATGTGTACGATGATGCCAGACGCGCGATGTTTGCTGATAAGATCCCGTTCGTCGTTGTTTCAAGCCCGGAAGGCGATCTGGGTATGATGATCCGATCTGATGACGAAGAGGAGACAAAAGCCGTAATGAAGCGTGTTCTGGAAGGAAAGGCGCAATATCACGCCCGGGTTACCGGACAGGAACTCAAAAATATCGTTGCGAATTCCGATGAGAGCGATAAAAACGTGGTAGAACTCCGTGGGCTAACCCCAACGGAAGCCGCCGTCTTAGAACAGAAGGCGGACGGCATTCTCGACGGATACGCACTTGGCGTCGACGAAATGATGGATGGAACAACAACGATATCCCTGCACGGTCGCAGCGTCATGATGCGGAAAAGAAAAAAGAAGATCGGCATATTCCAGGCATATCTTGAGGCCATGCTTGCGGCGAACGGCGCGAACAGAAAGGGAAATGAAAAAAGAACCAGAAACACGGAAAAGGTGTGGGCGCTGATTGCCAGAAGAAAAGAACTTGAAAAAGAAAAAAAGAGGGCCTATATCGCCGGAATCCGAAACCAGATGTTGCTTCTTATGGAACAGGGATTCTCCTATGGTCACGTAACGGACGCGAAAAGTCTGGCGGAACTGGAATCATCCATCACGGTACAGGCAGGCGCGGAAAATTACGATTCGCTTCTTGGTTCTTATCTCGGGAGGATGGGTGATCTGGCATATACCACAAGCCGCGACATAGCGGAGATCCACGCGGTCATGCCGAATTCGGAAAGCGACAGGTTGTCTGTAGAGCGGTCGGCAAAAGTCATACAGACAGAAATCGGCGAGCATACTCTTGCAGGGAAACTGGATGACATGATCGAGCGCAAGACCAAATCGGAGCAGATCACACTTTCCGAAGGCAACTGGGGCGGGAAGTTCACGCATTACGAAAAGGAAGCAGCCGCCATTCTTGCGGCGCTGGCAGCGGAGAGGATCCCGCGGGGATACGAGAAAGAAGATATGCTCGCATTGAAAGGAATTTGTGACGAGTACAATATCGACCCGATGATGTATGTACCCGCAATAGAGAAGCTGCATGCGCCGGAAGTCGTGGAAGTGCTCGCGGAGCAGGAACGTATTCACGATCTGGATAAACTGATCGCGGAAGTTGATCCGAACTTTGCGGAGCGTGAAGCGGCTATGCGTGGACGATCACTTGAACGGTTTGCCGTTGACAGGGAAGAAGATCGGGAAAAGACCGAAAAAGAAAAAGAAAAAGTTGCGGAATATTCAGAACGTTAAGGAGGGGTGACCATGTCTAAGAAAAAAGAAATGTATATGACGATGGGAGCCGTCTTCGTCGCCGTATACATTTTCTTGGTGTTTTACATCATTCATGTGAAGTTCGTGATGTACATGGACCCGAGGCTTAGTTTCATCGATGCCTTGTCGACAGGCGCGTCACACATGATGACGGAGCCGTTTGGCGCAATGCCACCTGCCCCGGGAACATTTGCAACGATCGGCATTATCACGATCGTTCTCGGTGCCATAGGGTTTATGCTGATCAATGACCAGCTGTTACGCGCACATTACAACCCGGATACGGTAAACGGTGCCGCCAAGTGGCTCACGGATCTGAAAGAGTACGATAAGCGATTTACCGAGCCATTCGGGAAACCGACCCATGAAGGAAAAGGGAACATGATCCTGTCGCAGGATATTCTCCTTTCCATGATGAATGAAAAGACCCGGCGTAACGAGAACATCTTCGTTGTCGGCGGTTCCGGTTCCGGTAAATCCTACAATCTGGTTGGCCCGAACCTTATGCAGGCGAACTGCTCGTACGTTATCACGGATCCGTCGGGAGGACTTTACAAAAAGTACGGAAACTTCTTCGAATATAACGGATATAAGGTCAAATGCTTTAATCTGAACGAAATGGATAAATCCTCGCATTATAATCCCTTTCACTATATTCACTCAGATAAGGATATCCAGATCCTTGTAACGACGCTGATCACAAACACGACGCCACCGGATCAGCATGGTGGTGACCCGTTCTGGGAGAAATCCGAAACGGCACTGCTTGTAGCGATTATTGCGTACCTGTATCACCACCACGATAAGGAGGATCAGAACTTTGAGTCTGTCATGCGGCTTCTTCGCTGCGCGCAGATCAACGAGAACGATTCGTCAACAAAATCGCCTCTGGATTACATGTTTGCAAAGATTGAAGCGCAGAACCCGGAAGACTTCGCGGTAAAGCAGTACAAAACCTTTAAGATGGGTGCCGGAAAAACGCTGCAGTCGATCCTTATTTCCTGTGCGGTACGTTTGCAGGCGTTCGATCTTCATGAAGTAGCCGATCTGACACGGACAGACGATATCGACCTGGAATACGTCGGTGATGAAAAAACAGCCCTGTTTATCATCCTTCCGACAGGAGAAAAAACGTTCAACTTCCTTGCGTCAATGATGTACAGCCAGCTGTTCCAGCGTTCGTACGCGTATTGTGAGACATCCGCGGAATTTTCGCAGCTTGTCATGGACGGGAACAAGGAACTTGTGCGGACATTCCGGGCAAGCAACAGCGAAGATTCAAAGCGCGCGCAAAAAGAAGCCGATGCGTTTTTGGAAAAGGCGAAAAAAGCAAAGATCATCAAATCAAAGGAATTCAACTGGTACGAGATCCGTACGATCGACGGCGATCTTGTCACATATCGTCTGACAGAAGACATGGCGAAGAAGGCCCTGGAAAGCATCCAGAAGGGCTTCGTGATGCCGAACAACAAGCAGTCGAACGATGGTCAGCGGCTGCCGATCCATGTACGCATGATGCTGGATGAGTTCGCAAACTGCGGTAAGATCCCGGGCTTTTCACAGATCATGGCAACCTGCCGTAAATATGACCTTTCAGCGACGATCATTGTACAGTCGGTAGGACAGATGAAGACGATGTACGACAAGGAAGCAGACACGATCATCGGTAACTGCGATACGATGATGTTCCTCGGTACAGGCAACGACTTTGAAACACTGGAATGGGTATCGAAGCTGCTTGGCAAAGAGACCCGTGTTGTCATGAATGTAAGCTACTCGAAAGGCGGCGGAAACACGTCGCTAAACCGTCAGGGCGTGGAACTGTTCTCCCCGGATCAGCTGCGAACCCTGCCGGAGAACGAATGCATCGTCATCCAAAGGGCGTTGTCCGCGTTTAAAGGACGTAAATACGATCCGAACAAGCATCCGAATAAAAAGGTCGTTGATGACATCAACCACGAAAAAGGTTCCTTCTTTTTTGACGCGAAAAAAGCGAAGACCCTGTATTCTGTATTCCACAAATACCAGGAGATAGAAAAAAAAGAAGAGAAAAACCCGCACGGAGAAGTGCGGAAGGATTCCGAAGAAGAAAAGAAGAAAAAGCAAAAAAGAGAAGAGGCAAGACAGCAGGCCCAACAAGAATACAAAAACAACGAAGGTGCTGACGGAAAACCGGTAGTGGAAAAACCATCTGACGTAAAAGGTCCGGGAGAGAACCTCGCCAAACAGCTTAACATGATGAATGCCAAGAAAGCGAAAGAAGCGGAAAAGAAAAGTAAAAAGGAAAACGATAATTCCTTCCCGATTTCGTCATTTGACGGAAATAGCATGATGTTTGGCTCACATCCGGCAACATCGGAATAATAATTTTGTTCCGACGCGGAAAATTTTTAATAAAAAAAATTATTTTTTGTCATACTGTTTAAGAACCCATTGATTCTGTCTGGTTCGAGAAACCTATTAATTTATTAGAGAAAGGAATCTATATGTACACACTTGCAAAGACGAAGGAAAACAAAAGAAACATTGTATTTGGCATTGCGCTCATCGCGCTTCTTACGGCTGTAACGTATCTGGTATTTCCGCAGGCGTTTGCCGAAGTCACTGGTGCTGCAAAAAACGTAATTGACGCTGTTGTAAGCATCGTACGGCTGATCGTTAATGTCCTTGGAGCGATCTTCGCGCTCGTTGGCGTTGTAAAATTTGCAATCGCACACGCAAATGAAGATGGTCCGGCACAGCAGAAAGCCGCGATGATGATAGCGACCGGAATCGTGCTGCTGCTTATGGGTACGGTCATTCTTAAGACATTAAATATTTCGTCGTGGATCGACACAAACGTTACGGGCTGATTACGATTATGCCGGCGGGCAGGCAATGCCTGTCGGTATTTTTAATTTTTGGAGAAAGGAGCCGTCTATCCGGCGGGAATTGCCGTATGGACGAAATATTTAATGGAAATTGCACGAAAATCATCTTTGTATAAGCGACAAAGGATCGTGTTCTATGGCATCTTCGTCATTATCATAGCCATGGCAGTCAGTGTATTTATCGTTCCGCACGTATTCGCCGATACGGGTGACTGGGGCGCAGACATATCCGTATTTGAAGCAGAGCGCATATTCAAGTCGATCGATAAAGTGCTTGGCGATGAGAGCCTTCGAACGCAGATCTTTGAGAACGCGGTATTTATAGAAATACTTGCATTTCTGCAGACATTCGCAGCAGGCATGGTGGTTGTCGCTATCTATATAAAAATCATCAAAGAGCTGCAGAACGGCGAAGCAACCATGGATTTCTGGCTGCGTATCTTTATTATGATGGCATTATCCATAATGGCGATTCTGATGATCACGGATATTTTAAACGCGATCGATAGCCTTGGAATTTACGCGAGAAATCAGCTGCGGGACACCGTTGAGAACAACAGTTCACTCATCGGTGGAGGCGGAAACACATCGTTCTGGGGAAATATGCTTGACATCTTTAAAGATGCTATCACGGCACCCGGCAAAGCGGTAGCCTCTGCCCTTGGTGATAACGCATCCTCTAAGACGAAAACAGTTGTGGCAGCGATCGTCGATGTTGTCTCTCTGCCAGCGGCGAAGTATAAAATTCTCGGCGATTCTGCGGAATATGCAGCCATGAAGGCGTTGGTATGGTGCATGACAACGATCCTGCTTTGCCGCCTTTATGCGCAGTATTTTGCCCTTTTGATCGAATTCGTAGTCAGAAAGATATTCGCGCCGATTGCCATGGTCAATATTGTTCAGAACGGACAGCGAGGACCGGGGTTTACCTACCTTGTTAAATACTTCGGCTTATATATTAAAGAAGCCATGTATTATGTGATTGCGTTCATCATGGGAGTTCTCGTGTGCTGGGTGTTTGCGACGATGGACGAAAAGGGACTTGCCTCCCTGTGCTATGTGTTCGCAATTTACACTGCCGGACCGCAGCTGATGAGCACATCAAACGAGATCATTAACCAGATCCTTGGTGTGTAAAGGAGCATTTATGATTGAAGTAGATATGACAAAAGACATCCGGAAGTATGACACAAAAGTTATAGCGGGTCTGACAACAAGGCAGCTTGCCTGCATAGGCATTGCCTGCCTGTATGGCGTTCCGCTGTTCTTCCTTCTTGGCGGACTGGATATATCAGTACGCCTGTTTATAGCGATCCTTTGTATGGCGCCGACGATTGCCTGCGGATGGTGTGACGCATACGGCATGCATCTGGAACTTTTCGTTAAGGAATGCCTTTTAAACAAGCTTACCAAGCCGCAGAAAGTAGGATATCGTTCGGAAAACAGATATCGTATAAAAGCGGAAAACGAGAAAAAAGAAAAAATAGAACGGACATTGACATATATCGGGAGGAGGTAAATCGATTGCCGATTAGCGATATTTTAGACATATTTGGAAAGAAAAACGAATTAGCGGCAGAAAAAGGCACGAAGGGGCGAATCCCGTATTACCAGATCTACGACAACGGCGTGATCGAGACCGAACCGGGTGTCTTCACGAAAGCCTATAAGCTGCAGGATATCAACTTCAAGATCGCCACGGACGATGAGCAGGTGACGATCTTTAAAGGCTTCGGGGCTTTTCTGAACTCCTTTGCTACAGACGTACAGTTCCAGATCGTCATTTTTAACAAGAAAGCGAACAAGGCGGACGTATTCGATTCGATCCGGCTAAAGCCGCAAAGCGATGGATTGAACAAATACAGACAGGAAATGAACAACCTTCTAATCGACAAGCTGAAAGAAGGCAAGAACAACCTGTCGCAGAGCAAGTATCTCGTAGTCAGCGTGAAGGACAAATCCGTAGAACACGCCATGGATCGTCTGCGTACCATGGACGCGCAGATAAACATGGCGCTTGAGAAGATCTCAAAAAATGCGAAAACACGCCCACAGACAATGGAGGAGCGGCTGCGGATCCTGCACGATATTTATAACCAGGACGGCGAAAGCATCTTTGAAAATGACATAAACGAGGAAAATAAGCGATATTTTAACCTTGATAAGGTGTACAAGGTCGGTCTGGATTCGAAGGACGTAATAAGTCCTGCCGGATTCTATTTCAAGGATAATTACATGTACGTGGGAAACACCATGGCAAGAACGTTGTATTTAGACGGCGTCCCGAATAAGCTGACAACGGACTTCCTTTCCGACCTTGCAGCGCTTCCGTGCAGAATGCTGATCTCTCTGCAATACGTTCCTATGAAGATGAGCAAAGCCATGAAGATGGTGAACGACAAGCTGATCAATATCGAAGGCGAAATTGCAAGGGCGCAGAAGCAGGCAACACAGAGCGGTTACAGTGCGGATATCACGCCGCCAAAGCTCGGAAGAGAACGGGAAAGCGCGAAGGAACTGCTTGATGATATGGCGGTAAGAGACCAGAAGCTATACACCGTCACAATCGTTTTGACGCTGTTTGCCTCAACGGAAAAAGAACTCTCGGAGCAAACAAGCATGATCACAACGGTAGCGAATAACCATCTTTCGCCGATGAAGACGCTGCTTTTCCAGCAGGAGAACGGTTTGAACGCGTCTCTTCCGTTATGCGTAAACAGGCTGCATACCGACCACGCCTTGACAACAGACTGCGCGTCGGTGTATATGCCGTTCACCTCGCAGGAGATCATACAGCCGCACGGTCTGTATTACGGCTTGAATAAGACAACAAACAGCGTCATCGTGTATGACCGTCTCTCCGGGAAGAATTATAACGGTATCTTTTTCGGTGAAAGCGGTTCCGGTAAATCCTTTAACGCGAAAACGGAAATGCGTTGGGCGCTGCTGCGAAGCACGAAGAATGTTGTATACGTCATCGATCCAGAAAACGAGTATGCGCAAATGGCAGAAACAATGCAGTCGATCGGCGGAAAAGTCATCGACCTGTCTCCATCATCAAGAACATATATCAATCCGATGGATATGGATATCCAGTATGGCGCAGGCTCGGATCCTGTCGCGATGAAATCGAACTATATTATCTCGCTGATCGAGGTCATGATGGATCATCGTGAACTTACGGGCAGCGGCAAGAGCGTCGTTGACCGCTGCGTTAAAACGCTATACAACGGCTATTTGAAGCATATGGAGGAGATCCGAAGCGCCGGATCCACACTGACATGCGATAAAAACGCATCGCCGACACTGGTCGATCTGTATGAGGAATTATGCCGTGACGGATCGGATGTTGCCATGGAGATCGCCAGAGAGATCGAGATCTATACAAAAGGCAGCATGCAGACCTTCGCGCATAGAACAAATGTCGATTTGGAGGATTCCCGCTTCGTCGTTTACAATATCAAAAACATCGGTACGCAGATAAAGGATCTGGCATTGTATGTATGTCTGAATGATGTATGGAACAACTGCATCGAGAACAGGGCGAACAACATCTATACCTGGTTCTACATCGATGAGTTCTATAAGCTTTTACAGAGTGATTCCACCGCCTTGTTCCTTATGGAGATCTGGAAGCGTGCGCGAAAATGGTACGGTGTCCCGACAGGCATCATGCAGAATACCGAAGATCTGTTAAAGAGCGATGTATCGAGAAATATCATCAATAATACCGAGTTTATCTCGATCCTTTCCGTACCGAAGATCGACAGGGCGAATCTGCAGGATCTTTTGAATTTATCGGATGAGCAGCTGAACTATATTACAAATAACCGGAAGGGACACGGACTTCTTTATACAGGAAAGACGATCCTTCCCTTCAATAACGAGTATCCGCGGGACAGTGTTGCCTATAGGGATATGCAGTCAAGCGAAAATCAGTAATTCGCAGTGGAGGAGTGTCACATGGCAGAAGAGAAAAAAGCAAAAGAAGAATTCGGGTACGACCCGGAAAAAGACAAAAAAGAGCAGTCCGATCAAGCGGATTTTGATTTTGCCGAAGACCTCGTTCGCGACAGAATAAAAAATGCGAGAAAAGAAAGAGAAGGACAGCATACCAACAACGGTGTGCAGCGGAATTCAAAAGACAAAAGGAAACCTGTTAAGCAGTATCCGGAGCAGGAAAATAAAGAAGAACCAAAAGAGCAGGAAGAAAACATAAAAGCCGACGAAAAAGGCAGGGAAATGCCGGAGGATGACATGCCACGGCACTTTCGGAACGAAGATTCGGAAAAAGACGAAAAGGCGGATAAGGCAGAAGACCGACCGAAGGAAAAAGAGGCAGACAAGGAAAAAGCCCCGGAGGAAAAAGCCTCAGAGGAAAAGAAACCGGAAGAAGAAAAGCCCGAAAAGCAGAAATTCAGCGGGCGTGACGCGCAAACCGAGGAGAAAAAAGCATCTTCAATCACAGAGAAAAAAGAACCGGAAAAAAAGCCGGAAAAGCCAGACGCGGTTGCTGAAAAATACGGGTATAACGGCCCGGTCAAGAAGCCGGAGCAGTCGGACGAACAGGAAATCGAGCGCGTCAGAGACACACGGTATACGGTGCAGGTAAAACAGCCGGTAAAGGCTGCGGAACCTCCCCAAAATCCGGAGCCGCAGAATGTTGCGCCAAAAGAGGTCAGAGAAGAACTGCAGGCGGCAAGGACGCGCGGAACACGAGAAGCGGATCGCGACATTCCAAAGCAAGAGAGCGCAGCCGCGACAAGAGAACGCGACGGAAGCACAAGCGCCGCGGAAGCAAGAAGCCGGGGCGAGGAACAGCGATCAGAAGAAAGACAGAGTGCAGAACGGCAGACAGAGCAGAAGACAGAGCAGAAGACCGTTGCCGAATCCCAAAAAAGCGTAAAGAGCACGGAAAAAGCCACGAAAGGGGCTGCGAAAGCGCAAAAGGAATCCGCGTTTGTCGAAAAGAAACAGTCGGCCGCCATAGCGAAGCAAAAACCTGCATTAAATCACAGAAATCAGACAGAAAAAAAGCTGAAAGTGCTTCGTGGTAAAAATACCGGAAAGTACACAACAAATAAAGCCGCACACGGAGCAAACATCAAGACCGCGCAGGAAACGGCAAAACAGTCCGTGCGGACAGCGAAAAAAACTGCGGAAGCCGTTAAAAAGAGTGCGGAAGCGGCGAAAAAAGCCGCACAGGCGGCATCAACGGCGGCCTCCGCGGCAACAGGCCCGGGTGTTGTTGTAAAGGTGGCGGTGGATGCAGCGAATTCCGCGAGAAAAAAAGCGCAGGGACGGGTAAAGAAAGACCTTGAAGGAAAGAAGCAGGAGCATAAGTCAAAAGACGCCCTCAGTGCTTTATCGAACCCGCTCGTACGGCAGACTATTCCGTGGATCCTTATCTTAGCACTGCTGGTCGTAACATCAACGGCGGGATCGAACGCGGCTACATCCAGTTATGTACCGACAATGGCACACAAGTACGTGACAGAAGAAACCGCCGCGAACGGAACACTCGTCGAGGATACCGGAGAAGATGATCCGTACGCGACAGGAGACGAGCTGATCAAGATGCTCGCGAAGTATGTGCAGAAATACGGTCCGCAGTACAACATCAATCCGAACTGTTACTCGGCGATCATCGCGCAGGGTATTCTTGAATCGGGATGGAACTCAACGGAATTATCACGTACACATCACAACTTCTTCGGCATGACCTATGACGGAGAGGGTGACAGCGCGAATTATTCCAACGCGCTCGGCGCGAATATTAAATGGAAGAGTTTTGCATCTGTCGAAGATGGTATCAAGGGATACTTTGATTTCATCGATCACGCAAACTATTCAAATCTGAAAACCGCGACCGATGCCGAGTCGTATGTATCCTACATTGTCGAGGACGGATATTGCGGTGATGCCGGATACTTTGAAACAGTGATGGATGTTATTCACGCGAATAACCTTGACACCTACAATGCCGGAGCGTCCTCCTTTGCGGAGGTATACGACAAAGAGGAAGCAAAGGACGTTGCAAAGGACGAGGATGCGCCAACAGTCGCAGTAACAGCCCTTTCCAAGATAAACGAACGGCTGAACCAGTACAAAAAATCCGTTCTTTATTCGGAAGCGGCAAATCCGACATCGTCCCAGAAAAGGAGTTTGGAAGATGGAAAGATCGTTATCGTCCTTGATCCGGGACACGTAGCGGAAAAATATTGCGACGAAGGACAGACACAAGGCCCGGAAAGTGTAACAAAGAGTGGAACATACGAGTGCGATCTGACACTTGCCTACGCGGAAGCAATCAACGCGGAATTACAATCCCGCGGTTACGAAAACGTATATCTGACAAGGGATACGTCTAACGTCAAGCTGAATAATATAAAGCGTGCCTCCATGTATAATTCGAAGAATGCGGATGCAACGATCCATTTGCATTTTTCAAGCAGCACGGAGACAAGAAAGGACGGTTTCGACGTTATTTGTCCGGCAGCGGACAGTGAGTTTGAAAAAGACGCTGTCATGGATAGCTTCCTGCTTTCACAAAATGTTGCAAACAGCTATAAATCTGCGACAGGTGCGCATATTGTACCGGGAACGGAATCCGGCATAATCCGGGCGTATGGTGTCGGCTCGAAAAAGGCACCGGACGGTGCGGCTTTGTATCATGAATTCGCTTCCTGTTCATCCCCGCAGGCATACATGGAACTGGGTTACATGACAAATAAAGCGGAGGATGAAAAGCTCGAATCCGAAGAGTACAAGGAAAAGGCAGCAAAGGGTATCTGTGATGGTATTGAGCAGTACCTCCTCGCTACAGGGCGTATTACAAAGGTAAGCAGCAACGGAACGATAAACGCTGCAGCGAAAGGGGACGCGGAAAAAACACAGGCAGATAAGAGCGACAAACAGGCAGCGGAAGGCAATACCGGATCTTCCCACGTTGATGGTGTCAAAGTCGAGTATGTGGCTGCATCGGAAAACTATAAAGAGCCGCGTGATCTTGAAAGCATTCCGTGCTATAAGGCAACACTGAACGGTTCGCCGATCACGCTTACGGGAAGCCCCGCGGATTTTGCCGTGAGCCACACATATAGCGGTATTTCCAATACGGGCGAGACGGCATCGGAAACCGTTGCGCTTCCGCTGAACAGCGTGAATGTTGACTTTGTTTACGAGTCCTCGGACGGAAAAAAGTGCAATCTGACGAACCTGTTCCAGACGATTCTTGCAATGGCAACAGTCGCCACGGAGAACGATGACAGCAGCGATGAAGCATACTACAATTACTGCCGTACCGTCGTTGACAACGCTGTATCGCGATACAAAGGGTACGAAGTAGCTTTCACGGAATCGACCGTATCCGGTACAGCGGGAAACACAGGCGGATATACGATCACGGGGGATGATGGCAGCGTTGTGCGGGTTGATGGCGCGTCGCTGAAAGCGTCCATCAAGATCTATGTTGACTGCAATTTTGACGATCTCACGCAGTTCGACAGGTATACCGGCTGGGATGCCACAGAGAAAGAATGGGCGCTGTCCTATTTGAATCTGACAAAGAGCGAGTATGAGCAGCTTTTTAATCTGAAATTCAAGAAAAACGCAGCGGTTGCACCGTTTGAGGGAATCGAAAAGACCGCATATATGTATCTTCGTGAAAAAGGTCTCGGTGACGTTCAGATTGCGGCAATCATGGGTAATATCTGGGCTGAATCCATGTGGGATCCGGCAGCCCAGAATGATATTAAGGCATCCGGGCTTTGCCAGTGGTATGCGGGAAGGTTTACAAGACTGCAGCAGCTTGCGGCATCAGAAGGTCTTGACTGGACGGATGTCGGCGTGCAGCTGGAACTCCTATATACAGAGTACACCGAAGGCTTTGGCACAGACTGGTACTCAAAAGAAGCCTTTGACGCGGCGACGGATGTACATGACGCGGTCGCTATCTGGGCGCGTGGTTACGAGATCTTTGCCACACCGCCGACGATGGACGGTATGAAGGCTCTGACGGAAAGCGCGGCAAACGGTACGATGGATTCCAGCGGTTCAAAGGCGGAAAAATACCTTGAACAGATCCAGAATTCCGGATTCTCCGGCGAGATCACGTATTATTCGCAGTGGGAAGACGGAAGGTGGAGCGGTCTTCCATACGCCTTCGGCACGGTTGGTGATTCCGGCTGCGGACTGACATCCTTTGCGATGATCGCCAACGTGTTCAGCGGAGAGGAAGTAACCCCGGCTGATGTACAGGCGTATTGGAGCAGTACGTTCCCGCAATCGTACTCAACGGTCTCAACGCACAGCATCTTTAAAGACTTTGCGGAGCACTTCCGTATGCAGGCGCCGCAGCTTGACGTACATATGACACCGGACGACCTGAAACAGGCTCTTGCCGATGGAAAAGGTGTTATCATCGATACCGCTGCCGGTTCCGGCTCAAGGTATCAGACATCCGGCGGGCATTATATTCTGGCATACGGTATCGGACCAAACGACAATCCGATCATCTACGATCCGGGCAATTCGCAGAATTACCAGGATTCCTTGAACGGCGATTCCTCTTACAGCGAAGCCTTAATGGGGCAGTTAAGCTGCCAGGTGTTCACCGCCGGATAAAAAAGCAGGTAAGGCGCGGAGAAATCTGCGCCTTTTTGCTAAAATACGCATATTTTTCTGCAAAAAAACGCATACTGATAAGAGAGGGCAAAAGGAGGGGCAAAAATGCGTAAGATTGTTATTCCGCTGATCCTTTCCGTCATATTCGCTGCCGGAAGCAGCATGGTGTACGCGGAGGAAATTGATCCGGAGACAGAGATCAAAGAAGAGACAAAAGAAACCGTATCGGACACATCCGCGGAAGACGATGTGCTTGGTACCGATATGGATGAAGCGGCAAACGCGAAGATCTACGTCAATCTCGCGATGGAAGAGGGGTATACAAACGAGGTACGTGTGCAGCTGTATGACGAGGAAGACGCGCATACTGCCGCAACGGTCGTATTTACAGCTGCCGACGAGTATCACAAGGAGGCTGTCGTTGACGCGGGAACGTATATTCCTGTCATCTCCATAGCGGACAATGACGATCATACGCTGCGTGCCTTTACGCCGGTGAACGAGTGTGAAGCATCCGAAAGCACTTCGGGATATCTGAATATTCTCGTTGGCACGGATGAATTCGTGAACCTGTATCACGCGCTGCCTGCCATGACAGATACCGACGGGAACGGGTTCTTCGGTGTATTTACGAAGGAAGAGGCAGAAAAAGTAACGGCAGACAGACCCATCGCCGGGAACAATACGGGAACACATGTAAGCAAGATGGATCCGACACTCGGAAACGATGAGCGGAAAAACGCGCTGATCGATGATTATGACAGAAAGATTCCAATCTCCGCGACGCTGGATAGTTCGTCGGAGGAATATGTAAGTACAAGCGAAGAAACAACAGAAGTCACACAAAAAAGCAGTAAAAAAGGGCTTCGTCCTTCTCCCGTGCTTCTTATCGTAATACTGGCTTTTGTCATGGCTCCATGGCTTATTAAGTTCAGAAACAGGAGGAAATAAGTGATCGATCTGAAAAAAGCACTGGAACTCAACGAACTATATATCCCGTATTCCACACTCACGAAAAAGCCGTACATGGATAACGAAGGCGGGATACATATATATTTCAGAAAAGAAGAAGCCATACGATTTACAGATGACAGGGAAAATATAGAGATCAATGGCCCGCTGTTCAGCCGCCTTGCGGATATCCACTCAAAAGCCTACGCGATGGGGGCAACGCATATTACCGCGAGGAACGGGCAGAGCTTGATGAAGCTTGCCCTGGATAAGAAGATCATGGCGCAGCATTTCTATAATCCGGATACAAACAGAAATCTGATATTGCTGAAAGAAACGAGAAACATCATGCATTACAACGCGATGAAAGAGTGCAGTTTCCTTGTTCCTGTTCGGGTAAAGAACAGCCTTGAAGAAGGCGCGCAGATCAGCTACGCTACGGTATCCACGGGCGAGAACACGCCATACTACTATCTGGCGTTCAGTGATATGGATGAATATTCCGCATGGGCGGAACGTGTCAAGGGATGGGAGCCGCTGCTTGTCGGCACAGACATATTAAAACGGATCGGAAAGCACCATGGAGTTGTTATTAATCCTATGGGACTGCAGCTTGTGATCAGCGATGAGATGCTGAAAAAACTTCCAAGCAAAAAACAGGAGGAACAATCATGAAAAGCATTTATTATTTTGTGCCGGAGTGTCCTTCGTGCGGCAGCTTTTGTACAGGCAGGTATGTACACAAGCCACTCAGCCGGATGGATGTCATTCTTCTGGAAAAAAACTCATTGGAGCACGGCGAGATCGTGAAACCCGTTGAAGTGGTCCCATACGAAAACGCGTACTGTCTGGATTGCGGACATGAATGGCATGTAGAGACATTCGCCCGGCTCATGACCGCAGAAGAAATACGGGAAGAAAAGAAGAAGCGGGATACGGCTTTTTTCCAGGAGGCGGTAGACAGTAAATATCATGAGGAACTGGAAAACAATGCAAATAAGAATAAAAAAGGATTATTGCGAAGCCTTTTGGGAATCTGAGGAAAAAAATGCAGAAATACTATATTCATTATTTAAAAGCATTGGAACTTCTTGAAGAAGTTACCATGGATATGCGGAAAAACGGCAAAACCGCTGAAAGCGATGAGGATATGTGCAACATTATAGGGGCAGGGCGCTTGATCGGTGCGGAATTACTCGCAGCAGGATTCCCTTACGCGGAAAAGAACGATGTCCTTTATATCGAGACGGACGGTATTCGCTACGGGATCGAAAAGAAAGTATTCAACAAACTGATGCAGAAGCGCAAAAATACAGACGGAAAAGCGTCAGACGAACAGGCCGCGGAAGGAAGCAGAACGCCCACGCAGGAAGAAACATTGGCAGCGGAAAATAAACAGCGCACAGCTGATGCAAGCCGAGAAGAAGAGATGCAAGAAAGCGGACCTGCAAAAGACGCGCAGCCGCTATTTGCCAACACGGACCCGGTTGCTCCCGCATTGGAAAATTACTACGAAGAGGAAGACGATGAATATGAGGGGCAGGATGTAGAAGACATCGAAGACACTTACGAAGAGGATGACTTTGACGGGGACGATGTACCAGCGTCTGCTTTTGAAAGCAATATGTCAAATCCGGACTCTGCCGAAGAAAGCGCATTTAACGCGCTGTACAATATGAGCGGAACAAGCACCGAAAGAGCAGGGCAGCCCGCGTTTAACGCCGCGCAGGACGCAGCAGAGGATACATCTGACGGGCAGCAGGGAACCGCAGCGGGAACAGAAGACGGTGATGCAGAAGATGTATCAGACACGCAGGAATTGCATCTGCGTGATTTCATGTTCCATTACGAAGATATCGAGTTGAATAAAGAAGGGTTTAGCGAGAAAGAAGACGCTGTTTTATATGCCGCGCCAATTACAACAAAAGAAGGAAGCACGGATATCATTGCGTGGTTAATGATAGACGGAGAACCTCCGAAATCAGAATTACAGAGCACAAGTGAGAGAAGAAAAACGCTGAGTTTTACGGTTGGCGGGTACGTTTTGCTTGTTTCCGGCATGATAAAAGACGGGGAATTTATCTGCAATGTCAATCTGTCCGCGGAAGACGCAAGCAAAGGGATCACAATCGAAAGGAATTCTGTGCCATGCAACGGAAAGAAAGGACATCTGGTTTTGCAGGATGATGATGACAAAGACAAAAGAATCCATGTATGGCCCTTATCGGAAGAAAACGGCGGCGATGGCAATGTAGATTTTCTCTGTATGATCGAAGACGGGGCATTCACGCAGTTGGATGAGTCTATTGGATCGAGACCTGTCTATTTTAAAGACGGTGACCAGTTATGCCGTATTATGGCAAGATGGGATGACGAAGGAATTCTGCGATGCATGGTGGGGCAGGATTCGTAGATTTTGGAGGTTAATATTTGAAAGTAACGTTATATAACAAACACCACCCACTTGCGGTCGTGGAAATGGAAAATAGAAATATTATAAAGATCCACGAAAAGCTTGACGCAGAGTTTCTTCCTCTGTGCCTAAATGAGAATTACGGTGCGGACGAATTAAACGACTGGATGAGAAAGAGACTTATTCCGGAAAAAAGAGAAGGGATCCGGCAGGCGCGTCTGGACTTTCCGGGCTTTGAACAGAACCGCAACATGTTTTCTCTTTCCGATCAATACTGGTTTCAGTATACGAGAAATGAAAAATGGGAGAATCTCAATTTTTTCACAAACATCTATACAAAGGAAGTTGGGAAAATATTCTTTGAACCATGGGCCGTCGACAGGAAAAAGCTGAAATACGCATCGCCGGATTTGACAACGAACGGCGTATTAAAGAAAAGATGGGTACAGGATGAAAATACCAAAAAATCGTATTTAATAAAAGCGGGAAGTACGCTATACCATCAAGAGCCGATGTCGGAAGTCATGGCGTCTCATGTCCTGCACAAACTGGATATCATTCCGTTTGTCGAATATATGCTTGTCGTAAGCGGGCAGCGATTCTGCTCGAAATGTGAAAACTTCGTTGACGAACACACGGAATTTGTTCCGGCAATATACATTTATCACAAGGAGGAAAAACCGCTCGATGTTACTCCCTATGTGCATCTGATCCGCCAGTGCGACAAGTACGGCATTGAAGGCGCGCAGGAATATTTATCGTCCATGATAGCAGCGGATGAGATCTTGTGTAACCCGGACAGGCATCTTGGAAATTTCGGATTTCTCCGTGATGTCGAGACGGGTAAGATCCGTGGGTTTGCGCCGCTGTTTGATTCCGGATCTGCTTTCTGGGGCAAGCGGAACGACGCGCAGACAAAAGCCAACCCGCTTTTTCAAGGACACGAAAAAGAAGCGCTTCGGCATGTAGCAAAGACGCATGATCTTTCCGATATTTATACGGATGAGGTATTAACAAGAATGATCAATACCTACCCGGAGATCGACGAAAAAAAGCGTGTCCTTATTAAAGAAAAAATAGAAGAAGCAAAAGGAAAGGTAGAGCGCGCGATAACGCATAGTGAAAAGAGGCAAACGCATACAGTGACGAGGTGAGCCGGAGAAAGGAAAACTTTCCCGGCTTTCCTAATAAGTGCAAAATATACGGATAGTGCGTGAAAGTGCTTGGAAATATAGCCGCTTCGCAAGAAAAGACTTGCAAAAGCACTTAAATATGAACAATGTTAAAAAATATTTTACCGCCTACTTGATAAATTCCAAAAGAAGGATAATAATAAAAATTAATCTAAAAGGACAAACAGCAAAGAAAGAAAAAGCACGGTTATAAGGGGGAAATATCGAAAAGCAGGTATCTACATATTGTTGCAAGATATTTGATATTTGCAACATGTTGTGGTATACTTATTGTAGGATGAGGAAAGGATATCACAAGCAACATAATATTACTTACAATATTCCGATCCATTTCATTTTCGTAACAAGATATCGCAGAAAAATATTTGTCGGCGAGGAGATTATCGGGGAAATAACAGATTCGACAAAACAGGTATTGGATAGCGAAGGGTGCAAGCTTATGCATCTTGAAATTGGAATCGATCATATGCACTTGTACGCGGGAATAGTGCCGGACATTTCCACAAAGCAACTGGCGAATAAGATCCGCACGGAAACATCGAAAGCAATTATGGCGAAGCATCCGGAATTACGGGGATCAACCGTTGTGTGGGGATCCGGCTGCCTCGTTGCAACAGATGCTATATATAAGAAGAAAGATTGTATGCAGTTCGTCAACGCACAAAAAAAACGGAACTAACAAGAGGGGGCTTACAAGTGGACGGCAGAAGATTATGTGACAGCAAAGCCATAGAACTTGCAAACAACAGACCAAAAAAGAATAAGGACGGGACGTACATTCTGACCGATGCGGAACTGGAAAACATTCGCGCGTCCATTTCGGAATTACTGTGTCTGAAAAAGGTAAAAGCGTCCGCAAATGGTCCGCAAGAGGATGCTGCCAGGGACGAGTATGCGCGCTGGCAGGAAGAGGGCGATGACGAGATCATCGATGATTCCGCAAGCGAAAATATCTCCGGTGACAATTATGACGCGTACCTGCTGGAAGCGAACGAAAATGCGGCAAAAGAGCGCACTACAAGCGGGCGCCTCGTGTCCGGGACCAATGTCGATTTCGTACAGGAAAAATGGGAGAAGATCGACACAAAGAAGCTTACGCCGGAAAAGATGGAACACCTGCACCTTGCGCTGAACTCGGGCGATAAGGCGTGCAGGGAAGCGGCAGGAGAGGTTATCGCCGTTCTGATCAACGGCTACGTCAAGGGCGCGGCAAAGAGATCATATTCCGGTAATGGGGAAGCCCTTTCGGCGTACCAGATGGACGCGTATCAGCAGACATACCTGCACCTGTTCGAGAAAATCAAGAACTGGGATCCTTCCATTAACGACAAGCTGACAACATTTGCAAACGGTTATATGCGGCAGGCTTTGCGCGAAGAGAAGCAGAAGGCTGTTGGCAAGAACATGTATAATCTGTTGTCAGAAAATGACAAGGAAACGATCCAGGCAATCGAGGAAGCTGTAAATTGTCTGAAAAATATGGGGGGGGGGTGCGGACCCCACGAACGCAGTCAGCATTACTGCGTATATTAACAACGAGTTGCTGGATGCTGAAAAGATCAAAGCAACAGGCAGGCGCATCCGGCGGAAGACGAAAATATCCGTCAAGATCGTGCAGAAATATCTCGATCTCATGACACTGCTCGAAAAGGGAAGCGCGCCGTTATCCCTGTCGGAATCGAACCAGAACCAGATCGCCGAAGGGGAAGGCTTTTATACGACGGTCGACCCGTGTTCCGTGTATGTGCGGAAAGAAGCGCAGAGTGAACTTGAAAGGAAAATATTTGCGGATCTCCCCATGAGCTGTCGTATCCTCTGGCGTTTTATGGTATACGAGTTCGAAGGAAAAAGGGAAGAGAAATACAGAAAAGACGATTATACGAAGGGAGCAATGAGCGATGTCAGCTTCCTGTCTGAAAACGCGTATTTCAACCCGAAGAGAAAAAACGAAGTAGTGCGCGTATTTAAGAGAAGCAGTCTTTCTGCCGGAATAACGGAAAAGGAAGCGGAAAAAGCGTATAATCTTCTGATTCAGCGATTAAGCCAGGTATACGACAAGGCGAACAGGCGGAAAGCGAATATTACCGATATCGTATCCAACGAACTGACATCGGATGACCTTTCCGGCATTCAGCAGAATATCGAAAGCGCCATTCGCATGAATCCGACTATTTTTGCATAATGGGAGAATACCATGGGGAAAATTGTTGTAACGTATTATAACTTAATTACGACGTACAAGATCATTCCGATAAGCCTGCTTATTATTCTTGTCGCGCCTATTGTGCTGTCCGCAATCATCGATCATAAGCGTGGAATCCATGCTTGGAGCAGTAATGGCGTACTGCTAGAGGAAGAAGTGGCATATTGCATAGGGAAAACTGCGGGAGCGAAAGCACACAGGACGATCATGCTTCCTCGTGGAAACGGAGAGGACGCGGAGATCGATGTCGTATGCGCGACGAGAAAAGGAATCTTCGTTACCGAGTGTAAATATCGCAGCGCCCCCGTAACAGGAGATATCAATGCTGATCAATGGGGCGCATATAACAAAAAATTAACCGGAACATATCCCATGGAGAACCCGGTAAGACAGAATTACTACCACGTAAAAGCGGTCGAAGATTATCTCGAATCAAAAGGGTACCGCAACCTGCGGATATTCAATCTCTGCATCGTATTTGCCGGACTTCGCATTATGAACAAGGACTCGATGAAGGATACTGTCATCCTGGGGATTGATTATCCGAAAACATTCAAGAAATATTATAAAAAATTGCCGAATCTTTTGTCGAAAGAAGAAGTCAAAACACTGAACGACTTGTTTGCATCAGTGGTCGGGACAAAAGAGCAGATTTTGGAGCATAACTCGAAGCTCATCGACCGATACGGCGTGTGAAACAATCTGTAAAAAAATTGGTTGAAAATAAAAAAAATCTGCTAACCCCGCATGATCAATGTCGGGTCGAGGTTTGCGCATAAATTATCCACCAAGGAGGTTGGTGTGCCATATATATATAAATATCTTGTGCATAACGAGATAATATACATAGGTCAAGCAAAGAATGAGGAACGGCTTATCTCTCGTATTCACGCCCATGCAAGCGGCACTGGACTTGATAAGAAATTTCTCCCTTATTTATACAAGGTAAAAATTTATGTCCACAAATGTTCAACCAAAAAAGAAATGGACAGCCTAGAAACGCTCTTTATCGATTGCTATAAACCGATATTGAATGTACAAGGTGTGACGGAATTCGAAGCGAGCTTCTGTCCGGACAAAATGGTCGAATGGACACCGTACCGAGAATCGGATTTCGCAGCCGTAGCGGAATCATCCGAAGCATCTGTGCAGGAAAAGCGGCGGAAGCGTCGAATTACTAAGCTGCAAAAAAATATATATGACATTGAACAAACGATAAAAGTGGTACAAGAAGCATATTATTTAATAAAGGACATTCCCAACATCGAACTGCTAAAGCAAATCGAAGTAAATGACGAGGAAACGATGGAAAATTTATGCGATGCATCCTATCGTCAAGTCACAGACAATGGAGGTTTGCTGATCGCATCGTTAGGATTCAGGGAACGCAACAAAGACTTGGGTTTTACAAACATATTCGTCTTTTCAGAGTATAAACAGCAACTAGTCAACAATTATCTTTCCGACATGGAACGATACAGAAAAACGATAGCCGACTGCAAAACGGAATTGGAAGCATTGACGTCGTGAAATGACCATATACTCAATCCGCAAAAGAACTTAATGTTGGTTACAAAAAATAGCCTCATCGCAGAAAAACTGCGGTGGGGCTTTTGCGTACCGGAACTAATATATTCGTATAGGTGTTGACATATACGGATATATGTGCTACTATATAATTAAGAAAAGGGAAAAGGAACCAACGCAAAGGAGGACAAACAAGTGAAAAAACGACTGTCTCAGATTATGGAAGAAAAAAGCGATGAGATCATCTCTGTGTTTGAAATGGCAGACAGAAATGCGTATCGCAGCCCGCAGATGAAATTCGCCGTATGCATCAGCGATGACGGCGAAGATGTCGGTATCCACGAAGATGTTGCCGGAGGCAATGCTTTTTGGAAAGGCTACACCACAATCACGACATTTTGCTACGAAGGCTACAACATCTTAGCTGACTGGTGGTTCGAAGGGATGGACGGCAGCGATGTACTAAGCTATCTGGTCAGCAACGGCTATTGTTCTTCCGATGACGCCGTGGAACTAAGGACCGCTTCGGAAGAACGTGAAGAAGATGTCTGGGACGTTTTCCGCGAATTTGATCCTGTCGGATATCACAGGCTCCTTGAGGATGTTATCAAAGAAGCCGTAACATCGCCAGATGCAAAACAGGCTTATTGGGACCGCTTCACTGCAGCTGTGGAAGCTATGGAAGAGCAGGAGCAGTTCGAGACATGGGCCGATGACATCGCCGCAGAACATTAAGGAGATACACATGGCATACAGTGAAGCCGCCAAAAGGGCGCAAGCAAAGTGGGACAAGGCAAACACGATCCGGGTGCAGATGAAGCTAAACACGACCACGGACGCGGATATCATCCGTAAGCTGGAAGAGGTCGACAGCAAGCAGGGCTACATCAAGGATCTGATCAGAAAAGACATCATCGAGAAAAAAGACGAGGAGGAAGAGAAATGGTAAAAGGTTGGAAGGTGTACGGCGTATTAGGACATCGGCAGCGGGAAAGTTTTTTTGAAAGTAAAGCGTACGACTTTTCCAAATTTGCAAAAGAAGAAAGAAAAATCTTGTTCTGAATGCTGACATTACGGGGAAAAACGAATATAGTGTTATTCTGATTGCCAGACCGACTGCTGCATCATGCGAAGAAGAGTTCTACGGACAGCTCGGTGATGGCGTTTTCGAAAATTCGCGCACGGGTGGAAACGGTGAGATCGCAGACGAAGAAGCGAATACGCTCATGGAGAAATATTTCGACACGGTTCTGCAAAAGACGGAACTGCGCGAAGCAAACAACGAGTAACTGTCTGGCATTCGGCGATACAAAAGGACGATCCAAGAGGTTTGTCCTTTTTTGTTTGCCCGTATTGCCGTATTTTCGCCAGAAATTCCGCAATATTTCATACTGTATCCGTAATCATTGAAACTTGGAGCAAACAATATAAAGGAGGAAACAAATGAAATACGCGGAACTGCACTTACATAGCATGGATCGTTTTGATTCGCAGAATGATCCGGAAAGAGTATGCGAGCGGTTAAAGGAAATGGACGCAAAGGGCTTTGTTCTTACGCAGCACGGAGTCTTATCCGGCGTGGAACCCATGCGTAAAGCGGCAGAAAAAGCGGGTTTAAAGTTTTCGGAAGGCTGCGAACTCTACGTGTCAAGCGGCACAGAAAAAGCGCATCTTATCTGTATCGCTCTTAACGATACGGGCGCGCACAGTCTGGAAAAACTCGTATCCGATTCCCAGGACGAAAACGGATACGCGGTAACGACAGATGAAATTCTGGCGAAATACTTCGGTCCGGGAGCCGAAGGCCACGGACAGGCGGTATTCACATCTGCCTGCATTAATGGCGTTATTGCGAAAGAACTTCGCAAAAACGAACTTCTTCTGAAAAAGATTACAAAAGCAAAAGCAAAGCTGGATCAGAAACAGTACAGCGAAAAAGAGCATGACGCAGCCAAAACAGAACTCGTCATGATCGGAAAACAGCTGGAAAACGCCATTGCCGCACGCGACGAAGCCAAAAAAGCAGCGGAAAAGAAATTCGCTGCCAAAGAAAAGAAGCTGGAAACGATGAAGAATTCAGCGGATCCGAATGCGGCAGCATTTGAGGATCAGCTGAATAAAGAAAAAAAAGAAGCCGAAGCAGCGAAAGAAAAACTTCCAAAAGAAAAGGAAAGAGTACAAGCGCTGCAAAAGCAGGAAAGGGACGCGAAAAGAGCGCTCAAAGAGTTCGACGCGGCAGCTGTCGAAACGGGCATGATCCGCACGGAGATCGACGAACTGAAAAAGTCGATCAAACAGACGGATATGCTCGAAAGAGACGCCGAAGAAAAGACGGAATATTACCGTTCGCTCTTTGGCGAGGACTGCTTTTACATGGAGATCCAGAACCACGGGATAGAACTTGAAGCAGAGATCTACCCGACACTGGCGAGAATCGCAAGAAAGCTGCATGTGCCGATTGTTGCGTCAAATGACGTTCACACGGTAGGAAACAGCAGTGAAGAACTGCTGCAGCGAAGAACCATGCGTGCTCTGCGCTTTCAGTCCTACCAGGAGGACGCGGAAGGGGACGATCAGCTTTACATCAAATCGGATGAAGAGATGGAATCATGGCTGAAAAGGATCCTGCCGGACGATGTCGTGAAAGAAGGCATACAGAACATCCGCACGATCTTCGACCGCTGCCATATGGAGTGGAAGACCGAAAAGCATTATCCGGCATTCAAAAGCGATTCAAAAAAGAGCGCGGAAGAATTACTGGATGACGCGGTAAAAGCGGGAATCCACTGGCGCTTTCCGAATGGCTTGGATGACGAGCACAGGGAACGGCTGACAAAGGAACTTGCGATTATCAAGAAGATGGGGTATGCAAATTACCACCTCGTCGTTAAGGATTATATCGCGTATGGACGGCTCCTTGCCGCCGTGCCGGATGAAAAGATCGAAGCGGCACCGTTATCCATCGCTGCCCTAAAAAAGCAGATCAGAGAAAACGGCTGGGTAAGCAACGGCATTACCATTGGACCGGGAAGAGGAAGCGCGGTAGGTTCCCTCGTGTGTTACCTGCTTGGCATTACGAATCTTGATCCGATTCCGTTCGGACTACTGTTTGAGCGTTTTCTGAATCCGGAACGTGTATCCATGCCGGATATCGACGTGGACTTTTCCTTCCGCACGAGAGCGAAAGCAATCGATTACGTGAAGGAAAAATACGGAAAAGATGCTGTCTGCGGTATCATGACCGTGAATGCGCAGGCGCCGAAAGGTGCGATCCGTATAGCGGCAAAATACTACGGACAGAAGAAACTAATGGAAAGCGGACAGGCTGTAACGCCGGAGAAAATGAAGAAATACCTTCATTACGGCGATGAACTCGCAATCAAGGTGCCGAGCGAACCGGGGACGAAGTTCTCGTCCATGCTAAATGATGAGTGGACGGTCTATAAGGCTCTGAATTGCGTGTATGGCACCCAGGAGGATTATAGGGAGATCCTTACGTGGGCGCATGCAATCGAAGGCATGTTCACCGCATACGGTTCTCACGCGGCGGGCATCGTTATTTCAGACGGAACGCCGATCAAGGAGATCCTGCCGCTTCGCTATAATAAAGAAACAGGAGGAATGACAACGCAGTGCGATATGATCACCGTAGAGGAAAAAGGGCTGTTAAAGTTCGATTTTCTCGGTCTTCGTACCCTTGACGTGATCACAGATACACTGCGAATGATAACAAAAAGAACGGGAAAAATTATTGACCCGCTGAATATCCCGCTTAACGATAAGGAGGTTTACAGCAAGATCTTCGCATCCGGCTGTACGAACTCTGTCTTCCAGTTTGAATCAACAGGCATGAAGCAGATGTTGAAACGGTTCAGACCGGACAGGTTCGATGACCTCATTATCCTCGTGGCAATGTTCAGGCCGGGTCCGCTGCAGTATCTTGACAGCGTGATTGATGTGAAGAACGGCGTCACCCATGCCGCCTACCTTACACCGGAGTTGAAACCGATCCTTGGTTCTACTTATGGTGCGATCGTATACCAGGAACAGGTTATGGAGATCTTCCAGAAGCTTGCCGGGTATTCACTTGGAGGTGCGGATATGGTAAGACGTGCCATGTCGAAAAAGAAATTGGAAAAACTGGAAAAAGAGAGAAAAGCCTTTGTATATGGAGACGAATCCAGAAATATCAAGGGCTGCAAGGCGAACGGGATCGATCCGGAAAAAGCCAACGAACTCTTTGACCAGATGACCGATTTCGCGCGGTATGCTTTTAACAAAAGCCACGCTGCGGCATACGCCTTCAACAGTTATCTCACCGCATGGCTCAAAAAGCATTATCCGGCGGAATTCATGACGGCGGCGATGAACTGGGCGGTTACGGACAAGATCCCGGGGCTTATGGCGGAAGCCAAGACACTGGGAATTGAAGTCCTTGCACCGGATATCAACAGATCCGACAGCAAATTCTCCGTTACGAAAGATGGGAAGATCCTGTTCGGACTTTCGTCTATCAAGACGGTTGGCACAACCGCCGACAACATTCTCTCGGAACGAAAAAACGGAGAGTATTCTTCGTTTTACGACTTCATCCGAAGGACAAACGCCAAGAAGAATGCCGTTGAGAATCTGGTGAAAGCAGGCGCGTTCGATACATTCTGCAAAAACAGAACAGCGCTTCTGCGGATCATCGACCCGTGCAGAACGGCAGCCAAAAGAGTTGCTGAAAAAACGGAAAGCTACGAAGATGTACGCGTGATGCTGCCGTACGTTCTGGGCTTGAAGCTGGACGAGGAGGCGTCACACGATCACAGCGTTTCTGAAAAGCTTGAAAAGCAGATCAACAGTGCAAAGAAAGCCATGGAAGACGCTATCGCAAATGCCGAAGGACTTTGCCCGGACGAAAGCGTTGCCGAGGACATGAAAAAACGGATGGAAGACGAGAAATCTCTTCTTGGGGCATATGTTACCATGCACCCGTTGGATCAGTACCCGTCGGCAGCGGAACTGAAAGCAACGCCGATCAGCTGCATCTCCGATTACACCGGCGTTATCTTTGGTGTGATCACAGATATCCGCCTCAAAAAGCGGAAGGCAGACGGCGCTAACATGGCCTTTTTCACGTTGGAAGACAAAACCTCGAAAATCGAGGTATGCGTATTTTCCGCCGCGTACAAGAAAAACAGTGGGTATATCAAAGACGGAAATGTGGTCCTTATCAAAGGCGTATCCCGTATGCAGGATACCTATCTGCAAGACGAGAATGGGAACCGTATCAAGGAAATGACCTTTATTGCGGAGAGCATTCAGTCAATCTGAAAGAAAGGAGAAAAGAACTGCTGTGCCAAATTTTTGGCGCGGCAGTTTTTTGTTGGGAAAACCCCAAAAAAAATAAAGAAATTAATAAAAAAAAACAGCATACTGTTTTCAGCATGCGAAATATTTAGGAGGTCTTTTTATGGCACGCGAGAATACGATACGACTATATGGCTATGTGAAGCATCCGCCGCTGATCGGGCGTGATGCAAACGGAAAAAAAACATATGTAATGGCAAGCGTTGTAGTGATCCGCGGGCCTAGAAAGGTAGGCGATCATAAAAAGTACGCAAAAAAGGACTGCCCGATTCTGCTCACAAGCGACGAAGATCTTATGGATCAGATGGAGCAGTGGAAAGAGCACAGCATTGTGGATATCAAAGGCGTTGTCTCGACGCGGAACATAAACAAGGGACACCGCTGCAAGCATTGCGGCTCGCCAAACTTCACGCCGGGTGTCTTTACCTATATCACGCCGATCTTCGTCCGTCTGGATGACCACAAGTGTGAATCTCTGGATGAGTGCATCGAATACATTCAGCAGAACAGGGAAATTTCAAACGAGGCAAAGATAACGGGTACGGTATGTATCGGTCCGAAGAAGACGAGACCAAAAGAGGGGCTTGTCGTGACGCAGTACACGATCGCTGTTAATAGAAAATATCGTGTACGCACAGATTCGGCAGAGATCGAGTCGGATTATCCGGTCGTTAAATCCTATGGCAAAAACGCATTAGAAGACCGTAAGAGACTTCATGTCGGCTCGCTGATACAGGTCGATGGCTGCATTCAGACAAGGCGGGTCGAGAGAGAAGTTACCTGTAAAAACTGCGGGAAGAAATACATGCGCGAGGACACGGCTCTTGAACTTGTTCCGTTCGATGTGGAATATCTGCGTGATTACTATTCCGATGAGATCATCGAAGAGATGAAAGCAACAAAGACCGAAGACGCAATGGCAAAGATCTTCGGACCGGCAGAAACAGGGACGGAAGAAGACACACTGACGGAAGAAGATTATGAAGCCGGATTCGACGATGATGTGGACTAAACGAACGTACGTTTGCAATCCCCTACATGTTGTGGTATACTATATGTAAAAGGAAATATATAGTGTTAAAGCAATAGAAAGGCATAAAAAGCACTACCATGTGTATGCCAGATGTGTGGGGGAGAAAATGATGGAAGGAATCGTAAGAAAAGAAAAAGAAGAAAGTCAGGCGTTCCTTGACGACTTTACTCTGAATAATGAATTTTCGTTTTGCGGAAAGACGATCGAGGGGCTGCGGGCAGCAGCAAAATATATCACCGGATGCACGAGATATATACTTGTTCCGTCTGATGAAATCACGCTGCTGTCGATCAAGAGCAGGGAAAAATACGATCTGAAAGCTACCGTATTAGACCCGGAAACGGCGTTCAGCCTGCTGTACGGGCGGAATGTTAAGACAAAGACAGTTACAATAAAACCAACGCAGGTACTTGGCGAACAGACGGAAGAGATCGGCTACTTTATCGCGATCAGAAACCCTGGTAAGCAGAATTTCCCTTATGACGTATATCATACGGATCAGCATTTTGCGACGACACTCGCGAAGATCGTCGGCGTTGGCGGAGAATTCGTGACCAGACCGGGGTTTGCCCGTGACCTTGCCATCATGAACGGACTGCTTGCAAAAAACGGGGAATACAGGAAGACGAACGGCGCGTATAAGATTCTGCTTGGTACAAGAGAACATCACGGCGCGAGGAAGGTGTTCTTTGCCGGAACATCACGGTATGGACGGCTCATGCAGGATGCCGTGATCGGACAGTTTCTTGAAGCATTAGACGGGTTTAAAGAAAAGGCGGAATGCCGTAAATGGTACATCGATCATAAGATCACGGAAGTATTTATGGAATTTCCGGAAAAGAAAATGGCAGCGGGGAAAGACACGATCATCCCTGGCGTTATGCTCACGACGTCGGACATGGGATATTCCGGCATCACCGTAAAAGCGACATACCGTATAGAAGGGGCAGCGGAACCGATCATCATCAGCGAAAGTACAAAGAAGCACACGAAGAAAACGGATATTCTCAACCTCTTTACGGAACTGGACGAAGAAGTATTTGCGCCGATGGCAGCTTTTGCCGACAATCTCGACAAGATGAAAAAGATCAAGATTACGAACGCGGACGAGATCTATGAAGAAGTCCTTGAAAAACTCAGCATTCCGATCATCGGAAGCACTCGCGTAGAAGAGATGAAGAATCTTCTCGAAAACGCGGAAAGCCAGCCGAAGACATACCGGGACGCGGCGGTCCGCATCATGAAATTACCGGGAGAATTAAAAGACGTTCCGATGCAGGCAGCGGAAGAAATAGCAAAGAGGATCGGCGGTTTTCTGATTGCCGCATGACAGGAGGTAGAACACATTGAACTACGAAGAATACAAACAAAGAAAGAAAGAAACCGCAGAAGCGGAAAACACCGCAGAAGACACAGAGGAAGAAGCGCGTGACCCGTACGAGGAACAATATTACAACAGACTGAAAAACTACGAAGAACGCGACGAACACGAGGGCAGCGGCATGGAAAAGCCGGAGTTTAAGGAAACGGTAAGAGCCGTTATAGAGTCCAAAAATCCGATGCTGTTTCTGATCACGGCGATGGTTGCGTACTATTTCGTCGTATTTTTCCTTCACGTTGTGAATATTCTTCCTAAAATAGCGGAAATCATACTGTTTGCGATTCCTATTGTCATTTTGCTTTTGGTAATGGCATATCGCAACAGAAAATCGTGATAAGCATGGCGCCGGGGTTAAGCCCCGGCGTCTTTTGCTTTGTTCTGCGCCCGGTCGTTCCGGAAGATCTCGCAGAAGGTAAAATACCTGTATAGTTCTTCATTCTGCGCATCAGCGGGAATTGAATTGTGCGCGAATTCCAGCGGGGTCTTATAAACCGACTTATACGCTGCGTACAGACACGCTTTCCGAAGTTTCGTGTTCATGGCAGCGGTTCTGGAAAAAGCCCGGTACACCTCATATACATCCTTCTTATCAAGAGCGTTGACGGATTCGATACGGATATCATCGAGTGACGAAAGAAATTCGTTAAACAGAAGTCTGAGCCGCTCCGCACCGTTTTCCGGGTCTGTAAAGATACCGGGCGGAAATTCTGTCTGCAATCCTTGCTTTTTCTTGTTTCCCGTTTCTTTGGCTATTGCCTTGTTCCGAATAATACGGCGATATAATTTAAGAAGGGAATCGTCCTCATCAAAATACAATTCAAAAGGATAAGCCCGACACACGAGATATTTCAATTCATCGGAACGGTCGATGCTCGGCGGCACCGTAATGTATCTTTTCACAATATGATCTAATTTCAGTGCGTGAAAAACGTCATCGGTAATATGCTCTGCCGCGTAATTCGGTTCCCATCTTCGCAAGTGCATGGCATAGCGGATTATGGAATATACCGCTGCCTCCTGCTCATTGTCCGAACCGGCAAGAAAGACATCTTTCTTTCTGCCCGTCAAAAAATCTTCATAAGCCGTAATCGCCGGATTGTCTGTACCCATAAAAATCACCTCCGCAAACAGTATGCAAAAAAAAAGACAAAAAAATCGGTAAAATACAAACGAGCGCGCGTTTTTCGCGAAAAAAATAAAATAATTGCACACTGATAACAACGAGAAACGCTTTGGAACGGGTGATTACATTTGTTTGCGATGAGGAGGAAGAATTATGGAAGAAAAAGATATACAGCGTGCTTTGCAAAGAGAATATATCCCGTATTATGCCATGGAAGAGATCAAAAAAAGGATCTCGGACATTGAAAAAGACGGATATTCTTATGTAGACACGACGACAGAAAATATCGTGCTGAGAGATTATTTGGTCCCTAATTCTCTGGAACCTGGCTATTATACAGATAAAGATTTCGCAAGGCTGAAAGACGGCGAAGCGATCAAAGTGATGAAATTTTCCAATGGGGACAAGGTACGTTATTGTCTTGTAGACGAGGAAGATATGGTACGACACATGCCTCTTTCCCGTCTTCGTGCCAGAGGAGACTTCCTTGCGGAAAATGTACGCAATAACAAAATTATCGCAAACACCGAAAGGCTTGCCGCAGCTTTTGCTGATCGCGGGATCCATGTCGACAAGGCAAAGCTGTATTTAATGGACTCATTTTTGGAAATGTCCCTGGAACACGGTGAAAAAACCGCTGCATACATGATCGCGAATGATCTTGCTGATAATTTTGCAAACTATCTTGAAATTAATGCCGCCAACCGGACCAGCCACAATGCCAGAGGCTACGAAATACCCTTTGATCTCGAACACGAATTATTCGAAACAGGAAAAGACAGAACATACGCCGCTTTAGCAAAAGCGACGAACTACGCAGAATTTCATGGCGAACGCCTGTGGCAAGACAGCGGAAATGAAATGCGTGCTATTGCGGAAGGAGTACGACAGATTGCAGCCGGAGAGACTATGCGCCGTATGGAAAATAAAAACCGTCCGATTTCTGCAGAATTCGCCAGACTGCTTGGTGTAAAGGAAGAAGCGCTTGCTTTTCTGGTGAAATACACAAATCAGCCGGGAATGACGGAAGAGCAGAAAAAGCAGGCTATCCGGGAGTATATGGCGCATACTGTGATAGTGACAGACAAAGACGGCAGCTTCCGCCGCACGCAGACTTTGCCGCATCCGAATGTGATGCGGGCTGTCGAGCAGACGTTCCTTAAAAATCCGGATATGGTCAATGCGGAAAGAATGAACGGCGGCTTGCAGAGTATTGCAAACGCGATCTTGTATGCCGGAAAAGACTTAGGAATCGAGCAAGAGATCACAAATGCAGCGATAAGAAACACCATCAGCAAATATCTGGTAGAAGACGAACATTCGCTGGACTATAACGATATGATGGAAAAAATTTCCACGGATCCGACACTGGACTCTGAACAGGTGCGAATTATGGTCGGGGAAAGGATCAAAGCCTTGGCGAACGACCATTCAGACAGAAATTTGAGGGAGATCACCGACGCAGTCGATAACTCGTTGCTTTCAGACAAAGAATTCACGATATCCTGGTTAAAAAACGGTGCGCATTATTCTCTTGCGAAACTCGCACAACCATTGCGTGAGGATAAAGATGTCATTCTTGCAGTATTAGAAAGAAATGATGAAGGGGAAACATTCGAATACATACCCGACGAACTGAAAGCAGACAAGGATTTTATGCTTCTTGCGGGTCAAAAGAACTATTATGGCTATGCATTGGAATATGCCTCCGAAGAACTGCGGGCAGACAAAGAAGTGATTCTTGCTGCAATAGAAAACTGCCATCCCGCTTACGCACTCAGATATGCTTCTGACGATCTTAGAAACGACAAAGAAGTTGTGCTTAAAGCAATAAAAAGAAAAGGCTCTGCATTGGAATATGCATCCGAAGAACTGCGGAACGACAAAGAAGTTGTCCTTGCAGCAGTGGAGCAAGATGGCTATGCATTGAAATATGCATCCGAAGAACTGCAAAACGACAAAGATATCGTTCTCGCAGCGGTAAAGCAGAATGGCTATTTTCTGAAATATGCCTCCGAAGAACTCAAGAACGACAAAGAATTTCTTGCCGGTATTGATAGGGCAGACAGGGAGGAAAAAGGCATGGATATTACAGAACTGATTGCGAAAACCAAAGAAGCGAAGGGCGTTGCAAGGGACGCTGCTTACGAGCCAAAGGACCTCGGTAACGGCGAGAAGGAGATCAATATCGCAGACCTCGCAGATGTTATCGGCGTGGAAGACAAGCAGATCCAGACGAGAGACGGCAGCACAAGAACCGTGAAGAACTGGGAGCCGGAGCAGTTGAAGAGCGTGCAGAAGGAGATTTCCCCGCTCTCCGGCGAAAAATCGACCTACATCGTAAACGGCGCTGCCCCGGCATGGCTTGCGGCAACGATCTCGCACGCGCTGCATCCGCAGGAAGTCATGCTGTACGATCCGAAGATCGGGGACATCAGTCTGAACAAAGGAATGGATAAGGGCGAGGAACTGGACGGACAGCCCGTAGAGTTCACCTACGCGGAGTATGGCGATGACATTGCCGTAATAAGTGGCGAGATCAGAACGGAAGACGGACTGGTAGAGCCTGCCGACCTCGAAAAGATGCGGCTGCCGGAAATTCCGGCGAACAAGCATCTGATCGTCGACGGGCGTATGCCGAACTGGATGAGCGTATCGATTGCAGAAAGCTACGCGCATGTGACAAAAAGCGTGTCCTTCAACCAGCCGTAAGTAGGCTTCACAACAGCGATCAGCCACAGCAAGGCGATGCCTGTCGGAAGTTTTTCGAAGGATCTCGATGAGATGAAGGCGTCGATCGACGAGTACAAGAAGGAAAAGTCGATTTCCCACGAGGAAAAGAAAGAGACGATCTGACAGAAAGATACCCCGCTGAATGCGGGGTGTTTTTTTATGTAAAAGCGGAAAAATTCTCACACTGCTTTTATCAATCGAAAAAAGGAGGAAACAAAAAAATGAGTACAAAAAAAGCAAAAAAAGCAGTAGTGGGAATGCTGCTGACAGCCGCGATGCTGTTCGCAGGATGTATCGGCACGCAGACCCAAACGAACGAAACAGCGGACTGGGGGAGACAGCCGGAAAGTGTCCGTGCAGTAAGCGCAGAGAGCCGGACGGCAGGCGCGGAGAGCACATCCGTAAGCGTGTCTGTGCCGCAAAACGCGACGGAAACAGCACAGGCGGAAGAAACAACGTCTGCGGAGCAAACCGCCGTAGAAACGGCAAATACAGCCGTGGAAGAGACGGCAGCGCCGGGGAACGGAAGCATATCCATAACGATGCTGGATGTCGGCCAGGGGCTATCCGTTCTGGTAGAATCGGACGGCTCGTACATGCTCTACGACGGCGGCGGAAGAGCAGCGTCATCGTATGTTGTTTCGTATCTGGCGCAGAACGGGATCGGTGACCTGCGGTACATATTCGCGTCGCACTACGACGAGGACCACATCGCGGGACTTGTCGGCGTGGCGAACACGACAACCGTAGAGGAAGCGGTTCTTCCGGACTATACGGCAGACACGAAGATCTACCGTTCTCTGATGGGAAAGATCGAAGAGAAAGCGATCCCGGTGACGCATCCGACACGCGGCGAGAAATACGCGCTTGGCGGGTCTGTGATCGAGGTCGTAGGCCCGTCGGACTACGCGAACGAGAACGAAAACGACAATTCCATTGCAATACGCATCATGTGTGGAGACTTCCATTGTCTGATCACGGGTGATGCGGAAGAAGCGGAAGAGATGAGTATGCTGGCATCGGGAGAAGACCTGCAGGCGGACCTCTATGTGGTCGGGCATCATGGCAGTTCCTCTTCGACGTCAACGCAATTTCTCGATGAGGTGGCGCCAAAAGCGGCGTTTATCAGCGTAGGCGAAGGAAACAGCTACGGACACCCGACCGAAAAGACGCTGAAAAAGCTGAAAAGCAGAGGGATCGAGATGTACCGCACGGACAAGCAGGGTGCCGTAACCGCGACGTACAGGGACGGGCAGCTGACGTTTTCGACGGCTGCGTGTGAAGATTGGACGCCGGGAGTGTACGAGCAGGTAGAGACGAAAGAGGAAACGACACCGAGCGGTGGAGGAAACGCCGCCACGTATATTCTCAATGTCAAGACGGGAAAGATACACGTACCGAGTTGTTCGAGCGTGGACGACATGAATCCCGAGAACAAGAAAGAGACAACGGACACGATCGAGAACCTGGAAGCGCAGGGATACGAGCCGTGCAAACGGTGTCTTGGGTAAGAGAAAAGGGAAGGACCCCGCTGCGGATATTCGCGGCGGGGATTTCTTTTTGCGAAAATTCCGCAACTACGCCAAACTGGCGAAGAAAGGAAAAAGATACGGGAAAAAGGTGAAAAAGGAAGAAAAAAAAGAAGGAAAACAAGCATACTGTATAGGAAGCGGGGAGCACGGAGAAGCCCCAGACAAAGGTATGGGAAGTCCACGAAAAAGAACTGCTGTCACAAACTCCGCGCACCCCGCAAGAAACAAGAGCAGGCAGTGCCTCCCCCAGAAGCTGCCTGCTCGCTTGTAAACAATAATAAATATTTTACCGATAAGGCAGAATAAACCAAAACCCGTGAGCCGAGACACGCCACAACGCCTCGCTACCGTATAAAGGGACATCCGCTGCCGATACCGGACGAAAGGCCAAGACAAGAATATTCCTTTCACACCTCTTTACGTTAAAAAAGAAAAGAAAAAGAAAGAAAGGGGAAAAAGGAATAAAAAGATATGCGCCGTGCCGCCGGAACAATAAGAAGCACCAAAGGGATGAGGGGCGAGTGGGAACATAATAAAAAAAAGGAAAGAAAATTCCTACCCCCTAAGAATATTCCCTTATGGAGAAATAGCGATGTTCCTACAAGAAATAAAAAAAATAAAAAAAGAAAAGGCAGCAATCGGGTCACGCGGAGGCAAGAACAAATAAAAAAGAAAAACGTAAAAAGAAGTGAAAAGGAAACCCGCGTCAAAAAAGGAAATTCCCACGCTTTAAGCAGAGCGAGGGAGCGGCAGCGGTGGCTTTTGGGTGATGTCTACTTGTCAATAAAATATTGTTTTTAATGAATAAATGCGCTAAAATGGTCTCAGTACCTTCCCTGGTGCCTTTTTTCTGCTGTATGCCGCATTTCCGGTATCGTTATTTTTGGAGGCTTATCTTATGACTGACAATGTTTTCGCTGAACAACAGCGCGCGAAATTTCTTAACCGCATCGATGAGGTCTGCGATTCCCTTCCCGACTTCGTCGGCGATTACATCGCAACCATTCTTAACCGCGGTGATTTTAAATTCCGGACTGCCTACGTTTATGCCGTCGATCTGAGAACCTTCTTTTTATACTTCGTGGAGAATAAACGAATGTCGATGTCCGACATTACGCCCGCCTACCTCGATTCCCTTCTTCCTCGTGATATCGACCGCTTCATGACTTACCTGCAGCATTATACCACCGAGGATGATGTCCGCTACAACGAGTCCATCCGCTCCGTCAATCTTGAATTGCAGGCGCAGATCGACCGGACCTCTGACAAGGATACGATCGAGAGCCTGCGCGCCAAAATGAAGACCGAAGCCTTCCACCATGTCGGCGCGTCTTCCAGGGCGCAGCACCTTGCGGCGATCCGCGGGCTGTACAAATTTCTGATCCGCAACGGCCTTGCACATACGAATCCCGCCTCCATGGTCGACACGCCGCGTCCCGCCTCCAAAGAGGTAATCGCCCTTAACGCAAAAGAAGTCGGCGATCTGATGGATAAGCTCGAACACGTCGATCTGAATAAGAAGGATCTGACCTACGCCAAACGGCAGCAACTACGCGACATTGCAATCGTCACGCTTCTGTTAAATACCGGTATCCGTGTTTCCGAAGCCGCGGGCATCGATATTTCCGACATCGACTGGAATGGCAACTCCGTCAAGATCCTTCGGAAAGAAGGACGCTTCGACCGCGTCTATTTCCACAACGGCGTTCACGAGGCGCTGAAAGAATATATCGAGCTGGAACGCAAAGACCCTATCGGCGATGTGGACGCTCTTTTCGTGTCCCGCTGGGGAAAGCGTATGTCCCCGCAGGCGATCTCGACGATCGTCAGCAAGTACACGGAAGGCATTACCGTCAAGAAAGCGCACCTATCCGCACACAAGCTTCGCGCTTCCTTCGCCACGGCTTTATATGATGCCAGTGAGGATATCATGATGGTGCGGGATGCCCTTAACCACACCTCGCTTTCATCCGTAACGAAATACGTGGATTCTGCGGAAAAGAATAAAAAGGCGGCAGCGGAAATGCGGATCTGGAAGGAATAGCACTCCCACACCAACAATAAACCAAAAAATATTTTATTATTTTGTTGTACTCTCCCGCTCTTTTGCTCCTTATGGAAAAAAATGGTTTAATAAGTACAACATTTCCACTTATCTCTTTCTCTTAGACACCGTGAAAGCCTTGCAAATAAAGGCTTCCAGCGTCCAAATGACGAAAAAGGTACCGCAAACGACGAACAGAAAGCCGTAAATGACGAAAAGGGTACTGTAAAGAAAGAAACAGAAAACAGTCAAAAGACGAAAAGGTTACTGGAATGCCACCTGCGGCATCGGTATTTTTTTCGTCTTTCTCTATATCGAAGAACGAACAAAATACTGAAAACAGGTATTTTTCTCGCTCTTCGCAAGTCGATATTTCGCTGTTCACCCCTATGCCCGTTTGTACTTTGTCACATTTCCGGAGCCTGTTCTTTTCACGAAATTTGCACGCGCCAGATCGTCCAGCACACGAAGCGGCGTTGCCCTGGCGATCCCCGTCAGGTCCTCGATCTCTTTTCTGGTCGCTTCTTTTGCCCCGACAAGCGCAGACCCATGGAACGGGCTGGAAATGAGAGCAGGCCAATATCCCGCAAGTCTTTCCAAACAACGAAGAAGCTACTGATTCCCGCCCGTGGCAAGTAATATTTTCGTTGTTCGAACCGTCCGGCATAGCGCTATTCTCCCGCTGCCGGAAGAAGTATATTTTTCGTTGTTCAGAGAGAGATCGGCGGGGAATACGGCAGACCGGTATCCCGCAAGCCCTTTCAAACAACGAAGAAGCTACTGATTCCCGCCCGTGGCAAGTAATATTTTCGTCATTCGAACCATCCGGCGTTAGCGCTATTCTCCCGCTGCCGGAAGAAGTATATTTTTCGCTGTTCAGATAGGGATCGGCGGAGAATGAGAGCAGGCATAGTCATTTCGCCCCTCGCAAATGCCGAAAAACCTACTGATTCCCGCCCGTGGCAAGTATTATTTTCGTCATTCGACTCCTCTGGCATACCCGTTATTTTCCCGCTGCCGGAAGAAGTATATTTTTCGCTGTTCAGATAGGGATCGGCGGGAAATGCGGCGGACCGGTATCCCGCAAGCCCTTCCAAACAACGAAGAAACTACTGATTTTTGCCCGTGGCAAGTAATATTTTCGTTGTTCGAACCATTCAGCATAGCGCTATTCTCCCGCTGCCGGAAGAAGTATATTTTTCGCTGTTCAGACAGGGAACGAGCTGGAAATGCGGCGGGACGGTATCACGCAAGCCCTTCCAAACAACGAAGAAACTACTGATTTTGCCGCAAGCAAGTAATATTTTCGTTGTTCGAACCATCCGGCATAGCGTTATTCTCCCGCTGCCGGAAGAAGTATATTTTTCGCTGTTCAGCCATGGAACGAGCGGGGAATGCGGCGGCAAGCCCTTCCAAACGACGAAAAAATACTGCTTTTTTCCGCCACAAGTAGTCTTTTCGTCATTCGGCAAGTAAATTTTTCGCTGTTCGGGTGACACAGGCAGATTCCGGGAGTATCATAACGGTAAAAGTCTCCGAAAGGAAAGGAAATGGAAAAAGAAGAAAAAAAGAAAGGCACGCATACCGATATTGATGTCAACGACGCGAAAGTGTACAAATCGAACGCGCTCGTTCTGGCAAAATATAAGGTAAACAACGTCCTTGCAAATAATATTCTGAACATCTCCCTGTCGAAGATCAAGAAGGACCCCGGCGCGCAGCAGGCATCCGCCGTTCTCTACGCAGCGGAACTTCGCGAGATCCTTGGCATGGAGGATGATTCCAACATATATAAGAAGCTGAAACAGATCTCCACGCAGATCGTCGGAAACGTCATCACGATTGAAGATGTTCCCGGGGAATTCCGTACATTCGCGCTGATCACGAACGCCGATTACCGGAATCAAAAGCTGGAAATCGTATTTAATAAAGAAATGACCCCGCACATCAGCGCCCTGCGGAAATCGTTCACGAAATACGAACTCTCCAACCTTTTGTCGTTCAGCAAGGTATCAACGGTGCGTTTATACGAGATCCTATACAAAGAGGCGTACCGCATAAAAAACGCGAAGGATGACTTTGTTACCGTCCGCTATGGGATCAACGAACTGCGCTGCATACTGGGTCTGGTCGATCTTGATGCCAAGCATATCTCTGCCGCTCTCTCCCGCGGCGCGACATGGGACGATATCGTGGAAAAGATATCGACGAAGAAAGACAGAAAATACGACCGTTTCTCCGATTTTAAAACGCACGTATTAAACGAAGCGCAGGAAGAGATCAGACAGAAAGCAAATATCCGCTTCGAGTATGAGGTGGAATATTCCAGGGGACACAAGGTCGGCAGCGTCAATTTCTTTATTTACAAAAACAATCCGCTGGCAGAAGCAAAAGAGAAGGCGAAAAGAGCCTTTGAAAGAGTCCAGAAGGCGGGCATTGGTGCGGACGAGATCGACTTTGATGGAACGATCGTGGAAACTTACGCCCTGCCGGGATACGAGGAGATTCGCGGCTATCTGCTGAACAGCGGCATTGCTGCGGACGATCTTCTCACGGCGGCATCCTACGAACAGATCTACCATGCTGCACAGGGCGATATCAATGAGATCAAGGCAGCTATTGACTATAGCCGCACGGTAAAACACATTCACAATCTATACGGGTGGCTTGTGGAAGCACTGCGGACAAAATTCTATAAGGCATCCCCTGTCGAGACGGAATACGGGGCAGCGGATGACGCGGACATGAAAGAATTCAAAAAAGAACTCAGTTCGGAAAGCACAAAGAAGATCGTCTGGGAAAAATGCAAAGAAAAAGACAACTTTAAAGATTTTATCACAGCCTGCGGCTATTCCGTTGACGAATTGGAGATCATGTTCTCACCGGGAGAATGTGCAGATATGTATTATAAGTATGTGAAAAGCCTGTGGACTTAGAAAGAAAGAGGAAGGCCGGAAACGGCCTCCTTTTCTAATAAGACAAAAAGTACAAGAAAAGGGATCGGAAAGCTCCGGTCCCTTTTCGTCAGAATTCGTAATGCGACCAAAGACTCACGATCTTTACGATTTTCGCGTCCTCCACGACTTCGTACACAAGGCGATGCTGCACGTTGATCCGCCGGGAATAGGCACCGCGAAGCTGCCCGAGCAGTTTTTCGTACGGGGGCGGGTTCTGGTAGGGATCGTTTCGGATAATGTCGATCAGCGCGCGTGCCTTGCCATCGAGTCTTGCCGCTTTCAGCTTCGGGATGTCTTTCGTGGCATTCTTTGTATATACGATGCGGTACTTTCCTACCATCGGACATCCTCTTCCGCAACACAATCGTCGACCGGCGTTTGCAGTCCTTCGATGATCTTTTCTTTCACTCCGGGGACAGAAGAAAGATACAACGTTTCCACGAGGTTGTTGTAGTCATCTTCGCTGATTACAACGGCGTTCCCGTCTTTTGTGCTGATGGTAACAGGCGTGTTAAATTTTATCGTCTGTTCGAGCATGCCGAAAATATTTTTTCTGAAATTTGTAATATTCGTGTTAAGCATCGCAAGACCTCCTTGCGTACATAATAGCGTACATGGCAAAAAAGGTCAATCGAATTGAAGACCTTGCAAAAAAAAATACAAAAGAAGGGATCGGAAACTCCGATCCCTTCTTTGTGTCACTCGTTAATTGTTTTTCTCACTGCCGCGCCTGCCTTAAAATGCACGACATTCTTTTCGGGAATCGCGATTGGTTCCTTTGTTGTCGGATTAATACCATTGCGCGCCGCTCTCTTCTTTACCTCGAAGATTCCGAGTCCTGTCTGGACGCTGTCTCCTTCTTTCAAGCACTTCGAAACGACCGCCGTAAAAGCGTTGATGGCGGCAGCGGCGTTTTTCCTCGAAAGTCCGGCCTTAATGGCAACATCGGTAATAAAATCGTTTTTCGTCATAATGGGTTCCTCTCTTTTCTTAAAAGGCGTAGCCGTGGTTTACTGCGCTTACGACACGTTTTCCGTTGATTTCCGGAAGGCATCCGATATTTCCCGGGTTGATCAGTGCATCGGTCTCAAATTCGAGAACATTGATCACATTGCCGGAGATATGTCCGTACGGCGTGTAGTTAGGATCGTGCGAACTCTTTGTATCCGCCATGATCGTATCCATCGTGGAGCCGTCATCAAAAGTCCAGGTAATGCGGTCACCGACCGAACCGAAATAGGATGTGCAGGCGATCAAAAACGCGCCGTCGATCGTCGCGCAATTTTCCGTATAAACGGAGCCTGCCTCGACCCACTTCTTTGCCACGTATGCGCAGTTATACGCCCATTTGCGAGTGCCGTAGTTGTGCGTTACAGTATAGCAGTTATTTGTCCCGACAGGATATCCCTGGTAGGTCTCCGGAATATCGACGGTGCAGACCTCATCGTCGAGCAGTCTTACCGCCCAGCAGGCGTTTTCCGCGACCGTGCCGTGAATGATACCGACAGACGGGTTGTAGGCTTCGACGGTCTCACCGTTTCCGGCATACATTGCTACGTGGTAGACATCCCCTGTTTCGTCCATGTAGAATATCAGATCGCCCGGTTTTGCGTCTTCGACATCGATCTTCGTACCGACCTTGCACTGCTGCTGTGTCGTTCTGGGAATGGAGACACCGTACTGCGCGTAGATGCTCTGTACGAACCCGGAGCAGTCCGCCCCGTTTTCCGGATCCGTGCCGCCCCATACATACGGGTTTCCGATAAAGGATGCCGCGTACTCCACGATCGATTCGCGGATGGAGCCGTCCGGCCTGCCGGATTTGATGGAGGTCAGTGTGTAATAAAGCGCCGGATTATCTTCCGCTGCAACGGATTCCTTCGCCTGCGGATAATCATTTGCCCTCTTTGTACCATTGCCGAAGGCATCCTGCAGTTCCTTGGAGGTATCCATCTGCGCGGCTTTCACGAAGCCCCTCACATCGCCGGACTCCACAAAGAGCCATCCGTCCTTCTTGTCTTCGAGAACGTAAGCAAGTCCGCCAAAGGAGAGGGTTCCCGCCTCGGAAGCACTCTCCTCTTTCGCCGTAAGGATACGGATATCATCCGCTGCCACCGCGTATATCTTGTCGACAACGACATCCCTTGTTGTTGCGCGATAGTAAGCAAAGGCGTTGTTTTCTGCCTGCGGGACAAGCGCTTCGGCAAAATACGGCGTAAGGTCCGCGTTTGCTTTCTCTTCGTCTTTTACTTTCATTTCCGTATAGTGCTGGTCGAGTACCTTCTTTGCGTCATCTCCCGTAGCAAGATCGGAAATCTTTACAAAGCCGCGGACGCTGCCGGATTCCGTGTAAGCCCAGTCACCGTCCTCTTTTAACAGGTAGACGATGTCGTTCTTATCAAGCTTGCCGACATTCTTTGCCGTGTCGGACATATCTTCCTTAACGAAGCAATCCTTAACGGCGGCAGCGGGTGTCTTTCCAACCGTCCAGAAGCGGAAATCCGTAATGGTAACAGGCTTTCTCAGCGCGGCAAGGTCTACCTGTGGGATGAATCCCGCGTAGGAAAAGTCCGGAGTCTCCGCGAACGGCAGTTCGGCGAGCGGCGCGTCGGATGAATTTGTCGCGGTTTCGTCAGAACTGCGCCAGTTTGGCGTAGTTGTGTCCGATTTTGGCGTAGTTGTTGGCGTAGTTGTGTTGGTTTCAGCATTGTCGGACGTGTTATCCTCGGTCTCGTCTTCCGAACCGCGCCAGTTTGGCGTAGTTACGCCCGAATCTGGCGTAGTTGTTGGCGTAGTTACATTATCATCCGATGTATTTTCACCTGTGTTCTCTCCTGCATCTGTTTCGGAACCGCTGCCGGAATTATCTTTTTCATCTGTTTCGGATTTGTTTTCTTCTGACTTTGGTTCTTCGGACTTTTTCCCGGATTCCTTGTCAGATTCATCCTTGGATTCTTTGTCGTTATCCTCTGCGCTGCGGCTGTCTGGCGTAGTAACATCTTTGGTTGTTGTTTCTTTCTCTTCCGATTCGGATTTTGTTTCTTCTGTGCTTTTCTTTTCCTTATCCGTATCGGTTGTTTTATCCTTTTCGTCCTTTGGTTCCTCTTTTTTATCAGAAGCACCGGAAGGATCCGGCGCGGGAACCGCGGTAGTAGAAACGGCAGCGGAAGTGACAGGGCTGTCTTCTTCCGGTGTATTTGTCTGTGACGCTTCACTTGCCGCAGCAGATGCAGCATCCGCCGGATCAGCCATTACCGCCATCGGTGTTACGAGAAGGACGGCAGACAAGGCAGATACGGTCAACTTCATGCCAAATGAATTAAAAAGTTTTCTGTATTTCAAACGTGGCCTCCTTAAATATCTGCCCGCCAAACAGCAGCGGGCAGCTCCAAACTGTTTTACGCGAGTGATTATCGTACATCGCCGTCCATCGATGTCGGCATTTCGGAAGCGATCTTTTTCATGTTTTCGAAGGAGTCCTTACCGAGGAAATCAGAGGAAAGCTCTTTCTTTACGGTGTCACCGGCAAGGTACTCTTTGAGTTCTCTGAGATTGACGTACTTCCACGCAAGTTCTTCGTCGCTGCGGACTTCTTCTGACGCGCACGGGTACGCGTTAAGTCCTTTATTCATCGCGTCCAGAATAAACTCGCGATCGTTACGCAGTTCATCGGACATACTAAATCCATTCAGATAATTCTTTTTTAACGCATTCATTGCGCTCTTTTTTGTCTTATAAAGGATTTTCCTGGGTTCCGAGTTATTTGCCTGGGCTAAGATACCATCAATAAGACTATTCTTTTTTTCTTCCATATTTTTTCTCCTTCTCTTTTGGGGTTTTTTACTTCCTAATAACAGTATGCTGTTGCTTCCCCAAAAAAAGTCGCTAAATACAAACTTACGACGGGGTATACCACGAAGCAGCCTTCTGCACCTTTTCGGTCTTCTCCTCCCGTCCGATGAGCAGGCTCCTGTGGGTTGTTCCCGTATAGCCGTCACAGGTCGATAAGGATACCAGTTTCGCGTTCTTATCCGGCTTTGCGCCTGTCTCATACTGCGACAGGGAAAGGACCGTCTCCTGGTACTTCAAGTATTCTTCGTCACTGTTATACAGATACCTGTATGGCTCCGTTCCCGTTTCACAGGAGATCGCCGCGAAGATCTTGTATATGTGAACCGTCCCGTCCGGCAGGTAGATCTTGATCTCGTGATCCTTGTATTCCGGAGATAAGTACCTTTTCAAGTCGGAGAACATCGTGTGATTCAGCATGTTGTGACCATAAATAAAGGTATTCCTGTCTGTGAAATACGGACTGCTCTGCCCCTGTATGAAGATCGAACCGCTATCGTTATACGTGTCATCCGGCAGGTGATGCAAATAATAATCGTTATCGCCTTTCTTATACATCACGGGATAATTGATATCGTCCAGCTCGATCCACGCCATTGTCCCGGTGTCTTTGAGTTTTTCCCAGTCAATATGCAGGTATTTATTCTCCACGGGATCCGCTGACAACGCGCTCACGGCAATTTCGCCTTCCTGTTCGTCTGTCATAACGCTGCTTCGCATTCCGTCGTAAGCATCGCGGCTTTTCCAGTTTTCTATCAGCTGCGGGATCACCTTGAACGCGCATACAGCGGCAAAGGCAAGCAGCGTAGACACAAGAATGACGGTAACGACACCGCCTTTGTTCTTCTCTTTTGACATTCTTATTCCTTTCTGAAAATGCACAGACCGCACAGAAAGGAGAAAGGAGATCTTTTTAGTGCGTTTGGTTCAAAAAAAATGAAGGCGTAAAACAAACCAACCAAACAAAAGCACAAAACAAAAAAGTTTGTAATCATTGAAGTGTTCTGTGTCTGCCCTGTTACGGTCTGTGCGACACGCCTGCGGAGTCGGACCGCAGATAGACGCCCTATCGTCTGCGCGTATATGGGGAGAGGAATGGGGCTATGCCCCATCCCTTCCCCGTAGGAGAAAAATCATGCAATTACTTGTTTGCTTTTCTTCTTCTGAGAAGAAGCACTACTGCGGCAAGTACGACTGCTGCCACACCGCCTGCAAGCCACGGCATAACCGGAGATGTTCCGGTCGGTACCCACTCGCCGATCGGCGGGTTCGTGATCGTTACTGTCTGTGCTTTGTCGTTGATATCCGAATGGTCTGCAACCTTGATCTCTTTGTCTTTGGAATCCTTGGTGTACAGTTCTTCAAATACGACGAACTTGTGACCTGCGAGACTGGAAGAATCGAACTGGAAGGTAACCTGTACGGTTCCGTCTGCTTTCTCCGGCTTGAAGGTAACCGGGGATGTTACGGTCTCGACTGCGCTGCCTGTGTTCTTATCCATCAGAGTTCCCTTTACGGTGTACTCCTGTCCCGGAACAAGGTTCTTGTAGCTTACCGTATCAGTTACAACGGTGCTTGCGGACTTTGTTGCGGTCTTGTTGCCATTGATCGTTGCTTTTGTTTTCAGACCCGGATAATCAACCGTCTGGTCTTTATCATTCAGATCTGCGTGCTCTGCTACCAGAATACCGTTATCGTAGACATCCTCGAAGACTACAACGTGCTGTCCTGCCAGAAGTGTGGCATCAAGTTCGAAGGTCATTTCAAGGGTTCCGTCTGCCTGCTCGGCGGTGAAGGTCGTAGAAGCGACGATCTCTTTGCCTGCTGCGTCAACGATGGTATCACCTGCTTTATGTGTCTTGCCATCAAGTGTTGTGCAGTCTTCTTTATAATGAAGAGTTCCTTTTACTGTGTACTCTCTGCCAACGATCAGCTTCTCGTAAGATACGGTATCAATGATCGTTGCCTTGGTTCCGACTACACCATCGTTACGCTCGGTTGTTCCGTCTTCTGCTTCGGTCTTGGCTTTAAGGATCTGGATCTTCTGTCCTTCGTCCTCAATGTCTTCGTGGTTTGTTACTTCGTTGCCTGCAACAAGCAGTTTCTCGAATACGACAGTATCCAGTCCGCCGATTGTCTTGGTATCGACCGGAATCTCTACCTCTGCCACACCATCGGCTTCTTCCGGTGTGAAGGTGAGGGTTCCTGTTACTTCTTTACCGTCTACGAGAACCGGTTTCTCCGTTGCCTTATCCATCAGTGTTGCGTTCAGCGTGTACTCCGTTCCCGGAACGAGGTTCTTGTAGGTGACCTCATCGATGAACGTTGTCTTTCCGTAAGCTGCTTCCTGGATGCCGGTATTCTTATCGGTTGCCTTTGTAGCTACTTCCGGATAATGTACGGTCTGGTTTTCCGCTTCAATATCTTCGTGGGAAGCTACGCGGATGCCGTTGTAATAGATGTTTTCGAATACAACTACACTGTTTCCTGCAAGGAGCGTGGAGTCGATCTCGAAGGTCATCTCGTATACGCCATCAGCCTGCTCGGCTGTGAAGGTCTCGGTCTTTGTGATCTCGTTGCCGTCTGCGTCAAGAAGAACGTCTCCTGCTTTATGCTCGGTGCCGTCTGCTGTCGTGCAGTCCTCGGTGTAATGAAGGTCGCCGGTTACGGTATATTCCTTACCCGGAACAAGGTTCGTGTAGGTGATCTCATCGACGATAGACGTTTCGCCGACAGTACCGGCCCTGTCTTCGGTAATGCCGTCCTTTGCTTCTGTTTCAGCACCCGGGATATCAACGCGCTGGTCTTCATCCTTGATGTCTTCGTGGGATGCGACTTCTGTCTCACCAACGAACAGTTTCTCAAATACAACGGTCTTCACATCGCCAAGTGTCGTTGTGTCGATCGGGAGTTTTACTTCAACGGATCCTTCTTTTGCTTCCGGCGTGAAGGTCGTTGTTCCTGTGACTTCGTTTCCGTCAACAAGGATCGGTTCGCCTGTTTCCGCATTCATCAGTTTTGCGTTCAGAATGTATTCGTCTCCCGGAGTAAGGCCTTCATAGGAAACAATGTCAACAAATGTTGTCTGACCGTAAGCTGCCATCTTTTCTTTGGTCTGCTCATCGGTTGCGCTTGTCTTTACATTCGGGACGTTCCAGATCTGGTCCTCATCGTTAATATCGCTGTGCGTTGCGACAAGGATCTTGTTCTGGTACATATCCTCGAAGGCTACAATACTTTCGCCTGCAAGAAGACTGGTGTCGACCTCGAACTCAACATCGACGCTTCCGTTTTCCTCCTCTGCGGTGAAGGTTACGGAATTTGTGATCTTGTTGCCGTCTGCGTCGAGAACCTCATCGCCTGCCTTATGCTCTGTGCCGTCTGCTGTCGTGCAGTCCTCGGTGTAATGGAGTGTTCCGGTTACGGTGTACTCTTTGCCGACCTGCAGATCCTCGTAGTTTACACGGTCAACGATCGTTGTCTTGCCTGCTACAGCTGTATGCGTTCCGGTATTTTTATCGGTTGCGTTTGTCTTAAGCGGCGGCATATTTACTTCCTGGTCCTTGTCATCGATTTCCTCGTGATGCGCTTTCAGAACGCCGTCGAGAGTAAGTCTCTCGAAGACAACCGTTCTCGTGCCAGCAAGCGTTTCTGTATTGATCGGCAGCTCAACGTCGATCGAGCCGTCCTTTGTTTCCGGTGTAAAGGTTACGCTTCCGGTAATTTCCTTTCCGTCTACTTTTACCGGTTCCTTTGTGTCTTTATTCATCAGTTTTGCGTTCAGCGTATACTCTTTGCCAACCACGAGTCCTGTGTAGCTGACCGTATCGACAAAAACGGTTTCTCCAAGCGCTGCGGTATGGGTTCCGGTCTGGCGGTCTACTGCCATCGTCGATATATCCTCCGTGGGCGGCTCAAGCACGGTCGCCGCGAACTGCGCGGTGTTCTTGACGAAGTTGCTGCCCGCTACCTCTGTCAGCTTGACAGCGCCCGTTCCCGGATCCTCGGTTACGGTGTAGATGTAAAGGTCGCCTTCCGGAGCCTTGTAACCTTCCGGAGCGTTTGTTTCACGGATGGCGTAGGTGCCGACGTGGAAGATTGCTCTACCATCTTTCACTTCCAATGCATCACCGCTGACTTTATAGGATGGATTAACAAAAAAAATCCTACCATTCGCATCTGTCTTATACGTCCAGGTGTTCTTCGGTGTGCCGCTTACATTGCCGTCCTGGTTCTCAAAGTAACGAAGTTCAAACTCGGCATCGGCGATCTTTACATTTTCATCCAGAGAGCTTGCTTTTGTAAGCTGAATACTTGTCGGATCGTTCGGTACCGGGCTTAACGGGAAGACGTAAACAGCTGCTACGTTGTTGTCGTCTTTCGCGGTTACCGGGGAAATGTGGTTGCCGTTTACGAATCCCGCGTAGGTAGTCAGTCCATTCGTGTCATGGGAAGAATGCCAGAACTTGTCTCTGTTGGACGCATCGCCCCAGTAGAAACCGATATGATCATCCGGTTGTAAGTCACGCTTCGTCCAGTCCGGCGCGATGTAGATGATATCACCTTTTTTCATTACACCGGAGTTAATGGCATCGGCAATGGTGTTGAATTTATAGTATATAACATTTGCATGGTCTGTCATTGTTTCCTGCCAGTTTGTCGCGCAGAAATATGTGTGAAGACCTTCATACTGAGAGTCTGGATAACAATCAAGGATCTTACTTCCGAGATCTGATTTCAGTTGTATAAAGACCGACGCAACGAAACCGGCGCAGTTCATTCCTTTAGGCTCATATGGACACCCGTTGTAGTTGCCGCAAAGCCGCCAATTATCGAGCAAATCAGCGCTATACGGGGTCGTCAGATAGTAGGTATCATTTTCGTGTGATTTTAGATTCTGTACGACCGATCCGCTCGGAACGGCAAGATACTTGTCGATATAGACAGAACCGCCCGCTGCTACCGCGTTTGCGGGTGCCTTCACCGCTGCTCTTCTTGCCATGCGTCTCGGGGACGCTGCAGATGTTCCGGTCTGTCCCGCATAGATCGCGGACTGACCATAGTAGTAGAGCATCGGATCGGTATAGGTATTTCCTTCCGTATCCGTATAGATCTTGCCGGAGGTCTGCTCTGTTTCCGCAGGCTCCTCTTTTGTCTCTTTCTTGGTTTCTTCCTTTGTTTCCTCTTTGTCCTTTACAAAGGAAACGGAAAGCTTGACCGGGTCCTCGGTGATCGTAACGCTTTCCGAATACTCGGAGGATCCCGTCAGATCCTTGTCCTCTGTTCCATCCGCTGTTGTCAGTGCATAATCAGCTACGGAATAGCCGTCATCACTTTTCGCGGTAACGGTAACGGAAGTACCGATCCCGTAAGAAAGTGTCGCGTACCCTTCGCTGTCAAGATCCGCGTAAGCGGTACCTTCCGCGCCGGATACCATGAGATTTCCATCATCATCGAGGGAAATCGTCTGTTTGCCTGTGTCATCCTGCAGGAGGACCGAACCTCCGCCGGATTTCAGCTGTACAAGAAATGTACCGTCTGTACTTTCCACGCTCTCTTCTTCCGAAGAAGAGGACGCGGGTGCTTCTGTCCCGGCGAATGTCGGAACAGCTGTCGAAAACATCGTCGCTGCCGATAAAGCAAGCGCCAGTGCTTTCTTCCACATCGTCTGTTTCATACAAAATGCTCCTTTCCTAATAAAGCAGGTGTTTCGTCTCCCACTCCTTCCTGCGGGTGGAACGAAATCGGTTTTCGGGGTCGGGCTTTTTGCCTTCTCTAACAGTATGCAAATATTTGATAAAAACGATGAAAAAAAAAAATCGCATTCTGAGAAAACGCAAAAAAAGTCTCATGAAACAGTATGATGTTTTTTATTAAAAAAATTTGGCATTTTTTCATTTCGGAACAAATTTCTTGAAGTACGACAAAGTACGCCAGTTTGTCTTCGATACGACAAAAAGGGCCTCCGGCAAAACCGGAAGCCCCTAATGATAAAATATTGGCGAAAGTCAAAGATTAAGGTCATGAAAAGAAAGTGACGTTTTTCTCACAATAAGGCAATTGTCCACAGGCAAATCGTTGTGTTGATCCGTTTCACGTAATCGAATGGGCAATGGATGCGCTTGACGATGTTCGTGTTGAAGCATGGCGTGAAGCAAAGAAAAATGCTGCACCAGCCCCAGCAAC
>Ga0326511_10000106_pt1 | contig 63858 bp, 54 predicted proteins | sample 0_2496_0518_D_FD_203701 | JGI IMG/M metagenome (GOLD analysis project Ga0326511, IMG submission 203701) | Bovine rumen microbial communities from UC Davis, California, United States - 0_2496_0518 | ecosystem: Host-associated > Mammals > Digestive system > Stomach > Rumen | place: USA...
CGGCATTTCTTATATTGTTCTTATATCGTTTTCATATCGTTCTCATATACTTCTCATATACTTCTTATATAGGTGATATAAGAACTATATGAGAAGTATATAGGAACGATATAAGAAGGGCCGAATTTGGTAGGTCGGAGGTGGGTGTCAGGAGGGTGGGTGTCAGGGTTTGGCGTGGCGGTAGGAGCCGTAGCCGAACCCGAGGCCGAACTGGAGGTAGACGCCCCAGCCGGAGGGGTGGCCGACAATCTCGGAAAAGGAGGAGCGGAGGAGGGAGAGTCGTGCCGAGAAGTCGAGGTCGCGGCGGCCCACGCGGGCGCCGTCGAGGGCGTCGAAGCTCATGGCGTAGCGCCACTGCAGGAGGAGTCCGCCGCCGTAGGTGCCGGTGGAGACGGAGAATTCGTCGTCCTCCTCGCTCTGGTCGAGGATGTGGAAGCCGCCGGCCACGAAGGGTGTGAGCGACCAGTGGCGGCGGTCGACGATGCGGTAGCCGTATTCGAAGAGGAGGCGGAGGTCGGTGGCCGGGCGGTCGGTGTAGAAGTAGCTGTCGGCGGTGAGGACCTCGCCGCGCAGGGGGGCGATGCCGAAGCCCATGTCGAAGGCCATCATGTGGTGGCTGTAGAGGGCGGCGACGAGGAAGGCGAAGTCGACGCTGGGGCGGAAGCAGTCGGCGAGGGCGCCGCGGAAGGAGCGGTGGCCCATGAAGAAGTGGAACTCGCCCATCCAGCCGAGGCGCAGTTCGGGCAGTGCTTCGGAGGCCGGCGTCAGGGGGCCGAAGGCGCTGTCGGCGTAGGCCTGCCAGCGCGCGAGGGCGGCGGTGTCGGTGCCGTGGAGGGTGAGGCTGTCGAGGAGGGCAAGGCGCTGGACGAGGCGTTCGTCGGCATCGCCGAAGAGCGACTGGGGGTCGTAGTAGCCGTCGTCGAGGCCGTGCTGCAGCTCCTGGCGGGCACGCTCGACGAGGTCGAACTGCTGCTGGTGGTAGCGCAGGCGGGCGGCGTTGCGGCTGCCGGGGAGCATCCACGAGGCGTAGGGCCTCAGGGAGCCCCAGGCTTTGAGGCGCGGGAGGGCGATGCCGTCGACGGTGTCGGCCACATGGTGGTAGCCGAAGGAGAAGTCGGCGAAGCTGCCGTCGGCCTCGCCGGCGGGCCGGCCGCGGAAGTCGGCGTAGGACAAGGGGCCCTGGCTCCAGGGACGGAGCCGCACGACGTGGCGTTGCGCCACAGCCGGAAGGGCCGTGGCGGAAAACAGCAAAAGGGTGAGGGCAAGACGTTTCATAGACCTTGGGTGTTGGTTTGCCAGACGCGCATCAGCGAACGGCTGACGCGGTCCTGGTATTCGTTGGGGGTGATGTGCCAGCGGATGGAGTCCTGCACATGGCGCCGCAGGGGTTCGAGGTCGCCGGTGCCCGCGGGCGTGGGCAGCAGACGCCAGCAGAAGCCCTCGCAGCGCAGGCGGCCGGGGTAGAAGTTTTTCAGCCTGTCGTAGGCATACTGCGAGAAGTAGACGGGCCGGCGGTAGTCGTTGTCGTCCAGCAGCTGCAGCACCTGGCGGAAGCCCGTGAGGTTCACGTTGTAGACATCGATATCGGGGCGTCGGTTTTCGACGTGTTTCAGGTACCAGAGGGGGAAGGTGTCGTTGTCGCCGTAGGTGAAGAGGAGGGCGCCGTGGTCGCAGCTCTGGAGGTGTGCCATGGCGATGTCGTGGACGGAGTGGCAGCGCGAGCGGTCGTGGTCGGACCAGTTGCCCACCGCCATCAGCAGGGGTGCTAGGAGGAGCAGAAGGGCCCATTTCCCCTTTGCCAGGCTGGCGACGCCGAAGGCGATCCAGAAGGCGAAGGCATAGAAGGAGAGGACATAGGCGTAGTCGCGCTCGCGGGGTTCGTAGCAGGGGTGGTTGAGGTAGAGGTTGAGAATCACTCCGCCGAAGAGGAAAAGCAGCAGCAGGGCGCGGAAATCGCCCCTGCGGCGGCGCCGGTGGGCCACCATGCCCCACAGGCCCAGCAGGAAGGGCAGCGCGAAGACCACGATGATGCCCCAGTGGTCGTTAAGGCGGCCTATGTAGTTGTACATCAGGTAGCGGCAGTACATGTAGCCCAGCTGGTAGGTGAACCAGTACTTGGTGTTGTCCCAGAAGGAGTCGGGGTCGCCGCCGCCCCAGGAGGGCCAGTTGGCGATGTCGCGGTCGCGCCACTGGCGGGGGTATAGCGGAGCCTTGGCGTATTGGTCGCGCTGGAAGTACTTCTTGAAGTCCTCGCAGGTGGAGGGGTGGCCTTCGTTGATGGGCGGATTGGCGGCGGCGCGGATGGGGATGACGGCGTAGGGCGCCAGGCCCAGGAGGAAGAAGAGCGCGGCGGGGATGAGGATGCGCGCGTGGCGCGGACGGAAGTCCTTGCGGTTGCGCAGGATGATCCACAGCAGCATGGGCGAGACCAGGAGGGTCATCAGGTGCACACAGATGCCGAGGCCCAGGAGGAAAGCCACAAGGATGAGCCGTCGGCCGTCGCCGCGCTGTTCCCACCGCAGCGTGAGCCACACGGTGAGGGCACAGAAGAGCATGGCCATGGCGTAGACCTCGCTCTCGACGGCGGAGAACCAGGCGGTGTCGCAGAAGAGATAGCACAGGGCGCCCACCACGGCCCCGAAAAGGGAGCGGCGCGGGGAGTAGCCCACCCTCGAGAGCAGCAGGCGTGCGCTCAGGAAGAGCAGCAGCACCGTCAGCGAGGCGCAGAGCACGGAGACGAGGTTGCTCAGCGGCGCCACCAGCGCGGGGTTGCCGAAGGAGAGGAGCATGAAGCAGTGGGTGACGAGCTGATAGAGCGGCGCTCCGGGCGGATGGCCCACCTGGAGGCCGTAGCCCGTGGCGATGAACTCGCCGCAGTCCCACCACGAGACCGTGCGGTCCATGGTGAGGAAGTAGACGAGAAAGGAAAACAAGAAGATGGAATACCCTACCAGTTTACCACCGACTTGTTGAAGACGTCTTCGCATAGTTCTGTAACGATTTCGGACACCAGGGAGCTCTCGACGGAGGAGAAGTCGCGCGAGGCGGCATAGTCGCGGTAGCGCGAGAACGACTGTTCGAAGCTGGCGTCGGGGTCGACGGTGTTGGTGAAGCGCACCTTGATGGTGATGGTGAGGCGGTTCATAGAGACCTCGTCGGCACTGGAGAGGGCGGCGGCACGGGTGTCATAGCCGGTAATCTCGCCTTCGAGCTGGAGGTCGCCGTCGTCGGTGGTCATCACGTTGAGGGGCGTCTGGCTGGAGAACATCTGCATCAGCTCGTCGGTGAGCTTCTGGCTGAGCTGGGGGTTGACGGTGGCGGCGTAGTTGGGGAAGGTGGCGATGGAGATGGTCTTGGCCCCCGGCGGGATGGAGGTGCCGGTGAAGGAGTAGCCACCGCTGCAGGAAATGAGAAATAAGAAAGGAAAAAGGAGAAACAAGGCCACGCAAGCCAACCGCGTCAGCCATCTTTCCACTTTCCACTTTCCGCTTTCCGCTTTAATAATCTCGCGAGTCTTCATCGATGCGTTGTTCGTCTTCGAGTTGCCAAAGGAGGAACCCGGACTCCTGCTGGATGTAGTTCAGCACGGCTATCTTGGTCATGAGGTCGGGCACGGCGGCCACCTCGCTAATCAGGGCGTCAATCTTTTCTTTGAATTTCAGGTCCATGTGGTATTACTTTATTTTAGTTGTTAATTCTGTTATAATAGTGCCACCAGAGCTCGGGGATTTCGTTTTCCATGGCGTGCTGGTAGTCGGCGTAGGAGCAGGGGATAAGGGTGTGGCGGAGGTAACGTTCGCGGCGTTCCTCGTCGTTGCAGGGCACCTCCATCCACCAGCGGTCGCTCTTGAGGCTCTTGTAGAAGACCAGGTCGAGGCCGTGGTCGCGCATCTCGACGGTGAAGCGTTTGTACGACTGCTTGTCGCGGTGGGGGAAGTCGTTCTGGCGGTAGTAGAAGCCCTCGATGAAGAACCACACGGCGTGGGCCAGCATGTGGGCGGTCTGGCCGTCCTTGTCCATGGTGGGGTTCATCTCGAAGATGCCGAAGGTGGAGGTTTTGTCGCTCATGCCGGCGAAGCGTGCCAGCTGGCAGAGCTGCTCGCCGTAGAGACCATGGGGCGAGGGATTGGCGTTGGCGGGGGCGTCGCTCTGGCGCACGGCGCTGATGTCGACGGCCACCACGTCGCTGTAGCGCACCAGGGGTTCGGCACTGACCATCGAGGCCTGCACCTCGCCGAGGCGCTTGGTGCTGAATTTCAGCTCGTCCATAAGGTTTATCATCTCCTGCCCGACGAAGTAGGTCTGGTAGCCGACGTTGACATAGTCGAAGAGGTAGTTGGGCTGCTGGAGGATGATGTGCTGGAGGTAGTTGCTGGCGTTGATTTCGTCGCCGCCCTCGAGGTTGAAGCGCGAGTCGACGGAGCAGATATTGATGACGCGTCCGAGGACCTCGTAGGCCTTGTAGATGGGAAAGACCAGGTCGTCGCTGCCGCCGAGGATGACTACGGTGATGCCGGCCTCCAGCAGCTGGTGCAGGGCCTCGATGAGGGCGAAGTAGGTGTCGCGTTTCTCGGCGCCGGGGGCAATGTTGCCCAGGTCGACGATGCTGGTGTCGGCATGCGGCTTGGCCAGGCGGTAGAGGTAGTGGCGTATGTGGTCCGGCGCGGCGGCGCAGCCGGGGTTCTCCACCGAACCGCGATCCTCCTTCACTCCCAACAGGGCCATGCGCGCATTCTTCCAGTCGGGGAAAGCCCCGGCTTCGGAGTGCGCGGCGATGCAGTCGCCCAGCGTGGGGTGGAACTCGCGGCTATGGAAATCCACAATCGCAGTGTCGATAGGTTCGAAATAGGTGCTCAGTTCCATGTTCTTTTTTCTCTTTCTTTGCCCTTATAACGGAACGGAGCTTTTTTTATTGTGTGCCGTCAGAAGATAAAATCGCTTCTCTTGTCCCTATGCCACCGCAAGCGCCAGAGGTTGTCTATGTTGTCGCCCACCTGGATGATGTATTCATACACCTGGGAGGCCCTGTCGGCACGGCTCATGTGGAGGTCTATCCGGCAGCTTCCGTGGCAACGCTTCATGGCCACCAGGGTCCCCCGGGCGTTGTAGACACGCACCGTCTCGTCCTCGACGTTGCGGACCAGGATGGTGCTCCCGTCGACGGTGATGACGGGTCGCACAATCCGCCTCGCCGGCACGACGGGAGGAGTGCTGTCTGCCAAGAGGGGTATGGCCTGCAGGTGAGGCACCGAGTCGCAGGGACGGCAGGGAAGACCTGCTGCGGTGTCGGCCACAGCGGGCGGGACGTCGGACGGCTGCGGAGGGGCTTCCGTGGCAGTGGGGCGCGACGGGGGTGCGGGCGAGACCTCCGGCTCGGGCACCGATTCCGGCTGGCGGGAGGAGAAGACGGCCTTCCGCCACTGCGGCACCACGGCGATGGCCACCGTGGAGGTGCCGATGAGCAGCAGCACCATCAGCAACGCCCGGCGAGCCTTGAGGACGATGCGGTGCATGCGCTGGTAGACGGCGTCGCGCTTCAGCCCCATGACGGAGGCAATCTCGTCCGCGTTGTAACCCTCCATCTTCAGGCGCAGCAGGCGCTGCTCCTCGGGGCTGAGCGACGCCATCATCTCCTCGACGCTTTCGCGCAGACGCATCTCCTCGTCGGAGGCCGGCACAGCGGCGGCCTCGCTGCCGAGAGGCTGCGTCGACAGACGTCGCTTACGTCCGTCGAGGTAGAACACCTTCCTTGCCACCCAGCGCACCCACTCACGCTCTTCCTTGGGCGTGGCGCCGGGGCGCAGCCTGTCGAACTCCAGCCACAGGCGCAGCGACACCTCCTGCACCAGGTCGCAGCAGTCGTCCCACTGGCCGTGGGCATGGTCGCGGCACATCGCCCATATCACGTGACGGTGGCGGCTGAGCATGGCGGTGTATGCTTCGTGGCGGTTCATCATTTCCACAATTTCCTGCAAAATCTATGCCATCACTTGACAGCGTCCTTCACCAAGCGCACCGAGCATCCCCAGCTGCGCACCCCATGTCCGGGATTGATGCAGTCGCTGCCGATGAAATTGAAACCGAAAGCTGCCGACACATCGGCTGCCGTCGACGACCAATAGAGGCCCGTGGCATTGGGCCAGTTTGCGAAGCGTCCGCAGACAAGCCCCCTACGCATGCCTGCCGCTGGAAGGAACAACGCTCCCGCCTGCTCCATACGGCTCCACTCCTCCAGGGTGTACACGTTGGTCTCCCACCCACGCGCTTGTCCGGCAGTGTAGACGAAACCGTCGGGGAGCTCCCAATTGTCGGGGAGCACAACTATGCCACGCAAGCCGTCGATCATAGCCGACGCCCACTTGCCGTTGCGCACGGCGTTGTCGCCCAGCAGATAGGTCCATTCGTCAGCCGTAAGTGTGCGCCACATGCCCGGCTGGTTGCCACCGTTCACTATGGCGTTGTGCACGCCCCAGTCGGCCTCGGCGCAGTCGCCGGTGAGGCTGTTGCCGCTCGCACCTCCTGTCCAATAGTCGGAATACTCCTCACTCACCACCCATGGAGCCACCGAAGCGCCCTCCCAGCCGCTGGTGCCCCATGCGAGGAGGTCTATCCAGCCGTCGTAGTCTTCGCCGATGGACTCATTGTCGGTGCCGCAGCAATCATACTGTTCCAATGCGAAGCGCCAGCCGCCCGTGGAGGCCTGGTACTGGAGGTTCCCTCGGGAGAAATGCACCTGACGAGAGTCACTCACCGAAAAGAGAGCCCGCGAGGCACCATTGGCATCGAAAGGAGACGTCTCCTGCCAGCTGTCTTCCTCCTTGTTGCACGAGGCCATGACCACCATCAGCATCCCGGCAGCCATCATCATAATGAATCGTTTTGTCTTCATAAAATAAATGTTTTTCCGTTTCTAAAATCAAATACACATTTCCCGCCCGCAATCTGACATCCGGTGCGAAAAAAACACTTTTTTATCCCATATCAAAATAAAGTTGTATCTTTGCACTTTGAAATAAAAGACAAAAATGGAGAATACTAGAATCAGTTTCGAGGTACAGAACGACAATGGATTCCCCGCCGAAGCGCTGACATTCATAGCAAAAAAAAGCGTGGAAGAGTTCATGGCACTCAACAGCTCATCATCAACCGTCACCGATGAAGAGATTGCCGCCGAACTCGACCGGCGGTGGGAACACTATCTCCAACATCCGGAGACGGCCATACCGCACAAGCAAGTAATGGAAGAATTGAAGGCTCTGCTATGAACTATTCCATACTTTGGACATGTGAGGCGCGCCGCGACGCCCAAGAGATTGTCTCTTGGGTCAAATCGGTCTTTGGCAACAAGGCGGCAGAAGAAGTCTACGAAAAAATTTCCTCCGGCACAGAGCTCCTCTCCTATATGCCCTTTTCCGGAATCACCTATGCGTCAAACAGCCATTACAGAGTCCTACGGTTCAAACTCAGCAGCATCTACTACCGAATCAACAACGACACCATCGTTATCACAGGCGTATTCGACAACCGCCGCGACAACCGCCGTATCGCCACCATTCTATCGCAAAGAAAATAAAGAAAACGAATAATTAATAAAAACACCAAACCCTATGAAATTCACCCGTATCATTACAGCAGGGCTGCTCAGCGCAGCGATGTTCTTCGGCACCACCGCCGAGGCCTGCACCAATTTCCTCTTCTCCAAAGGTGCCACCAAGGACGGCAGCACCATGATCACCTACGCCGCCGACAGCCACACGCTCTACGGCGAGCTCTACTACCGCCGCGCCGCCGACTACCCCGCCGGCACCCTCTTCCATGTGGTCGACTGGGACACCGGCACCAAGCTCATCCAAATCCCCCAGGTGGCACACACCTACAGCGTCGTGGGCAACATGAACGAGCACGCCCTGGCCATCGGCGAGACCACCTACGGCGGCCGCAAGGAACTGGCCACCGAGATTGAAGGCGGCATCGACTACGGCTCGCTCATCTACCTCACCCTCCAGCGCGCCAAGAACGCCCGCGAGGCCATCGTCGTCCTCGCCGGATTCCTCCGCGACTACCCCTACCACAGCGAGGGCGAAAGCTTCTCCATCGCCGACCCCAACGAGGTGTGGATCCTCGAACTCATCGGCAAACGCCAGGGCACCGTCAAAGCCGACCTGGCCAAGAAACTGAAATATAAATACACCGACGGCGGCGTCTGGGTGGCCCGCCGCATCCCCGACGGCTACGTCTCCGGCCACGCCAACCAGGCCCGCATCACCCAGTTCCCCCAGGAAGGCAAGTTCAAGAAAGCCAAAGGCAAAGGCCTCCACGCCGCCATCTCCAGCCTCCACCTCGACTACATCTACGAGCCCGAGGTCGAGTGCGTCTACAGCGCCGACGTCATCACCTACGCCCGCGCCTGCGGCTGGTACGACGGCACCGACGCCGACTTCTCCTTCTGCGACACCTACGCCCCGCTGACCTTCAGCGGCCTCCGCGGCTGCGACGCCCGCGTCTACGCCATGTTCAACCGCGTGGCCACCGGCATGCAGCGCTATGAAAAATACGCCATGGGCGACGCCACCGCCGAACGCCTCCCCCTCTGGGTCAAACCCGACCACAAACTCGACGTCCACGACGTCATGAACCTCATGCGCGACCACTACGAGGGCACCTCCATGGACATGACCAAGGACCTCGGCGCAGGCCCCTTCAACTGCCCCTACCGCTGGCGCCCCATGGGCTTTGAGGTCGACGGCAAGAGCTACATCCACGAGCGCGCCACCTCCACCCAGCAGACCGGCTTCTCCTTCGTGGCCCAGTGCCGCGGATGGCTGCCCTCCAAAGTCGGCGGCATCCTCTGGTTCGGCGTCGACGACACCTACTCCACCGTCTACTGCCCCATGTACTGCGGCATCACCGAAATACCCCTCTGCTTCCGCCAGGGCAACGGCGACATGCTGACCTACAGCGAAACCTCCGCCTTCTGGCTCTTCAACCGCGTCACCAACTTCGTCTACAGCCGCTACAGCGACATGATCCGCGACCTCCAGAAAGTGCAGTCCAGCCTCGAAAGCACCTACATCGCCGACGTCCAGAAATTCGACGCCCGCGTCAAGAACCTCGACGGCGACGCCCTCACCAACCAGCTCAACGACTTCTCCGGCCGCCAGGCCGACAAGATGATGAAGGAGTGGAACAACCTCGACCGCTACCTCCTCGTCAAATACATCGACGGCAACATCAAGAAAGAGAAAGACGGCCGCTTCGAGCGCACCTCCACCGGCATGGCCGCCTTCCCCCTCCAGCCCCAGTACCGCCCCGAATGGTACCGCATGATCGTCCGCGACCACGGCGACGTCATCCTCGAGCACTAACCGCCACCCTCCCCAACACCCACCCGAAAGGGACATAAGAGGGCCCTTCTTATATCGTTCCTATATACTTCTCATATACTTCTTATATCACCTATATAAGAAGTATATGAGAACTATATGAGAACGATATGAAAACGATATAAGAACAATATAAGAAATGCCGAATTATGTACCTCTCGGGTGGGTTGTTGACAGGGGTCGGGGAGGAATGTTTTCCGAATTTTTCTTTATAAGAAACATTAATATAAAAAAATTTTTGTATCTTTGCAGTTTAAATTTGATGTGATGAGCCTTTGGGGTAAGATTATATCATATTGTAAAAGAAAGGATTGTAAAGAAACAATTGGAGACACTGTGAGCAAATATCTTATAGTGGGACTGGGCAATGTGGGTGCCGAATACGAGGGCACGCGCCACAATGCGGGCTTCATGGTGGTGGACGCGCTGGCCAAGGCCGGCGAGGGCCGCTGGAGCCTGGAGCGCCACGCCTACCGCACGGAGGTGCGCCACAAGGGGCGCACGCTGGTGCTCATCAAGCCCACCACATACATGAACCTCAGCGGCAAAGCCGTGAAGTACTGGCTGCAGGCCGAGAAAATAGAGTTGGAGAACCTGATGGTGGTGGTGGACGACCTGGCGCTGGACCCCGGCATCATCCGCATCAAGAAGCAGGGCGCCGCCGGCGGCCACAACGGCCTGGCGGACATCGAGGCCCTGCTGGGCACGCAGAACTACAACCGGCTGCGCGTGGGCGTGGGCAGCGACTTCGGCCGCGGCCACCAGGTGGACTTTGTGCTGGGGCGGTTCCCCGAGGAGGACCTTGTGCGCGTCGAGGCCGCCGTGGAGCAGGCCTGCGACGCCGTCAAGTGCTTCGCCACCCAGGGCATCGACCGCACCATGAACCTCTACAACAAGAAAGGCAACGCCCACGGCGAGACGAAAAACGACAACCAGCAATGAACCTGACGATAGACATAGGAAACACCGCCACGAAGTGGGCCTCGTTCGAAGGACGCGAGCTCACGGGGCACGGCTACGGGCTGCCCGAGGGGCTGCTGCGCGAGGCCGGCAACATCATGGTGTGCGCCAGCGGCGACACCAAGGTGCTGGAGGGTTTTCCGTGTCGGTACACACTTTTCGATTCCGCCATGCCGCTGCCCATACGCCTGGACTACAAGACGCCCGAGACGCTGGGGGCCGACCGTGTGGCCGACGCCTGCGGCGCCGCGGGGCTGCACCCCGGCGAGGCCTGTCTGGTGATCGACGCGGGGACATGCATCACGGTGGACTTTGTCGATGCCGCCGGCACCTACCACGGCGGGGCCATCATGCCGGGATTGAAAATGAATTTGCAGGCGCTGCATACTTTTACGGCGAAATTGCCGTTAATAGATATCGAGGGGGTGGAGAAAGCCCCCGTGCTGGGACGATCGACCGAGGAGAGCATCCTTGCCGGCACGCTGGGGGCCACGCTCCTGGCCCTGGCGGGCTATGTGGCGCTCTACAAGGAGAAGGCCCCGGCCTTGCGGGTGCTGCTCACCGGCGGCGACGCCGAACGCCTTGCGGCGTCGGGAGCCCGGGGGTGGGAGCACGTGCCGCACCTGACAATGATTGGACTGAACGAGATAATGACATACAATGAGAAATAAGAGACTTATAATGGGTTTGATGGGCCTGATGGGCTTGATGGGCTGTGCTGCAGCCCAAAACGGGTTCAACATGCCCTACTCGCAATTCGGGCTGGGCTTCAGCGACCTGCCCTACACCGTGCCTACGGTGAACCGTATGGGCGGCGTGGCCTACACCGTGTCGGGGAGCAACTGCATCAACCCCTTCAATCCGGCCTCCTACGGCTCAATAGGGATGGAGAGCTTTGTGTTCGACATGGGTGCCAACATCCAGCTGACGCGCCTGCAGAACAACGCCGAACACGCCAACGACGCCGACGGCAACATCAGCCACCTGATGTTCGGCCTGCCCATCACCAAGTGGTGGAAGGCCGCGGCAGGTCTGCTGCCCTACAGCACGGTGGACTACGCGTCGGTGTGGGAGAGCACCTACCTGAACAACAGTGTGGTGAAGAACATCTACGACGGCACGGGCGGAGTGAGCATGGTGTTCGTCGGCAGCTCTTTCAACATTCTGGGCAACGGCGTCGAGGGGCGCCGCCTGCAGGCAGGCTTCAACGTCGACCTGCTGACGGGCCGCATCCAGCAGGCCCTCTCCTACGACTTCCAGGGCATCGACAGCACGCACTACATGGATAAGCGCCGCCTGAAGGAGACGCGTATGGGCAACCTGCTGTTCGACCTGGGCGTCCAATACTGGGAGCCGCTGGGCGAGAAGTACACCCTCGGCGTAGGCGTCACCTACAAGCCTTACCGCAAGATGAATGTCGACGACAAGGTGCTTATATACACCTACCACGGCAGCGACCAGAGCCTGGTGGACACCATCTTCCCCGCCGCGGGGCAGCCGGCGACGGTGGAGAGCACCCTGGAGCAGGACCACACCATAGGCATCGGCCTGAGCCTGGCGCGCAACAACCAGTGGATGGTGGCCGCCGACGTGACCTTTGCCGGATGGGCCGGCATGAAATACACCGAGGGCATCACGCCGCCGGTCTTCGGCGAGAGCTCGCTCGACTACGGTCCCTACAGCCGCTACGCCCTGGCTTTCGAGAAGACGGGCACGATGGACGCCTCGTCGTACTGGGGACGCATCAGCTGGAGCGCCGGCATCAACCTTGAGCAGGGAGCCATGCGGCTGAACATCAACGGCCGCTCGGAGGTTGTCAACGCCTGGGGCTTCGGCCTGGGAGCCGCCCTGCCCATGCGCAAGGGCAAATCGCTGCTCAACCTCTCCGTGGGCTACCGCAGCGTGGGCAACAAAGACCTGCTGCAGCGCAACTGCCTCACGATAGGCATCGGCGTGAGCACCTGCGAGCGATGGTTCGCCAAGCGCAAATACAACTAGGCCGAAAAAGGGGGAGGATGCAATAAAACCACTCCCAACGGCACTAAAGAAATAAAGAGAGAAAAAACATAATTGAAACAAACAAAAATAAAACATAACAGAGATGAAAACGATCAAAACACTGACGATGGGAATCTTTATGGCAGCCATGGGAACCACAGCGATGGCCCAGCTGCCCAATTGGGGCTGCTCGGAAGAAGTACAGCAGGAGATGATGACACCTGTGTCGCTCTATCAGGATGCTATCAAGCAGTACAAAGCCACCAAGGACACCCGCTGGCTTGAGGAAGCCTACCCCAACTGGCATCAGGTTGTTGCCAACTGCCCCAAGCAGAGCAAGAACCTCTACATCAACGGTACCAACATCATGAGAGTGATGATTGCCAAAGCCAAGACCCCTGCCGAGCGCGACACCCTCATCGAAGAGCTGATGCGCATGTACGATACCCGCATTGCCAACTACGGCGAGGCGCCCAAATGGACCGCCAAGAAAGCCATGGAGCTGGAGGAGCTGATGGAGGAAGCCGGTCTGGAGCGCTACTACGCCCTCTACGACCAGGCAGTGAGAATGGACGGCGAGCTTGAGGCCGCCTACCTGGTGAAATACATGGAAGCCACCATCAACTATGTGCGTGCCGGCAAGGCCGAGCCCACGCTGGTGGTCGACAACTACGACATTGCCAGCGAGAAGCTGGAAGACGAGCTGCAGAAGAACATCGACGACAGCGCCAAGGCTGCCACCATCCGCGGCTACATCGCCGGTGTCGAGGCCGCCTTCTCGCCCTACGCCACCTGCGATCAGCTGGTGGAGATCTACAGCAAGAAGTTCGAGGCCGACCCCGAGAACGTGGACCTGCTGAAGAAAATCACCAACATCATGTCGAAGAAGGGTTGCACCGACCAGGCCCTCTTCTTCTCGGCCACCGAGAACCTCTACCGCCTGGAGCCCACTCCCGCCACTGCCCTGAACATGGGTCAGATGTGCCTGCAGAAGAAAGATTACAGCAAGGCCATCGAATACCTGAAGGATGCTGTGGAAGGTGTCACCACGCAGAAGGACAAATACAAGGCCTACCTCTACCTTGGTCACGCCTACAACGGTGCCAGGAGCTACAGCGCCGCCCGCACGGCCTACAACAACGCCGCCGAGACCGACCGCACCAAGGGTGAGCCCTACCGCATGATTGCCAGCATGTATGCCGCCAGCGCCTCGAGCGCCACAGAGGACAATATCAACGGCCACAGTGTGTACTGGGCTGCTGTGGACAAGCTGGTAAAATCCAAATCCGTCGACTCCTCGGAGGGCAACGTCGAGGCATGCAACCGCATGATCAGCGCCTACACCGCCCGCTTCCCGAAGCAGACCGACGCCTTCATGGCCGGCCTGGAGAACGGCAACCGCTTCACCGTACCCGGATGGGTTGGAGAATCGACCACGGTGAGAACGAGATAAGGAGATGGGAAAGGAAAAAAGGGAAAAGAGAAACAAGCTTACGCGGCACGGCCGCGTAAGCTGCTTTTTCGTTTTTCTTTTTTCACTTTCCGCTTTAATGTCCTGCAGCAACGACATGAAGGACATCAGCCGTTTCGACCGCCAACAGCGTCCCGACCAGGAGATACTCGACGGACACATCTGGCGCAGCAACGAAGGGAAACTGCAGCTGGAGCTCGACGCGCCGCGCATAGTGCAGTTTCGCACGCCCGACACACGCACCATCTACCCCAACGGGGTAGAGTTGCGTTTTTATGACGGGGACCGCAGGCTGCAGACCTTCATCCGGGCCGACAGGGCCACCTCGTACGACGACCGCAACATACTGACGGCCAAGGACAGCGTGGTGGTCATCGACTACACCAACGGCGACACAGTGTATCTGGAAGACATCGTGTGGAAGTCGGACGAGGACCTTATCTATTCGAACCACAGCGTGCGAGCCGTGAACGGGAACCGCGTCACATATGGCGACGGGTTCACGAGCGACGCCAACATGACCAACCTGCGCGTTATACGGCAGCGAGGCATCATTGAATTTGAAGAATAAACTCATGCAATATACAGCAAAAGAACTGGCCAAGCTAGTGAAGGGCACCATCGAAGGCAACGAGAACGCCCGAGTATGGAAGCCCTGCAAAATCGAGGAAGGCGAGGAAGGCGGCATCACCTTTCTTGGCAATCCCAAATACACCCACTACATCTACGAGAAAGAGTCGACGATAGTTATCGTGAAGAAGGATTTCGTGCCGGAGCATCCGGTGAACTCCACCCTCATCCGCGTTGACAACCCCTACATGGCGGTGGCCAAACTGCTCCACGCCTTCAACCAGCGGAGCAAACCGCCCAAGGGACGTTCGTGGAAGAGCAGCGTGGGCCGCGGCTCGAAGATTGGCAAGGACTGCTACATGGGCCCCTACGCCGTGGTGGGACGCCACTGCACGGTGGGCGACAACGTGAAGATATACCCCAATGCCTGCATCGGCGACAACGTGAAGATCGGCGACAATACCATCATCTATGCCGGAGTGAAAATCTACGAAGGCGTCGAAATTGGACGCAACTGCATTCTCCACGCAGGCTGCGTTATCGGAGCCGACGGCTTCGGCTTCGCCCCCACGGGCGACGGCGGCTGGGACAAGATTGACCAGATTGGCAACGTCATTCTGGAAGACAACGTCGAGGTGGGAGCCAACACCTGCGTCGACCGTGCCACAATGGGCTCCACCATCCTGCATCAGGGAGTGAAAATTGACAACCTGTGCCAGGTGGCCCACAATGTGGTCATCGGCCAGAACACCGCCATGGCCTCGCAGGTGGGTATCGCTGGCAGCTGCAAGGTAGGCAGCGACTGCATCATTGCCGGCCAGGCTGGACTGGTGGGCCACATCACCGTGGGTGACCACGTAACCATCGGCGCCCAGAGCGGTGTGACCAACTCCGTGAGCAGCAACCAGACCATCTTCGGCAGTCCCGCCATGGAAGCCAGCAAACGCCGCAAGGTGGAGGTGCTGGTGCGCAACATCGAGAAACTGGCCAACCGCATATCTGCTTTGGAGAAGAAATGAAACCCGGCAAGATATCGCTTTTCTTCGCGTGCATTATTGTCGCGCTGGCGATCATCTGCGCCTGTTTCCCTTCCGATGGGGTGACCGTCGGAGGGCATTCTTTCTATTTGCCCTCCATCCACTCGCTGGCCGAGGCCAACAAGCCCACTCCAGAGGTAGACCCCGAGGAGGAGCGCATGGACTCCATGCTGCTGGCCGAGGCGGAGGAAATCACCGACTCCATCGTCTACATCCAAGCACACTGCGACAGCAGCGACACCCGTTTCTGGCTGCCGGACAGCACTTTCTTCGACGCCTTTTGGGCTGCGGCCGAGGGTGCTGCGGACAACGACCGCGTGGTGCGCGTCATGCACTACGGGGATTCGCAGATTGAGATGGACCGCATGTCGGCCCAGCTGCGTGCCTACATGCAGGCGACCTTCGGTGGCGGCGGTCCCGGAATGATACCCTACCGCACCATCATTCCCACGTATGCCGTACGTCAGAGCACCAGCGGCAACCTCGTCCACCTCTCCTCGTTTGGCGACAGCACCGTCACACGCTCGCGCGGCAACTATGGACCCATGATGCAATGCTTCCGCATGGACGGACAGGCGACACTCACCATCAAGGCCTCCACACACTCGTCGGTCGACAACGCCGTGAAGCAGTTCTCGCGAGTGATGCTAGTGTTCAACAACCGTGGAGAAGACCTGCGCCTCAACATTGACAACAAAGAGGTTGACACTGCCTTTGCCGACAGCTACGGCAGTCCCGGTGTGGGTGCCATCGACTACCGGACTTCCACGCCCCAGACCTACCTTCGCCTGCGCACCAGCGGCAGTGCCGACCTCTACTGCGTCACCGTCGACGACGGCCCCGGCGTGGCGGTGGACAACATACCCATGCGCGGTTGCTCCGGCCAGCAATTCACCCTTGTCAACCGCAACCTCCTGACCCAAGCCTACGACATCCTCGACGTGGGAATGATTATCATGCAGTTCGGCGGCAACTCCGTTCCCTACCTTAACAACAAAAAATCCATAACAACCTACTGCCAGTCCATCGGTCGCCAAATTGACTATGTGCGCTCCTGCTGCCCACGGGCCAAAATCCTCTTCATCGGGCCCTCGGACATGAGCACACGAGTGAAAGACGCCCTGCAGACCTATCCATCGCTGCCCACCGTTATCGACAGTCTTATCGCCACCGTCACCCGGCATGGTGCCGCCTACTGGAGCATCTACCACGCCATGGGTGGATGGAACTCCATGGTGGAATGGAACAGAAAAGGACTCGCCGGGAGCGACTACGTGCATTTCACACCGCACGGAGCCCAGATCATGGGGACACGCCTGGCAGATGCCTTCGCCGACAACTACCAACTCTATTGCCTGCGTCGTCGTTTGAAAGAAAACGCCAAAGAACAATCGCCACAATGAGAAAACACCTTACACTATTGACCGCTCTTATGCTCCTTGCCGTGTGGTGCCCGGCACAGCCACGTCCTGTGGAAGTGCCGAAAAACTACAATTTCATCTTCTACAACAACAATGACCTGCGCTACGACGCCGCATCTCCCACCATGAAGACATTCTTCGAGAAGTGGCGCCGCGTCACCGCCACCCACCAGGGCAATGTCAATATTGTCCACATCGGAGGCTCGCATGTTCAGGCTGGCACCATGAGCAATACCATCCGCACCAACCTCATGCACGCCTACCCCAACCTCATAGCCGGCCGCGGCATGATATTCCCCTACTCCGCTGCCGCCAAGTGCAATAACCCTCGCGACTATCGCGTGCACTGCCCACAAAAGGTCACCCTCACGCGAAACATCTACAAGGAGCACACCTATCCGTTGGGGCTCTGCGGCATTGCCATCACCGCTGCCGACTCGGCTACCGAGGTGGCCATTGCAATGAATGAGCCCACTGTCGACTATTCGACCTCGCGAATCATCATCTTCGGCCATTCCGACGAGCATGTAGTGCCCTTGCTGCGCATCGCAGACCGCAACATTTATCCCTCATACGCCGACGCACGGACCGAACGCTTTGTCTTCAACCTCAGTCAGGCAACCGACTCCTTCACCGTACTCCTCCCCTGCCAGGCCGGGGAACGCTTCACCCTCACCGGCATCTGCCTCGACAACCGCCGGTCGGGATTCTCGTTCCACTCCATCGGCGTCAACGGCGCCTCTGTGCCCGACTATCTGCGCTGCCAGAACCTAACGCGCGACCTGCGTCTGTTGCGGCCCGACATGGTGGTTTTCGGCATCGGCATCAACGATGCCTCGGGCAAGGACTTCGACACCGCCGTTTTCCGTGCCAACTACCTGGCCCTTGTCGACTCCATCCGCGTCATCAATCCCGACTGCGCCTTCGTCTTCATCACCAATAACGACAGTTTCCGACGCCAGCGCCGCAACCGCTACGAGGTGAACCGGAACGGGCTTTTGGCGCGCGAAGTATTCTACCGTCTGGCCAATGAAACCAACGGCGCCGTATGGGACCAGTTCGAGGTCATGGGCGGCCTCAAGTCCATGGACAAATGGTTCAAAGCCAAGCTGGCACAGAAAGACCGCGTACATTTCACGCAGGAAGGCTACGTGCTCATCGGCAACCTCTTCTACAACGCCCTCCTCGACGCCTACACCTCCTACACCAGAAAACATCCTGTCGACCGCCCCACTTCCACCGCCACTCCCGACTCCTTCACCAACCCCTTGGATTTCCTCAACCCCCTAAGCCAACAATAGCCCCTTGACCGACATACTCACATACCTCGCTTCGCTCTTCGCCTTCAACGACGACCACCCTCTGCTCTTCACGCAGATCCACTTCTGGGTGCTTTTTCTCATCATCTATCTCTTCTTCGGACTCATCGTCGCCCGCCAGCGTCGCCAAGCCGACGGCAGCCTCGACCCCACACGGCGTGTGCTCCGCAACGGCTACCTCTTCGCCTTCAGCCTGGTGTTCTACTATAAAACATCCGGCCTCTTCGTCCTGCTGCTTGTCCTGTCCACCCTACTGGGTTGGGTACTCGGCATACGAATGGACCACACCGCCTCCAACGCCCGCCGCAAAGGGCTGATGGTATTCGGTGTCATTGTCAACCTCGCTATCCTCTGCTATTTTAAATACGCCTACTTCTTCACCGACATCTACAACGCCACCATCAGCCACTACTTCGGCACCGAACCCCTGCAGGTGGTCAACCACTTGGCTCTATGGGCCAACAACCTCTTCCACACCAACCATTTCGACGCTTCCGTCATTCTACTTCCCGTCGGCATTTCCTTCTTCACATTCCAGAACATCAGCTACATTGTCGACGTATACAAACGCAAGATTCCCCACGTGGGCAACATTCTCGACTTTGGCTTCTACACCGCCTTCTTCCCCCAGCTTGTTGCAGGACCCATCCTGCGCGCCGACCAGTTCGTCCCTCAGCTGTACAAACCTTTCTTCCTGGGACGCCGGCAATTCGGCATCGCCGTCTTCTGGATATGCAACGGATTGATTAAGAAACTCATCCTCAGCGACTATCTGGCCGTCAACTTCGTCGACCGTGTCTTCGACAACCCCCTGCTCTACACCTCCTTCGAGAACTTCTCCGCCCTGATGGTCTATTCGCTCCAAGTCTACGCCGACTTCTCGGGCTATACCGACATTGCCATCGGCGTGGCCATGCTGATGGGCTTCTACCTGCCTGTCAACTTCAATTCGCCCTACAAAGCCCAAAATCCCACCGACTTCTGGCGACGCTGGCACATGTCGCTCTCGCGCTGGCTGCGCGACTACCTCTACATTCCCCTCGGCGGCAACCGCACAGCGGGTTTCGACTCCTATTTCATCCTCGCCGCCATCCTCCTCATCGCCGCCTTCCGCCTGCAGAACCTCTGGTTCACCCTCGCGGTCTGCACCGTCATCGCCGTCGTGCTCCTCCTGCTGGCGTTCCGTCCCTCGCATCGCCGCACCCTCGGCACCAATGTCAACAACATGGATACCATGCTCCTCGGAGGCCTGTGGCACGGCTCGTCGTTCAACTTCATCACCTGGGGCGGCCTCAACGGCCTGGGCATCTTGGTATACAAATGGTGGAAAGACCGCTCCTGGACCACCCGCCTGCTGACCCTCCTGTTGCTGACCACGGCCCTCACCGCAGCCTCCTACCTCGCCGAGAGTCCCCTCGTCAACCTCCTGGCCTTCTGCCTCCAGGTACTCCTCGGCGGCTACCTCATCCTCTTCCTCCTCAGCCGTATCAAAAAAATATCCTCCGTCAACCGCCGACTGTCAACCGCCTGGTCCGTGCTCATCACATTCATCTTCATCTCTTTCACCCGCCTGTTCTTCCGTTCGGGTTCCAACCTCAATCCTGCCGAAGCCAACGAGACCGCCTGGAACACCGCCTCCCAGATGGTGGAGCGCATCGGCTCGCAGTGGAACCTTGCACAGATACCCGACATCCTCTCCAACTACGCCTCCGTGTTCATCCTCTTCGCTGTCGGCATGATTGTACACTGGCTTCCCACACGTTTCAAGCGCCGCTACCGTCTCTGGTTCGCCCGGATGCCCCTTTGGCTCATGGCAACCTTCGTGGTGCTCTTGGCCGTGGTACTCTACCAGTTTGTCACCTCCGACCTCCAACCCTTCATCTATTTCCAGTTTTAAGTCATAAAGTCGTAAAGTCATAAAGCTATAAAGTTGTAAAGTTGTAAAGCAATTGATATGAAAATAAAACCCTCACCCTACAGCAATGTCCTGGCAGTACTCCTCAACCTGGTACTGGTCTATGTCCTGTATATGGTCACCCGTGTGGCTTTCATACTCGAGAACTGGAGCCTCTTTTCCGTCGACTGGAACCAGCTCTCCATGGGCGAGCTCCTTGCCGGAAGCCTCCGGTTCGACTCCTCGGCCATTCTCTACACCAACTGGCTCTGGATTATCCTCATGCTCCTGCCCCTCCACACCAAGGAACGCCCCTGGTGGCACAAACTCTGCAAGTGGATTTTCGTTGTGGTCAACTCCCTCGGGCTTTGCCTGAACCTCGTCGACTCGGTCTATTCCCAGTTCACCGGCCGACGCACCACAGCCACCTTCTTCTCCGAATTCAGCAACGAGAGCAATCTTGGCGGCATCTTCTTCACCGAAGTCGCCAACCATTGGTACCTTGTCCTCCTCGGCCTGGCCCTCATCGCCGCCCTCTGGTTCCTCTACTTCCAACCGGACACAAAGACCGCACCCCAACCCCGCCACCTCCCCTACTACCTCGTCAACTCCCTGGGCCTCCTCGTGGCCATTCCCTTCTCCATCTTCGCCATGCGCGGCGGCTTCACACGCGACACACGCCCCATCACCATCTCCAACGCCAACCAGTACGTCCACTCCCCCCAGCAGGCATCCATCGTGCTCAACACCCCCTTCTCCCTCATCCGCACCATCGGCAAACATCCCTTCAAAGACCCCCACTACATGCCCGAGGAAGAACTCGCCACCGTCTTCACGCCCATCCATGTCCCCTCCGGCAACGACACCATCCCCATGGTCTCCGGACAGCGCAACGTCGTAGTGCTCATCCTCGAAAGCTTCTCGCGCGAATATTTCGGCTACTACAACCCCGGCCGCGCCGAGAGCTACACCCCCTTCCTCGACTCGCTCCTTGCCCACAGCCTTACCTACGAGCACACCTTTGCCAACGGGCGCAAGAGCATCGACGCCATGCCCTCGTCGCTCACCTCGGTGCCTTTCTTCATCGAGCCCTTCATCCTCACCCCCTCGTCGCTCAACGACCTCACCGGCCTGGCCGACTGCCTCGGCCACAAGGGCTATTCCTCGGCTTTCTTCCACGGCGCCCCCAACTCGTCCATGGGCTTCCAGGCCTTCGCCCGCAGCGCCGGATTCCAGAACTACTACGGCATGTCCGACTACTGCGCCGACCCCCGCACCGGCGGCCGATCCGACTTCGACGGCCACTGGGCCATCTGGGACGAGGAGTTCCTCCAGTTCACCGCCACCGCCATCACCGAACGCCTCCAGGAGCCCTTCCTGGCGGGCTTCTTCTCCGCCACCTCGCACCACCCCTTCCGCATCCCCGAACGCTACGAGAAGGTCTATGCCGGCGGCCCCCTGCCCATCCATCGCGCCGTCCAGTACTCCGACAACGCCCTGCGCCAATTCTTCAAGACCGCCAGCAGCCAGCCCTGGTTCCGCAACACCATCTTCGTCTTCACCGCCGACCACACCAACCAGCTCCAGTACCCCGAAAGCCACACCTCCACAGGCCTCTTCTCCATCCCCATCGCCATCTACGACCCCTCCGGCGAGCTGCCTACAGGCCTCCAGAAAGGCGTCATGCAGCAGATAGACATCATGCCCACCGTGCTCCGCATCCTCGGCTACGACCAACCCTTCTCCGCCTTCGGCAAGAACATTTTCGACCCCGACGAGACCCCCTGGGCTGTCAACTACAGCAACGATGTCTACCAGTACATCGAAGGCGACTACACCCTCCTCTTCGACGGCGAGCGCCCCACGGCCCTCTACAACTACGCCGCCGACCCCCTCCAGCAGCATAACCTCCTCGACAACCCCGACCAACGCCAGCGCACCGACCGCATGCTCCATCGCCTCAAGGCCATCGTGCAGACCTACATGATCCGCATGACGACAAACCATCTTGTCATCCGTCCCGGCGACCTCGAACAATAACCACCGCAAAGCCAACGACACATGAACTTCAACGGACTCATCATCGGCATAGCCACCTTCCTCATCATCGGGGCCTTCCACCCCCTCGTCATCAAGGCCGAATACTACCTCGGCGTGCGCTGCTGGCCACTCTTTGCCCTGGCCGGGGCAGCGGCCTGCATCGCCTCCCTCTTTGTGGCCAACATCGTGGCCGGCATCCTCCTCGGCGTTTTAGGATTCTCCTGCTTCTGGTCCATCGTCGAGCTCTTCCAGCAGCGCAAGCGCGTCGCCCGAGGATGGTTTCCCAAAAAGCCCAGCCGCAAATCCTGACTCCCGAAACTCGGATTGAACCCGTTTCCTTTTTATCCTTTTTCGATACAAAACAGCCCCAAAAAGGCAAAAATATAACCTTTTTGGGGCACTTACTATACCACTACTGACTATCAACCTATTACAGCCTTACCAACTCCCTATCAACTCCCACGATGGTAGGAGTTGGTAAGGACTTGGTAAGGACATGATAGGGGGATGGTAGGTAGGTGGGAATAAAAAAATATATTTCCAATTTAAAAAAAGTTCGTATATTTGCATTTTCAAACCAACGTAAAAAATGAGTCACAAGACAGCAATAAAAATATATGAAATAGCTTCCTACGTGCTGATTATCGGCGCGACGGTGGTCTATTTTATGCTCAAATCGAGCGGCAGCATGCTCAACCTTTCGCTCACCATGATTCTCGTGGCTTTGGCCATCGCCATGCGCTGGATGATGGAGCGCCACCGCTTCAAAGCCTGCGAAGAGGAGTTGGACCAGATGAAAGACGACCTGCGCCGCCTCACCCAGCTCTACGCCGAGGAAAAGAAAAAGAATTCAAACAAATAAACAAACAAAAAATAATAAATTATTTTTTTTATGGCAACAACGACCGACATTAAAAACGGACTTTGCATCAATTTCAACAACGACATCTACACCATCGTTGAATTCCTCCACGTGAAACCCGGCAAGGGAGCCGCCTTCGTGCGCACCAAAATGCGCAACGTGAAGACCGGCCGCATGCTGGAGAACACCTTCCCCAGCGGCGCCAAGATCGACATTGTCCGCGTCGAGCGTCGCCCCTACACCTACCTCTACAAAGAGGGCGACATGCACGTCTTCATGCACACCGAGACCTACGAGCAGATCTACATCCCCGAGCAGATTATCAACGCCCCGCAGTTCCTGCGCGACGGCCAGTACGTGGAAATCACCGTCGACGCCGACACCGAGACCCCGCTGACCTGCGAGCTGCCCCCGTTCATCGAGACCGTCGTCACCTACACCGAACCCGGTTTTGCCGGCAACACCGCCACCAACGCCATGAAGGACGCCACCGTCGAACCCGGCGTGCAGGTCCGCGTGCCCCTCTTCATCAAGGAAGGCGAGCGTATCAAGGTCGACACCCGGACCAACGAGTACGCCGAGCGTCTGAAATAAAGAAGAGACATGATAGTGGGAAAAGAAAAATGGAAAATGGAAAGTGGGAAAACCTTCATCAGGTCTTTCCACTTTCCGTTTTCAGTATTGATTCTCCTGCTGGTGCTGTCTGGCTGCAAGCACAAGCAGGATGAGGGAGGTGCCGCCACGCCGCAGGCCATCGACTATACGAAGGTGGAGACCCCCGCTTTCTCGGCCGACAGCGCCTACGCCTACGTCGAAGCCCAGCTTGCCTTCGGCAACCGCATTCCCGGCAGCAAAGCCTGGCAGCAGTGCGCCCAATGGCTCCAGAGCCAGATGGCACGCTGGTGCGACACCGTGCGTGTACAGGACTTCCAGGCCACCCTTTGGGACCAAAGCACCGTTCCCGGCAAGAACATCGTAGCCTCCATCAACCCCATGGCCGAGAAGCGAGTGCTCCTCGCCGCCCACTGGGACAGCCGCTCGTGGGCCGACCACGACCCCAGCGACGACCTCCACCGCAGCCCCGTGCCCGGTGCCAACGACGGCGCCTCGGGGGTGGCTGTGCTGATGGAGATGGCACGCGTCATGAGCCAGATGCGCCCCGAAGGCGTGGGAGTGGACTTCCTCTTCTTCGACGTCGAGGACCAAGGCGCACCGGAATGGAGCGAGGTCTACGACGAGGACACCTGGTGCAAGGGCTCGCAGCATTGGGTCCGCAACCGCCATGTGCCCTTCTACACAGCCGTCTACGGCATCCTCTTCGACATGGTGGGGACCCAGCAGCCACGCTTCACGCGTGAGCAAATCAGCCGCAACTACGCCCCCGGCCTCGTCGACAAACTGTGGACCGCCGCCAAGGCGCTCGGCTATGGCGACATATTTGTCGACGTCAACACCGACCCCATCCTCGACGACCACTACTACGTCAACCGCCTCAGCGGCATACCCATGGTGGACATCGTACAGAATAGCGGCAACACCTCGTTCTTCGAGCACTGGCACACCACCAGCGACAACCTTCAGGCCGTCAGCGCGGAAAGCCTCCGCATCGTCGCCGAAGTGACAATGAAAACTCTCTACGGCGACTATCCTGCTGGAAAATGAAAAAAGAAGGACCATCGAGACAAAGAAGGCTTGCGCGGATCTTCCGCGCAAGCCTGTTCTTTATTCTCCCCTCTTCGTGCCTCACTTTCAATTCCTGCACCCGCGAAAACATTTGCAACACGCCCTTCGGCGAGGGTGCCATCATCAACATCTACCAGCCCGATTTCAATGCCCTCACCATCCCTGGCGGCACAGTGACCATCAACCGTGGGTACAAGGGAATCTTCATCCACCGAACCACCCTCAGCGATTTTGTAGCATTCGAGTGTGCCTGTCCCAACGACAACGATGTGCGTCTGGTGCTGGACACTACACGGGAATGGGGTTCTGACTTCTTATATTGTTCCACTTGCAAGTCCCGTTACGACATATATTTTGGGCAACCACAGGAAGGTGCCATCTCGGGTTGCCCGCTCTACGAATACAATACGCACTTCGACGGCTACACCCTGGAGATTTACAATTAGCATTTCCTTCCTACCCCTTTCTGTAGAGACGCAGCATGCTGCGTCTCCCGGGTAAGTTGTTTCCGTCTGTAGAGACGGGGCATGCCCCGTCTCCAGGTAGGCATGCCCCGTCTCCAGGGTTGACGTTGTTGCTAAGGAGACGCGGCATGCCGCGTCTCTACGGGTGGGGTAAAAAAAATAAACCCCCGCACGGGTTGGGCGTGCGGGGGTTGGGGGTGGTGCCGGCGGGACGCCGGCACTTCATAGTGTTACTTCACGATGAGCTTGCGGATGGCGTTCTGCTGCTCGCCGACGATGCGGACGAAGTAGGCGCCCTGGGCATAGCCCGTGAGGTCAAGGGTGATTTCTCCGTTCTCCACTTTCCACTCTCCGCTCACGCGGCCGTTCATGTCAACAACCGTTACCATGGCCTGGCCTTCGATGCCGCTGATGGTGACAGTGGTCGTGGCGGGGTTCGGGTAGAGGGCAATGGCGGCGGAGTTGACGTCGTCGATGCCTTCGCCCTGCTCGTCGGTGGTGAAGGAGGTGACATTGCTCCATGCGCTGTAGACGCCTTCGCCGCACACGCTGCGGACATAGACATCGTAAGCCATGTTGGCAGTCAGACCGGTGAGGGTGGCATTGTTGGTGCTGGCCTGCACGGTGGTGCCGGCGCCCTGGTTGAAGCCGCTGGCGCCGTACTCAACCTCGTAGCCGTTCACTCCCTGAACAGCGGTCCAGCTGACCTGGGCGCTGTTGGTGGTGACGTTGCTCGCAGTAACTCCGCTGACAGACTGGCAGCTGAAAGTAGTGAAGGTGACAGGGGCGCTCCACTCGCTGAATGCCGTAGCGCTGCAGTTGGCGCGAACGGTCACAGTGTACACCACATCTGCGTTCAGACCGGTGACAGTGTAGGGATTGGTGGAGGTAGTGAAGGTCTGGTCGTAACCAATGCCAGTGACGTGGACATCCCAGCTGTTCTGGCCTTCGCCGGCAGTCCAGGCGATGGTGGCAGAAGTGAGGGTGACGTCGCTGACGGTGACGTTGGTGGGCGTCTCACAGTCAGGTTCGGGCAGCGCCTCGAAGTTGGCCACGAGAGCGGTGTTGGCCGTGACGGTGAAGGTGTAGGGATTGGCACTGCTGACAACGTTGCCGCTGACAGTCCAGTTGACGAACTGGTAGCCCTCGTTGGCAGTGGCCGTAGCAGTGACACTGGTGCCGGCGGCAACCGTTCCGTTGGGGCTGACAGTGGCCGTGCCCATGGTGGCATTGGCAGAGGTGGCGCTGACGGTGTAGCTCTCAGGGCTGGTGCCGTCACTGGTGACGCTGAAATTGTCGATGGCAACACGGTTGTCGTAGGGACTGGTACCGGAGATACTGCCACCGAAGACGGCGAAGCGCACCTGCTGACCAATGTAACCACTGACGGGAACCGTGACGGTAGTGTAAGAGGTGCTGAGGGCATTGAGGGCAGTGCCGTCGAGCACGTGCAGGTTGGTGAAGGTGACACCGCCGTCGGTGCTGATGGCAAAGGCCAAGGTGTCGTTGTCGTCGAAGCTGGGCGTGGCCGAAGACCATGCGGAAACAGCCACATCGACGCTCAGCGTGATGTTGTTGCTGTTGAGGCTGATGATGGGAGTGACGGTCCAGTAGCGGAGGCTATTGTAGAGGTTCATCGTCAAAGCTTTGCCGCTGATGCTGATATAGCTGCCATAGGAACTGTTGAGCGACCAGGACGACGTGCTCGCAGTGGCAGGACCGTTGCCGCCGTTGTAGTTGCCGCTGAGGAACGACCAGCACTCAGACCTTCCGCTCCAGCCGTCGAAGTTCTCGCTCCAAGGCAGAGTGGTGATGGCGCCGCAAGGCGTGCGGAAGGAGGTGGAGGAAGGACTGGTGATGGTGCCGTCGGAGCAGATGGTGCGAGCCTCGAGCGTGTAGGCGGTGCTGGAGGTGAGAGTGGTGTAGGTGTAGGTAGTGCCGGTCACATCGACGCTGTCGGTAGTGGTGCCGTCGCTGAGGTAGAGGCGGTAGTGGTTGACATTGTCGGCGTCGGACAGGGTCACGTCGGCCGAAGTCTCAGTGATATTGTTCACAGCGACAGTAGGACGCGAGCAGGAAGGAGCGATGTGGAGGTCGAGGTCGTCGACATGCCAGTACCAGTTGTTGTTGGCGCCGCTGTGGCGGAAGGCAATCATGGCACCGGTAGGAGCGTTGGTGAAGAGGGCCTCATCCAGGCGATAGTCGTTCGAAGTAAAGCTGTTGTAGGCAAAGCTGGCGGTGGCCACAAAGGTGGTGGTGTCGGTCACATCGGTGATGTAGCCAACCTCGAGGGTACCGCAGCTGGTGTTGGTGTAGCTTTCCGGACGATGCCAGAACGTAAGCTCAAGGCCACTGATGTCGGTGCTGAAAGCAGGAAGGACAATCATGTTGCCGGTGGAGCGCGAATAGTTGAAGCGCAGGCACTGCGAACCGCTGTGGGCAGTAGAGGAGGTGCTATAGACCTGGAGGTAGTTGTCGGAGTATCCAGTACCGGGAGTGAGGAAGTTCCAGCAATCGGGCACGTTGCCGACGGTCTGGGCCTCGAAGTCTTCGGTCCAAGGCAGGGTGGCGATGGTGCCGCAGACACTCACGACGATGCTGGCGGTGTAGGTGCCGTGGGCATTGGTGGCGGTGACGCTGATGGTGTCGATACCAGCGGCGGCGAAGGTAACGTCGGCACTGTCGGCATCGGCAACGATGGTGCTACCGAGCGACGAGGTCCAAGTATAGGTCATCGAAGAGGTAGAACCCTCGATTACGTTGACGCGATAGGTGGAAGTGCTGCCAGCGTATCCGTTGACAGGACCCGAAACTCTGACGATGGGAGCCAGGGTGTAGCGAATCTGGACACTGTCGATGGAGGGGCCATCGTCGTTGTAGCTGTCGTGGATAAAGGCGACATGAATGGTGTCGCCGGCATACTGGTCGAGCGAAGCGCTGTAGGAGTTCCAGGCATCGGGCAGGTCGTTGCTGAAGAGCACGGTGGTGAAGCTGGCGGTGTCGGTGCCGGAGGTGGAGAGACGCACAGTGACGTGAGAGTTATTGCCACTATACGAATCACCAAGGGCTTTCCATGTCAGCGAGAGGCCGTCGGCATCGGAGGGAATGACAAGGGCGGGAGAGATGAGCCAGTCGTTGGCAGAGACTACATCATTGTAGCTCGACGTGGCAACACCATCCGAAAGTACCCAGTCGCTGTTCGAGTTATTGTCGAAACTATAGGTTGTCCAGCAAATCCAGGTGGCCTCGCTGCTGAAGTCCTCGAGCCAGGGGATGGAGCTGACAGCGTCGCACGTAGTGGCGAAGGAGGTGCTGACCGTGGAGGTCTCGGTACCGTCGCTGCAGAGGGAGCTCACCAGGACGCTGTAGGAGGTGGAGGGATGGAGAGTGTCGATGGTGTAGGTGAGGTCGGAGACGGTCTCGTTCACCAGGGTGTCGCCATTGCTGAGGATGACGAGGTGGTAGCTGCCGGCATTGCTGGGGTCGGCAATGGTGAGGGTGGCGGAGGTGCTGGTGATGCCGGTAGCAGTCACGCTGACGGGATGCATGCAGCTCGGAGCCTCCTTGACCACGAAGTTGTCCATATAGGTGGCGTTGCCGTAGGAGCTCTCGCCGCGCAGGATGATGTAGACGGGGCTGGCAATGGTGTCGGGGATGAGGAACTCGTAGGTGTACCAGCCGCTGGCGCTCTCGGCGCCCACGATGCCACCATCGGACACCGTGTAGTTGCGGTGCAGGAAGCCAAGCTCGGCAGCACCCTCAAAGTCGTTGGTGTCGTTGACAAAGACGCGCACACCCTCGTTGGGGTAGCTGGAGGTGTTGCGGTAGACATCGATGGAGAAGAGATACAGGGTGCCGTCGTTAAACTGCATGGCAGGCAGCGTGAGCTTGGTCATGGTGCCGGAAGTCATGTCGGGCAGACGGAGCATATTGGTGCTGTTGTCGCCCTGGCTGGGGGCAGAGACGCTGAAGAGGCTGGTGCCGCCGCCACTGATGTGCACGTTGGTCCAGCAGGGATGGGTGAAGGTGCCGGCAGTCATGGCGTCGAAGTTCTCGCTCCAGGGGAAGTTGCTGACAACGTCGCAGGCGGTGAAGAACGAGGCCGTGGCGGCAGAGGTGAGGACACCGTCGGTGCAGATGGTCTGGGCCTGCACGGTATAGGCCGTGCCGGAGGTAAGACCCGTGAGGATATAGGGGCTGGTAATGTTGTCGAGGGTATCGGCACCGTAGCCGGAGACGATAACGATGCGATAGTTGTTGGTCTCGCTGGCATCGCTGATGGTCAGCGTGGCGCCGTCGGTGGTGACGTCGCTCACGGCAATGGTGGGACGCGTGCAGGAAGGAGCAACGTGGACATCGATGTCATCGATCCACCACCAGTAGTTGGTGCCATTGTTCACCTGCTGGATGGCGATGCGGGCACCCGAAGGAGCGCCAGCGAAGGTAACCTCCTCGAGAGCCATGCTGCCATAGTTGCCGCTGGTGCACTCGAAGCGGGCGGTCTGCACAAAGGTGGTGCTGTCGCCGATGCTGGTGATGTAGCCCACGCGGATGGCTCCGGGGCTGTAGGAGGTGCCGCTATAGTCGTTGCTGTTCTCGGCACGGAGGTAGAAGCTCATCTCCAGGCCGCTGATGTCGTCGGTGAAGGGAGGCAGGATGGCCGTCATGGGAGTCTGGGCATAGCCGCTGAAACGCAGGGTGTTGCTGCCGGTGACAGCATAGCTGTTGACCACCTGGCAGTAGCCGTTGCTGCTGCCGCCCGTGGGCCAGATGAAGTTCCAGCAGGTGACGGCGGTGTCGCGGGTATTGTTGGCGAAGGTCTCGAAGCTCTCGCTCCAGGGCAGGGTGCTGATGGCGCCGCAGGCGGTGCGATAGGTGCCGCTGATGGCAAAGCTGCTGTCGCTGCCGCAGAGGGTGCGCACAACAACCTCGTAGACGGTGTTGGCACTGAGGCCGTCGATGGCGGCCACGGTGTCGGTGACCGTCAGGCTGCTCCACTCGTCGGAGCCGCTGCGATAGTTTACCAAATAGTCCGTTGCGCCGCCCTCGGGAGCATTCCAGCTGACAACGAGGGTATCCTCAGCAGCACGGACCAGGGTAAGATTGGTCGGAGCCAGGCACGTCGGGGCGTCGATACAGGTGACGTTGATCTGGAAACCGGAGTAGTTCACAGAACCGTCGGAATGGAAGGTCAGCGTGGCGCCGGCGGGGCACATGAAGGGACCGAAGGAGGTGTTGGCAGAGATGCCGTTATCGGTGAAGAGCTGCTCACCGCTGGTGCCCATGCCGTCGTAGAGGCGGATGTAGTCATAGGTGCCCTCGGTGTAGGAGCTGCCGCTGATGACAACCCACTTGGTGTCGTCGGTGGGGAGGATGTAGAGGGTGGAATTCTGGTTGCTGGCGTAGTTGCCGTCGGGGCCGCCATTGTCGTAAACCACCGAGCCGCAGGTACGCAGCGTGTCGCTGCTGTTGGCGGCGAGGATATAGGTGCCGGGGGTGTGCTGCTTCGTAATCCACGTGCTGTGGCTGGTGCCGCAGAGAGCACGGACATAGAAGGTGTAGGTCACGCCGCCCTGCAGGGTGTCAAACAGCACGGAGTTGTCGGTAGTGGTGAAGATATCGTACTCGCCGGGCTCGGCGCTGCCGACCATGAGGGCATACTCATAGTCCGTGGCTTGGCCCGTCCAGGAGAAGAGGGCGCTGTCGGTGGAAGAGGAGTTGATGGTGATGGCGGTCGGGGCCACGCAGTAGGCGTTGACCACAGTGGTGGCGGTGTCGGCGCCGAAGGAGTTGGAAGCAATAAGCATCACGGTGTCGAGGCCGGAAGCGGAGTAGGTGATGGTGAGCGTGTCGCCATTGTCATACATGGTGGCATCGCCGTTGGAGGCCATAACGGAACTCCAGGTGAGGGTCAGAGGCTGGGCACCGATAACGGAGGCACCGATGTTCAGGGGGGTGCCGATGGAAGCCGTCTGCGGGCCGGGGAGCATAACCTCGGGAATACTGGCCTCGCCGATGGTGACATCGTCGATACCAATGGAGCACATATCATTGCTGTTGTGGTGGCGGAAGACGATGTAGACCGTCTGGCCCGCATAGTCCTCGAGGGAGAAGGTCTTCTTGGTCCACTGCGTCTCGGTGGGCGACTCGGTGACCAGCGGCGTCAGGGCGTTGATGTCCGACGGCGTGGCGCTGGTGGAGACATAGAGCGAATACTGGTCGGGGTAGCCGCTGTGGCAGCCACGGATGACGTAGTAGCTCAGGTTCAGGCCCGTAGTGACGGTGATGGCGGGGCTGATCAGGTAGTTGTTGGGATACCAAGGATCGCCTTCGATATGGTCATACGACCACGAGGATGCATAGCTGCTGCCGCCGTGGGCATCTATGTCTTCGTCGGAACCAGTGGACGAAAACCAATTTTCGCCGTCGTTGTCGCCGTCGACGGTCGTCCAGCCGCCGAGGCCGCTCTCGAACCCCTGGGTGTAGGGGAAGGTGGTTATCTGCGCCTGCGCGGAACACAGTCCCAGCAGCGCAAACAACGCGAGAAAACAGTAGTAACGTTTCATAACAGTTTTTTTGTTTGTTTAAGGTTAATAAAATATTTTATAATATTGTTTTCTACCAATAATCCTGTATTCCAACACAAAACACCGAACACACACAATCGATGTAAACTGCAAATATACACATTTTTTTGAAATATACACAACTTTTTTTTGAATGGAAAACCATCTTCCAAACCCCATCCCCCAAACCCCTCAAACAGGGGTTCAAAAGGTACCAAATTCGGCATTTCTTATATCGTTCTTATATCGTTCTCATATACTTCTCATATACTTCTTATATAGATGATATAAGAAGTATATGAGAAGTATATAGGAACTATATGAGAAGGGCCGAATCATGTACCAGTTATGAGTTAGGAGTTATGAGTTAAGAGTTGATGTGGAGACGCGGCGTGGTGCGTCTCCAGGGTTGGCGTTCTACGGGCGACGGACGCCCCGCAGGGGCGAAAGAACTTAGGCGGGGGTAAAAAAATAAACCCCCGCAAGGGGTGGGCCTTGCGGGGGTTGGGGTGGTGCCGGCGGGACGCCGGCGGTCCAGTTTTTTTTGCCGGCGGGAGGCCGGCGGTCCATAGTGTTACTTCACGATGAGCTTGCGGATGGCGTTCTGCTGCTCGCCCGTGATGCGGACGAAGTAGGCGCCCTGGGCATAGCCCGTGAGGTCGAGGGTGATTTCTCCGTTCTCCACTCTCCACTCTCCGCTCACACGGCCGTTCATGTCGACGATGGTCACCGTGGCCTGGCCACTGATGCCGCTGATGGTGACAGTGGTCGTGGCGGGGTTCGGGTAGAGGGCAATGGCGGCGGAGTTGACGTCGTCGATGCCTTCGGTCTCCTCGTCGGTGGTGAAGGTGTTGACGCTGCTCCAGGCGCTGTAGATGCCTTCGCCGCACACGCTGCGCACGTAGACATCGTAGGCCATGTTGGAGGTCAGACCGGTGAGGGAAGCGCTGTTGGTGCTGGCCTGCACGGTGGTGCCGGCGCCCTGGTTGAAGCCGCTGGCGCCGTACTCAACCTCGAAGGAGGTGACACCGGCGGGAGCCGTCCAGGTAACGGTGGCAGTGGTCGTCGTGATGTTGCTCACGTTGACACCGCTGACGGGCTGGCAGCTCTCGGTGGTGAAGGTCTCGGCCTCGCTGGGATCGCTGGTCTGGGTCTCGGAGCAGATGGCGCTGACGGTGAAGCTGTAGGTCACAGCGGGCGTCAGGCCGGTGACGGTGTAGGGGTTGGTGGTGACGGTGAAGGTCTCGTCGTAGTTGGTACCGGTCACGTGGAGCTGCCACTGGGTCTCGGCCTCGCCGATGGTCCAGCCGAGGGTGGCGCTGGTGAGCGTCACGTCGCTGACGGTAAGGGCGGAGGGAGTGGCGCAGGGGTGCTCGTCGGTGGTGACGGTGACGGTGACCCAGTCGCTGGCGAGGTTAGCGTTGCAAATGCTGCGGACGCCGATGGTGTACTCGGTGGCGGCGGTCAGGCCGGTGAAGGTGTAGAAGGTGTCGGTGATGGCTACGGGAGTGACCGTGGCCTCATCCCACTGCTCGGCGATAGCCACTTCGTAGTTGCCGACTTCGGAGATGAAGTTGACGGTAGCGGTGGTTTCGTCGGCGCTGGCAACGACGTTGACAGGAGCGTCGCAGGTGAGCTGGCTGGCGGTGCCGGTGATGTGCAGAGCATCCAGGTAGACGTAGTAGGTGTAGTTGCCATAGTAGCGGAAGGCGATGTACTTCACGTTGTCGGCGATGCTGTCGGTGTACTCGGCCCAGGAGGTGGAGTTGGTGACGGGCGTCCATGTGAAGGAGGCGGTGTCACGGTTGGTAGTGGAGTAGCCCACCCAGAGGTAGTCGGAGCTGCCGTACATGGCATAGTGGAAGTTCAGGGTGCGGTTGGTGCCATGGAGCAGCGGCGAGATGAGGTACTGGTCATAGACCGTAGTGCGGCTGAAGGAACTGAAGCGGAAGCAGTAGGTGCCTTCGTACACGCTGTCGAGGTTGTAACTGAGATTGTTTTCATCGACAAGCGTCATGGTGTTGATGGAAGGATCGTTGTCGGCGTAGACTTTCTGCCAGCAGGCGTCGTTCTCCTCGAAGCCCTGGTGGTAGGGGAACTCGTTGATGCCATTGCAGACAAAGACGTTGACGTTCCAGATGACGGTGTCGGCGCCGTGGGTGTTGGTGGCCGTGAAGGACATAGAGTCGATACCCGCAGCAGTGTAGATGATGTGGTACTCGTTGTTGGCCGAGGGAACGACGGTGGCCTCGCCGTTGGCGACCATGCGGGAGTACCAGGCGAGGGTCATGCCGGTGGTGTCGCCTTCCTGGTATTCAGCGCGGAAGGTGGTGGTGTCGCCGGCAAAGGCTTCAGTGCTGCCATAGACGTAGTACACGGGATCGGCGGCCTCGCGGACCTGGATGTCGGAGAAGTAGACGCTACCGTACTGGTTGCAACGGGCACGGAAGCCGATGCTGACGGTCTGGCCGGCATAGGCGGAAAGCGGAATGCGGGCGTAGTCGACAGTGACGCCGTTGGTGGTGCGGCTGTGGACGGTGTCGTTGAGCAGGAGGGTGGTATAGGTGGTGGTGTCGCCGTAGCCGGTGGTGGACACGAAGACATCGTAGGAACCGTAGGAGTCGGGGTATCCCTCATAGGGATAGGCTCCGCCGCCAACGAGGTAGACCAGCTTGATGAAGTCGGCGTTGGCGGGAATCTGGATGGGAGGTGTCATCAGCCAGTCGGTGCTGAAGCCGGTGGAATTGGCCTGGGTGTAGACGTAGTTGTTGTAGCTGTATCTCGAGGTCTCGTCGAAGGTGTAGTACGTGTCACCACTGCTGACAGTACTCCAGCAGACGGGGAGCTCTTCGTGGCCGAACTGCTCGCTGAAGGGCACCGGGTAGGCGGTGCAGCCCGAGGCGATGCGCAGGGTCACGGAGTCGCTCTTCGAGGTGGCGGAGCAGACGTTGAAGACCTTGATCTGGTAGCGGTCGTTGGAGCTGAGGCCGGTGAGGTGGACACTGGTGGTGGTCGACGTGGCGGTCTGCCAGGTGCCTGTGGTGTCGCTCTCGCGGTGGTATTTGATCTCGAAGTTATTGCCGTCGGAGACCCAACTCAGCCAGGCGTCGGTGGTGGTGACGCTGTCGAGCTGCAAGCTGTCGACAGGCATGCAGTCGTCGAGGGGTTCGATGGTGATGTTGTTCATGTAGGTGTAGTTGTAGCCGGCGTCGGCCTTGAGGATGATGTGGTGCTGGTTGCCGGTGTAGTGGTTGAGGTAGACCTTCTTGGAAGTGAAGGTGCCGTAGTCATAGTCGGGAGTGACCGTCTGGATCCACGTCACACTGTCGCCGTTGGCATCGCAGACACCCACCTGGAAGGGAGCGCCGTAGCAGTTGACGCGCACCTGCAGGGTGTTGATGCTGTCGGCCATACGGGGCGAGATGATCATGCCGCCGTCGTAGAAATAGTAGTAGTTGCTGTACGAGCTGTAGTAGCCGCTGCCGCTGTAGGTCCAGCACTGGTTCTCGCCGTTGGGGGCGATGGAGATGGGGGCTGCGGGAACACCGCAGAGCGTGTAGCCCATGGTGGCGGTGCTGTACACCACGCTGTCGCCGCAGAGGGCGCCCACGCGGAAGGCATACTGGGTGCCGGGGTTGAGGTTGGTCACGAAGTAGTTGGTGGTAAGCGAGTTGCCGGCGGTGGTCCAGTTGGCGTCCGAAGCCACGCGGTACTGCACGGTCCATTCGCTCTCGTCGCCGCCGGGCAGCCAGGAGAGTTCGATGGCAGTGGTGTCGGTCGAGACAATCTGCGCGCTAGGAGCTCCGCAGTCGCCGCTACCGCCGCAGTTGCCGTAAAGCTGGATGTTGGCGGCATTGGGGGTGCTGCCACTGCTGCCCGAGGGGCTGTGCGGGTCGATTTGGCTATCAGTATAGAAGTAGTAGCTGCTTCCAACGGCGGAGTTATGCGTTGCCCAATAGAGGCCGCTTGACCAACTGCCCGTATGGTTGTAGACGGCAATCACCAGGTTGCCGGTATCGTTGGCGTTGGTGACAAACACCGTGTCGAAGGGTATCATCTCCATCCAGCCGGTGTTGGCCGTGCTGAAGGTGTAGTCCGACACAACGTGCACCATGCTGTCGATGCTCACGAGGTTGCTTCCGTTGAACGAGGTCTCGTTGGTGTAGCCCATCCAGATGTCGATGGTATTGTTGCGGTCGAGCGCAGTGGCAACTTGGAAAGCGATACCGGTAACGGTATCCATGCCATCCAGGTTGGAGGCATCGTAAAGCATCTCGCTGAAGCCGTTGTTATAGAGGCTGTAGAAAGGCACATAGTTGCTAGTGCCGGTGCCTGCAACCTCGGCACAGGGTGCCGCATGGGGCGAGAAGGTCAGCACCACGGAGGCCGAAGTGTCTTCGTCGCCGCAAATGGTGTTGAGGGTGGCGCGGTAGAGGTGGTTTGCCGTGAGGCCCGTGAAGGTGTAGTTGGTGCCGAGGGCGTTGACCTGGTCAACCAACACACTGTCGGTCATGTCCATCAGTTCGATGTCCACACTGCCGGCCTCGATGCCTCCGTCGACGTATGTCCATGCCAGGGCGGCGGCATTGGTGGTGAGGGCCGCAACGGCGGCACCGGCCACGGGGTAGCAGCGAATCTGTGTGGTGAAGCTGCCGAGGAACACATAGTTCGTTGTGTCACCGTCGCAGAGGGTGGCCACATAGGCCTCATAATAGGTGTCGGGGATGAGACCGCTCTCGATGTAGAGGGCGGTGTCGGTAGCCTCGAAGTGCTGCCACACCTCCTGGTACTGCTCGTTCAGGTGACCCACCATGACGTCGAACTCGCTGCTCTCGTCGGCGACCTGCCAGCTCAGCAGTACGCTCTCGTAGCCCAGGCTGTCGATTCTTCCGCTGTTCAGCGTCGGTGCCAGACAGTCGCCCATCTCGTCGACCACCAGGTCGTCGATGTACAGCGAAATGTCGCTCCCGCCATTGGTGATGCGGAAAGCCACAGCCACACTGTCAGTCTCGTCGAGCGTGGTCAGCCCGCTGGTGTAGAACTCAAACTGGTCGTATCCGCCGGAGTATCCCGTACGCATGTCCGAGGGGGTGAGGGTCAGCAGGGGGACGAAGGTCGAGCTGTCGGTCGGGTCGGTCATGATGCCGGCCTCCAGAGTCGACGATCCATCGAAGGTGTATCCGTAGGCCCAGAATGTCACGTGCAGGTCGGCAGGGTTGTGCACAAACCGCGGTGTTGCGATGATGCCCTGGCTGCTCACTGCGCCGTAGTATGTATACATATATGCGTAGATGGCCTTAAAGCCGCTGTGAATATCGTAGTTGCTCTCTGTCACACTTATTCCGTCGAGCGTGTCTCCGTTGTAGTCCAGGTAGGCCATCCTCTGGGGCACAGACCAGCAGAGGGGCACCTCGTCGGCATTCTCGCTCTCAAAATCGTTTGTCCAGGGCAACTGTGTCACCCCAAGGCACATCGTGTGGAAAGTTCTGGCTGCCGTCCAGGCGCTGCTGTCTTCCGCTCCGCACACGGCGCGCACGCGGAACGTATAGTATGTCGAAGGGTTCAGGTCGCTCACGGTGTAGGCGTTGGTGCTGATATTCTCAATCACGCTGTCGCCCACCATCAGTGCCCACTGCGTCTCGGTGCCGCCGGCGTTCCAGGTCAGCGAAATCTCGTTGGCACCCACCGCCGTAGTGGTAAGGCCCGAAGGCGATGCGCAGAAAGCCTCGTCGTTGTAGACAAACGTTGCCTTGGGCAGGAAACTCTGCACCGTGGGCGAGTTGGAACTATAGGCATAGACCGAAGCCGCCGTGCGCGAAATACCCATGGCGGTGGATGCCGAGTAGCCACCAGCCGTGGTCACAATGTCCACCAGCAGGTTGCCGCCGGTGTAGACAAAAGCGTTGCCAAACTGGAACTGGACACTGGAGGTCCATTCCCCTTCCCACACCATCGTCATATCGGTGGGATTGAGGTATCCGCTAAGTGTACTGTCGGCCACGATGGCCATGTTGATGGTGGCAGAAGGAGTGCTCCATGAGCCTGTGACGTCGAACCACATGCCCACAATGTTCTGCCCCACCATGTCGGTCAGCATGCTCGCAGGGTAGATTATCTGCTGGTGCTGTGGAGCATCGGCCCAAAAGCCGTAGATGGGGACGTTGCTGTTCGTCGCTGTCCCGTTGGCCACAACGAGAGTGTCGTTGTCAGCCCGCGAGCTCAATGGCACTGCCAGCAGCAGCGCCACAGACGCAATTTGTAATAGTTTTTTTAACATAAGTAATAATGTTTGATTAATAATAAATAAAATTAAGTATTTTTGTCAATGTTTTTCTCAACATCCAGGTACAAAAACAACGCAAAGAACTCTCCCCACACGGGGTACGGCGGGCAAAGGGGGGAGTTAGGGAGGAGAAATGATTGGTTGGAGTCCAATCGGTTACACTATTATTGCCCCATAAGTGTATACTGCAAATATACACCTTTTTTTAAAAAACAATAAAAAAACTTTTTCAACACAGCGGTGTTTCCGCCCTTTTGCACAACCATCCTACTCCGCCGTCTGGCGGAGCACGTCGCCGTGGTCGGTGACTATCTGGCGGTAGAACCACTCCGGATAGGGCGGCTGCTGGGGGAAGCGCACCACGCCGGTCTCGGTGGTCTCCACCCTGCCGTTCTTGACGTGCTTGATGTTGCCGTCGATGTACTTCATCAGCAGCAGGTGGTCCAGCTCGCGCCAGCGGCGCATCATCTCCTCGGCGCGGTCGTTGCTGAAGCGGTTGAGGGCACCCACCAGACGGGCCTCGTTCTCCTCGTTGGCCCAGCGGTCGGCATGGCGGCGCTCAAGGCTGACGAAGTTGTCCTCCAGCTCGCGCTGCACCTGCTGCACGTCGACAATCATCGAGTCGTAGCGCAGGTAGCAGAAGTTGCTCACGCGGTTGAAGAGCCAGAAGGCCGCCGTCTCGCTGTAGGTGGACATGCTGCCGTTGCCGTCCTCGAAGCAAACGGGCACCTGCGTGGTGCCACAGTAAACGGGGCTGTAGCAGGTGCTGTAGGTGTCGTCGACGCCGAACCAGAGGACGCCGCCCAGCTTCGACGGCAGCCACCCGCGGCACTGCGCCACGAACGAGAAGCCCGTCTGCTGGGTGCTGATGGCGCGTTCGTGGACATACTTCTGCCCATCGACCTCGAAGCCCATCGGGCGCCAGCGGTAGGGGCAGTGGAAGGGACCGGCGCCGACGTCCTGCGTCATGTCCATGGGCGTGCCCTCGTAGTGGTCACGCATCAGGGCCATGCAGTCCTGCACCGTGAGCTTGCGGTTGGGCTTCACCCACAGGGGCAGGCGCTCGGCGTCCTTGTCGCCCATGGCGAACTGCTCGTAGCGCTTCATGCCGTCGGCACAGCGGTTGAACATGGCATACACGCGGGCCTCGCAGCCGCGCAGGCCGGAGAAGGTCAGGGGGTTATAGGTGTCGGCGAAGGAGAAGTCCTCGTCCTTCCCGCTGAACCACCCGTTCTTGCGGGCAAACGAAGCAACATCGTCGCTGTAGACACACTCAACATCCTTGTCGAATATCTTGCCAATATGTTTGCTGCTGATACTCTTTCCGCTTTTCCGCTTTCCGTTTTCCCAGGGGAAGGTGGTGATGCGGGCCTGGTTGGCATGGCCGCAGATGTAGCCTTCGGGCACACGGCGCGCCACCCACACGGCGCCTTTTTCCGCACCCTTGCTGGTGATTTCGAAGAGCCACACCTCGTCGGGGTCGGCCAGCGAGAAACTCTCGCCGCCGTCGGCATAGCCGTAGGTGGAGACCAGCTCGTGCATCACCCTGATGGCCTCGCGGCAGTTGCGGGCACGCTGGAGGGCGACGTAGATGAGGTTGCCATAGTCGATGCCCTCGGCGTTGCCCTTGTCCAGGGGGGCGATGCCGCCCCAGGTGGTCTCGCCGATGGCCAGCTGGTGCTCGTTGATGAAGCCCACCACCTGATAGGTGTGTGCCGGCTGCGGTATCTCTATCTGGAACCGCAGCGAGCCGTAGTTGTAGAGGCGCAGCATCTCGCCGGGCTCGTGGTCGGCGGCGGCGCAGTAGCGCAGCTGCCCGTAGCGCGTGTGGCTGTCGGCGGCATAGGTGATGAAGGTGCTGCCGTCGCTGCTGGCGCCCTTCGTAACCATCAAGTTCGTGCAGGCCACAGCCCTCCCGGCCACAGCCATCAGCAAAAGGACAAGAATTCGTTTCATATAATTATGACTTATTGTTCTGTATGACTTTAAACTCTATAACTCTACGTCTCTACACCTCTATAACTCTACGCCTCCACCGCCTCGAGGTAGAAGCTGACGGGGCGGAAGCCGTCGTTGCAGCTGATCATGGCGCTCATGGGGTTGCGCATCCAGCCGTCGAAGAAGTTGCCCTCGCCACGGGCGAGGGCAACGACAAAGCTCTCCATGCTGTCCCACGCCGACGCGCACAGGCCCTCGGGCCGCTGCCCGTCGACGGAGACCCACTGCCGCCCCACGGCCACGTCGCACGCATGCTCGATGGGGTTCTCGTACTGCGCCATCAGGTCGGGATACTCGGTGCGGCGCACGGCGGTGATGCGGACTTTTTTCATTTCAAATGCAGCTCGTGACCCATGCGGTCCTGCTTGGTCTTGAGGTAGCGCTCGTTGTACTTGTTGGGCTCCACGACGATGGGCACGATTTCGGTCACCTCCAGGCCGTAGCCCTCGAGGCCCGTGCGCTTCACCGGATTGTTGGTGATGAGGCGCATCTTGCTGACGTGCTGGTCGCGCAGTATCTGGGCGCCGATGCCGTAGTCGCGCTCGTCGGCCTTGAAGCCCAGCTTGAGGTTGGCGTCGACGGTGTCGAGGCCCATCTCCTGCAGGTGGTAGGCCTTGAGCTTGTTCACCAGCCCGATGCCGCGGCCCTCCTGGCTCATGTAGGCTATGAGTCCCTTGCCCTCGTGCTCGATCATCTCCATGGCGCGGTGCAGCTGCTCGCCGCAGTCGCACTTGCAGGAGCCGAAGATGTCGCCCGTGGCGCAGCTCGAGTGCACACGCACAAGAACGGGTTCGCCTTCCTCCCACTCGCCCTTCTTCAGCACCATGTGCGTGTTGCCGTTGTCGAGCTGGGTGTAGGCAATGAGCTGGAAGTTGCCCCAGCGCGTGGGCAGGAACACCTCCTGCTCCTTGCGGATCAGCGTCTCGTGGGCTATGCGGTAGGCGATGAGATCCTTGATGGTCACAATCTTGAGGCCGAACTTCTTGGCCACTTCCTGCAGCTGCGGCATGCGGGCCATGGTGCCGTCGTCGTTGATGATTTCGATGAGGGCTCCGGCGGGATACAGGCCGGCGAGGCGGGCCAGGTCGACGGCGGCCTCGGTGTGGCCGGCGCGCACCAGCACGCCGCCGTTGCGGGCGCGCAGGGGGTTGATGTGGCCGGGACGGCCCAGCTGCGTGGGTTTGGTGGCGGGGTCGGCCAGGGCGCGGATGGTGCTGGCGCGGTCGTGCATGCTCACGCCCGTGGTGCAGCCGTCCTCCAGATTGTCGACGGTGACGGTGAACGGCGTGCCCAGGAGCGACGTGTTGTCGTGCACCTGCATGTCCAGCTGCAGCTCGTGGCAGCGCTCCTCGGTGATGGGGGCGCAGAGCACCCCGCGGCCGTTCTTGAGCATGAAGTTGACGTGCTCGGCGGTGATCTTCTCCGCCGCCATGATGAAGTCGCCTTCGTTCTCGCGGTCCTCGTCGTCGACGACGATGACGAATTTGCCCTCGCGGAAATCCTCGATGGCCTCTTCTATAGTGTTGAGTTTGAATTCCATAGTAAAAAACCGTATATTAGTTGCGACTGCAAATTTACAAAAAAAAGTTCATACCGCCCAAAAAACTTCTTCTCCACCCACCGAAGAGGGGTCCGAGAGGTACATAATTCGGCATTTCTTATATCGTTCTTATATCGTTCTCATATACTTCTCATATACTTCTTATATAGGTGATATAAGAAGTATATGAGAAGTATATAGGAACTATATGAGAAGGGCCGAATTTGACCCCTATCCGGGGGAGTGATGAGTGATGAGTGATGAGTGGGGAGTGGGGAGGTGATATTCTGTAGAGACGCAGCGCTGCGTTTCTACAGGGGACATATTAAATTATTTTTGTATATTTGCAGGTGGAAAAAACATTGAGACCCATGGTCATGAAACATCGTATCATACTCATGCTCTTGCTGTTGGCACCGTTGGTTGGCAACGCACAGGTCACCTTCCGTGCACGGATTTTCATGCCCGGGGGCCATTTGGCAAGCGGTTATTTTCACCCGTATCTGATTGTGGAGGGCGAGGACACGGCGCGCTATATGCCCCGCCATGTCGATGACAAACTTGACACCATCGACGGCACGGTCTGCTTCACCGGCATTGCCCGCGGGGCGCGTTGCTATCTGCGATTGCCCGTCATCGTGGTTGGAAACTTCGACTATCCCGTCTTCACCATCGACGAGGACATGACCATCGACTCGCTGGTGCTGAGGAAGATGGAACGTAAAACCAAGGACTACGAGTGGCACCGCGCCAAGTGCGACAGCGCGATGCGTGCCGACGTGGAGGCCCTCAGCGTCAATCCCATGGCGCGGGATACACATTATTGGACGGACTACAAGGGCAATCCCGTCCGCCACATCGACGAAGAGACGCATGCCCTGCGGCTGGCCAAGCTCTACTATGCCGACTGGCTGTTCCCCCTGGCCTCGCGGCGCACCTACCCCCATGCCGCCGACAGCGCCTATCGCTACGCCCTGATGGCCTACGACCGCAAGGCGACGCCGTGGCTCTACCCCGCCCTGCAACAACTGCACCGCCATTTGGGTCTCGCCGGCGAACCCGATGTGCGCAAGCCCAAGGAGCCCAAGGTGATGTACCTGCCGGCCTGCGACGAGGCCACGCTCGCCGACACAACGAAGGACCTGATGGCCCTCATGGAACACAGGCAGTGGCTGGACTATTTCCTTCAAAGGAAATTCCCCGAGCTGGGCGAGCCGAGCCTCTGCAGCCCCACGGCCGCCGAGGGCACACTGCGCTACACGACGTGGAGTCCCTGGGGCTACATCGGCACGCTACGCCTGGAGGACCGCCGCCTTTACGTCAACAGGGCCACCTGCTCCGGCAAGAAGATGAAACTGATGGCCAGCGACGACTTCGACCTCAGCGACAGCGAGCTGGCCGAAGTACGCCGTCGGATGGAAGCTTTCCTCGACGCCCACCTGCCGGACGACATGACGGGCACCTTTGTCATCGACGGTGGCGAGTACCTCCTGGAATACATCCACGAGGGCCGATACCATACCTTCCGCGCCTCCGACGGCGGCGAACCCGAGGTGTTCTCGGAGCTGACCAAATACCTCTGGGGTCGCTATGGGGCCCACTCGCATCCGAAGACCGACTGAGGTCGGCAAACAACGCACCGGGCAGTAGGGAAGACAACAAATGATGGAGGGCAACACAATAATAAAAAGAAACAATCGTTCATAAAGAAAAAAACAATGTTATGACTGCTGTAACCATATACCCCGCAAACCAAAACCAGTACGACCTGCTGGTATCGCTCGCCCGCGAGATGAAGATGCGCTTCACCACCGATTCGAAGTCCGATTTCATCTCGTCGCTCACCGCTGCCGCCCACGAGGCCAAACAGATTGCCACAGGCGACATCGAGGCAGAGACTCTTGACGAACTACTGGCCGAGGCATAAAGTTATGGACATTGTCATCACACAGGAGTTCCGCAGGAACTACAAGCGACTGTCCGGCAAATATGCATCGCTGCGCGACGACCTGCTGGCATTGCAGGCGCAGTTGCGCGACAACCCTTTTCTCGGAGTGGAACTTCCCGGAGGGTTCCGCAAGATAAGACTTGCCATCAAATCGAAAGGCAAGGGCAAGAGCGGCGGAGCACGAGTCATAACGTTCAACTATATTGTCGACACAGAATGCCAACGCATTGTACTGGTAAAGATGTATGACAAGAGTGAGGTCGAAAATATCAGCAGTGCGGAAATCAAACGGGCCTTCGAGACACTCTGAAGGCATAAACAAAACCCAGACCATCATGAACATAGCACTGATAGGATACGGAAAAATGGGCCACGCCATCGAGGCGCTGGCCGCGGAGCGGGGACACAAGGTCACTGCAAGGATTGACCGCGACGACCCCTGGCCCGCGAAGATAGAGGCCAATGTGGCCATCGAGTTCACCACGCCGCAGACGGCGACGGCCAACCTGCTGCGCTGCCTGGAAGGCGGCGTGCCCGTGGTGTGCGGCACCACGGGATGGTACGCCGACTACGAGCGGGTGGCCGGCGAATGCAAGGCCCGGGGCGGACGCCTCTTCACGGCCACCAACTTCAGCATTGGCATGAACATCATGTTCGCGCTGAACCGCCGCCTGGCGGAGCTGATGAAGGGCCGCATGGACTACAGCGTCGGCATCAGCGAGACGCACCACATCCACAAGCTCGACGCCCCGAGCGGCACGGCCATCACGCTGCAGGAGCAGATAGTGGAGTGCGGAGCGCGGAGCGTGGAGGACATCCCCATTGCCTCCTACCGCGAAGGCGAGGTGCCGGGGACGCACACGGTGGTCTACAACAGCGAGATAGACACCCTCACCCTTACCCACGAGGCCCACAGCCGCAAAGGGCTGGCCCTGGGGGCGCTGCTGGCGGCGGAGTTCCTGGCTTCGGCACAGCCGGGGGTGTACACGATGAAAGACATACTGTAAGTCCCTGATATGTCCCATAAGCCCTATAAGTCCACGCATGCCAACCCCTGGGTGATCCTGGGGCTGGCGGTGCTGCTGGCGGCCACGATGGTGGCCAGCTGCCTGTTCGGCGCCGTGGACATCAGCATGGACGACATTGCGGGCCGGTCGCAGATATTCTGGCAGCTGCGCCTGCCGAGGGTGCTGATGGGCGCCCTGGTGGGGGCGGTGCTGAGCGTGTGCGGCGCGGCCTACCAGAGCATTTTCCGCAACCCCCTGACGGACCCCTACGTGCTGGGCGTCAGCAGCGGCGCCTCGCTGGGAGCGGCGGTGGCCATACTGCTGGGCCTGGAGGCCTGGCTGTGGGGCGTGGGCGGACTGGCGCTGGCCATGGCGCTGCTGACAGTGCTGATCATCTACAAGATTGCCTCCATCGGCAACCGCATGCACACCACCACCCTGCTGCTGACGGGTGTGTGCCTGACGCTGCTCATTTCGGCCGTCATCTCGTTCCTGATGGTGCTCAACCAGGAGAAGATGGACAGCATCATCTTCTGGACCATGGGAAGTTTCGGCAGCTCGACGTGGACCGATGTGTGGATGCTGCTGCCCGTGGCGACGGTGGGCATAGGCGTGGTGCTGTGGCACGGCCGCGACCTGAACCTGCTGCTGGCAGGCAGCGAGGCGGCGCAGAGCATGGGCTGCGAGGTGGAGAAGGTGAAGCGCAGGCTGCTGCTGTTCACCACGCTGATGGTGGCCTTCGCCGTGAGTTCGTGCGGCGTGATAGGCTTTGTGGGCCTCATCGTTCCCCATGCCGTGCGCCTGGTGGCGGGGCCCGACAACCGCAAGGTGGTGCCCTACTCCATATTGTGCGGAGCCATCTTCGTGCTGGTGTGCGACACATTGGCACGCACCGTGCTGCGGCCGAGCGAGCTGCCAGTGGGCAGCCTCACCTCGATGGTGGGCGCACCGCTGTTCATCTACCTGCTGTACAAGAACAAGAAAGGGTACTAAATGATTGAACTGAAGCACATACAGGTCAGCTACGGCAAACGCGAGATTCTGCGCGACATCGACGCTACGATTGCCCCGGGGCGCATCACGGCGGTGATGGGTCCCAACGGCTGCGGCAAGACGACGCTGCTGCGATGCATCGGTGGCCTGCTGGAGCCTACGTCGGGCAGCGTCGGGATCGACGGGCAGGAGGTCGGCTCCTACTCGGCCCGGGCCCTGGCGCAGAAGGTGGCCTTCGTGCGGCAGCAGGCGCAGACCGACTTCGAGTTCTCGGCCTTCGAGACGGTGCTCATGGGTCGCAACCCTTACCAGCACCACCTGCAGAACGAGAGCCAGAAGGACTGGGACATCGTGGAGCAGTGCATGAAGCAGACCAACACCTGGCACCTGCGCCTGGCCAAGCCTGCCGAAATGAGTGGCGGCGAGATGCAGAGAGTGATGATTGCCCGCGCGCTGGCGCAGCAGACCCCCGTGCTGCTGATGGACGAGCCCGTGAGCAACCTCGACATCGCCCACCAGCTGGAGATCATGCGGCTGCTGCGGACCACGGACAAGACGGTGGTCATCGTCATCCACGACCTGAACCTCGCCCTGCAGTTCTGCGACGACCTGATGCTGATACACAACGGCGCGCTGCTCTTCCACGGCCGCATGGCCGACGGACTGACGACGGAGAACATTGCAACGGCCTACGGCGTGAAGAGCCACATGGCCGAAGGGCGCATCATATTCGATTATTAACCCAAAGAAAAGAAAGACATCCAATGAGAAAGTACCTCCTGACAATACTCCTGCTGCTGGCGCTGCCCGCAGGGATGCTGCATGCGCAGGACACCGTGGCGAGGGTGTGCATCGACCCGGACTCGGTAATCGGCGAGGCGATGAAATACATTGGGGTGCCCTATCGCTGGGGCGGCAAGACCCCCAAGGGATTCGACTGTGCAGGATTCACCCGGTATATATACTCCAAATTCGGCGTGATGCTGGCCCCGTCGGCGGCGCCGCAATACAAGATGGGCATCCCGGTGGACAAGGACTCGCTGGCCGTCGGCGACCTGGTGTTCTACTCCGGCCGGCGCAACCTGAAGACCATCGGGCATGTGGGCATAGTGACGACAGTGAGAGACGGAGGTTTCGACTTCATCCACGCCTCGAGCACGGGCATCAGAATCACCTCGTCGCAGGAAGCCTACTACCAGAAACGCTACAAAGGAGCCTGTCGCATCATAGACCGCGAGGAGGTGGCAGCGGCCGGATTGCCGTTGGCATCGACAGACACGGTGACGGACGAACAGCTGTACACCATAGCCATGGTGGGCGACATGATGCTCGGCACCCTCTACCCCACCCCCCTGCTGCCGCGGCACGAAGGGAAACGCCTCTTCGACGACACCAAGCACCTGCTGCGGGGAGCCACCATCTCGGTGGGCAACTGCGAGGGGGTGTTCTGCAACGACACCCTCCGCCGCACCAAGGAAGACTGCGCCTACTGCTACGCCTTCCGCATGCCCGAGTCCTACGCCGCACTGCTCCACGACGCAGGCTTCGACTTCCTGAGCCTGGCCAACAACCACAGCTACGACTTCGGCCGCAAGGGTGCCATGAGGACCATACACCTGCTGGACAGCCTGGGCATCGGATATGCCGGCATCCGGGGCATCTGCACCACTGCGCTCGAGCAGCGCGACAGTCTGGTGTTCGGCTTCTGTGCCTTCAGCACCAACAGCCATACCTTCAACCTGATGGACACAGCCGAAGTGAAAAGCGTCATCCGCTCGCTGCGCGAGGACTGCGACATACTCATTGTATCGTTCCACGGCGGCGCGGAGGGGCTTGACTACATCCACCTGCCCGAAGGCATGGAAATGTATCTGGACGAGAAGCGGGGTTCGCTGCGCGAGTTTGCCCACCTGTGTGTCGACGAAGGCGCGGACCTGGTCTTCGGCCACGGCCCCCACGTATGTCGCGCCATGGAGCTCTACCGCGGCCACCTCATCGCCTACAGCCTCGGCAACTTCTGCACCCCTACAGGCATGAGCCTCAGCAGCCAAATGGGCTACGCCCCGGTTGTGTCGGCACGCGTCGACCGCAACGGCATGCTGGTGGACGGCAAGATACACTCGTTCAAACAGAGCGTCCAGACAGGCCCCCGGCTCGACAAGGAGAACAGGGCCGCCAAGGCAATCCGCACCCTGTCGGAAGAAGACTTCGAGCAAGCCACCCTTAGCTTTGACGAAGAGGGCAATTTCCGTCCCGCCACACCCGAATAAGTCCCCTTTTTGGATTTTTTAAGTATAAATATTTTGCAGACTGGCACTTTTTTTGTACTTTTGCAAAGTTTTTATCACCCGACACAGAAGAATATTAAATGAAGCATATAGAATCTATCGTATTGTTATTTGCCCTGTTGGCCCTGCCCGTGGTGGCCTCGGCACAGAGCGACGAACCCCAACAGAAAAACAGCAAATCGGAAATAAAGGTCAACAAACTGGATGTCATCTACGAGGAAGAGGAATACAAGGGTGTAGCCATCGACCGCCGCAACAACAAGGAGACGGAGAGCTACATGTACCAGGCGCCCTTTATTTATGAAACCGACGAAGAGGAAGAGGAGGAAGAGGAGGACATGCCGAACATCTTCACGCTCGACGACGATGGCGCCGACAGCGAGGACGACATCCTGCTCGAAGGCTTCGACACCGCAGCCATCCACCTGCCGAAGCTCGATGTGAACAGCATCAACGAACCCCTGGTCATCCGCCTGCGCGACAACGCCCGGGGCGAAAAGTTCACCTGGCCCACCCCTTGGTCGGCACGTCCTTCGTCGCACTTCGGTCCCCGCTGGCGCCGTTGGCACTACGGCCTCGACCTGGCCCTGCCCACCGGCGAACCCATCTATGCCGCCTTCGACGGCGTGGTGCGCATCTCCAAACTCAACCGCAGCTACGGCAACCTCGTCATCATCCACCACGCCAACGGCCTTGAGACCTACTACGCGCACATGTCGAAGCGCAATGTCGTGGCCGGACAGCATGTGAAGAGCGGCGACATCATAGGCCTCTGCGGCAACACCGGCCGCAGCCGCGGCAGCCACCTGCACTTCGAGATACGCTACATGGGCAATGCCCTCAACCCCGAGCATGTGGTGGACTGCTCCACCCACGACCTCATCAACGACGAGCTGAGCCTCACCCCCTCATCCTTCCGCAAGGTCGGCAACAGCAAAGGCCGCTCCTCGTCTTCCGGCAAAGCCTCCGGCGGCGGATGGTACCGCGTGCGCAGTGGCGACACACTTGAGAAAATTGCCCGCCGCAACGGTACCACTATCAACCAACTCTGCAAACTCAACGGCATCAGCCGCAACAAGGTGCTCCACCCCGGCGACCGCCTCCGCGTCAGCGGCAAAGCCAGCAGCGGCAACGACCAGGTCGGCAGCGCCTCGTCGGGCGGCAGCAAAGCCTCCGGCAGCAAGACCTACACCGTACGCAAAGGCGACACCCTCGGCAAGATTGCCCGCGCCCACGGCACCACGGTGAAGAAGCTCTGCCAACTCAACGGCATACGCGAAAACAAACCCATCCGCGAAGGTCAGAAACTGAAAGTCAAATGAGAATCGACATCCTCACCCTCTTCCCGAACATGATGAACATGTTCTTCGAGGAGAGCATCCTCAAAAGGGCCCAGAAGAAAGGCCTCGTCGAGGTACACTTCCACGACCTGCACGACTATTCGCTTACCAAATACGGCTCGGTCGACGACTACCCCTACGGCGGCGCCGCCGGCATGGTCATGGCCGTCGAACCCCTGGCCAACTGCATCGAGGGCCTGCAAAAGGAACGCCCCTACGACGACATCATCTACACCGCCCCCGACGGCGAAATCCTCTCCCAGCCCATGGCCAACCAGCTGTCACTGGCACAGAATTTGATGATACTCTGCGGACACTACAAAGGCGTCGACGAACGCATACGCGAGCACTTCATCACCCGCGAAATCAGCATCGGCGACTACGTGCTCACCGGCGGCGAACTGGCCACTGCCGTCATCTGCGACGCCGTCATACGCCTCGTGCCGGGAGTGATAGGCGACGAACAGTCGGCCCTCGAGGACTCCTTCCAGGACGGCCTCGTGGCCCCGCCGGAGTACACACGCCCGCCGGAGTTCCGCGGATGGAAGGTCCCCGACGTCCTCCTCAGCGGCAACCACGCCAAGATCGAGCAGTGGCGCATGGAACAGGCCATCCAGCGCACCAAGGAGAGAAGACCCGGCCTGCTGGCCGACCTGAAGGCCAGCCCACACGACAACACAAAGACAAAGAAAAACAAACAACAATAGACATGACAGAATTCGAGAAATACGCCACCCGTCACCGTGGCATCAGCAGCACCACCATGGCCAAATACACCTCGGCCATCAACAATTCGCTCACGCCCTACATCGTCGAAGAGCGCCAGCTCAACGTGGCCCAGATGGACGTTTTCAGCCGCCTGATGATGGACCGCATCATCTTCCTCGGCACCGCCATCGACGACTACACCGCCAACGTCATCCAGGCCCAGCTCCTCTTCCTCGAGAGCGTCGACCCCACCAAGGACATCCAGATCTACCTCAACTCCCCCGGAGGCTCCGTCTACGCCGGCCTCGGCATCTACGACACCATGCAGTACATCCAGCCCAAAGTCTCCACCATCTGCACCGGCCTCGCCGCCTCGATGGCCAGCGTGCTCCTCTGCGCCGGCGAGAAAGGCCGCCGCTGCGCCCTGCCGCACGCCCGCGTCATGATCCACCAGCCCATGGGCGGCGCCGACGGCCAGGCCACCGACATGGAAATCACCGTCCGCGAAATCCTCAAGCTCAAGAAAGAGCTCTACGAAATCATCGCCAAACACAGCGGCCAGCCCTTCGAGCAGGTGGAGAAAGACTCCGACCGCGACCACTGGTTCACCGCCGAAGAGGCCCTCCAGTACGGCATGATCGACGAGGTGCTGACCAAGAAGTAAGCGACCACCATGCAGATAAAAATCATCAACCGCAGCCACCACGCACTGCCGAAGTATGAGACGGCGCAGTCGGCGGGGATGGATTTGAGGGCTTATTTGCCCGAAGGGCCGATTACGTTGAAACCCTTGGAGCGCACGCTCGTCAAGACGGGCCTCTTCATGGAGCTGCCGGCGGGCTACGAAGCGCAGGTGCGCCCCCGCAGCGGCCTGGCGCTGAAGAAGGGCATCACCGTCCTCAACTCGCCCGGCACCATCGACGCCGACTACCGCGGCGAGCTCTGCGTCATCCTCATCAACCTCTCGCAGGAGGATTTCGTCATCGCCGACGGCGAGCGCATCGCCCAGATGGTCATCGCCCGATGCGAGCAAGCCGAAATCATTGAGGTACAAGAACTAACCGACACCGAACGCGGCACCGGCGGCTTCGGACACACGGGCAAAAACTGACCGTACCGGACAGCCACCAAAGAGGGGTCAAAGAGGGGTCAAATTCGGCATTTCTTATATCGTTCTTATATCGTTCTCATATACTTCTCATATAGTTCTTATATAGGTAATATAAGAACTATATGAGAAGTATATGGGAACAATATAGGAAATGCCGAATTTGGTAGGTGTCGGGTGGGGGTTGGACACAATAAAAAGGGAAGGTTGCCGTTATAAGGAGTTGAGATGAAACATTTTTTGATTATACTGATGGCCATACTGTCGCTGACGGGATGCCATGCACAGGAGAGAAGGCCCGCACCGCTGCCCGGGGAGGCGCGGCCGGACCAGCTGCGCACGGGCGCCGAGCGGCTGATGGAGATAATCAACCATCCCGCCGAGGGCACCGCCGACATGGTGCAGGACCTGCGCAACCCCAACGGCGGCGACGTGGCCGTGGTGGGCAACCAGACCTCCATCGTGGGAACCACCCACCTGGTGGACACCTTGCTGGCCTGCGGCATCAACGTGACCAAGATATTCTGCCCCGAGCACGGCTTCCGCGGCACCGCGGCGGCGGGGGCGCACGTCGACAACAGCACCGACCCCAAGACGGGTCTGCCCATCATCAGCCTCTACGGCAAGAACAAGAAGCCCTCGCCGGAACAGATGGCAGACGTGGACTACGTCGTCTTCGACCTTCAGGACGTGGGGTGCCGGTTCTACACCTACCTCTCCACGTTGCACTACGTGATGGAAGCCTGCGCCGAGCGCGGCATACCCCTCATCGTTCTTGACCGTCCCAACCCCAATGGCCACATGGTGGACGGCCCGGTGCTGGACACGGCGACCTGCCGCTCCTTTGTGGGCATGCATCCTGTGCCGGTGGTCTACGGCATGACGATAGGGGAGTATGCGCAGATGATCAACGGCGAAGGCTGGCTTGCCAATCACGCCCGTTGTGACCTCACCGTGGTGCCCATGCAGGGCTACGACCGCCACGGCTTCTACCCGCTGCCTGTGCCGCCGTCGCCCAACCTGCGCACCGCGCAGGCCGTGGCCCTCTACCCCTCGCTCTGCCTCTTCGAGGGTACCAATTGTGGCGTGGGGCGCGGCACCGACTACCCCTTCGAGTGGGTCACCTACGGCACCGACACCCTCGACCTGCGGTCGTATTCCGTCGGCGAGGAGGCTCCCGACCTGATCGACCTCTGGCCGCTGATAGAGATGTACCGCCGTGTGCCGCGGGGCAGGTTCTTCCTCAAGAGCAACTTCTTCGAGAAGCTGGCCGGCACCACCGAGCTGCGCCACCAGATAGAGGCCGGCATGGACGAGAATGAGATCCGCGCCACCTGGCAGCCGGGGCTGGAGCGATTCAAAGAGATACGCAAAAAGTATTTAATATATCAATAAAATGAAGAAAAGCATTATTATGATGGCAGCTGCCGCGATGATGTTCGCCGCCTGCTGCAACGAGAAACAGGAACCCGCCGCCGAGGTCAACACCGCCGACGTGGTCATGCAGAACATCCTGAGCCGCAAGAGCGTGCGCTCCTACAACGGCGAGGCCATCCCCGACTCGGTGATGGAGAACCTGCTGCGCGCCGCCCAGGCCGCGCCGAGCGCCGTGGACCGCCGCCCCTGGCAGATGGTGGTCATGACCGACAAGAGCCAGTATGAGACCGTTTTTGAAGGCAACCACAACATGCAGAAGTTCATGGAGAGCGGCGCCGTCATCATCCTCTGCGCCGACACCACCTTCACCGCCCCCACGCGCGACAACCCCGACGGCCCCGCCGTTGTGCAGGTCAACCAGATGTGGCGCGACGACATGGGTGCCGTCACCGAGAACCTGCTGCTGGCCGCCGAGGCCTACGGCCTGGGTGCCTGCTGGACGGCCTGCTACCCCTATCCCGACCGCATGGACCCCGTCAAGAAGGCCCTGCAGCTGCCGCCGACCGTGGTGCCCTACGCCGTGGTTCCCATCGGCTACCACGACGGCACAACCCAGCCCAAGGACAAATGGGACCCCGCCCGCGTGCACTACAACAAGTGGTAAAGGGGGAAATGGGAAATGAAAAATGAGAAATGAGAAATAAAAAAAGGCCCTCGGAAACGCGTTTCCGAGGGCCTTGCCGTTGTGGAGTAGATGGGACTCGAACCCACTACCTTTTGATTGCGAACCAAATGCTCTACCAGATGAGCTACTACCCCGCTTTCTATCAAAAAAGGGTCGTTTGTGCGACCCTCTTTCTGTGGAGTATATCGGAGTCGAACCGATGACCTCTTGCATGCCATGCAAGCGCTCTAGCCTACTGAGCTAATACCCCATGTGACTCTCATGAAATCGGGTGCAAAAGTACAACCTTTTTTCAATATGGCCAAATATTTTTTAAATTTTTTTTCAAATCGCTGATTTACAATAGTGATTTTTTATCAATAGATGTCCCAATTGAACCCTTGGAAGGGGTGCTGGCGGTCGAAATCCTGCTCTTTTGAGCGTTCTTGGAGACGTTTGATGCGCTTCATTCCCCATCGCCACATCATGACGTCGAACACCAGGAAGAGCACCATCAGCACACCTGCCACGGCCACGCCGACGGTCACCTCGTCGTCGCTGCCTGCGGTGAGGGCGCTGCTGACCATGAGGAGGGCGTCGTAGGTGCCGTGGAGGAGCATGGGGTAGAGCAGGGCGTGGCCGAGGTGGCGGCGCTTGTTGGGGAGGTCGAAACGGGCCAGCGAGAGATGGTAGCCCATGATGACGGCGAAGAGGAAATGCGCCGGCACCGCCAGCAGGCCGCGCGAGAGGGCTATAGCCATGGCGTCGGTGCTGCCGACAACATACATCACATTTTCCACGCAGGCAAAGCCCAGGGAGAGGTAGACGGCGTAGACGATGCCGTCGAAATACTCGTCGAAGTGGGGACTGCGCCAGACGACCCACATCAGGAGAGCGAATTTGCACAGCTCCTCGCTGAAGCCTGCAACGACATAGCCCGTGAAGAAGGCCCCCAACACCGGCTCGGTGGGTGTGAAGATGGAGAGCACCATCTCCATGACCGACGCGGGGACTACGCTCAGGCAGCCCACGAAGAAGGTCCAAAGGAGCTTGCCGAGAGGTTCGGGTTGGTATTTGTCTTTCCGGTAGATGAAGAACAGCAGCAGGATGACGGGCAGCAAGGCTGCAATGAATGTGATGCTCATATTGTTGTTTCTAAGGTTTGTGATTCGGGTTTGTACAGCGACCCCTGGCGGGAGTCGCGTCGTTCGAGTTCGGCCTCGACGAGGGCCGGAATCTCCTCGTTGCGCAGCAGGCGTCCGTCCGCGCGGCGGAAGGAACGTTCGGGGCAGGCCTGGAATCGCGGCGGCACCTCGCCGGCCAGGCGTTCGACCACCAGGTCGGGCCGCAGGCGTTCCAGCAGGTCGCACAGCAGGCTGATGTATTCCTCCAGCGAGAACTGCAATAGCGAGCGGCGGAAGGCCTCGTCGCGGTACTGGCGTTCCATGGCGGTGCCTTTAAGTATTTGCAGCTGGTGGAACTTGACGGTGGTGAGGGGCAGGCGGTTGAGAATGGCGGCCTCGGCCAGAAGGTCTTCGCGGCTCTCGCCTGGGAGGCCGAGGATGAGGTGTCCGCCCACGGGCAGGCCGCGCCGGGCGGTGGCGCGGATGGCCGCCTCGGTGCAGGCGAAGTCGTGGCCGCGGTTGACGAGGCGGAGGGTGCGGTCGTGGCAGCTCTCGATGCCGTACTCCACAGCCACATAGTGCTCCTTGGCATAGTCCGCCAGGAGGTCGAGCACAGGGCCGTCCACGCAATCGGGGCGCGTGCCCACCACCAGGCCCACCACCCCGGGGTGGCGCAGGGCCTCGTCGTAGCGCTCGCGCAGCATCTCCACAGGGGCGTAGGTGTTGCTGTAGGCTTGGAAGTAGGCCAGGTAGACCGCGGCCGAACGGTAACGGCGGCGGTGGAAAGCGATGCCCTCGTCGAGCTGCGCGGTGATGGTGGGCACCCGCCGCAGGTAGGAGGGGCTGAAGGCCTCGTTGGTGCAGAAGGTGCAGCCGCCGGTGGCTACCCGGCCGTCGCGGTTGGGGCAGGAGAAGCCGGCGTCGATGGACAGCTTCTGCACCCGCGTCCCGAAACGCCGGCGAAAATAGTCACTATAAGCGTTGTATCGCACCTTGTTTTTTTGATATTTTGACTGCAAAATTACTATTTTTTTCCTATACAAGGGGAGAAAATGATATTTTTTTTGTATTTTTGCATTTTAATATAATTGCATTATGGAACAACAATTGTTGATTTACAATACCTTGACCAGAAACAAGGAACTCTTCCGCCCGCTGACCGAAGGTCGCGTGGGCATGTATGTGTGCGGACCCACCGTCTACGGCGACGGCCATCTGGGCCATGCCCGTCCCGCCATCACCTTCGATGTCGTTTTCCGCTACCTTACCCACCTGGGCTACAAGGTGCGCTATGTGCGCAACATCACCGACGTGGGACACCTGGAGCACGATGCCGACGAAGGCGAGGACAAGATTGCCAAGAAGGCCCGCCTGGAGCAGCTGGAGCCCATGGAGGTGGCGCAGTACTACACCAACCGCTACCATGCCGCCATGGACAAGCTCAACGTGCTGCCCCCCAGCATCGAGCCCCACGCCAGCGGCCACATCATGGAGCAGATAGCCCTCGTGCAAAGCATCCTCGACGCGGGGCTGGCCTATGTGTCGAACGGAAGCGTATACTTCGACGTGCGCAAATACCAGGAGCAAACCCACAAATACGGCCAGCTCAGCGGCCGCGTCATCGAGGAGATGCTCGCCACCACGCGCGAACTCGACGGCCAGGACGAGAAGCACTTCAGCGGCGACTTCGCCCTGTGGAAGAAAGCCTCGCCGGAGCACATCATGCGCTGGCCTTCGCCCTGGAGCGACGGCTTCCCCGGCTGGCATGCCGAGTGCACCGCCATGGGCGCCAAATACCTCGGCTCGCCCTTCGACATCCACGGCGGCGGCATGGATCTCGTCTTCCCGCACCACGAGAGCGAGATAGCACAATGCGTTGCCTCCACCGGCCACGCCCCCTGCCGCTACTGGATGCACAACAACATGATCACCATCAACGGCCAGAAGATGGGCAAGAGCCTGGGCAACTTCATCACCCTCGACGAGTTCTTCACCGGCAGCCACAAGGACAAGGACGGCAAGGAGATGCTGGAGCAGGCCTACAGTCCCATGACCATCCGTTTCTTCATCCTCCAGGCCCACTACCGCAGCACCGTCGACTTCAGCAACGAAGCCCTGCAGGCCGCCGAGAAAGGATTCTCCAAACTCATGGAAGCCTACAAGGCCCTGTCGCGCCTGTCCGGAAATTCCGGAGAATCTGGAAACTCCGGAGTCTCTGGCCTCCGCCAGAAGTGCTACGACGCCATGAACGACGACTTCTCCACCCCCATCGTCATCAGCCATCTCTTCGAGTGCGCCCGCATCATCAACTCCGCCGCCGACGGCAAACTCAAACTCTGCCAGGCCGACATCGACGAGCTGCGCGGCATCTTCGACACCTTCCTCTTCGACATCCTCGGCATGAAGGACGAAGCCGCCAGCGACAACACCGCCCTCATCGACGGTCTGATGCACATCATCCTCGACATCCGCGCCACCGCCAAGGCCAACAAAGACTGGGCCACCAGCGACAAAATCCGCGATGCCCTCAAGGAGGCCGGCGTCACCGTCAAGGACGGCAAGGACGGAGCCACATACTCATTCTAACCCCCCTACGGCCATGAAAAGAATACTGCCACTCATAGCCCTGGTCCTGCTGCTGGCCTCCTGCTCCAAAGAGCCCCCGGCCGACCAGATTAAAGGCTCCTACAACTGCGAGGCACGCCTCTACACCCGCTACCAGAAGGGCGGCCAGTGGCGCGACACCGTATACGTATCGCGCAACAATAACTCGGTGCTTATCATCAAGGTCGACGACAACACCGTTTCCGTCAAAGCCACTTCCAAGAAATGGGGCGACGCCGTGGCCGAGAGCGCCTCGTGCTCCGACTACAACTACGAAGCCAGCTTCGGCAGCACCGGCACCCTGACCACCACCTCCGGCCACGAATACGATGCCGACATCTCGGGCACCGTGGCCTACGAGAGTCACGCCCTCTCCGTTTCCGTCCGGATAAAAAACTACCCCAACTCCGGCGGCAAGTACATCCTGACATGGTTCAACACCGTAGAATAACAAACAAACAGACACATAAAACAGCATGAAAAAAGCAGACTGGATACTCATTCTTTGTGTCGCCGTGGTGGCGGCGCTCTTCGCCATTCCGCAGACCCACTGCGCCGAAGGCTTCAACTGGGCCACGGCCCACCACCCCTACATCATGGCCTTCTTCAAGTTCGCCATCCTCGCCACCCTGGGCGAGATGCTGGCCCTCCGCATCCGCGAAGGCGTCTACAACAAGAAGGGCTTCGGCGTCCTGCCCCGCATGATGGTTTGGGGCTTCCTCGGCATGTGCATCGCCATGGCCATGGTCATCTTCAAGGTCGGCGTGCCGGCCTTCCTCGGCAGCCTCGGCTGGCACGACGCGGCAACGCTGTTCGGCGCCGCTGAGTTCTCCTGGGGCAAACTCGGCGTGGCCTTCGCCGTCAGCGTCCTGATGAACTCCATCTTCGCCCCGGTGATGATGACCTTCCACAAGTGCACCGACATCCACATCACCGACAACGGCGGCACCGTCCGCGGTCTGCTGCGCCCCATGAAGATGCGCGAAATCTTCGCCCACAAGGTCAACTGGGACATGCAGTGGAACTTCGTCATCAAGAAGACCATACCCCTCTTCTGGTTCCCGGCCCACACCATCACCTTCATCCTGCCCGCCAACCTCCAGGTGCTCTTCGCCGCTCTGCTCGGCGTGGCCCTCGGTCTCATCCTTGCCATCAAGAAATGAAGAAGTTTCTTATAGGTTTAGTGGGCTTAATGGGTTTAATGGGTTCCTTGAGAGCCCAAAGCCCCTTTAGCCTCGAGTGGCACGGCTTCGTCAACCCCCACTACTACGCCGACAGCCGCAGCGTGGTGGGCGGCCGCGAGGACATGATGCTCTTCTACCCCAAGCCCATAGTGCTCGACAGCCTTGGCAACGACATCAACGACGGCTGGCAGGCCGACATGCTGGCCATCACCGCCCGCCTCGGCCTGCGTGTCAAAGGACCCGACATGCTCGGCGCCAAGACCAGCGCCTACATCGAGGGCGACTTCACCGGCTCCACCAACGCCGCCATCAACAACCTCCGCCTCCGCCACGCCTACATCGACCTCCGATGGGAGCACCATCGCCTGCTGGCCGGCCAGTACTGGTACCCGATGGTCATCCACGAAATCATGCCCATGACCAACCCCCTCAACATGGGCTCCCCGTTCCACCCCTATGCCCGCCAGCCACAGGTGCGCTACGAGTACAACCTCGGAATCCTCGAAGCTGTGGCTGCCGCCTCTTGGCAGCTCGACAACATGAGCCAGGGCCTCCTCAACGGCGCTCCCGCCAGCAGCACCCTCTTCGCCCGCCACAGCCTGGTGCCCGAACTTAACCTCCAACTGCGTTGGAACAGCCCGATGCTTTTCCTCGGCGCCGCCGTCAACATCAAGACCATCCAACCGCAGGTTCAGTCTGCGGCAACAGCGATGCAACCTTCCACGGACAAGCACACCTCCCTCACCTGGAGTCTCTTCGGACGCCTGAACATCTTCGAGCGCTGCGATTCCAAACCGCTGCTGACCATCAAGGCGCAGACCCTCCTCAACAACAGCCTCTATGAGGGCTGCTCGCTGGGCGGCTACCTCATGCTGGCCGACAGCACGTTTCAGGACTGGCACTTCAACACCGTGTGGGTCGACATCGAGCGCACTCGCGGCCAATGGCGCCCCGGCCTCTTCCTTGGATACGCCAAGAACCTCGACTACGGCAATACGGACTTCGCCCATTGCTTCGGCCGCGGCCACGACCTTGAATACCTCTGGCGCATCCAGCCCCGACTCACCTACAAGACCCTCACCGGCCTCGACTTCACCGCCGAAGCCGAATACACCCACGCCGGGTACAAAGAACCCGTGGGCAACCTGCGCCTGTCGTTAAGCATGGTCTACAACTTTTAACCCTTCTGCCGGCAGGATGCCGGCGCTCCAACAAATGACCAACTACCACACCCACAGCACCTACTGCGACGGCAAGGCCTCGCCGCGCGAGATGGTCGACTTCGCCGTCGCCCATGGCTTCACGGCCCTCGGCTTCAGCGGCCACTCTCCCCTGCCCTTCGACAACACCTATTCCATCACCGACTACGACGGCTACTGCCGCGAAGTCCGCGCCCTGCAGCAAGAATACCAAGACCGCATCGCCATAAGCCTCGGCCTTGAGTTCGACTATGTGCCCGGCATGCTCGAGGACTTCACCCCCCTGATAAAGCAAGGCGGGCTGGACTACACCATCGGCAGCGTGCACCTCATCCCGGGGGCCTCACCCCTTGCCCCTCTCCCAAGGAGAGGGGACCTGCCTACTGCGGACTGCGCCAGCCTCCCCTCTCCCTCGGAGAGGGGCAGGGGTGAGGCCTCCCTCTGGATGATCGACGGCTCCCGCTACGAGCGCTACGACGAAGGTCTCAACCGCCTCTTCGGCGGCGACATCCGCGCCGGCGTGCGCGCCTACTTCCACCAGCAGAACGCCATGCTCGAACGCAACCACCCCACCATCCTCGGCCACCCCGACAAGATAGCCATGCACAACCGCAGCCGCTACTTCCGCGAAGACGAACCCTGGTACGAAGAACTGGCCCTGGAAACCCTCGCGCTGGCCCATGAGCTGGACATCATCGTCGAGGTCAACACCCGCGGCATCTACAAAGGCCGCCACCCCGACTACTACCCCTCGCGCCGCCTCATCAAGGCCATGAAGCAATGGCGCATCCCCGTCATCGTCAGCACCGACGCCCACGCCCCGGAGGACCTCCTCCGCACCGAAGGCGCCTACGAATACCTCGCCGACATCCACTACCCCGAGGTGCTCTACACCATCCGCTGAGCGGCGGCCACGATGTCGGCGTGGTCGAAGGCCAACGGGGGCAGGGCCGCGAGGGGCCACCAGCGCACCTCGGCGGCATCGTCGCCAGCCACAGGCTCTCCACTCTCCGCTCTCCGTTCTCCACTCTCCACTCTCCGCTCCCCACTCTCCGTTCTCCGCTCCCCGCTCTCCACTCTGAACGCCGCCGTCACCGTGCGTCCGCGGGGGTCGCGGCCGGGGGCGCTGTAGACGCCTATGAGGCGGAGGTCGCGCTCGGCGAAGCGCAGGCCCGTCTCCTCCTCCAGCTCGCGCACGGCGCAATGCTCGATGGTCTCGTCCATCTCCATGAATCCGCCCGGCAGGGCCCAGCAGCCCTTGAAGGGCTCGCCGCCGCGCCGCACCAGCAGCACCTCGCTCCCCGAGCGCACCACCACACAGTCGGCGGTCAGCATCGGACGGGGATAATCGTATGTGTAAGAACCTTTTGTAGCCATAATGGTTGGGGTTTGTTTTGGATGCAAAGATACATTTTTTTCCCCGAATGGGAAACATTTTGTATCTTTGCACCACTAACATCAACCGCATGAACTGGATAATACTCATAATTGCAGGCCTTTGCGAGGTAGGTTTCTCCTTCTGCCTCGGCAAGACCAAAGGCCTCGAGGGGCTGCCCTACTGGGAGTGGATGGGGGCTTTCGCCTTCTTCTACGTGCTCAGCGCCGTGCTGCTGGCCAAGGCCACGGAGACGCTGCCCATCGGCACGGCCTACCCCGTGTGGACCGGCATCGGCGCCCTGGGGTCGGTCATCCTCGGCATCTTCGTCTTCCACGAGCCCGCCACCTTCTGGCGCCTCTTCTTCATCACCACCCTCACGGCCTCCATCATCGGACTGAAAATCGTTTCGGAATAATCCAAAAACAAATCCAATATGAAAATCCGCCATTTCACCACCCTCCTCGCCGCCCTGCTCCTCGTTGCCGCTGCGGCCTGCAGCAAGGAAGGCGAAGGTTCCACGGGAGCCTCCTACCGCGTGGAAGGCTACGTCGTCGACACCTACGGACTGCCCATCGAGGGCATCGGCGTCAGCCGCTTCAACACCGAGAGCGGCGGCACCGTCGTGCCCGACCTCCGCTTCCGCGACACCACCGACGCCGAGGGCCGCTTCTCCGTCCTCTTCGACCACTATCCCCCCGACCTCGACACCATCGCGGTCGACTTCCTCGACATCAACCCCGACCGCTCCCAGCGCTACGCCCCCGACACGGTGAAGGTCTCCTTCCGCGGAGCGGTGTTCACCGGCGGCACCGGCACCTACGACGGCGAGGCAAAAATCGAGGACATCACGGTCGTTCTCCATCGCGACAACAATTGACTCCACCCGGGGTCAAACCCCGGTCCGACACCTACCCGATTCGGCCCTTCTCATATAGTTCCTATATACTTCTCATATACTTCTTATATCACCTATATAAGAAGTATATGAGAAGTATATGAGAACGATATAAGAACGATATAAGAAATGCCGAATTATGTACCTCTTCGACCCCTATGGGGTACCGGTCGGAGGGGTGTTATTTTGGGTGAAATTTTCACCCCCCGACACAATAAACCGACGCGATGCGCGTTATAGAGAAGATAATTTCAGGCAGGGAGTCTCCCACGTGTGTGCCCGCTGAAGCTTTAATAACAATTTAAAACATCAACAAAAAATGGAAAAAAAAGACCTCCTGAAAGAAACCGTCAAGCACATTGACATCAAGAAGTACGACAGCACCGAGCTTATCGACGCCATGCGCCACATGAGCTTCACCAGCCGCGACACCGCCCGCGCCGCCGACATCCTCTGCCAGATGCTGGCCGAGAAGGACTGCACCAACATCCTCACCATCGCCGGCTCCACCTCCGCCGCCGGCTGCATGCAGGTGTATGTCGACATGGTGCGCAACAAGATGATCGACGCCGTGGTCAGCACCGGAGCCTCCATCATCGACATGGACCTCTTCGAGGCCCTGGGCTACAAGCACTACATCGGCACCAAGGAGAACGTCATCCCCGACACCAAGCTCCGCGAGCTCTACATCGACCGCATCTACGACACCTTCATCGACGAGGAAGAGCTGCAGGCCTGCGACCAGGCTACCTGCGACGTGGCCGACCTCCTGGAGCCCCGTCCCTACAGCAGCCGCGAGTTCCTCTACAACGTGGGCAAATGGCTCGCCGAGGGTCACGGTGTGAAGAAAGACTCCCTCATCCAGACCTGCTACGAGTGCGGCGTGCCCATCTTCTGCCCCGCCTTCAGCGACAGCAGCGCCGGCTTCGGCATCGGCAAGCACCAGTGGATCCGCCGTCACGAGGGCAAGCCCTATGTCAGCATCGACAGCGTGGCCGACTTCCTCGAGCTCACCGAGATCAAGATGAACTGCCCCGAGAGCGGCCTCTTCATGGTCGGCGGCGGCACCCCCAAGAACTTCGCCCAGGACACCGTCGTCTGCGCCGAAATCCTCGGCAAGGAAGTGCCCATGCACAAATACGCCATCCAGATCACCGTGGCCGACGTCCGCGACGGCGCCTGCTCGTCCAGCACCCTCCTCGAGGCCGGCAGCTGGGGCAAGGTGAGCGAGGAGCTGCAGCAGATGGTCTATGCCGAAGGCACCACCGTCATCCCCGCCATCGTCAGCTACGCCTACCACAACGGCGCCTGGAAACAGCGCGAGTACAAGAACTGGCAGAAGCTCTTCCAGAAATAAAAGAAATCATCCAATAATCAAAAGCCGGGGGCTCATGTCTCCGGCTTTTCTTGATAATGCCAGTCTCGCCCTATCGCCCGCGCAACCCCGGCCACGACTACTACGGCCGCGGCGTCTATCTGGTCACGCTTGTCGTGAGCGGCCGTCAGCCCCTGCTCTCCTCCTTCGCGGCCGATTTCGGCCGCGAAGAAAGGCTGGCTCCCACCCCCCTCGGCGAAGCCGTCCTCCATGCCTGGCAGCAGACCCCTGCCATCCAGGCCACCCACGGCAACCGCGTGGAGGTGCACGCCTCGGTCTGCATGCCCGACCATTTCCACGGCGTCATCGAGGTGCTCGAGCCCATGCCGTGGAGCCTGGGCGACATCGTCCAGGCCTTCAAGGCCTCCTGCACCGCCCGCTGGCAGGCCATGCAGGGCCTCCCGTCCTCCAGCAATCGACCGATCTCGGTCGATTGCCAGCACCCCGACGCCCCCGCCTGGCTCCGCGAGAAGGCCCTCGTCCACCACACCGAAGGCGCCCTCGTCCGCAGCCTCTCCCATCGGCAGCGGCAGGAGTACTACGCCCTCGTCGGCCGCAGCCAGCGCCCCCTGTTCGACGACAACTACGACGACACCGTCTGCCTCGACGAGCGCCACCGCACGGCGATGATAGCCTATGTGGACGACAACCCCCGCCGGGCACTCCTGCGACGCCGGTTGCCCGACGTGATGCGCCGCTGCCTCCATGTCCGCATCGGAGAGCGCAGCTATGGCGCCTTCGGCAACCTCTTCCTCCTGCGATGGGCCCGCAAGGTGCAGGTGCAGTGCCACCGTCGGCACCCCGTCAGCCGCCTCCCCTACGAGACCACCGCCGACTACGCCGCCGAGCACGACCGCTGGCTCTCCGCCATCCTCGCCGGCCAGACCGTCATCGTCACCCCCGGCATCTCGCGCGGCGAACAACTGATGAAGAACGAATGCCTGGCCAAAGGCTACCCCCTCCTCCACCTGCAAGACCAGCCCATCGGCCCTTACTGGAAACCCGAACGCAGCCGTTTCGACGCCTGCGCCAACGGCAGCCTGCTGATTCTCGCCCCGTGGAATCTCGACGCCATGGGCGACGTGGCAGGAGTGCCGGCCGACAGCAGCTACAGCCGTTTCCACAACCTCAATACCCTCGCAGCGGAGATCTGCTCCTTCGACGGCGAAGCCCGCAT
>Ga0326511_10000107_pt1 | contig 63756 bp, 50 predicted proteins | sample 0_2496_0518_D_FD_203701 | JGI IMG/M metagenome (GOLD analysis project Ga0326511, IMG submission 203701) | Bovine rumen microbial communities from UC Davis, California, United States - 0_2496_0518 | ecosystem: Host-associated > Mammals > Digestive system > Stomach > Rumen | place: USA...
GTCCTGGAGGGCGGTCTTTTCCTCCAGGCGGTAGGTCCGCTCGATGATGGAGTTGTGTTTTTCGACGCGGTCGCTCAGGGTTTTGATCTCCTGATGAATGACATTGATCTGGCCCTGAATGTTGGTGTCATTGACCTCGGATTTTTTATCCATCGCCGCGATCGTGGACCGGTTGGCCGCCAGCACCGTGATGATCGTTCCGATCAGGCTCACGCCGGCGGTGATGATGGCCACGAGGATCCCGTTGTCCACTTAGCCCACCCCCACGATCGTCTTGAGAAATGCCAGGTCGCGCTCCATGCGGTCTCTCATGAGGCAGAGCTCGGAGTATTCCTCCGGGGTCAGGGTCCGGACGTAGGCCTGGACGGGGTCCGGCGTGTCGACCGGGAGATCCGTGGCGGTGGCCGCGTCCGGGACCGGCGCCAGGAACTGGGCCATCATGTAGCCGCCCTCGTCGCCGGTGATCACCTCGCGCCAGCCGGCCGAGTCCTCCCCGGCCTCCACCAGGGTCCCGACCGGGAGCTCCTTCAACACGTCCGCGTCGGTGGACGGGCTTTTCCTCACCCGGACCGGCTTGCCGTTCTTCGACGTTACGATCATTGTCTGCATGGGTTTTTCCTCCTTCTTGTCCGGGTTTCCATAATCCACGGCGTTGAGCCGCCCCACCGCGCCCCATTTGGAGAGCGGCGTCCGGGTGAAGCCCGCGTCCACGCCCTGGGCGTTGAGGACGTGTTTCCCGTCCTCGTCCACCAGGCCGATGTGGTAATAGTCGTTGAGGTCCCCGTTGTAGGCCGAGCCGCCCTTCCGGTATTTCTCCGGGAGGGCATATTTCGGATGTCCCGGCTCGCGGATCTTGAACGCGGCATAGCCGGGCTTGGCCGCGCTGATGGGCTCCACCTGCTCCACATAGCCGCGGGCGATGGCGTTGGAGCCCTGGGGGATCCGGTGACCCAGCTTGGCGTAGGCGAGGGTGAAGGCGCCGGAGCAGTCCACCTCGCCATCCTTCGCGGAGCCCCACTTGTAGCGCCATTTCTGCCGGTACATGGTCTGGAACCAGCCGATGAGCTTATTCGCGCTGATCATCGTCGAACCGCTCCTCTCTCATGCCGTCGTCCCAGTCGGGCGGGTGCTTTTCGTGGTATCGGGTCTTGAGCCAGTCCAGCAGCGCCAGCAGCGCGAAGCCCGCCAGGGCGAGAATGCCGATCACCGTCCAGACCTCCACGTCCGTCATGGTCATGCCCTCCTTCAAGCGTTCGCCGCGGCCTCCAGGGCCGCGATCCTCTCCTCCAGGGCCGCCAGGGTCAGGGCCCGGCCGCCGCTCTGGATCACGGTCTCGCTCCCGGTCTCCAGCACCTGGGCGCGCCCCTGCCAAACGCAGTCGATCTCCTCGCCCTCGGTCAGGTAGGCGGAGATCAGCAGCGGGCCGGGGGCCGCGTAGCACTCCGCCGGCAGGGTCAGGGCGGCGCCCTCCGCGGTGATCTCGCCGTCGAACTCCACCGTGACCTGATCGGCCCGGAGGGCGCGGGCGCTCACGCTCCCGGTGATGGCTCCGCTCCTGGCCGCCAGGATGATCCTGTGGGCCCTGGCCTCGCCGGTGAACAGCGTCACCGCCATGGCCTCCGGCTGCTGGGCGTCCTGGGCCGGGTCAATGGTCCGTCTGATGGTGTGCAATCCGATCAACCCCTTTCCAGCGCCTCGACCCGCGCGGTCAGCGCGGCGATCACGGCGTTTTGTCGGTCGATTTCGTTTTTCAGGGTGTCCACGGTGTCCGATCCATAGAGGCCGCCCTTGGAAAGGCGGAAGCCGCAGAGCTGGAGCGTCGCCGTGTACTTCCGGTGGACGCCGATGATCACGCGCTTGGCCCAGTTATAGGACCGCGTCACCTTCGTGTAGGTTACGCCGTCTTCGGTCACGGATTCCGTGGTTTCGGTGTACTCCGGGCCGGTCGGCTCGAAGTCAAAGGTCCATGCGATCCGGTGCCACTCGGATCCGGTCACCTTGATCACGTCCGAATGACCGACCCTTCCCTCCGGGTAGGACATCCCGTTATAGTATTGTCCGCCCCAGCCGAATTTCAGCCAGGCCTCCGATCCGCTCGTGATCCGCGCCCAGCAGCTCACCGTGTAGGTCTTCCCGACCTCCATGTCGTCGATGATGTATCCATAGCTCTTGAAGGGGTCGCCCTGTTTGTAGGCCCTTGTGGAAAGCCCCTGGGGATAATAGAGGGTTTCCATGTTTCCCCAGGCCGTATTCTCGACGATGGTGTACTGGAGGGCCTTGTCGAAGGTTTCGCCGTTGATTTCCGTGACGATGTTGTCGTCCGTGAGGGTCACGCACTGGGTCGTGATTCCGTCGTCCGCGTCCCGGTAGACGTACCACGCCTCCGTGATCCCCGCGCCCGCGTCGGCCTCCCGGTGGTAGACATAGGTCGCGCCCGCGGTCTCCTCGGCGGTCGGTTCGGTGGTGTAGACCTTATAGCTCGTGATGGACTTCATCCAGGCGCCGCCGGATTTCGACCATCGCGCGGCGTCTCCGCAGACGACGTTGGCGCTCCCGTTGTTCACCCACCATGCGTCCTTGTTGAGCATATTTTCGCGCATCGCCCAGATGCCTTGTTCCGCCAGCGCGTCTTCGATCCCGCTCACCGTGGCGTTGAATGTGTCCACCTTTCCCTCGATGTTGCCGATGTTCACGGCCCAGAGGGCCATCTGATGGGCGCCGGCGATGTCCGCCTTGACGTCGGCGATCATCTCCTCCATGGTCTTGCTGGGGGTGGTCTCCTCGGTGATCACGTCGTCCGTTGTGGTAGGGGCGACCTGGCCGGCGCAGGCGTAGACGCACACGGTCATCGGGTCCACATCGCCGCCGCTTTCGGTGTTGATGGCCTCGTTGGTGACGAAAATGGCCAGGCCGAAGGGGCCCGGCGCGTTGTAGCAGGTCTCCGGCAGGGTCACGGTGGCCGTCACGCCGGAGAGGGTGCCCACGATGTGGACGGTCTGGCCGTCGCTCCGGCGGAAGCGGGCGAAGACGTCCGTGGCCTCGGCAAGTACGTCGCCGTTCTCGATCGTGATGATGAAGGTGTGCGCGCCCTTTTCCAGGGTGAACAGCATGTGATAAAGCGGCTCCACCTCCACGCGCCCGTCCGCGCCATAGGTCCGCTCAATCGTCGCCATGGATCACACCTCCTTCTGTCAGCTGAGGGAGTAAACGGCGCAGCCGTCGGACTGGACGATCTTCGCTCCCGAGAGGCAGAAGCCCTTGATGCCGGTGGCGAAGTCCGCGTCGATCCTGTAGGTCTCCAGGGAGACCCGGGAGGCTACCTGAAGCGCGCCCGGCGCCAGGCCGACGCACTGGTCGACCAGGTCGTTGGAGTAGTAGAAGTCCACGCCGATGATGGAGCAGAGAGCGCCGCGCTTCATCCCGGCGGCGGAGGGCGCCGCGGCGCTGGCGCCGAAGGACTCGCTCTGGGCCATCGCTCCATACATGTTGTAGGGGAGGATGAGCGCGGTCCCGCGGAGCTGGCAGTTGCGGGCCATCATGCTCATGATCATCCCGAGGACCTGGGGATAGAGGTCGGAGGATACGTCCATGGAGCCGGTGATCCCCGCGCCTTCGGTGATGGTCTCCAGAACGTAGGTTTCCAGATCCTCATCGAAGCGGCGGAGCATAATCTTCTTCGTCTCCTCGACGAGGTTCACGCGGGCCTCCGCGGCCTCGGTGTCTTTCACCTGGACGTGGCTGTAGACGGAGTGGTCGAGGACCAGGGTCCGGTCGGTGCCGGAGAGGGATTCCGGCGCAGCCAGGGCGGTGCCCGCGACATAGGGACGGACGGTGCAGGGGGTCAGGGCTCCGATGTGGACGGTGTCGCCGTACTCCAGCAGCTCGGCCTCATAGTCGCGGCCCGCCAGGGCCAGAAACAGCAGGGGACGCTTGTAGACGTCCAGCAGCGTCGGGGACCAGTTTTTCGGGATGATGGACGTGATGGCCATGGTTCATTCTCCTTTCGGTTCTTCGGTCGCTTCGGTGGGTTCTTTCATAGCTTCAATCACGCGCTCCAGCGTGAAAATCGCGCCGAGCAGGTAATCCATGTTGGCTTTTCCCCGGACTTCCACCTTGTCCAGGGTGTTGATGGCGATCTGGATACTCTTGACAGGGTCCATGTTCAATCCTCCTTTACGTATTCAGCAGATGGATCTGTACCTTCCGGGAAAGGCCTCCCACCGTGACCGTGAACCAGCAGTAGGTCATCGCCTTGGAAACGGAGTAGTTCTTTGTCACGCCCGTGGTCTCGCCGCTGCCGCTGCCCATGCTGCCCCAGGTCCAGGTCGTCGGGATGCTCACCGAGATCCGGGCCACGCGGTTCGAGGCGCTGGAGTCGGTGTGGCTGAGGTAGACGTACTTGGAGCCGTTGGCCCAGCTGTCCTGATCCAGATAGACCGCCTGGGACTTGCTCGCGCCGTTGGAGGCCGTCACGGTGAAGGTGTTGGAGTTGGACGAGGAACCGGATCCCCAGGTCGGGTCGTCCAGTGTGACCGACTGGGGCTTGCTAAAAGTTGTCACTGTCCCCGCGGAGTCCGTGATGGTCAGGGTGTCGCCCGCCGCGTTTTTCGTGATGGTTTTGATGTAGGTGGCGGGGATGTCGAGCACGGAGGAGCCGCACATCAGGATCGTGTCGTTTTGGGTGACGCCGTCGATCTTGTAGGCGTTCCGGCTCACGGATTGGTAACTCTGGCCGCCGGTGGAGAGCTGCAGGGTCCCGGCCTTGACCGTTCCGCCCTCGACGGTGGTCCCGCTGAGGGTGCTCGCCTTGATGGTCCCGGCGTAGCCGGTTTGGGTGATCAGGCCCGAGGCGGTGAGGATCCCGTCCACGTCCACATGGTCCGCGGAGATTTTCACCGTGCTGGCCGCGCCGTTGACGGCGGCCACGATGGAGGCCGCCTTCACCGTGGCCCCGGAACCGGTGCCCTCCACCACCAGGGAGATCCGGTCGGCCTCCTGGGTGATCCGGCTCGAGAGGGTGCTGTCCGCGTCCTGCCGGTTGGTGACCTCGGTCTGGATGCTCTGGGCGTTCTGGGTGATCCGCGTGGCCAGGTTGTTGCCGGGGACGTAGACCGGGTTGTCGTTCTCGTCGAGCACCAGGTTTCCGTCCGCGTCCAGCAGCACGCCGCCCGCGGTGACGAGGCTCTCGACCCCCGTGTGGCTGATCTTCAGCACGCTGTTGAGGGCCTCCAGGCCGGCCATGAGGCTGTAGATGGTCACGCCGCTCTGGGCGTCCAGGATGATGCCACTCTCCCACAGGGTCCGGATGCCCGTGCCGGTGACGGCGGGCTCGATCTCCCGGACGATCATGTCCCAATAGGAGGAGATTTCCGCCGCCGTGGCCGCCCGGCCCGCCGCGCCTCCGGCCCGCCGCGCGGTCTCGCGGATCTGGGCCAGGGTCTCGGAGAACCGGGGGAGGACGTTGGACATGGAGACCCGCACGGCCTCCGGGTCGCCCAGGGCGTCCTCCCAGGTCAGGGCGACCACGCGCTCGGTCATGGTCGTGTCATAGTCTGGCAGGTCCACCCTGGCCATCTCGCCCAGGTGGGGCTCGTCCCAGGGGTCGCCGGTCTCCCGCCGGAGCTCCCGGGCCTCCACCTCGATCTGGAGCGCCGGCGCGGCCCGCTCCCGGAGGAACTTGGCCGCCCAGGCGTCGCACTGGGCCCGTTCGCCGGCCTTGATGTCCTCGGTGACCTCGATGTCGGCCACCTTCTCCACCACGCCCCAGGTGGCCTGGCTCGCGGCGTTCTCATAGTCGAGATACACCGTATCCATGCCCGTCTTCTTTCCCTGGGCGTTTTTGACGACCCGGTTGGCGGAGAGCCGGAGCTTGTTGCACATCTCCGAATCGTCCTGGGTCACCGTGACGCCGGTGGCGTTCCGCCGGAGCCGGATGCCCGCGGTGATGGCCGTGGTCTTCCGGACGAGGGACACCGTCCACGGGAAAGACGTCTGATCGTAGACGAAGCAGAAATCCGTCTCGTCGGCCTCCACGGCGGCCCAGAGATTGGAGAGCCGCTCGTAGTTCATTTCCTTTTGCTCGATCGTGGCCGAGCATTCGCATGTCCCCAGCTGCCAGGGCGCCGCGCCGTTGATCCGCGTGGTCTGGAACGAGAGCAGGCGGGTCAGGTATTCCGTCATGGTGCCGGTGAAGGTCTCCTGGGCCTTCCAAAGGCTGTCGCTCAGGGTGTCGATGCCGTGCAGGAGGGTGACCTGGCTCTCCATCCGGTAGTCCCGGGCGATGTTGGCCACGCGGAAGATGCCCGCGCTCCCGCGGTTGGTGTAGACCTCCACGAGGGCGTGCATGGCCGGCACGGTCTCGCTGTCCGGGAGGGTCAGGGTAACCTCCGAGGTGCCGGTGAGCTGGAGCGTCACCTGGGCCGCCGTGGCCCGGATGCGGCGGATCTCGCCGAGGCTGTTGTTGAGCAGCCGCGGGAGCCTTACGCGCAGCGCGCTCATTCCCACCGCCCCCTCGCCGTCAGCCGCGCCGAAACGCTGGCGCTCGCGGAGACGGAAATGGTGTTGGACCCGGGCCGGAGCAGCAGGTCGTCCGCGCTGTCCGCGGCCAGCTTGTCCATCAGGCGGGTCTCGCCCGCGCGGATCACGAGATAGTCGTCCTCGGTGTGCTCGATGGTCAGCGTGTCGCCGGCGGCCAGGCTCAGGCCCGTCAGGTGGAGCGTCTGGCCGGCGGCGGTGAGGCTTAGGCTCGTCACGTTGCCGTTCGCGGTGATCACCGCGTCCAGCGGGGTCTCGTGGGTACAGCCCAGGGGAAAGGCCACGTTCCCGGAGCTCCCGGGGCCGAAGGTCCGCGTGGTGACGGCGTCGTCCTCCCAATAGGGCACGGCGTAGGCCGTGAGCTCGATCTTGACCTCCTGGGTGTAGTCCCGCACCGCGCCCAGCGAGGGCCGGGCCGTTGGGACCACCCGGAGGCGCTTGCCCGGGCGGTAGCTGGCGGTCAGCACGCCGCCGCTGCCCACCCAGGCCGCGATGGCGTCCAGCGCCGCGGACCGGGCCGCCAGGTTGTAGACCTCATGGATCTGGGCCACGATGGTCAGCCGGAGGGACCGGCGCACCGCCGCGACGGATCGCTCGCCGTCCCAGGCGGGATAGATGGCCGTCGTCACGTCCAGGGCCGGGACGTCCTCCTGGACCCCGCTGATCCACACCCGCGGGGCCGCGCCTCTGAGGCTCGCGCCGTTCATAAACAATTCAACATGCCGGGGCACGGTCTCACCTCCTCGCGGCGCTCACCTTCGCGCCCATGACCCGGTTGACGGTGTCGGCTACCATGGTGCCGACCACCTTTCTGCCCATGTAGATTTTCGCGTCGATGCCGGACTGGCCCAGCACGCCGCCGGACGCGCCGTAGACGCCGACGCCGCTGTAGCCGCCGCCGTAGGCGCCGCCCGCGGCGACGATGCCCTGGCTCATGACCGCGCCCATGCGGCTGGCCGCCGCGCTGAGGGCCGCCATGTTGGCGTCGATGCCCTTGATCACGCCGGCGGCGAAGGCCGCGCCGGTTGCCTGGCCCGCCGTCTCGCCGGCGGCCGCGTCTGCCGCCTTGGTAAATTCCTCACCCGCCGCGGTGCCGGCCTCAGCGGGCACGCTGCCGCTCATGGCGTCCTCGAGCTTCCGGGTGTACATGTCTTTGAGATATTCCAGCAGGGCGTTGACCTCGTAGGGCTCGAGCGGCATGTCGACGTGTTTCTGGTATTCGTTCCCGCGGCTGTCGTAGGCCGTTTCGTAATAGGTCCCCCAATAGCGCTGGAGCAAAGCCCACGGCGTCCACCCGACGCCCGTGTTCAGGTCGCCCATGGCGTCCCGCGCGCCCCACTTTTCGATGTCCGCGTGCAGCAGGCCGCGCTTGCGGATGTCGCCCAGGTCGCCGATGATCGCGCCGAGCTCGTTGGTGGGTTCCCAATACGTGGAGAAGAAGGGGTTTTTCTTGTACTCGCCGGTCTCGTTGTCCACCGCGGGGCCGAGGGCGTTGGCCAGGCGGGTCAGCATTTCCACGTCCTGCTGGACGTCCTCGCCCAGGGCCTCGGCGGCTTCCTCGGCCTTGGCCAGGGTGTTCTCGCGCTCCTCGATGTCCTTGGCACGCTGGGCGTCGCCGAGCAGATGATCCAGGCCGGTAGTCACGCCGTATAATGCCGCGCCCCACACAGCGAAAATGGCAGCGGCCGCGCCGAATCCTCCGCCGCCGTTGTCGGTCGGCTTCTCGGGCTGAGGCGGGCCGTCCTCCGGCCAGCGGAGCTGCGGCTTGCCGGCCTCCGTCACGTCGAACTCGTTCGGATCCAGCCGGATCGGGGTGCTGCCGCCGCCGCTGAGGTTGACGTCGCTCCCGCTGGGGAGGTTGAGCTGGGGGCTGCCGCCGCCGATGTTCACGGTGGGGCTGCCGCCGCCGATGTTGATGTCACCGCCGCCGGGGAGGCTCAGCCCGCTGCCGCCGCTTGGCAGGACGGGCATGTAGCCGTTCAGGCCGTCTCCGCCGCCCGCGTTGAGCAGGGGCGTCGCGCCGTTCCCGGGCAGGCTCTGCAGGTTCGGGAAGTTCGGCGTCGAGGGCGTGGTGGGCGTCGTCGGATTCGTCGGGTTCGACGGGGTGCCGTTGTTCCCGCCCACCATGTTCTGCACGTACATGGTGGTCACGTTGGAGGTGGTCACGCTCTCGGAGGTCACCGTCTGGGTGGTGACGGTCTGCTGGCCCACCTGCTCGGAGCTGACGTTCTGGGTGCCCACGTGCTCGGTGGACACGTTGGAGCCGTCCAGCCCGGGGAGGCTGCTCTGGCCGCCGCCGAGGCCGTTTCCGCCCTTGCTGCCCTTCGCGCCGAAGATGTTCTTGACGGCCTTGCCCGCCTCGATCAGGTTCAAGATGCCCTTCGCGGTCTCGAATGCCGCGAATCCGCCGGCGATCACGCCCAGGGCGACCTTGACGCCGTCCTTGTTCTTATCCAGCCACTTGAATGCGTCGGTGACGCCTTTCAGCAGGTTTTTCGCCGTTTCGACGGCGTGCTTGAAGCCCTCCGGGCCCGGGTCCAGGAAGGACATGGCCAGGTCGCCGATGGCGGCGCCCAGGTCCTTGATCATCTGCTGGCCCTCGTCGGTGGCCAGGAAGTCGTTGAAAGCGTTCACCGCCTGGGCCATGGAGCCGGCCAGCTCCGAGAAGACAGGGGCCAGCTCCGCGAGGACGGTCATCTTGGTCTTGTCCAGGGAGGCCCCCAGCTTGACGAGGCTGTCATCCAGGTCGCCCAGCTGACCGACCTGATCGGCATTCAGGACGTAGTTCTCCCGCGCTTCCGCGACCGCCGCGTCCCAGGCGTCCGCGCCCTTGTTGATCAGTGGCAGGAGGTTGCGGTAGTTGTTGCCGAAGATCTGCTGGGCGTAATTGTTCCGCTTGGTCACGTCCTCCATGGCGTTGAGTGCCCGGATCGTGTCCCAGAAGACGTCGGACTGATCCCGGTCGCGGAACGCGACGCCCACCTGGCCCAGGGCCTTGGCGACTTCCGGGGATTCCTTCAGAACCTTGTTGTTCATCCGGGTCTGGGCCTGGATGATCTCATCGATGGAGGTGTCCACCATCTGGGCGGCGTAGTCCCAGGCCTGGTAGGTTTCCACGTCCAGGCCGGTCTTTGTGGCGCTTGTGATGACGTCATCCGCCCAGTGGGCGGCGTCGGCTTCCAGGTCCCAGACCTTTTTCCCGAGGCCGGCCACGGTTTTGACCGCGCCCTTGACGGTGTCGGTGATCCGGTCGATGGAGTTGATCGCGCCCTCCACGTTGACCACGCCGCCGATGGCCTCCAGCTGGGCGCTGTAGTCCGCCGCGGCCTGGGCGCCGTTGTCCATGGCCTGGGAGGTGCTGTCGAGGCTCCCCTGGAGGCCCTGGAGCTTGGCCTGGGTGTTGGCCACGGCCGTCTGGGCGTTGGCCAGCTTCGTCCGCCAGGTCTGCATGGCGCGGTCGTTTTTCTCCACGCCCTGCTTCGTCAGCTGCTCCACGGCCTTCCTCGCCGCTTCGACCGCCTTTTGCTGTTCCTGGAGCTTCTCCGTCAGGATCCTGGTTTTCTCCTCGCGGTAGGCCTCCGCGTCGCCCGTGGCTTTGAACTGGGCCTCGCAGGCTTTCTCCTCCGCGTTCAGGGCTTTCACGGCGCTGGAGGCGTTGTTCATCGCCTGCCGGAATTGCTGCTCGCCTTCGAGCACAATCCGGGTTTTAATCTCGCGCTCGGCCAATGATCTCACCTCTCAGTCGTAGCATTCCACGCTCTTCTCGCGCTTGAGCTGATGCTGTTCGTCATCGTATTTCCGCCGGATGAGGTAGAGGTCCACGATCTCGCCGGGGGGCAGGACCCCGGCCTCGGTGGAGGTCAGTCCTGCGATGAGTCCCCATCCTCGGATGGTTCGGACGGTGAGGCGCCCGTCACGACTTTTTTTTTGAGCTCCTCAAGCACCATGTCCACCTCTTCGTCGGCGTCCATGGTCTCCTCCATCCGCATCCCCTCCACCAGCATGGCGGAGAGCTTCCGCTGCAGCCACATGCCCTCGGCGGGGGTCAGGTGGCTTTTCAGCCAGTCCTCGTCGATGTCCAGCTCCCGGCCCTCCATCGCCTCGCCCTCGCGGAGCAGGACGAGCAGGGCGCGGATCATGCCGTAGCGCGTGGACCATATCTCCAGGATCGCGTGGGCGTCCAGTGGCGTCCCGTCCTCCGCGGGCCCCGCCATCTCGCCCAGCTTGTCCAGCACGTTCAGATTAAACACGGCGCTGTATTTCTTCTCGCCGATCTTGATCTTGTGAACCTTGACCATGTTTCTCTCTCCTTTAACCGCAAAAGGCACGGGAGGCCGCCGTGTCAGCTGCACTCCCGTGCCGGTGATTCAGTTTTATTCCACAATCACGATGTGGATTTTTACGTGGTACTGGGCCGTCGCGCTCCCGTTGGAAACGGTCGCGTAGAGGTCGACCTCGGCGGTGTCTCCCACGGCCCAGTTGTCGGGGTACACTTTGATGTATGGATCCGGATACCCCGGCTCGTTTTGATGCAGGCTTACCACGATACTCCCCGGAACGTCCGTCTCGACAAGCTCGTAGGTTATCTCGACGTTCTGGCCGCTGTACGGAGTGGCGCTGATGTTGATCTGACTCAAAACCGACGCTTGCTTGATTTCCAGCCGCGACTCGTACTCGCCCCGCCTGGGGGTGAAGGTCGGCGTCATGGCTCGAATCCCGAAACTCTGGAGCGCGAGGTCCGCCGGGATGTTATACCCGGCCACGGCGTCCAGCCATGCCTCGGCCTCGGCCTGGGTGTCGAAGGTCTTCCGGCGGCGGAACTTCGGGATCCCGCTGTCGTCCGCGTAGATCGCCTTGGCCCGGCCCGTGATGGTGGGGGTCTGCCACTCGATGCTCTCGCCCTTGGTCCTGCCGTCCTCGCTCTCCTCCGAGAAAAGGACGGACCAATACCAGACCGCCTGGTATTTTACCTGGCCCTGGACCTTCCGGACGCGGATATAGCCGAAGCCCACGGGAGCCGCGCCGTCTCCGCCCTCGTCGAAGAGGTAGCCGACCCCCTGCTCGTAGGACATGATGTCCCCGAGGAGCCACCGTCTTTTCTCGTCGTCCAGATCGTTCAGCCCGATGGTGAGGGTCATGCCTGTGATGCTGTTGTCGTCCTCGTCGATGATGTCGTCGGCGTAGAGCGGGTTGTTGTTGTGGGTCTTTGTCACGTTCGCCTGGATCGCCCGGCCGGCCACGACGGGGCCCGCGTAGCAAGGCATGGCCCCATCCTCAAATTCCGTGATCCGGGCAAAGACGGGGTGTCTGAGTCCGATAAATGCCATGGGTATCTCCCTCCGTCAGTAAAGGTTCCGGATGACGCGGAGCGTGGTCTGGCCGGCGAAGACGCCGGAGGCGGTGTAGCGGCTGATGCCCAGGGTGATGATCGCCCGGAGGCAGCTTCCGTATTCGCCGATGGCCAGGGTTCCGTCGTCGCCCGGCATGAGGGTATAGGTCAGCTGGGGACCTTCGCCCTCCGCGATGATCTCCGCGCCGCAGCCTTCGGTCATGTCGAGGATCTCCACCGTGTAGGTCATGCCCTCGGGGACCTCGGCGCTGATGATCTGCCCCTGATCCCCGCCCCTGGTTGGCAGGATGTCGAGGATCAGGGGGCTGTCATTCTCCGGCGCGGTTTGCGCTCCTACCGTCACCGCGGCACCGTCAGGAGCGCCGTCAAGAGATTCCGGCCTTGGCGTTCAACCACGTCTTGGCCTCCGCCTCGGTGTCGAAGGTCTTCCTGCGGCGGAACTTCGGGGAACCGGTGCTGTCGATGTAGCAGCCGAACACTCGGCCCGTCAGAGTCGGGGTCTGCCACTCGATGCTCTCGCCCTTGGTCTGGGCGTCCTCGCTCTCCTCGGAGAAAACCATTTTCCAATACCAGACCGCCTGGTACTTCACGAGGCCCGCCTTCTTCCGGACGCGGATGTAGCCGAAGCCCACGGGCTGGCTGGCCACGCTCGCCTCGTCATATTCGCCGGTGGCGGCGGAGCCGCTCTGGACGGGGATGTCGCCCAGGAGCAGGGCGCGCTTGTCGTCCAGCAGGTCGTTGAGGCCGAGGCTCAGGCTCATGGCCGTCAGGCTGTTGTCGTCCTCGTCGATCACGTCGTCCGCATAGAGCGGGTTGTTGTTATGCGTTTTGGTCAGGTTCGCCTGGATGGCGCGCCCGATCACGGTGCCGCCGGTGTAGGTCGGCATCGCGCCGTCGGCCGTCTGGGCAAACACCGCCGCCACGGGGTAGCGAAGTCCGATGAAAGCCATAGCGTTTAACTCCTTTCAATGAAATCGTCCCAGACAGCTTCCATGGCCTCGTTCATGGGCTCCTCGGCGGATCGCTCCGCCTCGTCCACGAAGTAGGTCGGCTTCTGCCGGGACGTTCCGTAGTGTGCGATGAACGCCTTGGCGGCGTTTCGCGTGCCGTTCGATCCCACGCCCTGGGGGTATACCTCCCTGGACGTGGCGTTATTTCCCTTTTTGGGGTTTGCCGGGGCGATGGATTCGATCATCTCGCCGGTCTCCCGGAGGCCGTGCCTCTCTGCCGTGGCCCTCCAGGATTCCGCGACCACCTCCGCGCCGGCCTCCACCATCTTCTCGGTCACCGCGGGGGCGCCGTCGCCCAGGGTGCGGAGCTCCGCGAAGATGTTGTCAAACCCCTGCGCGCTCATCCTGGCCATCAGTATCCCTCGCAGTCGAAGATGTGATGGATGTAGCCGGTGGACTTCTCAAAGTCCTGGATCCAGCGCACGGTGATGGAGGGCTCCGCGTCCAGCGCCGCGAAGAGCGCCGGGGCCACGGGGTCGCTGTCCGATTTGGTGAAGCGGTGGACCACGAAGGCCCAGCCCTCCTCGTGCTCGTCGTCGGAGGTCAGCGGCAGTCGGTGGGTCTCCTGCCAGTACGTGTAATCCCGGTCTTTTTCCATGGTGAACCGGTGCTTGGCGTTGGGGTCCACGCTGATGATCAGCGCCTTGATCTCCGCCGTCGTCATGGCCGTGTCACCTCCAGAGAGAGATCGGTGATCTCCGTCGGGCTGTCGTCGTCCAGACCGTGGAAGGCGCGGACGATCAGGAAGACCTCGTCCTCCGGCTGCCGGTCGGCAAACCGGTCCAGGTCCCGGAGGATCACCACGTCGGTGTTCTCCCGGATGGCCCGGTTCTGGAGGATCCGGATCTTGTTGTCGATCCGCTTCTCCTGCCGCCCCTCGGTAGGGCGGGACGGGGAGGACGCGAAGGACAGCTCCCCGAACCAGCTCTTGCCGATCACGGTGTAGACGGGGTTTGGCATCTCGCCGGGGCCGGCGATGTCCGCTCCCCTGAAAACCGTGCAGATCCCGTTGTCGAGGATCATCCCTCCACCTCCCTGTGCTCCTGCAGCCAGCGCTCGCGCCGCCGGAGCCGGAGCCAGTCTGGCATCCCCGTGTTGGCGTCGCGGTTGGCGTAGGCCCAGCAGGTGTAATCCACCACCAGCATCAGGTCGGCCACGCTGTCGGTCAGTGTGATCCCGGTTTTTTCCAGGTCGGTGACCGCCGCGCGGATCCGGTTCGCCAGGTAGCTGTCCAGGTTGGTGTCGAGGCGGTTCAGCCGCGCCTTGACCATGTCAAGGGCGCTGACCTCGTTCACGGTTCCGCTCATTTTGATCACCCCTTGCGGGAGCGCTTGGGTTTCGGCTCGGTCTTTTCCTCCGGCTTGTCCTCCGCGATCAGCCCATCAGCGGCGAGCCGCTGAACGGTATCCGGGGCCGGATTCGCTCCGGCCCGCGGATACTCGTCGCCCGGGTGGTAGATCGTGAGATCAGCCGGGGAAACAAAGGTCCGCAGGACCTTCATCAGGTGTTCGCGGTGTCGCTGGCAAAGGTCATGGTGGCGTTGGGCGTCACGCCGCCGATGCCGATGGCCACGAAGGCCTCCGCGATGGAGGGCGCGCCGTCATAGCGGGCCGTGCCCTTGAATACGGTCTGATCCTGCAGGAAGCGGACGTGCTCGCTCGTCGCGAACTTCGCGCCGGCGCGCTCGGCCAGCAGGTAGTTGTCGAAATACCCGCCGATGATCACGTTGTTCGGCACGAAGGACAGCACCTCGATGGCGCCGCCGATCACGGGCATGGTGTTGGCCACGCCGGAGACGATCTGGCCGTTGGCGTTGGTGCCGACGGTGGCCGCCATCAGGGCGGTGTAGGTGGTCTCGTTCATGACCCACACCTTGGTGCCGCGGGAATACTTGCCCTTGGCCGCGCCGGAGGCGGTCACGATGGCGGCGATCAGCGCGGCGCCGGTGGTAGCGGCGGGCACGGTGATCACGTTGGTCTCGTGGAGATCAGCCCAGGGGCGCGCGGTGGCCGGATAGCCGGTGGGCTGTGCGGTCTGGACCAGGCGGCTCACGATGCCCTGGGGCATCTTCTGAGTGCCGGAGGCGTTGCGGCCGTAGAGGATGGCCTTGTCCAGCGCCAGGCCGATGGCCTGACCGATGGCGGAAAGCAGCTCGTCCGCCAGGTCCACGTCCGTGTCCTCCAGGGTCGCGTTGCAGATGGCGAAATAGCCGCCGACCTTGAAGCAGTCGACCTCCACGTCGTTGAACGCGAGATTCAGTTCGTTCAGGTTGGCGCAGCAGTCGGTCCAGATTGCCTCTGGCACGGTGCCCATCACGACCTGGCGGCCGTTGCCGCCGATGGGGCGGACGTTCACGTGCTTGATGAGCTTGCTGTAGCCCGCCACGTTCTCCTTGATCAGGCCCAGTAAGACCTCGGGCACGAGAAGGCCGACGCCGGTCAGGGCGCGCTTCTCCTTGATGGACGTGCGGACCTCGCCCAGGAAGGCCTTGACATCGTCACGGGTTACCATCTGGGCCAGGCGGTCGCGGGTGTTCATGGTCACATTGCGGATCATGGGATCTTCACTCCTTCTTTCATGATTGGCGGGGGCCTCCCGCTGTTCGGGCTCAGTCTCCTGAGCCTCCTCGATGCTCTGGAGCTCAGTCTCCAGGGCGGTCACAGCCTCCTCGGCGGCGCGGATGTCGTTCTCCAGCGCGGAGCGGTCCGCGTCCAGCTGCTCGACCTCCGCCTGGACGGCGGCCTGCTCCTCCTCGGTCTCGACCTCGTCGATGGCCGCGCGGATCTTGATCTCCTGCTCGTCCAGATCGCCGCGTTTGGCTTTCAGGGTTTCCAGCTTGCTCCGCTCGAGTTCAATCTTTTTGCGGAGCATCAGGGCTTTCAGTGCCATTTCTGAGCACCTCCTTCATTCGTTCTTTCCAGGCCTGCAGCCGGCGGCGTTTCAGCTCGTCCCGCTCTTCGGACCGGGCGCTGATGTTCGTCGCCTCGTAGGCCGGGAATGTGCAGACGGATACCTCGAAGAGGTTGACCTCCGTGATCGTCCAGTGTACGGAGCCGTCGTCGCGGAAATCGGTTTCCTCGCTGACGATCTCAAAGCCGAACGAGCACTGATCCACGTCGCCCCGGCGGACGCGCTCCCAGGTGTTGACGGCATCGCCATCGTTCGGATTGATGGTGATGTCGCCCCACAGGCCGCGCTCGTCTTCCCGGAGCTCCAGGGTGTGCGCCTTTGTCCGGCCCAGTACCAGGGTCGTGTCATGGTTGGTCAGGGCCCGGATGTCCCCGCCTGCCAAAGATTTTGAGAAAGCTCCCGGCGCGATGCTTTCGCTCATGCCGTAGCCGATCTCGTAATTGGAGTTGAAGACCGAGAAATAGCCGGAGATGTGGCGGCTGCCGTCGTCCGCCTCCCGCGTCTGATACTCGGTCATGACCGCGCGGACGGTCCGCCGGTCAGCTGTCCTCTTTTCGTTCATGCTGATCCCTCCTCAGTGGGCACCGCTGGGCCTGGGGCGTCAGAGCCCACCAGCCCTTGCAGCGCTTGAAATACACATGGCCGCACCAGTCGCCGGCCTTCTCGCACCAGATCTTCATCCCGGGCTTGTACGTGGCGTTCGGGCAGTCCAGCTCGATCTTCATTCCTGCACCAGCTTTTTCTGTTTCCCGCTCATGTCGGCGGGGATGTAGTTCTCGAGGATCTTGTATTCCTTGAGGCCCGCGGGCGCCATGTGCATCCGGTCGCGCCACTCGTCGCCGTTGACATAGCCGCGGTCGGCGCCGGCAAGGAGGATGTCGCTCGTGGCCTTGAGGTCGTAGTCCATCAGGCTCCAGGTGTTCAGCTGCAGGTACCACCTGGGGCTCACGATCAGCCCCCGGGTGAGCTCCTGCTGGATGCCCAGGGCCAGCGGCCGGATCTTGTTCTGGATAAAGCTGTTCCACTCGTCCCGGTTGAAGTTCCCCACGCCCAGGAGGAACGCGGGGACGCCGATCACGGAGGCCACGGTCCGCTTGTCCATCTCGAGCGTGTCCTTGATGGCCAGGTCGCCCAGGCTCAGGGGGCGGATCTGCTCCACTGAAAAAGCCTCGGATGGGATCATCCAGGGCTCTCCGGGTGTCTTCGGCTTGATGTAGCTCTCCAGCAGCTTCGCCCGCCCCTCCGGGCTGGCAAATTCCTCCGTGAGGCCGTCCACCTTCACGATGATCGAGGGCTTCCACTCGCTCCGCATGAAGGCATTGATGGTTTTCTGACCCTGGCGCAGGTTGTCCGCGATGTCTTTCAGCGTCACCTGGATGCCGCGCCCCTTCCACAGGTCCCGCGGGTCCGGGTTGTAGGCGAAGTGCAGGACTTCCGCCGGGTCGAAGGGCTTTCCGTCGATCGTGATCTGGTAGTCCCGCCGGCTGTTCCCGATGGCCTTGAAGTCCACCCGGTCGGCCGCGATGGGCTCCAGGCTGTCCAGGATGCCGCCCCGGGTGTGTGGCACCACCACCGCGTTGCCCCTCCCGTAAAGCAGCATGTTCATCACGATGGCCGTCATCCACTGACTCCGGGTCATGTTGTCGCACGGCTCGATGTCGATTTTCCGGGAGAGCTCGTTGACGATCCGCTCGTCGCCCTTGTCGGTGTTTTGCATCAGGTAGATGGTCATGGAGCCTATCAGCTCCGCGATCCGGAGGCAGGCCGTCTGGATCTCCGGGCAGTCCGAGAGCTTCGTGTAGCCCGTGACGCAGAGGTCGTCATCGTCGAGCACGAAGGCCATGGTCCCCGCGGATCGGCGCTGGAATTTCCGCCGGATCCACTCTCTCACACTCATTTCGTATCCCCTCCAAACCAGCTCGCCGCGCGGCCTGATTTCTCCATGCACTCCAGCATCCGGACGGTAGCAAAAACATCGGCGTCGAAAACGTCGATGCGGTGCTCGGGCTGGATCTTCTCATACTGGATCATGTCGTCTGTCTTTTCGATGGCGCGGACATTTGCCACGCAGTACAGATAGGGCTCCGCGCCCAGAAAATACAGCTTCCGGTTTTTCGCCTGGCGCTCGATGTGCCGGAATCCCTCGGATTTCTTGTAGAAATACTGTGGCTGATCCACGATCGTGAAGCCCGCCTTTTTCATCCCGATGAAATACTCGCGGCAGAACTTCCGGTCATGGCCCACCTGGGCGATGTTGAACCCGGCCTTCTTCATGTCGACGAACCAGCGGACCACGTCGGCGTGGTTGTTCGTCGGCGCGTTGCACATCGTCAGCCAGCCGTCATCCTGCCAGCCGAACAGCGGGATATTGTCCTCGTCCGCTTTTTTCGCCGCGGCCACGATGGGGAACCAGCAGTGCGGGATCGTGATGTCGATGTCCTTGTACTGCCCATGCAGGGCCGAGGCCGTCAGGTCGTGCATCTTGGAAAGGTCCGCGCCGCCGTACCACTTGATCGGGAGCGAGGCCAGCTTCTTGAGCTTTTTCTGCAGCGGCCAGTCCGCCCCGATGCCCAGGGCGGCCTCCGCCTCCTCGTTGCTCCGCCGGAACTCGTCCAGGTTGAAGTACGCCTTCTCGGCGGTGGTAAAAATGTTGAGCCGCTTGGAGAGAAAGTCCTTCCGCATCTGGGGATCATTGCTGGCCTGCAAGGCGTCGTTCATCATGTCGCCCGGCCGGATCGTGACGCCCCAGCTCGGGTTCGCCTTGATCATCTGCTCCTCGGCGGTGTAGTCCACGTCGCCGGTCTCCTCGTCCGGATCCGCGCAGCACAGGAAGATGAAATACTGATCATCCTGCACCAAACCGCGGAGCACCTTCCGGCAGTAGTCCACGCGCTGGGCGCAGAATCCCGCGCCGTCGTCCCCGGCCGTGGTGATCCCGATGACGAGCTTGTTGGTGTAGGCCGCCGTGGCCTCCTGCAGGATCGTGTACTGCTTCGCGCTCTTGTAGGCGTGCATTTCGTCCGCGATGATGATGTTCGCGTTGAAGCTGTCCTGCTTGTCCGGGTTGGAGGCCAGGGCGTGCATGGCCACGGAGCCGCCGGCGATCGCCTCGTTGTAGACGACGTGGTCGAAGCTGTTGTTTTTGATCCTCCACCCTGATCTTTTCAGCAGCGCCGGGGTGGGGTAGAGGGTCCGCACGTTGTAGGCCCAGGAGTCGAATGTCTCCATGGCCTGCTTGAGGGCCGCGCCCACCACGTACACCTTCGCCCCGGAGACGGCCTCCAGCAGCGCCAGCGCCCAGGCCAGCGCGGAGACGAACAGGGTCTTGCCGTTCTTCCGGGGTATGAAAATGAGCGCCTCTTTCGTGACGCGCTCATTCGTGCCTCTGTGGTAAAAGATCAGCAGGCCGTAAACAACGAGCTTTTGCCAGGGCTGCAGTAGCAGCGGCCTGCCCCGCATCGGCGAGGCGTCCAGCGCCTGCCCCTGGCGGTGGTGGTAGGTCGTCTCGATCGCGTCGATCACGAAGTCGGCGTCCTGGGTCCGCACGTCGAAGTCCGCCCGCTGCAGGAAGTCCAGGAACCGTCTGCACCCGAGCACCCGGTCCCGGTTGGCCATGATCCGGCCGTCCGCGACGCCCTGGGCGTACTCCATCACGGTCTTTGCGTGTCTGCCGGTGAGCTCCATAGCATCAGCCTCCACGCAGCGCGGCCAGCGCGCTCGCCAGCGGGTCGGCCTCCTGCTTGGCCGCCAGCGCCGCCTCGTTGAGTTTGCGGAGTGCCGCCGGCGTCAGCCCCAGCTCACGCTCAAGCTCAAGGCTTGCCTTGTCGGTCTTGTCCATTTCGTCCAAAACCGGATTTCTGATAGCAATCGCGGATCCTTTCGCCTTGACCACGGGCGCGCCGCCCGTTTTCAGGTACATCTCTTTGAGCTTCAATCGCCTGACGCGGAGCTCTGCCAGGCGCTCGATTGCGTCCTCAAATTCCGGCTTGTAGACCCCCAGACTGCGGCACTGGGAGCGGATCTTCTCTCGAAATCCCTTCTCCGTGGTCGCTTTCATGGTGGGGGCTCCTTTCTCTTGGAATCTCATAGGGCTTGACGTCGCTGATCTCTTTTCCGAATGTCCTGATCCCGTTGAACATTTCGACATATTCCGCGACCAGCTGCCGGTCGACCGTCAACACGGCATTCTCACATCTCGGGTTAGTGTTGACGTTGGCGGATGACTCGATCAGGACGTCGAACCGCTCGCCGACGATGATGGACACCTTCGCGTGATTCCGGAATACCACCACGCGGCCGCCGCACTCCGCTGCCAACTGCACGGCCGCCGCGTAGACCTCAGAATAGCTCCCCGGGAAAATTTCGCCCATGAAAAAGTCAACGCGCCCCAGCATCCCGCGCCGGTGCCATTCCCGCAGTTCCTCCACGTCCTCGCCGGCCATGCACCATGTGCTGATTGCGAGATAAAGCACGCGCTGCTGTCGCAGTACGTGCCGCACATATGTCAAGGCGTCCACGTCGCCCCAGCTGAAGCAGTGAAAGCAGTCGCCCTCCTGGAAGTGCCACGCCATGGCGTCGGAAAGCGCGGCCTCGGAGGTCAGCTTCCGCGCTATGTGCCGATGTCCCCATCGGTGCCTGACTTTTACGCTCTCCGTCTGCTCTTCATGGTGTTCCTCCTCCGGATCGTCGCCGAAGGAGAACTCCGGGAAGTCAAAATCCATGAAAAATGCTCCTTTGGAAACGTCCCCGCGGATATAAAAGGGGCCGCCTCCAGGTCGACGTCCCCTCCAAATTGGCTCGAGGACCCGGGGGGGATGGTATTTGAACATTAAAACGCGCGGGCGCGTGCGTGGGCGCAGGCCCTACGCGCGCACGGGCGCGAACTAACCACCCACCAACCGGCGACCAACCTCCCAGGATCAGCGCCATTTCCCCCAGGAGTGCCCGCCCTTCTCCGGATGAGCTTTGGAGTGGCACGCGGCGCACAGAGCCTTCCCGTTGTCCAGCCTGTAGCGGAGCTCTGGATACTCGTCCACGTGCTTGATGTGATGCGCGACCGTCGCGATGATCGGCTGGCCGCTTTTGTCGGTCCGGCCGTAGCGCCGGCACTCCTCGCACAGGCCTCCGGCGCGGCTGATGACCTTGTCCCTCCACGCCTTATATCGGCCCGTGTTGTAGAACGGATCCGCAGACAATTTTTCAGCCCCCTGTGTGTGTTGGCGGCTCCCACCTCTTGGCGCGTGCTTTCGCACTGATCCCGCCCCCGCCGCTCGCGTCGGAGAGAGACTTCCGCGTCGGCGCCCGCATTCAAAAGCAGGGGCTGGCTGCTGACCCCCGCTTTTCACGGTATCAGCATAGCACGGAAAGCACGCCCCGATAGTATCAGTTTTCGCCCGGGCCGAAGTCGAGCGCCTGATCAAGGCGGACGTAAAACTCACGCCGCCGGCGGTAAAACTCATTCCGGTGACTCGTGGGCATGAGGACAGGGTCGATGTATTCCAGGGCGATCCCCATGCAGCAGTTCTGGATCAGGGCCGAGTACCACGCGCCGCCGCCGGTCTTCCTGGCCACACCCTCCACGAGGTCGATCTTTTTCAGCAGCGTCTCGCGCTTCTCGGCCAGGCGCGCCACGGGATCGCTCACGGTTCCCTCGGCGTGGGGCTGTGGGTTGTAATTCTGAGCGCCCACACCGATCAGGCTGGACGCCATGCTTTTCCACTCCGGGTATTGAAGGCAAAACGCCCGCAGCTCGTTGTATCGCTCCCGCGAGATCCCGACCTTGGTGTAGTCAGGGTGATAGGTTCGCAAATCCGCCCCCTCCTTTCCGGATCAGCTGGCACCGAATGAAGACGCCCTCCATGATGTCCGAGGTCCACACCTCGCAGGAGACGGGCTCGTCCCCCGGATAGGCTTTCCGGAGGATGCTCTTCCAGTCGTCCTCCAGCTCGCCGGCCATCCGCTCGACCTTCCGCCGGGAGAGCTTGGAGTTGCTGACGGTGATCCGCGGCTGGGTCAGGCCCTGGGAGCAGCACCATTTCTTCCGGTTTCGCTGGGCCTTCGTGATGTATCGCGCGATGGAGGCCAGGCCCTCCTCGTTGGGCTGGAGGCGGTCGGCGTTGGCCCAGCCCTTCCGCCAGCAGGCCTCGATCTCCTCGCGGGTCAGGCCGCCGGAGAGGATCATGTGGCAGTGGATCCGCTTCCGCTCGCCGCTCTCGTTGTCTTCCAGGGCGTAGATGTATTTGGCTTTCGGCAGGCCCCGCTTCTCCCGGAGCCGCTGCAGGCGCCGGATGAAATTCCGGACGTCTTTCTGGGACCTCTCCCAGGTCGGAGGCTCGCCGGCATAGGTCAGGGTGACGTGGAGATCCTCGCGGGTGAAATTGGCGTTGGCCAGCCGGATCACTCTCCGGATCGCCGCCTGATGGTTCGCCCGCCGCATTCTCTCCGGGGTGAGGTTCGCCTTCGCCTTCCTGGCCCGGGCCTCCTGGCTCCTCCCGAACGCCGGATAGATCTCGCACTCGGTGACCGGGCCGGATCGGATCGTCCGGACCCGATAGATCAGCTGGCCCGCTCTGGCCCGGATCGGCTCCGCCCAGGCGAGGCGCTCCAGCTCCGTCCGGCCCTCCACGTCGAAGAGGCACTCCCACTCAAACCCCAGCTTGTCCACGCTCCGCCCCTCCTCGTTCCGTCCCTCAAGGGGAACCGCTACGCGCGGTGCGCCAGGGATAAGGGGACCGCGCGCCGGCTTGAGCTCTCCCCGGCGTCCGGAGCGCGGCCCCCTTCCCTGGACCCAAACCCCCAGGACGAATGGTCGAAATGTTAATGGCCCATACAAGCCCGAATCGGGCAGGACGCCCGGCAGGTGTTTCTTCTATATTATTGGCAAGTGATCAGGCACGACCGCGTCCAGGAGCGCGGGCTGTTTTGTTTTCCAGGAATTTGGCGATCCGGTCGCATTGTTCTTGATAGGCGCAGCGGACGTACATCTCGAGCACGTGATCGTCGGCCCAGAGTTTCTCGACCTCCGGCGAAAACTCCGGGCATCCGTCGCAATACTCTTTCAGATCCATCTGTGGCATCATGGCCGCTCTCTCCTTCTCCGTGTTTTGTGTATTTGTGTTTGTGATTGTCGCGCCCGGTGCCGCCCCGGGAGGATCCTGGCACATCGTCCGCCGGTTGCCGCATCCGTCGGAGGATCCCGCGCTGGCCCGCGACATGGAAAGCCTTCCCCTATAGGGGAAGGTGGCGCAAAGCGCCGGATGAGGTCCGTCAGTTCTCCTTCTCCCTCGGGCACCAGTCCGGGCACTGGCACTGATCCAGCTGGATCCTGAGCCAGGCCCGGACGCCCGCAGGGTTGTCGCCGAACTCGACGCCGATCCGGCGGCCGCGCTCGGTCTGGTAGCAGCATTTGGCCTTCTGGCCGGTGTCGATGGTGTCGATCCGCAGGTGCTCGCAGCGCAGGCACTCGTAGCGGCGTTTCCGCTTTCTTGGCATTACGCCATCGCCTCCAGCGGCAGGCGGCCCGCGCCCTGGCCCTCGTAGGGGCCGCCCTTGAGGAACATGTCGCAGCACTCCTCAATGGCCATGGACAGCCTGGAGATCAGCGCGGCCTCGGAAACGATGTCGTTCACGGTCAGCGTGATCCGGTCCCACTCGTCGCCGTTCAGGGTGAAGCCGATCTTTTTCTGCAAATCCTTGACCTCGCCCCGGAGGCTCTCGGTCAATCGGTACAGATCCGCGAAAAGGATTTTCTGTTCTTCCATTTTCCTCTCTCCTTTGTCGGTGCTCAGGTGTGAAGGTCGAGCACCGTCAGATAGCAGCTGTCCCGGTATTTCCTGGCAATGGCCTTGAGCTTCTCGTCGAAGTGCTCGTCGGTGTTCCAGTTCTCGCCGTCCCAGGTTTCCCGCGCCGAAGCGACCCCGTCGCCGTCAATGACGCAGAAGCAGCCGTCTGAAATATCGTCGAAGTTTTTGATGTCCGGGATCCACGCGCCGTCGACGTAGAGGATCCCGTCGCGATAGCCGAGATAACGCGCGGCCTCCGTCTCGTCTACCTTGTAGCGCATATCTGAGTGGTCGTATTCCAGCATCCCATGGGTGATCCTTTCGAGGAAGCCGCTTCGGAAAAGCCTCCCGGCGCGCCTTTTGAGCGCGTAGACGTCGAACTCGTATTTCTCGATTTGTTCAGCTCCGGCGACGTTCAGCTTGAGCTTTCCGCCGTATCGGCCGCCGATGTTCATGAAGTCCCATTTGAACACCGGCCTCTCCTCGTGGTCGTTGTATTCATAATATGGCTCCATGGCCTTCTTGATGACGCCATCCGTCGGAAACTGTCTTGTGTAGAGATAGCAGCAATAATGCACGGTTTACCCCTCCTGTCCCGTCTCTTCCCCGGCCTGGGCATTACGCCATCGCCTCCAGTCATTTTCCTCTCACGTCCACCCTCAGCCCCAGCGCCTCGCAGCAGGCCAGTAGGCTGTACAGGTTCGGGCTCCGATGGTCTTTTCCGCGCTTGCGCCAGGCGTAGATTCCCCGGTGGCTGAAGCCGGACATCTCGCCCAGGCGCCTGATGGTCACGCCTTGGGCCTTGGCCTCCTCCCATATCGTGTCCATCAGACGCACTACCTCCGCCTCCACCCTCTCCGGGTCTACTCGCTCCGGTTCTCGTTCTCGTCCAGCCATTCGATTTCCCTCCAGTCGATTGGGATGAGCTTGGCCATCGGGGCCTTCGTCCTCACCCCTCCGCCCCCACGTCATGATCGAAAGCTTCCTCGCCCGCCGCCCGGAACATCTCCGCGGCCTCCGGATCGTCGTAGGTGGTCTTTCCGGCGGCCGCCAGCTTCTTGAGATAGAGATCCTCCGTCTCGGCCAGCAGGTCCATGATCTCCGCGCCCGGGTTGGCGTCGCCGGCTTCCAGGACCGCGTCCACGGCCCAGTCGGTGACCTGGGTGATCTGATCGGAGGTCATGATCTTGAGCTCCGTGTCGTTGTAGGTGTTGTTGATCAGCTGGCCGACCATCACGGCCTGCTCGCCGGTCAGGATTTCGCCCTTGTGGGCGCCGTACTTCACGCGGTACTTCGCGCCGGCGCGGGCCGCGGCCCGCCGCTGTGCCCTGTTCATGGTGAAACGCCTCCTTTTTCGGTTTTCGATCGAATCATTCGCAGTTGTCCTCCTCCCAGAAATCGTCGCCCGGTTTTTCGGACAGCGGGAGGGCGATCTGATCGCGGCGGGCCAGCTCGGCCTCCAGCTCCGCGATCCGCCGGGCCTGATCCTCCACCGTCAGGGCCGCCTCTTTCAGCAGCTGGGCCTCCTGGTGGTTGACGAACAGCCCCTTTTTCGCCATGCCCCGGAGGGCCTTGGCCAGGTCTCCGGTTTTCATCGGTCACACCTCGCTCTCTGGCATTGTCATGCGTATCTGTTCTCCCGGGCGGCTTTCCTGTGTCCATTCGACACCTATATAGTCGAGCACTTTGCCCCATCCTTGGTCATACATCCAGAAATGCCACTGTTTCGGGTCCCGGTCGTATAGCCTGTCGAACTTGTGCGGCCTGCTGTCCAGGTGGATTCCATAGCCGCACATGACGCAGCCTGTCCGCTGTGCGCCGGTTGTACGGAGGGCTCCGTCTACGTCCTGAACGATCTCGCCGTAGATTTCGGGGACATGGACCTTTAGCTCCAATGCCAGCCGCAAGAGGTCTTGCCGGGTGAAGAAGTTAAAGGGGCAGCTCCGCGCCGTGTCCTTTCCGACATAGTTGCAGCCGTGCTGTCTGAGGCTGTACTGCCTTCGCCCGCCCTCGGACTGCATCAGGCCGAGAAACGGCCAGACGTTATGCTCTTCCTGCCACCGGATCGCCGGATATTCCTTCATCCAGTAGCAGCATTGATCCGACACCTTGAACGGCGCGATCTGGCAATCAATATCCGGGCGGAAATCCTTGTACAGCCCGCCGAATAGCTTGATCCATTTGTCCGGCAGCTTGAATTTCTCGTTGGTTTTGAAGTGCCCCCAGGCGCCTTCCTCGCCGGTCATATAGGCCTTGATGATCGGGCTATCATCTCCCGGGGTTTGTAGCCGTGAGAGCTTCGCGCTGATCTGCTTGCTGATAACTGGGTACCCGTATTCCTTGATAACCTGGATCATGCTCTTTGCGGGCTTTACGGCGATCACGCCCATCTCTTTGTGCACGGCTTGGATGCTCTTGTCTTCCAGCGAAGAAATGGACATCCCCGTCACGTTTTCGTCGAGTGTGCGGCGGACAAAGGCCAGGAGTGTGATGCTGTCCAGACCGCCCACGGAGACGGCGTAGTCTTTCCCGTACTCCCGGCAGGTGTTCTGCCAGTCCCAGACGCGATTTTCCGCAAGCGCGACCTTGGCCTCATAAGGTAGGGCCATTCTCTGCTTGTTCAGGCGGATTCGTTCGTCCCTTTCCTCCGGGGTCTCGCGCTTCTCGCCCTCTTTCCAAATCTTAGTCATGGCCCGTCAGATCCTCCAGTCCAGCAATTTCGCGTCCGCCGCGATCTGGGCGCGGATCTCGCGGAGCATCTCCCGGAGGACCTCCACGGTCTCGGCCATGGCGTCGAACTCTTCGTCGCAGCCCTTCTCGGCGGTCATGGCGTTCTGTCCGCGGGAGAACATGCGCCGCAGGCCCTCGGTCAGGGTCAGGCAGCGCTCGAGGGCCCAGTAGCGCCTTTTGTTTTCGATGCAGCGCTCCTTCAGCTTCTCAATGTCCGGCACGGTCAGCCCTTCTTTCTGTCGCTCTTCCGGTTCTTCCGGAAGGCGTCGGCGCTGGGGCAGGTGGCGAAGTGGGAGATGTAGCCCTCGTGGACGTCCCGGTCTCCCGGGAGCGGAGGCACCCCGCGGACGACGATCCCGTCGCTCAGCACGTACTTCGCGAAGCCGTTGTCGTCCGGGACGAAGCTCACCGGCTCCGCGTCCACGGGCATGGTCTTCCCCTTGACGGTTTTGATGAAGATGATCCGCGCCCCGCAGGCGCGGCAGACGGTGACGGCAGGCCGCAGGGTCACAGCCTCCACCTCCTCGCCGGGTAGTAGCCGATCTCCGCGTACTGGGCGCGGAGGGTGGTCAGGTGGCCGCGGGTGGCCTCGTGGAGCAGCTTCCCGACCTGGCGCTCCTCCTTCGGAGGCAGCAGGTCCATCTGGCGCTCGCACCACCAGCAGGCCAGGGAGGCGATCAGGATAATCGAGCCAATCACAAACATGTTTTTCCCTCCTTACCGGAACGTCGTGGGGAGGATGTAGGCCTCCACCGGTTTGATCTCCGGATAGCCGTGGACCGTGGGCTCGGCGGTGAGCAGCCACTTGTCACCGTCTGTCAGGGCCGCCGGCGGGCGGAGGATGTAGTTATTCCCGAGGATCTCGTGGATGGCGAAGACGGCCACGCCCATGGCCTCCTCGGCGGAGGCGGCGACGGGCCACGCCTCCACGATGTCCCCCTGGATCGTGGTCACGCTCCAGCAGCGGGTCGGGTTTTCGTCCCTGTACTCGATCATGGTTTCTCTCTCCTTTGGTCGGTTCGGTTCACATCGGCACGCCGGCGGCCCGGCAGCCGTTCACGTAGCTTTTCATCATGTCCGCCAGGGCGTCGGCCCAGTTCCCGGCGGCCTCTTCCTCGCTGGCCGGGAGGCGGGCCGCTCCGGCGTCCTCCGCGCGGATGTAGAGGGGCACCGCCGGCAGCAGCTCGCCGGTGGCGGGATCTCTCAGGGCGGTCACGCCCACCTGGATGAAATCAGCCATTGGTTTTCTCCCTTCAAGCCTCCCCCTATAGGGGAAGATGGCGCGAAGCGCCGGATGAGGTCATTTCTTCGCCAGCCCGTCGTCGATCAGCTGGCGCTTGAGCACGTCGATTTTCTTGGGGTCGGGCGCGCCCTTGGGCCGGGTGGTGAGGATCAGCTTGACCTGGTCATAGGTCAGGGCCTTGAGCCTGGGCTGGATGTCGCCGTCGGCCACGCGCCGCCGGTAGGCCGCGGTGAACTTCGCCAGGTCCACGCCCGCCGCCGCGGCGGCCTCCTTCGCGGTGAAGGTCATCTCCTTTGGGATCATTCGGAGTCCTCCTCTCTCTCCTCCGCCTCCGCCATCGCGGCCTTGGCGAAGGCTTCGGCGTCGTCGATTCGGTCGTTCAGCAGATCCTTTCCGGTGGCGGCCGACATGATGAGGAGCGTGAGGGCCTTCTCCCAGAGCTCCGACACGTTCCCGAAGCCCCGGTCCGGGTCCTTGAGGATGGTGTGCAGCTCGCTGGCCAGCTCCATGCTGGACAGGTGGCCGTGATGGATGGCGTTGGTGTTGTGGATGCCCGCCGCGGTGCTGAGGTCGTCGAAGATGAAGATGATCGCGCCCCGGCCCTCGGCGGTAACGACTTCCCCCGTCTCCGTCGTGAGGGTCATTTTCAGTTTGGGTTTGGATTCAGCAGCCATGGTTTTCTCTCTCCTTTACTGTTAAACTTTTTGTGGACAGTCGGCGAAAAAAAGATTCCGCATATCCTCCGGGATTTCCACGTGCAGGAGCCGGGCCATGGCGAGGATCTCCGAGGCGGTGGGCTCCTGGGCGCCGCCTACAATCCGCCGGACTTTCTGCTCGTTCATTCCGAGGGCCGCCGCAAAGGCGCGTATGGTCCGGTAGTTCTCGACAATTCTGCCCAGTAATGTTTTCGTCATATTTTCACCTCCGAACTGTCAACATTTTGTGGACACTCGTATCATAGCACACTATTTGGCGGCTGTCAACGCTAAGTTTACAATATTATTAAATTGTGTTGACTTCCTATTATAGTCCCTGTATAATGGAGCCGGAAAGAGGGGTGATTCGATGGCCGACAATCCCATGGAGGAGAAATTTCTTTCGCGGCTGAACCGTCTTTTTGACCGCGATCCCCGGACGGACACGGCGATCAGTGACGCCCTCGGCGTCTCCAAACAAACGGTTTCCTACTGGCGCAGCGGCCGCCGATCCCCGAAGCGCTCGATGATCTATAAGATCGCGGAGATGTACAGCGTCTCGCCGATCTGGCTCATGGGTTTTGACGAGGAGGAGGGGCCCGAGGAGGAGCGCTCGGTCATGGTCGAGCTCTCCACCCAGGAGCTCCGTCTCCTGTGCGCCTGGCGCGGCGCGGATCTGACCTATCAGACGGTGGCCATGGAGCTGCTGGAGAATCATCCGAAAAGGGGGAGCGGGCATGAGTGAGAAAAATCTTCGTCGGTGGGTGGCGGTGCTGGCGGTCTATGCGGTGATCGCAACCGCCGCTTTTCTGGCGGTGCTGGCCACGCGGCCGCGTGCGGCGACCGTTGGCGCGGTTTCTACGGCTTCGGCCCCTCCGGCGGCCCTGGAGACCGTCCACCTGGGCGCGGGGCTGTACGTGATCGGCGAGGACGTCCCCGCGGGCGTCTACCGGATCTCCGTGGAGCCTGGAACGGTGGCCGCGGTCTATTACCTCTACCGGAGCCGCGACGCCTACGACGCCGACCTCTATCAGACCTACAACATGGTCAAGGACTACGAGGGCGACGTGGCCGTGGTGGAGCGGGAGGAGCTCCCCACGGGCGGCCTGATCCGCGTGACGGACAAGGTCGTCCTGGAGCCCTACGGCGGGAAAGGGGCTTGACGCATGGCCAGAAAAAGAGAATCCTCCACCCGGGCGGTGATCTACGCCCGGTATTCTTCCCACGCCCAGAACGATCAGTCGATCGACGGGCAGCTCCATGACGCCTACGCCTTCGCGGAGAGGAACGGCTACACCGTGATCGGGGAGTACATCGACCGGGCGCTCACGGGCACCAAAGACACGCGGCCGGACTTCCAGCGGATGATCCGGGACGCGGAAAAAGGACAGTTCCAGCTCGTGATCGTCTGGAAACTCGACCGTTTCGCCCGGAATCGCTACGACTCGGCCATCTACAAGGCCAAACTGAAAAAATCCGGCGTCCGGGTGGTCTCCGTGATGGAGAACCTGACCGACGGGCCGGAGGGGATCATCCTGGAGGGGATCCTGGAGAGCATGGCGGAGTATTACTCGGCCAACCTGGCCGAGAACGTTCGGCGTGGGATGTCGGAGCTCGTCCGCCGGGGGCTGTTCCCGGGCGGGCCGGTTCCCCTGGGCTACCGGGTCGAAAATCACCGGCTTGTCATCGACGAGCGGACCGCGCCGATCGTGCGGGAGATGTTCCGCCGGTACGCCGACGGGGAAGGCCCCGCGGAGATCGCCCGGGATCTGAACCGCCGCGGCTACAAAACGCAGACCGGTCAGGCCTTCACGCCCTCCTCCTTCAAGCTGATCTCAAATCCGGCCTACGTGGGCCGCTACACCTACGCCGGGGAGGTCGTCGAGGGCGCGGCGGACGCCATGATCGACGAGGAAACCTTCCGCCGGGCGAACGAGCGCCGCACCATGAACCGGCGCGCCCCGGCCCAGCACAAGGCCGCGGACCGTTACCTGCTCTCCGGAAAGGCTTTCTGCGGCCACTGCGGCAAGCCGATGATCGGGGAGAGCGGCCGCGGGAAGCTGGGCACGGTTTATCACTATTACGCCTGCGCCCAAAAGAAAAAGACCGGCGCCTGCCGGAAGCACAACGAGAAAAAGGACTTCGTCGAGCGCTTCGTCTGCGAGCAGACCGTCCGATATATCCTCGACCCGGAGCGCCAGCAGCTGATCGCGGAGCGCGTCGTGGACGCCTATAACCGTGAGTTCAACGACGGCCAGGTCGAGGCCCTGGAGCGCCGCCTCCGCCGGATCGACGCGGATCTGAACAAGCTCGTGGATAACCTCCTCGATCTCCCGAAGTCCGCCCGGGAGAAGGTTATCTCCCGGATGGAGCAGCTGGACGCGGAGAAGGCCGAGGCCGAGGCCGACCTGGCCAAAGCCAGGATCACCGCCGGGATCCGGATCACCGCCGCCCAGGTAACCGCCTGGATCCGCTCCTTCGCCGACGGTGACCTCGAAGATCCCGACTTCCGTCAAAAACTCATCGACACCTTCGTCAATTCGGTTTACCTCTACGATGACAAGCTCGTGATCTTCTACAACCTCCGCGGCGAAGCTCCCTCCACCATTCCCACCAAACAGGACGTTGACTCCGCCGTGGAGGGTTCGGATTTCGAGAGGGACGGTGTACCACCCATCCCAAAATCCGAACCTCGCCTGATATGGGTACATCGGATGATGGGGATTGTCATCCTCCGCGGATAACAAAAAAGCCGGGAATCGCTCCCGGCTTTTTCTGTATCTGTGTTTACTCTTCCTCCGGCTCGCTCTTTGGCAGCTCCAGCACCGCCGCCTCGATCAGGTCGGAGATGGCCGCGCGGTCGGCGTCGCCCAGCTCCAGGCCGTCGATCTTGGCGTAGAGCTGGGCCTGGGCCATGGCCTCGGTTTTCCGGGCCTGATTGTCCCAGGGGATGTCGCCGGATTTGGTCATCTGCTCCACGGCCCGCACCGCGAGCCGGGCGTAGGTGAACAGCTGGCCGACGAAGCCGTCCTCCGGGCTGACCGGGATGGTGTCCAGCAGATCGCCGGCGGCGGTGATGGTGGTCTCGGAGACCAGGCCGCGCTTGAGGAGCACGATCAGGGCCACGGCCACGAGGGCCGCGATGATGATGGCGGAAACCTCCACCCAGTTGATGCTTTCCATGGTATTTTCCCTCCGTTATCCGTTTTGGTCGATGTGTTCGTTGTCTCCGGTGTCGGAGACGGCTTTCCGGCTGAAATAGCCGACGATGCCCTTTTCGATGACGCTGTTGCCGGTGTAGAAGCCGATGGAGACCATCATCACGTCGTCGACGCCCGCCTGCATGGCGGAGATGGCGGCGCTCAGGCCCGCGTTGACGGCCACGAGGATCAGCGCGGCCAGCCGGTAGACCGCCCAGATGATCAGGATGGCCACGGCGATCCGCTTGGAAAACTGGACGTACTGAGCCTTCATTGTCTCTTCTCCAGGTCGTCGATCCGGTGATTCGCAACCTTGATTTTCTCGTCCTGGAGGGCGGTCTTTTCCTCCAGGCGGTAGGTCCGCTCGATGATGGAGTTGTGCTTTTCGACGCGGTCTGACAGGGTTTTGATCTCCTGATGAATGACATTGATCTGGCCCTGAATGTTGGTGTCATTGACCTCGGATTTTTTATCCATCGCCGCGATCGTGGACCGGTTGGCCGCCAGCACCGTGATGATCGTTCCGATCAGGCTCACGCCGGCGGTGATGATGGCCACGAGGATCCCGTTGTCCACTTAGCCCACCCCCACGATCGTCTTGAGAAATGCCAGGTCGCGCTCCATGCGGTCTCTCATGAGGCAGAGCTCGGAGTATTCCTCCGGGGTCAGGGTCCGGACGTAGGCCTGGACGGGGTCCGGCGTGTCGACCGGGAGATCCGTGGCGGTGGCCGCGTCCGGGACCGGCGCCAGGAACTGGGCCATCATGTAGCCGCCCTCGTCGCCGGTGATCACCTCGCGCCAGCCGGCCGAGTCCTCCCCGGCCTCCACCAGGGTCCCGACCGGGAGCTCCTTCAACACGTCCGCGTCGGTGGACGGGCTTTTCCTCACCCGGACCGGCTTGCCGTTCTTCGACGTTACGATCATTGTCTGCATGGGTTTTTCCTCCTTCTTGTCCGGGTTTCCATAATCCACGGCGTTGAGCCGCCCCACCGCGCCCCATTTGGAGAGCGGCGTCCGGGTGAAGCCCGCGTCCACGCCCTGGGCGTTGAGGACGTGTTTCCCGTCCTCGTCCACCAGGCCGATGTGGTAATAGTCGTTGAGGTCCCCGTTGTAGGCCGAGCCGCCCTTCCGGTATTTCTCCGGGAGGGCATATTTCGGATGTCCCGGCTCGCGGATCTTGAACGCGGCATAGCCGGGCTTGGCCGCGCTGATGGGCTCCACCTGCTCCACATAGCCGCGGGCGATGGCGTTGGAGCCCTGGGGGATCCGGTGACCCAGCTTGGCGTAGGCGAGGGTGAAGGCGCCGGAGCAGTCCACCTCGCCATCCTTCGCGGAGCCCCACTTGTAGCGCCATTTCTGCCGGTACATGGTCTGGAACCAGCCGATGAGCTTATTCGCGCTGATCATCGTCGAACCGCTCCTCTCTCATGCCGTCGTCCCAGTCGGGCGGGTGCTTTTCGTGGTATCGGGTCTTGAGCCAGTCCAGCAGCGCCAGCAGCGCGAAGCCCGCCAGGGCGAGAATGCCGATCACCGTCCAGACCTCCACGTCCGTCATGGTCATGCCCTCCTTCAAGCGTTCGCCGCGGCCTCCAGGGCCGCGATCCTCTCCTCCAGGGCCGCCAGGGTCAGGGCCCGGCCGCCGCTCTGGATCACGGTCTCGCTCCCGGTCTCCAGCACCTGGGCGCGCCCCTGCCAAACGCAGTCGATCTCCTCGCCCTCGGTCAGGTAGGCGGAGATCAGCAGCGGGCCGGGGGCCGCGTAGCACTCCGCCGGCAGGGTCAGGGCGGCGCCCTCCGCGGTGATCTCGCCGTCGAACTCCACCGTGACCTGATCGGCCCGGAGGGCGCGGGCGCTCACGCTCCCGGTGATGGCTCCGCTCCTGGCCGCCAGGATGATCCTGTGGGCCCTGGCCTCGCCGGTGAACAGCGTCACCGCCATGGCCTCCGGCTGCTGGGCGTCCTGGGCCGGGTCAATGGTCCGTCTGATGGTGTGCAATCCGATCAACCCCTTTCCAGCGCCTCGACCCGCGCGGTCAGCGCGGCGATCACGGCGTTTTGTCGGTCGATTTCGTTTTTCAGGGTGTCCACGGTGTCCGATCCATAGAGGCCGCCCTTGGAAAGGCGGAAGCCGCAGAGCTGGAGCGTCGCCGTGTACTTCCGGTGGACGCCGATGATCACGCGCTTGGCCCAGTTATAGGACCGCGTCACCTTCGTGTAGGTTACGCCGTCTTCGGTCACGGATTCCGTGGTTTCGGTGTACTCCGGGCCGGTCGGCTCGAAGTCAAAGGTCCATGCGATCCGGTGCCACTCGGATCCGGTCACCTTGATCACGTCCGAATGACCGACCCTTCCCTCCGGGTAGGACATCCCGTTATAGTATTGTCCGCCCCAGCCGAATTTCAGCCAGGCCTCCGATCCGCTCGTGATCCGCGCCCAGCAGCTCACCGTGTAGGTCTTCCCGACCTCCATGTCGTCGATGATGTATCCATAGCTCTTGAAGGGGTCGCCCTGTTTGTAGGCCCTTGTGGAAAGCCCCTGGGGATAATAGAGGGTTTCCATGTTTCCCCAGGCCGTATTCTCGACGATGGTGTACTGGAGGGCCTTGTCGAAGGTTTCGCCGTTGATTTCCGTGACGATGTTGTCGTCCGTGAGGGTCACGCACTGGGTCGTGATTCCGTCGTCCGCGTCCCGGTAGACGTACCACGCCTCCGTGATCCCCGCGCCCGCGTCGGCCTCCCGGTGGTAGACATAGGTCGCGCCCGCGGTCTCCTCGGCGGTCGGTTCGGTGGTGTAGACCTTATAGCTCGTGATGGACTTCATCCAGGCGCCGCCGGATTTCGACCATCGCGCGGCGTCTCCGCAGACGACGTTGGCGCTCCCGTTGTTCACCCACCATGCGTCCTTGTTGAGCATATTTTCGCGCATCGCCCAGATGCCTTGTTCCGCCAGCGCGTCTTCGATCCCGCTCACCGTGGCGTTGAATGTGTCCACCTTTCCCTCGATGTTGCCGATGTTCACGGCCCAGAGGGCCATCTGATGGGCGCCGGCGATGTCCGCCTTGACGTCGGCGATCATCTCCTCCATGGTCTTGCTGGGGGTGGTCTCCTCGGTGATCACGTCGTCCGTTGTGGTAGGGGCGACCTGGCCGGCGCAGGCGTAGACGCACACGGTCATCGGGTCCACATCGCCGCCGCTTTCGGTGTTGATGGCCTCGTTGGTGACGAAAATGGCCAGGCCGAAGGGGCCCGGCGCGTTGTAGCAGGTCTCCGGCAGGGTCACGGTGGCCGTCACGCCGGAGAGGGTGCCCACGATGTGGACGGTCTGGCCGTCGCTCCGGCGGAAGCGGGCGAAGACGTCCGTGGCCTCGGCAAGTACGTCGCCGTTCTCGATCGTGATGATGAAGGTGTGCGCGCCCTTTTCCAGGGTGAACAGCATGTGATAAAGCGGCTCCACCTCCACGCGCCCGTCCGCGCCATAGGTCCGCTCAATCGTCGCCATGGATCACACCTCCTTCTGTCAGCTGAGGGAGTAAACGGCGCAGCCGTCGGACTGGACGATCTTCGCTCCCGAGAGGCAGAAGCCCTTGATGCCGGTGGCGAAGTCCGCGTCGATCCTGTAGGTCTCCAGGGAGACCCGGGAGGCTACCTGAAGCGCGCCCGGCGCCAGGCCGACGCACTGGTCGACCAGGTCGTTGGAGTAGTAGAAGTCCACGCCGATGATGGAGCAGAGAGCGCCGCGCTTCATCCCGGCGGCGGAGGGCGCCGCGGCGCTGGCGCCGAAGGACTCGCTCTGGGCCATCGCTCCATACATGTTGTAGGGGAGGATGAGCGCGGTCCCGCGGAGCTGGCAGTTGCGGGCCATCATGCTCATGATCATCCCGAGGACCTGGGGATAGAGGTCGGAGGATACGTCCATGGAGCCGGTGATCCCCGCGCCTTCGGTGATGGTCTCCAGAACGTAGGTTTCCAGATCCTCATCGAAGCGGCGGAGCATAATCTTCTTCGTCTCCTCGACGAGGTTCACGCGGGCCTCCGCGGCCTCGGTGTCTTTCACCTGGACGTGGCTGTAGACGGAGTGGTCGAGGACCAGGGTCCGGTCGGTGCCGGAGAGGGATTCCGGCGCAGCCAGGGCGGTGCCCGCGACATAGGGACGGACGGTGCAGGGGGTCAGGGCTCCGATGTGGACGGTGTCGCCGTACTCCAGCAGCTCGGCCTCATAGTCGCGGCCCGCCAGGGCCAGAAACAGCAGGGGACGCTTGTAGACGTCCAGCAGCGTCGGGGACCAGTTTTTCGGGATGATGGACGTGATGGCCATGGTTCATTCTCCTTTCGGTTCTTCGGTCGCTTCGGTGGGTTCTTTCATAGCTTCAATCACGCGCTCCAGCGTGAAAATCGCGCCGAGCAGGTAATCCATGTTGGCTTTTCCCCGGACTTCCACCTTGTCCAGGGTGTTGATGGCGATCTGGATACTCTTGACAGGGTCCATGTTCAATCCTCCTTTACGTATTCAGCAGATGGATCTGTACCTTCCGGGAAAGGCCTCCCACCGTGACCGTGAACCAGCAGTAGGTCATCGCCTTGGAAACGGAGTAGTTCTTTGTCACGCCCGTGGTCTCGCCGCTGCCGCTGCCCATGCTGCCCCAGGTCCAGGTCGTCGGGATGCTCACCGAGATCCGGGCCACGCGGTTCGAGGCGCTGGAGTCGGTGTGGCTGAGGTAGACGTACTTGGAGCCGTTGGCCCAGCTGTCCTGATCCAGATAGACCGCCTGGGACTTGCTCGCGCCGTTGGAGGCCGTCACGGTGAAGGTGTTGGAGTTGGACGAGGAACCGGATCCCCAGGTCGGGTCGTCCAGTGTGACCGACTGGGGCTTGCTAAAAGTTGTCACTGTCCCCGCGGAGTCCGTGATGGTCAGGGTGTCGCCCGCCGCGTTTTTCGTGATGGTTTTGATGTAGGTGGCGGGGATGTCGAGCACGGAGGAGCCGCACATCAGGATCGTGTCGTTTTGGGTGACGCCGTCGATCTTGTAGGCGTTCCGGCTCACGGATTGGTAACTCTGGCCGCCGGTGGAGAGCTGCAGGGTCCCGGCCTTGACCGTTCCGCCCTCGACGGTGGTCCCGCTGAGGGTGCTCGCCTTGATGGTCCCGGCGTAGCCGGTTTGGGTGATCAGGCCCGAGGCGGTGAGGATCCCGTCCACGTCCACATGGTCCGCGGAGATTTTCACCGTGCTGGCCGCGCCGTTGACGGCGGCCACGATGGAGGCCGCCTTCACCGTGGCCCCGGAACCGGTGCCCTCCACCACCAGGGAGATCCGGTCGGCCTCCTGGGTGATCCGGCTCGAGAGGGTGCTGTCCGCGTCCTGCCGGTTGGTGACCTCGGTCTGGATGCTCTGGGCGTTCTGGGTGATCCGCGTGGCCAGGTTGTTGCCGGGGACGTAGACCGGGTTGTCGTTCTCGTCGAGCACCAGGTTTCCGTCCGCGTCCAGCAGCACGCCGCCCGCGGTGACGAGGCTCTCGACCCCCGTGTGGCTGATCTTCAGCACGCTGTTGAGGGCCTCCAGGCCGGCCATGAGGCTGTAGATGGTCACGCCGCTCTGGGCGTCCAGGATGATGCCACTCTCCCACAGGGTCCGGATGCCCGTGCCGGTGACGGCGGGCTCGATCTCCCGGACGATCATGTCCCAATAGGAGGAGATTTCCGCCGCCGTGGCCGCCCGGCCCGCCGCGCCTCCGGCCCGCCGCGCGGTCTCGCGGATCTGGGCCAGGGTCTCGGAGAACCGGGGGAGGACGTTGGACATGGAGACCCGCACGGCCTCCGGGTCGCCCAGGGCGTCCTCCCAGGTCAGGGCGACCACGCGCTCGGTCATGGTCGTGTCATAGTCTGGCAGGTCCACCCTGGCCATCTCGCCCAGGTGGGGCTCGTCCCAGGGGTCGCCGGTCTCCCGCCGGAGCTCCCGGGCCTCCACCTCGATCTGGAGCGCCGGCGCGGCCCGCTCCCGGAGGAACTTGGCCGCCCAGGCGTCGCACTGGGCCCGTTCGCCGGCCTTGATGTCCTCGGTGACCTCGATGTCGGCCACCTTCTCCACCACGCCCCAGGTGGCCTGGCTCGCGGCGTTCTCATAGTCGAGATACACCGTATCCATGCCCGTCTTCTTTCCCTGGGCGTTTTTGACGACCCGGTTGGCGGAGAGCCGGAGCTTGTTGCACATCTCCGAATCGTCCTGGGTCACCGTGACGCCGGTGGCGTTCCGCCGGAGCCGGATGCCCGCGGTGATGGCCGTGGTCTTCCGGACGAGGGACACCGTCCACGGGAAAGACGTCTGATCGTAGACGAAGCAGAAATCCGTCTCGTCGGCCTCCACGGCGGCCCAGAGATTGGAGAGCCGCTCGTAGTTCATTTCCTTTTGCTCGATCGTGGCCGAGCATTCGCATGTCCCCAGCTGCCAGGGCGCCGCGCCGTTGATCCGCGTGGTCTGGAACGAGAGCAGGCGGGTCAGGTATTCCGTCATGGTGCCGGTGAAGGTCTCCTGGGCCTTCCAAAGGCTGTCGCTCAGGGTGTCGATGCCGTGCAGGAGGGTGACCTGGCTCTCCATCCGGTAGTCCCGGGCGATGTTGGCCACGCGGAAGATGCCCGCGCTCCCGCGGTTGGTGTAGACCTCCACGAGGGCGTGCATGGCCGGCACGGTCTCGCTGTCCGGGAGGGTCAGGGTAACCTCCGAGGTGCCGGTGAGCTGGAGCGTCACCTGGGCCGCCGTGGCCCGGATGCGGCGGATCTCGCCGAGGCTGTTGTTGAGCAGCCGCGGGAGCCTTACGCGCAGCGCGCTCATTCCCACCGCCCCCTCGCCGTCAGCCGCGCCGAAACGCTGGCGCTCGCGGAGACGGAAATGGTGTTGGACCCGGGCCGGAGCAGCAGGTCGTCCGCGCTGTCCGCGGCCAGCTTGTCCATCAGGCGGGTCTCGCCCGCGCGGATCACGAGATAGTCGTCCTCGGTGTGCTCGATGGTCAGCGTGTCGCCGGCGGCCAGGCTCAGGCCCGTCAGGTGGAGCGTCTGGCCGGCGGCGGTGAGGCTTAGGCTCGTCACGTTGCCGTTCGCGGTGATCACCGCGTCCAGCGGGGTCTCGTGGGTACAGCCCAGGGGAAAGGCCACGTTCCCGGAGCTCCCGGGGCCGAAGGTCCGCGTGGTGACGGCGTCGTCCTCCCAATAGGGCACGGCGTAGGCCGTGAGCTCGATCTTGACCTCCTGGGTGTAGTCCCGCACCGCGCCCAGCGAGGGCCGGGCCGTTGGGACCACCCGGAGGCGCTTGCCCGGGCGGTAGCTGGCGGTCAGCACGCCGCCGCTGCCCACCCAGGCCGCGATGGCGTCCAGCGCCGCGGACCGGGCCGCCAGGTTGTAGACCTCATGGATCTGGGCCACGATGGTCAGCCGGAGGGACCGGCGCACCGCCGCGACGGATCGCTCGCCGTCCCAGGCGGGATAGATGGCCGTCGTCACGTCCAGGGCCGGGACGTCCTCCTGGACCCCGCTGATCCACACCCGCGGGGCCGCGCCTCTGAGGCTCGCGCCGTTCATAAACAATTCAACATGCCGGGGCACGGTCTCACCTCCTCGCGGCGCTCACCTTCGCGCCCATGACCCGGTTGACGGTGTCGGCTACCATGGTGCCGACCACCTTTCTGCCCATGTAGATTTTCGCGTCGATGCCGGACTGGCCCAGCACGCCGCCGGACGCGCCGTAGACGCCGACGCCGCTGTAGCCGCCGCCGTAGGCGCCGCCCGCGGCGACGATGCCCTGGCTCATGACCGCGCCCATGCGGCTGGCCGCCGCGCTGAGGGCCGCCATGTTGGCGTCGATGCCCTTGATCACGCCGGCGGCGAAGGCCGCGCCGGTTGCCTGGCCCGCCGTCTCGCCGGCGGCCGCGTCTGCCGCCTTGGTAAATTCCTCACCCGCCGCGGTGCCGGCCTCAGCGGGCACGCTGCCGCTCATGGCGTCCTCGAGCTTCCGGGTGTACATGTCTTTGAGATATTCCAGCAGGGCGTTGACCTCGTAGGGCTCGAGCGGCATGTCGACGTGTTTCTGGTATTCGTTCCCGCGGCTGTCGTAGGCCGTTTCGTAATAGGTCCCCCAATAGCGCTGGAGCAAAGCCCACGGCGTCCACCCGACGCCCGTGTTCAGGTCGCCCATGGCGTCCCGCGCGCCCCACTTTTCGATGTCCGCGTGCAGCAGGCCGCGCTTGCGGATGTCGCCCAGGTCGCCGATGATCGCGCCGAGCTCGTTGGTGGGTTCCCAATACGTGGAGAAGAAGGGGTTTTTCTTGTACTCGCCGGTCTCGTTGTCCACCGCGGGGCCGAGGGCGTTGGCCAGGCGGGTCAGCATTTCCACGTCCTGCTGGACGTCCTCGCCCAGGGCCTCGGCGGCTTCCTCGGCCTTGGCCAGGGTGTTCTCGCGCTCCTCGATGTCCTTGGCACGCTGGGCGTCGCCGAGCAGATGATCCAGGCCGGTAGTCACGCCGTATAATGCCGCGCCCCACACAGCGAAAATGGCAGCGGCCGCGCCGAATCCTCCGCCGCCGTTGTCGGTCGGCTTCTCGGGCTGAGGCGGGCCGTCCTCCGGCCAGCGGAGCTGCGGCTTGCCGGCCTCCGTCACGTCGAACTCGTTCGGATCCAGCCGGATCGGGGTGCTGCCGCCGCCGCTGAGGTTGACGTCGCTCCCGCTGGGGAGGTTGAGCTGGGGGCTGCCGCCGCCGATGTTCACGGTGGGGCTGCCGCCGCCGATGTTGATGTCACCGCCGCCGGGGAGGCTCAGCCCGCTGCCGCCGCTTGGCAGGACGGGCATGTAGCCGTTCAGGCCGTCTCCGCCGCCCGCGTTGAGCAGGGGCGTCGCGCCGTTCCCGGGCAGGCTCTGCAGGTTCGGGAAGTTCGGCGTCGAGGGCGTGGTGGGCGTCGTCGGATTCGTCGGGTTCGACGGGGTGCCGTTGTTCCCGCCCACCATGTTCTGCACGTACATGGTGGTCACGTTGGAGGTGGTCACGCTCTCGGAGGTCACCGTCTGGGTGGTGACGGTCTGCTGGCCCACCTGCTCGGAGCTGACGTTCTGGGTGCCCACGTGCTCGGTGGACACGTTGGAGCCGTCCAGCCCGGGGAGGCTGCTCTGGCCGCCGCCGAGGCCGTTTCCGCCCTTGCTGCCCTTCGCGCCGAAGATGTTCTTGACGGCCTTGCCCGCCTCGATCAGGTTCAAGATGCCCTTCGCGGTCTCGAATGCCGCGAATCCGCCGGCGATCACGCCCAGGGCGACCTTGACGCCGTCCTTGTTCTTATCCAGCCACTTGAATGCGTCGGTGACGCCTTTCAGCAGGTTTTTCGCCGTTTCGACGGCGTGCTTGAAGCCCTCCGGGCCCGGGTCCAGGAAGGACATGGCCAGGTCGCCGATGGCGGCGCCCAGGTCCTTGATCATCTGCTGGCCCTCGTCGGTGGCCAGGAAGTCGTTGAAAGCGTTCACCGCCTGGGCCATGGAGCCGGCCAGCTCCGAGAAGACAGGGGCCAGCTCCGCGAGGACGGTCATCTTGGTCTTGTCCAGGGAGGCCCCCAGCTTGACGAGGCTGTCATCCAGGTCGCCCAGCTGACCGACCTGATCGGCATTCAGGACGTAGTTCTCCCGCGCTTCCGCGACCGCCGCGTCCCAGGCGTCCGCGCCCTTGTTGATCAGTGGCAGGAGGTTGCGGTAGTTGTTGCCGAAGATCTGCTGGGCGTAATTGTTCCGCTTGGTCACGTCCTCCATGGCGTTGAGTGCCCGGATCGTGTCCCAGAAGACGTCGGACTGATCCCGGTCGCGGAACGCGACGCCCACCTGGCCCAGGGCCTTGGCGACTTCCGGGGATTCCTTCAGAACCTTGTTGTTCATCCGGGTCTGGGCCTGGATGATCTCATCGATGGAGGTGTCCACCATCTGGGCGGCGTAGTCCCAGGCCTGGTAGGTTTCCACGTCCAGGCCGGTCTTTGTGGCGCTTGTGATGACGTCATCCGCCCAGTGGGCGGCGTCGGCTTCCAGGTCCCAGACCTTTTTCCCGAGGCCGGCCACGGTTTTGACCGCGCCCTTGACGGTGTCGGTGATCCGGTCGATGGAGTTGATCGCGCCCTCCACGTTGACCACGCCGCCGATGGCCTCCAGCTGGGCGCTGTAGTCCGCCGCGGCCTGGGCGCCGTTGTCCATGGCCTGGGAGGTGCTGTCGAGGCTCCCCTGGAGGCCCTGGAGCTTGGCCTGGGTGTTGGCCACGGCCGTCTGGGCGTTGGCCAGCTTCGTCCGCCAGGTCTGCATGGCGCGGTCGTTTTTCTCCACGCCCTGCTTCGTCAGCTGCTCCACGGCCTTCCTCGCCGCTTCGACCGCCTTTTGCTGTTCCTGGAGCTTCTCCGTCAGGATCCTGGTTTTCTCCTCGCGGTAGGCCTCCGCGTCGCCCGTGGCTTTGAACTGGGCCTCGCAGGCTTTCTCCTCCGCGTTCAGGGCTTTCACGGCGCTGGAGGCGTTGTTCATCGCCTGCCGGAATTGCTGCTCGCCTTCGAGCACAATCCGGGTTTTAATCTCGCGCTCGGCCAATGATCTCACCTCTCAGTCGTAGCATTCCACGCTCTTCTCGCGCTTGAGCTGATGCTGTTCGTCATCGTATTTCCGCCGGATGAGGTAGAGGTCCACGATCTCGCCGGGGGGCAGGACCCCGGCCTCGGTGGAGGTCAGTCCTGCGATGAGTCCCCATCCTCGGATGGTTCGGACGGTGAGGCGCCCGTCACGACTTTTTTTTTGAGCTCCTCAAGCACCATGTCCACCTCTTCGTCGGCGTCCATGGTCTCCTCCATCCGCATCCCCTCCACCAGCATGGCGGAGAGCTTCCGCTGCAGCCACATGCCCTCGGCGGGGGTCAGGTGGCTTTTCAGCCAGTCCTCGTCGATGTCCAGCTCCCGGCCCTCCATCGCCTCGCCCTCGCGGAGCAGGACGAGCAGGGCGCGGATCATGCCGTAGCGCGTGGACCATATCTCCAGGATCGCGTGGGCGTCCAGTGGCGTCCCGTCCTCCGCGGGCCCCGCCATCTCGCCCAGCTTGTCCAGCACGTTCAGATTAAACACGGCGCTGTATTTCTTCTCGCCGATCTTGATCTTGTGAACCTTGACCATGTTTCTCTCTCCTTTAACCGCAAAAGGCACGGGAGGCCGCCGTGTCAGCTGCACTCCCGTGCCGGTGATTCAGTTTTATTCCACAATCACGATGTGGATTTTTACGTGGTACTGGGCCGTCGCGCTCCCGTTGGAAACGGTCGCGTAGAGGTCGACCTCGGCGGTGTCTCCCACGGCCCAGTTGTCGGGGTACACTTTGATGTATGGATCCGGATACCCCGGCTCGTTTTGATGCAGGCTTACCACGATACTCCCCGGAACGTCCGTCTCGACAAGCTCGTAGGTTATCTCGACGTTCTGGCCGCTGTACGGAGTGGCGCTGATGTTGATCTGACTCAAAACCGACGCTTGCTTGATTTCCAGCCGCGACTCGTACTCGCCCCGCCTGGGGGTGAAGGTCGGCGTCATGGCTCGAATCCCGAAACTCTGGAGCGCGAGGTCCGCCGGGATGTTATACCCGGCCACGGCGTCCAGCCATGCCTCGGCCTCGGCCTGGGTGTCGAAGGTCTTCCGGCGGCGGAACTTCGGGATCCCGCTGTCGTCCGCGTAGATCGCCTTGGCCCGGCCCGTGATGGTGGGGGTCTGCCACTCGATGCTCTCGCCCTTGGTCCTGCCGTCCTCGCTCTCCTCCGAGAAAAGGACGGACCAATACCAGACCGCCTGGTATTTTACCTGGCCCTGGACCTTCCGGACGCGGATATAGCCGAAGCCCACGGGAGCCGCGCCGTCTCCGCCCTCGTCGAAGAGGTAGCCGACCCCCTGCTCGTAGGACATGATGTCCCCGAGGAGCCACCGTCTTTTCTCGTCGTCCAGATCGTTCAGCCCGATGGTGAGGGTCATGCCTGTGATGCTGTTGTCGTCCTCGTCGATGATGTCGTCGGCGTAGAGCGGGTTGTTGTTGTGGGTCTTTGTCACGTTCGCCTGGATCGCCCGGCCGGCCACGACGGGGCCCGCGTAGCAAGGCATGGCCCCATCCTCAAATTCCGTGATCCGGGCAAAGACGGGGTGTCTGAGTCCGATAAATGCCATGGGTATCTCCCTCCGTCAGTAAAGGTTCCGGATGACGCGGAGCGTGGTCTGGCCGGCGAAGACGCCGGAGGCGGTGTAGCGGCTGATGCCCAGGGTGATGATCGCCCGGAGGCAGCTTCCGTATTCGCCGATGGCCAGGGTTCCGTCGTCGCCCGGCATGAGGGTATAGGTCAGCTGGGGACCTTCGCCCTCCGCGATGATCTCCGCGCCGCAGCCTTCGGTCATGTCGAGGATCTCCACCGTGTAGGTCATGCCCTCGGGGACCTCGGCGCTGATGATCTGCCCCTGATCCCCGCCCCTGGTTGGCAGGATGTCGAGGATCAGGGGGCTGTCATTCTCCGGCGCGGTTTGCGCTCCTACCGTCACCGCGGCACCGTCAGGAGCGCCGTCAAGAGATTCCGGCCTTGGCGTTCAACCACGTCTTGGCCTCCGCCTCGGTGTCGAAGGTCTTCCTGCGGCGGAACTTCGGGGAACCGGTGCTGTCGATGTAGCAGCCGAACACTCGGCCCGTCAGAGTCGGGGTCTGCCACTCGATGCTCTCGCCCTTGGTCTGGGCGTCCTCGCTCTCCTCGGAGAAAACCATTTTCCAATACCAGACCGCCTGGTACTTCACGAGGCCCGCCTTCTTCCGGACGCGGATGTAGCCGAAGCCCACGGGCTGGCTGGCCACGCTCGCCTCGTCATATTCGCCGGTGGCGGCGGAGCCGCTCTGGACGGGGATGTCGCCCAGGAGCAGGGCGCGCTTGTCGTCCAGCAGGTCGTTGAGGCCGAGGCTCAGGCTCATGGCCGTCAGGCTGTTGTCGTCCTCGTCGATCACGTCGTCCGCATAGAGCGGGTTGTTGTTATGCGTTTTGGTCAGGTTCGCCTGGATGGCGCGCCCGATCACGGTGCCGCCGGTGTAGGTCGGCATCGCGCCGTCGGCCGTCTGGGCAAACACCGCCGCCACGGGGTAGCGAAGTCCGATGAAAGCCATAGCGTTTAACTCCTTTCAATGAAATCGTCCCAGACAGCTTCCATGGCCTCGTTCATGGGCTCCTCGGCGGATCGCTCCGCCTCGTCCACGAAGTAGGTCGGCTTCTGCCGGGACGTTCCGTAGTGTGCGATGAACGCCTTGGCGGCGTTTCGCGTGCCGTTCGATCCCACGCCCTGGGGGTATACCTCCCTGGACGTGGCGTTATTTCCCTTTTTGGGGTTTGCCGGGGCGATGGATTCGATCATCTCGCCGGTCTCCCGGAGGCCGTGCCTCTCTGCCGTGGCCCTCCAGGATTCCGCGACCACCTCCGCGCCGGCCTCCACCATCTTCTCGGTCACCGCGGGGGCGCCGTCGCCCAGGGTGCGGAGCTCCGCGAAGATGTTGTCAAACCCCTGCGCGCTCATCCTGGCCATCAGTATCCCTCGCAGTCGAAGATGTGATGGATGTAGCCGGTGGACTTCTCAAAGTCCTGGATCCAGCGCACGGTGATGGAGGGCTCCGCGTCCAGCGCCGCGAAGAGCGCCGGGGCCACGGGGTCGCTGTCCGATTTGGTGAAGCGGTGGACCACGAAGGCCCAGCCCTCCTCGTGCTCGTCGTCGGAGGTCAGCGGCAGTCGGTGGGTCTCCTGCCAGTACGTGTAATCCCGGTCTTTTTCCATGGTGAACCGGTGCTTGGCGTTGGGGTCCACGCTGATGATCAGCGCCTTGATCTCCGCCGTCGTCATGGCCGTGTCACCTCCAGAGAGAGATCGGTGATCTCCGTCGGGCTGTCGTCGTCCAGACCGTGGAAGGCGCGGACGATCAGGAAGACCTCGTCCTCCGGCTGCCGGTCGGCAAACCGGTCCAGGTCCCGGAGGATCACCACGTCGGTGTTCTCCCGGATGGCCCGGTTCTGGAGGATCCGGATCTTGTTGTCGATCCGCTTCTCCTGCCGCCCCTCGGTAGGGCGGGACGGGGAGGACGCGAAGGACAGCTCCCCGAACCAGCTCTTGCCGATCACGGTGTAGACGGGGTTTGGCATCTCGCCGGGGCCGGCGATGTCCGCTCCCCTGAAAACCGTGCAGATCCCGTTGTCGAGGATCATCCCTCCACCTCCCTGTGCTCCTGCAGCCAGCGCTCGCGCCGCCGGAGCCGGAGCCAGTCTGGCATCCCCGTGTTGGCGTCGCGGTTGGCGTAGGCCCAGCAGGTGTAATCCACCACCAGCATCAGGTCGGCCACGCTGTCGGTCAGTGTGATCCCGGTTTTTTCCAGGTCGGTGACCGCCGCGCGGATCCGGTTCGCCAGGTAGCTGTCCAGGTTGGTGTCGAGGCGGTTCAGCCGCGCCTTGACCATGTCAAGGGCGCTGACCTCGTTCACGGTTCCGCTCATTTTGATCACCCCTTGCGGGAGCGCTTGGGTTTCGGCTCGGTCTTTTCCTCCGGCTTGTCCTCCGCGATCAGCCCATCAGCGGCGAGCCGCTGAACGGTATCCGGGGCCGGATTCGCTCCGGCCCGCGGATACTCGTCGCCCGGGTGGTAGATCGTGAGATCAGCCGGGGAAACAAAGGTCCGCAGGACCTTCATCAGGTGTTCGCGGTGTCGCTGGCAAAGGTCATGGTGGCGTTGGGCGTCACGCCGCCGATGCCGATGGCCACGAAGGCCTCCGCGATGGAGGGCGCGCCGTCATAGCGGGCCGTGCCCTTGAATACGGTCTGATCCTGCAGGAAGCGGACGTGCTCGCTCGTCGCGAACTTCGCGCCGGCGCGCTCGGCCAGCAGGTAGTTGTCGAAATACCCGCCGATGATCACGTTGTTCGGCACGAAGGACAGCACCTCGATGGCGCCGCCGATCACGGGCATGGTGTTGGCCACGCCGGAGACGATCTGGCCGTTGGCGTTGGTGCCGACGGTGGCCGCCATCAGGGCGGTGTAGGTGGTCTCGTTCATGACCCACACCTTGGTGCCGCGGGAATACTTGCCCTTGGCCGCGCCGGAGGCGGTCACGATGGCGGCGATCAGCGCGGCGCCGGTGGTAGCGGCGGGCACGGTGATCACGTTGGTCTCGTGGAGATCAGCCCAGGGGCGCGCGGTGGCCGGATAGCCGGTGGGCTGTGCGGTCTGGACCAGGCGGCTCACGATGCCCTGGGGCATCTTCTGAGTGCCGGAGGCGTTGCGGCCGTAGAGGATGGCCTTGTCCAGCGCCAGGCCGATGGCCTGACCGATGGCGGAAAGCAGCTCGTCCGCCAGGTCCACGTCCGTGTCCTCCAGGGTCGCGTTGCAGATGGCGAAATAGCCGCCGACCTTGAAGCAGTCGACCTCCACGTCGTTGAACGCGAGATTCAGTTCGTTCAGGTTGGCGCAGCAGTCGGTCCAGATTGCCTCTGGCACGGTGCCCATCACGACCTGGCGGCCGTTGCCGCCGATGGGGCGGACGTTCACGTGCTTGATGAGCTTGCTGTAGCCCGCCACGTTCTCCTTGATCAGGCCCAGTAAGACCTCGGGCACGAGAAGGCCGACGCCGGTCAGGGCGCGCTTCTCCTTGATGGACGTGCGGACCTCGCCCAGGAAGGCCTTGACATCGTCACGGGTTACCATCTGGGCCAGGCGGTCGCGGGTGTTCATGGTCACATTGCGGATCATGGGATCTTCACTCCTTCTTTCATGATTGGCGGGGGCCTCCCGCTGTTCGGGCTCAGTCTCCTGAGCCTCCTCGATGCTCTGGAGCTCAGTCTCCAGGGCGGTCACAGCCTCCTCGGCGGCGCGGATGTCGTTCTCCAGCGCGGAGCGGTCCGCGTCCAGCTGCTCGACCTCCGCCTGGACGGCGGCCTGCTCCTCCTCGGTCTCGACCTCGTCGATGGCCGCGCGGATCTTGATCTCCTGCTCGTCCAGATCGCCGCGTTTGGCTTTCAGGGTTTCCAGCTTGCTCCGCTCGAGTTCAATCTTTTTGCGGAGCATCAGGGCTTTCAGTGCCATTTCTGAGCACCTCCTTCATTCGTTCTTTCCAGGCCTGCAGCCGGCGGCGTTTCAGCTCGTCCCGCTCTTCGGACCGGGCGCTGATGTTCGTCGCCTCGTAGGCCGGGAATGTGCAGACGGATACCTCGAAGAGGTTGACCTCCGTGATCGTCCAGTGTACGGAGCCGTCGTCGCGGAAATCGGTTTCCTCGCTGACGATCTCAAAGCCGAACGAGCACTGATCCACGTCGCCCCGGCGGACGCGCTCCCAGGTGTTGACGGCATCGCCATCGTTCGGATTGATGGTGATGTCGCCCCACAGGCCGCGCTCGTCTTCCCGGAGCTCCAGGGTGTGCGCCTTTGTCCGGCCCAGTACCAGGGTCGTGTCATGGTTGGTCAGGGCCCGGATGTCCCCGCCTGCCAAAGATTTTGAGAAAGCTCCCGGCGCGATGCTTTCGCTCATGCCGTAGCCGATCTCGTAATTGGAGTTGAAGACCGAGAAATAGCCGGAGATGTGGCGGCTGCCGTCGTCCGCCTCCCGCGTCTGATACTCGGTCATGACCGCGCGGACGGTCCGCCGGTCAGCTGTCCTCTTTTCGTTCATGCTGATCCCTCCTCAGTGGGCACCGCTGGGCCTGGGGCGTCAGAGCCCACCAGCCCTTGCAGCGCTTGAAATACACATGGCCGCACCAGTCGCCGGCCTTCTCGCACCAGATCTTCATCCCGGGCTTGTACGTGGCGTTCGGGCAGTCCAGCTCGATCTTCATTCCTGCACCAGCTTTTTCTGTTTCCCGCTCATGTCGGCGGGGATGTAGTTCTCGAGGATCTTGTATTCCTTGAGGCCCGCGGGCGCCATGTGCATCCGGTCGCGCCACTCGTCGCCGTTGACATAGCCGCGGTCGGCGCCGGCAAGGAGGATGTCGCTCGTGGCCTTGAGGTCGTAGTCCATCAGGCTCCAGGTGTTCAGCTGCAGGTACCACCTGGGGCTCACGATCAGCCCCCGGGTGAGCTCCTGCTGGATGCCCAGGGCCAGCGGCCGGATCTTGTTCTGGATAAAGCTGTTCCACTCGTCCCGGTTGAAGTTCCCCACGCCCAGGAGGAACGCGGGGACGCCGATCACGGAGGCCACGGTCCGCTTGTCCATCTCGAGCGTGTCCTTGATGGCCAGGTCGCCCAGGCTCAGGGGGCGGATCTGCTCCACTGAAAAAGCCTCGGATGGGATCATCCAGGGCTCTCCGGGTGTCTTCGGCTTGATGTAGCTCTCCAGCAGCTTCGCCCGCCCCTCCGGGCTGGCAAATTCCTCCGTGAGGCCGTCCACCTTCACGATGATCGAGGGCTTCCACTCGCTCCGCATGAAGGCATTGATGGTTTTCTGACCCTGGCGCAGGTTGTCCGCGATGTCTTTCAGCGTCACCTGGATGCCGCGCCCCTTCCACAGGTCCCGCGGGTCCGGGTTGTAGGCGAAGTGCAGGACTTCCGCCGGGTCGAAGGGCTTTCCGTCGATCGTGATCTGGTAGTCCCGCCGGCTGTTCCCGATGGCCTTGAAGTCCACCCGGTCGGCCGCGATGGGCTCCAGGCTGTCCAGGATGCCGCCCCGGGTGTGTGGCACCACCACCGCGTTGCCCCTCCCGTAAAGCAGCATGTTCATCACGATGGCCGTCATCCACTGACTCCGGGTCATGTTGTCGCACGGCTCGATGTCGATTTTCCGGGAGAGCTCGTTGACGATCCGCTCGTCGCCCTTGTCGGTGTTTTGCATCAGGTAGATGGTCATGGAGCCTATCAGCTCCGCGATCCGGAGGCAGGCCGTCTGGATCTCCGGGCAGTCCGAGAGCTTCGTGTAGCCCGTGACGCAGAGGTCGTCATCGTCGAGCACGAAGGCCATGGTCCCCGCGGATCGGCGCTGGAATTTCCGCCGGATCCACTCTCTCACACTCATTTCGTATCCCCTCCAAACCAGCTCGCCGCGCGGCCTGATTTCTCCATGCACTCCAGCATCCGGACGGTAGCAAAAACATCGGCGTCGAAAACGTCGATGCGGTGCTCGGGCTGGATCTTCTCATACTGGATCATGTCGTCTGTCTTTTCGATGGCGCGGACATTTGCCACGCAGTACAGATAGGGCTCCGCGCCCAGAAAATACAGCTTCCGGTTTTTCGCCTGGCGCTCGATGTGCCGGAATCCCTCGGATTTCTTGTAGAAATACTGTGGCTGATCCACGATCGTGAAGCCCGCCTTTTTCATCCCGATGAAATACTCGCGGCAGAACTTCCGGTCATGGCCCACCTGGGCGATGTTGAACCCGGCCTTCTTCATGTCGACGAACCAGCGGACCACGTCGGCGTGGTTGTTCGTCGGCGCGTTGCACATCGTCAGCCAGCCGTCATCCTGCCAGCCGAACAGCGGGATATTGTCCTCGTCCGCTTTTTTCGCCGCGGCCACGATGGGGAACCAGCAGTGCGGGATCGTGATGTCGATGTCCTTGTACTGCCCATGCAGGGCCGAGGCCGTCAGGTCGTGCATCTTGGAAAGGTCCGCGCCGCCGTACCACTTGATCGGGAGCGAGGCCAGCTTCTTGAGCTTTTTCTGCAGCGGCCAGTCCGCCCCGATGCCCAGGGCGGCCTCCGCCTCCTCGTTGCTCCGCCGGAACTCGTCCAGGTTGAAGTACGCCTTCTCGGCGGTGGTAAAAATGTTGAGCCGCTTGGAGAGAAAGTCCTTCCGCATCTGGGGATCATTGCTGGCCTGCAAGGCGTCGTTCATCATGTCGCCCGGCCGGATCGTGACGCCCCAGCTCGGGTTCGCCTTGATCATCTGCTCCTCGGCGGTGTAGTCCACGTCGCCGGTCTCCTCGTCCGGATCCGCGCAGCACAGGAAGATGAAATACTGATCATCCTGCACCAAACCGCGGAGCACCTTCCGGCAGTAGTCCACGCGCTGGGCGCAGAATCCCGCGCCGTCGTCCCCGGCCGTGGTGATCCCGATGACGAGCTTGTTGGTGTAGGCCGCCGTGGCCTCCTGCAGGATCGTGTACTGCTTCGCGCTCTTGTAGGCGTGCATTTCGTCCGCGATGATGATGTTCGCGTTGAAGCTGTCCTGCTTGTCCGGGTTGGAGGCCAGGGCGTGCATGGCCACGGAGCCGCCGGCGATCGCCTCGTTGTAGACGACGTGGTCGAAGCTGTTGTTTTTGATCCTCCACCCTGATCTTTTCAGCAGCGCCGGGGTGGGGTAGAGGGTCCGCACGTTGTAGGCCCAGGAGTCGAATGTCTCCATGGCCTGCTTGAGGGCCGCGCCCACCACGTACACCTTCGCCCCGGAGACGGCCTCCAGCAGCGCCAGCGCCCAGGCCAGCGCGGAGACGAACAGGGTCTTGCCGTTCTTCCGGGGTATGAAAATGAGCGCCTCTTTCGTGACGCGCTCATTCGTGCCTCTGTGGTAAAAGATCAGCAGGCCGTAAACAACGAGCTTTTGCCAGGGCTGCAGTAGCAGCGGCCTGCCCCGCATCGGCGAGGCGTCCAGCGCCTGCCCCTGGCGGTGGTGGTAGGTCGTCTCGATCGCGTCGATCACGAAGTCGGCGTCCTGGGTCCGCACGTCGAAGTCCGCCCGCTGCAGGAAGTCCAGGAACCGTCTGCACCCGAGCACCCGGTCCCGGTTGGCCATGATCCGGCCGTCCGCGACGCCCTGGGCGTACTCCATCACGGTCTTTGCGTGTCTGCCGGTGAGCTCCATAGCATCAGCCTCCACGCAGCGCGGCCAGCGCGCTCGCCAGCGGGTCGGCCTCCTGCTTGGCCGCCAGCGCCGCCTCGTTGAGTTTGCGGAGTGCCGCCGGCGTCAGCCCCAGCTCACGCTCAAGCTCAAGGCTTGCCTTGTCGGTCTTGTCCATTTCGTCCAAAACCGGATTTCTGATAGCAATCGCGGATCCTTTCGCCTTGACCACGGGCGCGCCGCCCGTTTTCAGGTACATCTCTTTGAGCTTCAATCGCCTGACGCGGAGCTCTGCCAGGCGCTCGATTGCGTCCTCAAATTCCGGCTTGTAGACCCCCAGACTGCGGCACTGGGAGCGGATCTTCTCTCGAAATCCCTTCTCCGTGGTCGCTTTCATGGTGGGGGCTCCTTTCTCTTGGAATCTCATAGGGCTTGACGTCGCTGATCTCTTTTCCGAATGTCCTGATCCCGTTGAACATTTCGACATATTCCGCGACCAGCTGCCGGTCGACCGTCAACACGGCATTCTCACATCTCGGGTTAGTGTTGACGTTGGCGGATGACTCGATCAGGACGTCGAACCGCTCGCCGACGATGATGGACACCTTCGCGTGATTCCGGAATACCACCACGCGGCCGCCGCACTCCGCTGCCAACTGCACGGCCGCCGCGTAGACCTCAGAATAGCTCCCCGGGAAAATTTCGCCCATGAAAAAGTCAACGCGCCCCAGCATCCCGCGCCGGTGCCATTCCCGCAGTTCCTCCACGTCCTCGCCGGCCATGCACCATGTGCTGATTGCGAGATAAAGCACGCGCTGCTGTCGCAGTACGTGCCGCACATATGTCAAGGCGTCCACGTCGCCCCAGCTGAAGCAGTGAAAGCAGTCGCCCTCCTGGAAGTGCCACGCCATGGCGTCGGAAAGCGCGGCCTCGGAGGTCAGCTTCCGCGCTATGTGCCGATGTCCCCATCGGTGCCTGACTTTTACGCTCTCCGTCTGCTCTTCATGGTGTTCCTCCTCCGGATCGTCGCCGAAGGAGAACTCCGGGAAGTCAAAATCCATGAAAAATGCTCCTTTGGAAACGTCCCCGCGGATATAAAAGGGGCCGCCTCCAGGTCGACGTCCCCTCCAAATTGGCTCGAGGACCCGGGGGGGATGGTATTTGAACATTAAAACGCGCGGGCGCGTGCGTGGGCGCAGGCCCTACGCGCGCACGGGCGCGAACTAACCACCCACCAACCGGCGACCAACCTCCCAGGATCAGCGCCATTTCCCCCAGGAGTGCCCGCCCTTCTCCGGATGAGCTTTGGAGTGGCACGCGGCGCACAGAGCCTTCCCGTTGTCCAGCCTGTAGCGGAGCTCTGGATACTCGTCCACGTGCTTGATGTGATGCGCGACCGTCGCGATGATCGGCTGGCCGCTTTTGTCGGTCCGGCCGTAGCGCCGGCACTCCTCGCACAGGCCTCCGGCGCGGCTGATGACCTTGTCCCTCCACGCCTTATATCGGCCCGTGTTGTAGAACGGATCCGCAGACAATTTTTCAGCCCCCTGTGTGTGTTGGCGGCTCCCACCTCTTGGCGCGTGCTTTCGCACTGATCCCGCCCCCGCCGCTCGCGTCGGAGAGAGACTTCCGCGTCGGCGCCCGCATTCAAAAGCAGGGGCTGGCTGCTGACCCCCGCTTTTCACGGTATCAGCATAGCACGGAAAGCACGCCCCGATAGTATCAGTTTTCGCCCGGGCCGAAGTCGAGCGCCTGATCAAGGCGGACGTAAAACTCACGCCGCCGGCGGTAAAACTCATTCCGGTGACTCGTGGGCATGAGGACAGGGTCGATGTATTCCAGGGCGATCCCCATGCAGCAGTTCTGGATCAGGGCCGAGTACCACGCGCCGCCGCCGGTCTTCCTGGCCACACCCTCCACGAGGTCGATCTTTTTCAGCAGCGTCTCGCGCTTCTCGGCCAGGCGCGCCACGGGATCGCTCACGGTTCCCTCGGCGTGGGGCTGTGGGTTGTAATTCTGAGCGCCCACACCGATCAGGCTGGACGCCATGCTTTTCCACTCCGGGTATTGAAGGCAAAACGCCCGCAGCTCGTTGTATCGCTCCCGCGAGATCCCGACCTTGGTGTAGTCAGGGTGATAGGTTCGCAAATCCGCCCCCTCCTTTCCGGATCAGCTGGCACCGAATGAAGACGCCCTCCATGATGTCCGAGGTCCACACCTCGCAGGAGACGGGCTCGTCCCCCGGATAGGCTTTCCGGAGGATGCTCTTCCAGTCGTCCTCCAGCTCGCCGGCCATCCGCTCGACCTTCCGCCGGGAGAGCTTGGAGTTGCTGACGGTGATCCGCGGCTGGGTCAGGCCCTGGGAGCAGCACCATTTCTTCCGGTTTCGCTGGGCCTTCGTGATGTATCGCGCGATGGAGGCCAGGCCCTCCTCGTTGGGCTGGAGGCGGTCGGCGTTGGCCCAGCCCTTCCGCCAGCAGGCCTCGATCTCCTCGCGGGTCAGGCCGCCGGAGAGGATCATGTGGCAGTGGATCCGCTTCCGCTCGCCGCTCTCGTTGTCTTCCAGGGCGTAGATGTATTTGGCTTTCGGCAGGCCCCGCTTCTCCCGGAGCCGCTGCAGGCGCCGGATGAAATTCCGGACGTCTTTCTGGGACCTCTCCCAGGTCGGAGGCTCGCCGGCATAGGTCAGGGTGACGTGGAGATCCTCGCGGGTGAAATTGGCGTTGGCCAGCCGGATCACTCTCCGGATCGCCGCCTGATGGTTCGCCCGCCGCATTCTCTCCGGGGTGAGGTTCGCCTTCGCCTTCCTGGCCCGGGCCTCCTGGCTCCTCCCGAACGCCGGATAGATCTCGCACTCGGTGACCGGGCCGGATCGGATCGTCCGGACCCGATAGATCAGCTGGCCCGCTCTGGCCCGGATCGGCTCCGCCCAGGCGAGGCGCTCCAGCTCCGTCCGGCCCTCCACGTCGAAGAGGCACTCCCACTCAAACCCCAGCTTGTCCACGCTCCGCCCCTCCTCGTTCCGTCCCTCAAGGGGAACCGCTACGCGCGGTGCGCCAGGGATAAGGGGACCGCGCGCCGGCTTGAGCTCTCCCCGGCGTCCGGAGCGCGGCCCCCTTCCCTGGACCCAAACCCCCAGGACGAATGGTCGAAATGTTAATGGCCCATACAAGCCCGAATCGGGCAGGACGCCCGGCAGGTGTTTCTTCTATATTATTGGCAAGTGATCAGGCACGACCGCGTCCAGGAGCGCGGGCTGTTTTGTTTTCCAGGAATTTGGCGATCCGGTCGCATTGTTCTTGATAGGCGCAGCGGACGTACATCTCGAGCACGTGATCGTCGGCCCAGAGTTTCTCGACCTCCGGCGAAAACTCCGGGCATCCGTCGCAATACTCTTTCAGATCCATCTGTGGCATCATGGCCGCTCTCTCCTTCTCCGTGTTTTGTGTATTTGTGTTTGTGATTGTCGCGCCCGGTGCCGCCCCGGGAGGATCCTGGCACATCGTCCGCCGGTTGCCGCATCCGTCGGAGGATCCCGCGCTGGCCCGCGACATGGAAAGCCTTCCCCTATAGGGGAAGGTGGCGCAAAGCGCCGGATGAGGTCCGTCAGTTCTCCTTCTCCCTCGGGCACCAGTCCGGGCACTGGCACTGATCCAGCTGGATCCTGAGCCAGGCCCGGACGCCCGCAGGGTTGTCGCCGAACTCGACGCCGATCCGGCGGCCGCGCTCGGTCTGGTAGCAGCATTTGGCCTTCTGGCCGGTGTCGATGGTGTCGATCCGCAGGTGCTCGCAGCGCAGGCACTCGTAGCGGCGTTTCCGCTTTCTTGGCATTACGCCATCGCCTCCAGCGGCAGGCGGCCCGCGCCCTGGCCCTCGTAGGGGCCGCCCTTGAGGAACATGTCGCAGCACTCCTCAATGGCCATGGACAGCCTGGAGATCAGCGCGGCCTCGGAAACGATGTCGTTCACGGTCAGCGTGATCCGGTCCCACTCGTCGCCGTTCAGGGTGAAGCCGATCTTTTTCTGCAAATCCTTGACCTCGCCCCGGAGGCTCTCGGTCAATCGGTACAGATCCGCGAAAAGGATTTTCTGTTCTTCCATTTTCCTCTCTCCTTTGTCGGTGCTCAGGTGTGAAGGTCGAGCACCGTCAGATAGCAGCTGTCCCGGTATTTCCTGGCAATGGCCTTGAGCTTCTCGTCGAAGTGCTCGTCGGTGTTCCAGTTCTCGCCGTCCCAGGTTTCCCGCGCCGAAGCGACCCCGTCGCCGTCAATGACGCAGAAGCAGCCGTCTGAAATATCGTCGAAGTTTTTGATGTCCGGGATCCACGCGCCGTCGACGTAGAGGATCCCGTCGCGATAGCCGAGATAACGCGCGGCCTCCGTCTCGTCTACCTTGTAGCGCATATCTGAGTGGTCGTATTCCAGCATCCCATGGGTGATCCTTTCGAGGAAGCCGCTTCGGAAAAGCCTCCCGGCGCGCCTTTTGAGCGCGTAGACGTCGAACTCGTATTTCTCGATTTGTTCAGCTCCGGCGACGTTCAGCTTGAGCTTTCCGCCGTATCGGCCGCCGATGTTCATGAAGTCCCATTTGAACACCGGCCTCTCCTCGTGGTCGTTGTATTCATAATATGGCTCCATGGCCTTCTTGATGACGCCATCCGTCGGAAACTGTCTTGTGTAGAGATAGCAGCAATAATGCACGGTTTACCCCTCCTGTCCCGTCTCTTCCCCGGCCTGGGCATTACGCCATCGCCTCCAGTCATTTTCCTCTCACGTCCACCCTCAGCCCCAGCGCCTCGCAGCAGGCCAGTAGGCTGTACAGGTTCGGGCTCCGATGGTCTTTTCCGCGCTTGCGCCAGGCGTAGATTCCCCGGTGGCTGAAGCCGGACATCTCGCCCAGGCGCCTGATGGTCACGCCTTGGGCCTTGGCCTCCTCCCATATCGTGTCCATCAGACGCACTACCTCCGCCTCCACCCTCTCCGGGTCTACTCGCTCCGGTTCTCGTTCTCGTCCAGCCATTCGATTTCCCTCCAGTCGATTGGGATGAGCTTGGCCATCGGGGCCTTCGTCCTCACCCCTCCGCCCCCACGTCATGATCGAAAGCTTCCTCGCCCGCCGCCCGGAACATCTCCGCGGCCTCCGGATCGTCGTAGGTGGTCTTTCCGGCGGCCGCCAGCTTCTTGAGATAGAGATCCTCCGTCTCGGCCAGCAGGTCCATGATCTCCGCGCCCGGGTTGGCGTCGCCGGCTTCCAGGACCGCGTCCACGGCCCAGTCGGTGACCTGGGTGATCTGATCGGAGGTCATGATCTTGAGCTCCGTGTCGTTGTAGGTGTTGTTGATCAGCTGGCCGACCATCACGGCCTGCTCGCCGGTCAGGATTTCGCCCTTGTGGGCGCCGTACTTCACGCGGTACTTCGCGCCGGCGCGGGCCGCGGCCCGCCGCTGTGCCCTGTTCATGGTGAAACGCCTCCTTTTTCGGTTTTCGATCGAATCATTCGCAGTTGTCCTCCTCCCAGAAATCGTCGCCCGGTTTTTCGGACAGCGGGAGGGCGATCTGATCGCGGCGGGCCAGCTCGGCCTCCAGCTCCGCGATCCGCCGGGCCTGATCCTCCACCGTCAGGGCCGCCTCTTTCAGCAGCTGGGCCTCCTGGTGGTTGACGAACAGCCCCTTTTTCGCCATGCCCCGGAGGGCCTTGGCCAGGTCTCCGGTTTTCATCGGTCACACCTCGCTCTCTGGCATTGTCATGCGTATCTGTTCTCCCGGGCGGCTTTCCTGTGTCCATTCGACACCTATATAGTCGAGCACTTTGCCCCATCCTTGGTCATACATCCAGAAATGCCACTGTTTCGGGTCCCGGTCGTATAGCCTGTCGAACTTGTGCGGCCTGCTGTCCAGGTGGATTCCATAGCCGCACATGACGCAGCCTGTCCGCTGTGCGCCGGTTGTACGGAGGGCTCCGTCTACGTCCTGAACGATCTCGCCGTAGATTTCGGGGACATGGACCTTTAGCTCCAATGCCAGCCGCAAGAGGTCTTGCCGGGTGAAGAAGTTAAAGGGGCAGCTCCGCGCCGTGTCCTTTCCGACATAGTTGCAGCCGTGCTGTCTGAGGCTGTACTGCCTTCGCCCGCCCTCGGACTGCATCAGGCCGAGAAACGGCCAGACGTTATGCTCTTCCTGCCACCGGATCGCCGGATATTCCTTCATCCAGTAGCAGCATTGATCCGACACCTTGAACGGCGCGATCTGGCAATCAATATCCGGGCGGAAATCCTTGTACAGCCCGCCGAATAGCTTGATCCATTTGTCCGGCAGCTTGAATTTCTCGTTGGTTTTGAAGTGCCCCCAGGCGCCTTCCTCGCCGGTCATATAGGCCTTGATGATCGGGCTATCATCTCCCGGGGTTTGTAGCCGTGAGAGCTTCGCGCTGATCTGCTTGCTGATAACTGGGTACCCGTATTCCTTGATAACCTGGATCATGCTCTTTGCGGGCTTTACGGCGATCACGCCCATCTCTTTGTGCACGGCTTGGATGCTCTTGTCTTCCAGCGAAGAAATGGACATCCCCGTCACGTTTTCGTCGAGTGTGCGGCGGACAAAGGCCAGGAGTGTGATGCTGTCCAGACCGCCCACGGAGACGGCGTAGTCTTTCCCGTACTCCCGGCAGGTGTTCTGCCAGTCCCAGACGCGATTTTCCGCAAGCGCGACCTTGGCCTCATAAGGTAGGGCCATTCTCTGCTTGTTCAGGCGGATTCGTTCGTCCCTTTCCTCCGGGGTCTCGCGCTTCTCGCCCTCTTTCCAAATCTTAGTCATGGCCCGTCAGATCCTCCAGTCCAGCAATTTCGCGTCCGCCGCGATCTGGGCGCGGATCTCGCGGAGCATCTCCCGGAGGACCTCCACGGTCTCGGCCATGGCGTCGAACTCTTCGTCGCAGCCCTTCTCGGCGGTCATGGCGTTCTGTCCGCGGGAGAACATGCGCCGCAGGCCCTCGGTCAGGGTCAGGCAGCGCTCGAGGGCCCAGTAGCGCCTTTTGTTTTCGATGCAGCGCTCCTTCAGCTTCTCAATGTCCGGCACGGTCAGCCCTTCTTTCTGTCGCTCTTCCGGTTCTTCCGGAAGGCGTCGGCGCTGGGGCAGGTGGCGAAGTGGGAGATGTAGCCCTCGTGGACGTCCCGGTCTCCCGGGAGCGGAGGCACCCCGCGGACGACGATCCCGTCGCTCAGCACGTACTTCGCGAAGCCGTTGTCGTCCGGGACGAAGCTCACCGGCTCCGCGTCCACGGGCATGGTCTTCCCCTTGACGGTTTTGATGAAGATGATCCGCGCCCCGCAGGCGCGGCAGACGGTGACGGCAGGCCGCAGGGTCACAGCCTCCACCTCCTCGCCGGGTAGTAGCCGATCTCCGCGTACTGGGCGCGGAGGGTGGTCAGGTGGCCGCGGGTGGCCTCGTGGAGCAGCTTCCCGACCTGGCGCTCCTCCTTCGGAGGCAGCAGGTCCATCTGGCGCTCGCACCACCAGCAGGCCAGGGAGGCGATCAGGATAATCGAGCCAATCACAAACATGTTTTTCCCTCCTTACCGGAACGTCGTGGGGAGGATGTAGGCCTCCACCGGTTTGATCTCCGGATAGCCGTGGACCGTGGGCTCGGCGGTGAGCAGCCACTTGTCACCGTCTGTCAGGGCCGCCGGCGGGCGGAGGATGTAGTTATTCCCGAGGATCTCGTGGATGGCGAAGACGGCCACGCCCATGGCCTCCTCGGCGGAGGCGGCGACGGGCCACGCCTCCACGATGTCCCCCTGGATCGTGGTCACGCTCCAGCAGCGGGTCGGGTTTTCGTCCCTGTACTCGATCATGGTTTCTCTCTCCTTTGGTCGGTTCGGTTCACATCGGCACGCCGGCGGCCCGGCAGCCGTTCACGTAGCTTTTCATCATGTCCGCCAGGGCGTCGGCCCAGTTCCCGGCGGCCTCTTCCTCGCTGGCCGGGAGGCGGGCCGCTCCGGCGTCCTCCGCGCGGATGTAGAGGGGCACCGCCGGCAGCAGCTCGCCGGTGGCGGGATCTCTCAGGGCGGTCACGCCCACCTGGATGAAATCAGCCATTGGTTTTCTCCCTTCAAGCCTCCCCCTATAGGGGAAGATGGCGCGAAGCGCCGGATGAGGTCATTTCTTCGCCAGCCCGTCGTCGATCAGCTGGCGCTTGAGCACGTCGATTTTCTTGGGGTCGGGCGCGCCCTTGGGCCGGGTGGTGAGGATCAGCTTGACCTGGTCATAGGTCAGGGCCTTGAGCCTGGGCTGGATGTCGCCGTCGGCCACGCGCCGCCGGTAGGCCGCGGTGAACTTCGCCAGGTCCACGCCCGCCGCCGCGGCGGCCTCCTTCGCGGTGAAGGTCATCTCCTTTGGGATCATTCGGAGTCCTCCTCTCTCTCCTCCGCCTCCGCCATCGCGGCCTTGGCGAAGGCTTCGGCGTCGTCGATTCGGTCGTTCAGCAGATCCTTTCCGGTGGCGGCCGACATGATGAGGAGCGTGAGGGCCTTCTCCCAGAGCTCCGACACGTTCCCGAAGCCCCGGTCCGGGTCCTTGAGGATGGTGTGCAGCTCGCTGGCCAGCTCCATGCTGGACAGGTGGCCGTGATGGATGGCGTTGGTGTTGTGGATGCCCGCCGCGGTGCTGAGGTCGTCGAAGATGAAGATGATCGCGCCCCGGCCCTCGGCGGTAACGACTTCCCCCGTCTCCGTCGTGAGGGTCATTTTCAGTTTGGGTTTGGATTCAGCAGCCATGGTTTTCTCTCTCCTTTACTGTTAAACTTTTTGTGGACAGTCGGCGAAAAAAAGATTCCGCATATCCTCCGGGATTTCCACGTGCAGGAGCCGGGCCATGGCGAGGATCTCCGAGGCGGTGGGCTCCTGGGCGCCGCCTACAATCCGCCGGACTTTCTGCTCGTTCATTCCGAGGGCCGCCGCAAAGGCGCGTATGGTCCGGTAGTTCTCGACAATTCTGCCCAGTAATGTTTTCGTCATATTTTCACCTCCGAACTGTCAACATTTTGTGGACACTCGTATCATAGCACACTATTTGGCGGCTGTCAACGCTAAGTTTACAATATTATTAAATTGTGTTGACTTCCTATTATAGTCCCTGTATAATGGAGCCGGAAAGAGGGGTGATTCGATGGCCGACAATCCCATGGAGGAGAAATTTCTTTCGCGGCTGAACCGTCTTTTTGACCGCGATCCCCGGACGGACACGGCGATCAGTGACGCCCTCGGCGTCTCCAAACAAACGGTTTCCTACTGGCGCAGCGGCCGCCGATCCCCGAAGCGCTCGATGATCTATAAGATCGCGGAGATGTACAGCGTCTCGCCGATCTGGCTCATGGGTTTTGACGAGGAGGAGGGGCCCGAGGAGGAGCGCTCGGTCATGGTCGAGCTCTCCACCCAGGAGCTCCGTCTCCTGTGCGCCTGGCGCGGCGCGGATCTGACCTATCAGACGGTGGCCATGGAGCTGCTGGAGAATCATCCGAAAAGGGGGAGCGGGCATGAGTGAGAAAAATCTTCGTCGGTGGGTGGCGGTGCTGGCGGTCTATGCGGTGATCGCAACCGCCGCTTTTCTGGCGGTGCTGGCCACGCGGCCGCGTGCGGCGACCGTTGGCGCGGTTTCTACGGCTTCGGCCCCTCCGGCGGCCCTGGAGACCGTCCACCTGGGCGCGGGGCTGTACGTGATCGGCGAGGACGTCCCCGCGGGCGTCTACCGGATCTCCGTGGAGCCTGGAACGGTGGCCGCGGTCTATTACCTCTACCGGAGCCGCGACGCCTACGACGCCGACCTCTATCAGACCTACAACATGGTCAAGGACTACGAGGGCGACGTGGCCGTGGTGGAGCGGGAGGAGCTCCCCACGGGCGGCCTGATCCGCGTGACGGACAAGGTCGTCCTGGAGCCCTACGGCGGGAAAGGGGCTTGACGCATGGCCAGAAAAAGAGAATCCTCCACCCGGGCGGTGATCTACGCCCGGTATTCTTCCCACGCCCAGAACGATCAGTCGATCGACGGGCAGCTCCATGACGCCTACGCCTTCGCGGAGAGGAACGGCTACACCGTGATCGGGGAGTACATCGACCGGGCGCTCACGGGCACCAAAGACACGCGGCCGGACTTCCAGCGGATGATCCGGGACGCGGAAAAAGGACAGTTCCAGCTCGTGATCGTCTGGAAACTCGACCGTTTCGCCCGGAATCGCTACGACTCGGCCATCTACAAGGCCAAACTGAAAAAATCCGGCGTCCGGGTGGTCTCCGTGATGGAGAACCTGACCGACGGGCCGGAGGGGATCATCCTGGAGGGGATCCTGGAGAGCATGGCGGAGTATTACTCGGCCAACCTGGCCGAGAACGTTCGGCGTGGGATGTCGGAGCTCGTCCGCCGGGGGCTGTTCCCGGGCGGGCCGGTTCCCCTGGGCTACCGGGTCGAAAATCACCGGCTTGTCATCGACGAGCGGACCGCGCCGATCGTGCGGGAGATGTTCCGCCGGTACGCCGACGGGGAAGGCCCCGCGGAGATCGCCCGGGATCTGAACCGCCGCGGCTACAAAACGCAGACCGGTCAGGCCTTCACGCCCTCCTCCTTCAAGCTGATCTCAAATCCGGCCTACGTGGGCCGCTACACCTACGCCGGGGAGGTCGTCGAGGGCGCGGCGGACGCCATGATCGACGAGGAAACCTTCCGCCGGGCGAACGAGCGCCGCACCATGAACCGGCGCGCCCCGGCCCAGCACAAGGCCGCGGACCGTTACCTGCTCTCCGGAAAGGCTTTCTGCGGCCACTGCGGCAAGCCGATGATCGGGGAGAGCGGCCGCGGGAAGCTGGGCACGGTTTATCACTATTACGCCTGCGCCCAAAAGAAAAAGACCGGCGCCTGCCGGAAGCACAACGAGAAAAAGGACTTCGTCGAGCGCTTCGTCTGCGAGCAGACCGTCCGATATATCCTCGACCCGGAGCGCCAGCAGCTGATCGCGGAGCGCGTCGTGGACGCCTATAACCGTGAGTTCAACGACGGCCAGGTCGAGGCCCTGGAGCGCCGCCTCCGCCGGATCGACGCGGATCTGAACAAGCTCGTGGATAACCTCCTCGATCTCCCGAAGTCCGCCCGGGAGAAGGTTATCTCCCGGATGGAGCAGCTGGACGCGGAGAAGGCCGAGGCCGAGGCCGACCTGGCCAAAGCCAGGATCACCGCCGGGATCCGGATCACCGCCGCCCAGGTAACCGCCTGGATCCGCTCCTTCGCCGACGGTGACCTCGAAGATCCCGACTTCCGTCAAAAACTCATCGACACCTTCGTCAATTCGGTTTACCTCTACGATGACAAGCTCGTGATCTTCTACAACCTCCGCGGCGAAGCTCCCTCCACCATTCCCACCAAACAGGACGTTGACTCCGCCGTGGAGGGTTCGGATTTCGAGAGGGACGGTGTACCACCCATCCCAAAATCCGAACCTCGCCTGATATGGGTACATCGGATGATGGGGATTGTCATCCTCCGCGGATAACAAAAAAGCCGGGAATCGCTCCCGGCTTTTTCTGTATCTGTGTTTACTCTTCCTCCGGCTCGCTCTTTGGCAGCTCCAGCACCGCCGCCTCGATCAGGTCGGAGATGGCCGCGCGGTCGGCGTCGCCCAGCTCCAGGCCGTCGATCTTGGCGTAGAGCTGGGCCTGGGCCATGGCCTCGGTTTTCCGGGCCTGATTGTCCCAGGGGATGTCGCCGGATTTGGTCATCTGCTCCACGGCCCGCACCGCGAGCCGGGCGTAGGTGAACAGCTGGCCGACGAAGCCGTCCTCCGGGCTGACCGGGATGGTGTCCAGCAGATCGCCGGCGGCGGTGATGGTGGTCTCGGAGACCAGGCCGCGCTTGAGGAGCACGATCAGGGCCACGGCCACGAGGGCCGCGATGATGATGGCGGAAACCTCCACCCAGTTGATGCTTTCCATGGTATTTTCCCTCCGTTATCCGTTTTGGTCGATGTGTTCGTTGTCTCCGGTGTCGGAGACGGCTTTCCGGCTGAAATAGCCGACGATGCCCTTTTCGATGACGCTGTTGCCGGTGTAGAAGCCGATGGAGACCATCATCACGTCGTCGACGCCCGCCTGCATGGCGGAGATGGCGGCGCTCAGGCCCGCGTTGACGGCCACGAGGATCAGCGCGGCCAGCCGGTAGACCGCCCAGATGATCAGGATGGCCACGGCGATCCGCTTGGAAAACTGGACGTACTGAGCCTTCATTGTCTCTTCTCCAGGTCGTCGATCCGGTGATTCGCAACCTTGATTTTCTCGTCCTGGAGGGCGGTCTTTTCCTCCAGGCGGTAGGTCCGCTCGATGATGGAGTTGTGTTTTTCGACGCGGTCGCTCAGGGTTTTGATCTCCTGATGAATGACATTGATCTGGCCCTGAATGTTGGTGTCATTGACCTCGGATTTTTTATCCATCGCCGCGATCGTGGACCGGTTGGCCGCCAGCACCGTGATGATCGTTCCG
>Ga0326511_10000108_pt1 | contig 62867 bp, 89 predicted proteins | sample 0_2496_0518_D_FD_203701 | JGI IMG/M metagenome (GOLD analysis project Ga0326511, IMG submission 203701) | Bovine rumen microbial communities from UC Davis, California, United States - 0_2496_0518 | ecosystem: Host-associated > Mammals > Digestive system > Stomach > Rumen | place: USA...
ATGACCAAGGGGGGTGTAGTTTTTTAGACCCCCCCTATATGTTATTTGGTTTGAATGTGTGCCTCAAGCACAAAAAGATTATTGAATCAAACTTCTTCTTTAATCTTTCTTGAAACTTTTGCATAAAGTAACGGAAACTTTCTACAAAGTTCATCAATGACAAGATTTGTTTCGATACGCTGCAAACGATCAGGCACGTCAAAGGTTGGCTTGGCTTCTCTTGCTACAACCTGCCATGAGTTATACCCCTTCTGTGTATCGAATGCCCACCAGTCTCTCCACTGAGTGAAGGGATTGTATGGATTGTCACGCGTTGTGATCATAACTTCTTCATCAGCTTCTGAATCTTTGCTTAATGGATCAAAAGTTACCATAAAAACCTCCTTTCACTCAAGTGTACTTACTTATGGTAGAGGTGGATACTCCCAGTGCGTCGGCTACCTCAGACAGGGTGTGGCCTACTGCCAGCATGGCTTTAGCTGTAGCTATTCTAGAATCAGTCATTGCTCTTGATTCTTTTGGAGTTGCATAAGATCTAATCACATCAAGATCTGTTTCTTTAAGAATGTCAGAAAGTCTGTTGTTTCTCAAAGCACCAGCCTGAATAGCTTCCCATTCTTTAGGCGTGATCTCGATATTGCGCTTCTTTCTGGCCTTAGCTCCAAGTGCCATGCGGGCCTGGTTGATGCATCTCTGTTTAAACTTCTTGTACTCGGCCTTACCCATGTTGCCATACTCATCAGACTTTGACTTGATGAGGCGTTCAGCAAGGCGCTGAGCTGCTCTTTCTATGGGTCTATTCCTACGGGCCTCGTCCAGCTTGGCGGATAGTGAGTCTACCTCTGCCTTATAGGTCACATAGGCGGACGGATTGTACTCCATGCCCTTAGTATTGGCCAGTGCCTTACGTGCTTCCCTAGCTAAGTTCTTCATGGAGTTAGCATAGGTAGCATACACTGTTTCCATGGGAGTACCGGAAGAAAGTTCGAACGCATTCTTAACTTCAGCCATTTGAGTTGACTCAATTTGCATAGGCTTTCGAACCCATTTAACTTCTCCAGTCTTCTTGTCTACTGTGCGTACTGTGGAGGTACGACCGGTTTCCCTATAGATCAGTTCACCAGTTTTCTTGTCGATACCTACGATCTCCCGGTCGTTAATGTATCGTCTTCCACTTGCACGTGAGATCAGTGTTGAAGCACCACCGTTCTTCTTTCCCTGGTACTTCTCATACAATTCATGTATGTTCTGATCAATCTCTGACTGCTTGTAGTTAAGCTTATGCTTCTGTGCATCGATAACGACCATCGAATGCTTTACTGCACGAGCAAGTTCTGCCTGTGTAGCACCACCGAGTGTCATGTCTGTGATCAGGTTGGACACCATACCCATCTGAAGGCCCTTATCGTGATCGGTCATGATCTTCATGCCTTCATAGTAGGGGTATGCAGCCTTAGGATCGAAGTTAACAAGACCCTTAAGAGCTGGTGAAGCTTTGATTGCACCCTTATCGTTTGGTATGCAAAGAACAGAATCGCCATCAAAGTCTGCACCAGACAGCTTTTCGGCAGTCTTGTAGTTAATGCCGATGGCATCCTTTGGATTCTTGCTCATCATGGCAATGGCTTCTTTGTTGTGATTGTTTACGGTAAGCTCAGGAATCTCAAACTTTCCTCCATGAGGGAACCGAATCAGCACAACACGTTGACCATCTTCAAGATGAGGTGCATAGACTTCATTTGGAGACAATGACGGGACAGGCAAAATTACTTTTGACGCCTGTTTAGGGAACGGTGCACCATAAAGGTCAACGGCAGCTGAATCGCAGTCATCGGCAAAGCTCTCCAGAAGGCGTCTTTTAACCATAGGATTCGTCAAAGACATGATCTCTTCAAAATCCTGTTTCTTTTGAGCTGCATCAAGGTTAAGCTGACGCTCAGCAACCTGCACATCCTGCTTGGATAGCATCTGAGAAGAGATGTGCTTTTGCCATTCAGCCCAACTTCCCTCTTTATTGATCTTATTAATGACTGAGAGTTGCCATTCACCATGCTCGTCTTCATACCATCTTTGGCCGCCAGCCATGATAGTAGCACCGAACGGGTTTGTAGGATCGTCTTTCTTTAATCCCTTAAACACTTTCTCGTCAGGTGCTCCTTTTGCTTTGTTGGTGTTGTATATAATATCGTAGCCGGCGGGAATGTCATCAGAATAGACAGCCATGCCTTTCATATACATTTTGTCATCAACAGCAATTCGGACTTGGGCATATCTAGAATCACCAAGAGAGATGTCTTCTACGCCACGGCGAAGCTCAACCAATCCATCTTTAGCAGAGCCTCCTTCTTCAGAATATCTAACAAGGATTCTGCTTCTGTCAATGGATTTAGGGTAGACAATACCCTGGTCAAAGGTTTGTCCGCCATCTTCAGAATGCTGTCCGACAAAAACGATCTTTTCCTTTTCTTCTAAAGAATTGGTAAGATCAGTCCAGCTAACGCCTTCGGGCACCAGTACTCTCATAGGAATGGAGTGCTGCGGATTTGTCGCATCTCTTTGATAATACTTCTGAACGGAATATCCTTCTTCCTCAAGCTCTTCGAGTGCAGTCCTAAGTTTTGTGCTCGGAACGCCAAGATAAACTTCAGTTCCTTCACCGACGTCAACATATTTTCCGTCTTCGAGAAGCTTTCTTAAAACATTTTTGGTGTTCTCGATTGCTGTTCTCTTAACGTTTTCGGGATGTGTCAAGAAGTTTCTTATTGTTCCTTCTGACACTCCCATGATCTCGGCTGCTTTTGTGTTAGAATATCCTTTTTGGTTGACAAGATAATCAGCTCTTGCCACGTTCTCAGCTCTCATTCTGGAGACATAGGTTGTTCTCTTTGAACGAACACTCGTTGTCTTGATGCCAAGTTTCTTAGCAATATCAGCGTCGCTAAGTCCTTCATCCTTAAGAGCTTTGATCTCTTCACCCCAGCGAAACCAATCTTCGTGCTGGTACGGTATTTCTCCAGAACCCCAGTCATATCGACCGGACTTTCTCTTAACACCGCTATGAGCTAATGCTGCTCGATCGTCTTCTTTAACCTTAATCGACATACTTTACCCCACAATCTATATCGTCAATTAGTTTATCGAACTCGATGATTGTTTCCATAATATCGGAAATCTCTTTTGGATCAGGGATGTCTGTAATAACTTCATCGGACTGGTAGATACGTAATTCAATATCAATTTCCTCAGGCCGATGATGATACTCCAAACAAAACAGAGCAGCGTAGATCATAAGCTGTTCCATATGAGCAGGAACTTCGCCAGTCTTCAAATCGTGGATTCTAAGAAGGCGCTTTTTAAAGCTTATAGCATCTGCTGTTCCAAAGCAATTGTCCGAATAATATAAAACAACTTCGGAACTCATGTTGAAGCCAATGGCATCATTGACGAACATGTTGAGGGTTTGCTTGGTTTTCGGAAGTCTTTGACCAAGCTCGATGCATTCGTGCGCAAAAGCATGGAGGCGAGTACCGCGCTCCTTAGCTCTAAAATTATTGTATGTTTCTTCAAGCTTCGTTGGGTCGTAATTGATCCAATGATACTTGCTCGCCGACAGAAAGGCGTGTTGTCCTTCCAGTCGTGAATGTTCGTTCCAGTTCATCTAGTACCTCCGCCTTGTTTTCAGGGAATATAAATGAAGCATAGCTCATCATATTCATCTTCATAATGTAGTAATCTTGGAGCGGTTGGTGACTAGCATCATTTTCACGCTTACATTCCAAGGCCGCCCAATGTTCATCATACAAAATTAAAAGATCCGGAATGCCTGGCTTCAGCTCTGGATCATTCTTCAGAACTATGCAACCAGGAAACCGAACCTTCAATTCTTTTATGAGTTTAGATTGAAAATCTTTTTCAAGCATAATAGGCGTCCTATAAAAAAATAGAGAAAGGCGTTATTTACTCCTATCTCTTCATAATGGTACGTGTATTTTTTACGAATCGCCAAATTGCTCTCTAAAGTACGAAGACTCATTAAAATCTTTTTTGTTCTTCAAACATTTAGAAATAGCAATATCAATTGGCGCCCTTGAATGTAGGTGGTAATAATACAAGTCTTCGAAAGGTGTGTTGATTCGGTCGATCCTTCCTTCTGCTTGCTCCATTTGCTTATAGCTGTAGCTCTGTGAATAGAATACTATGACGTTGGTCTCTATACAGTTCCAACCTTCGCAGCCTGCTGAGTACTGGACGAGATAGCACCAACTTGCTTCATTCGGTATTGGCTGATGTTTGTGTCCGTTCCATTCAGCATAAAGAATCCCTTCATCATTGAGTACTCGTCGAAGTAATTCAAGTTCGTAGTCGAAGTTGTAAAAGACAATGACTTTGGGATTGGAGCGGATGAGCTCAAGAGCTTTGTCAATTCTTTCACCTGATTCATTTACAATTCTCCTAATTGTTGTACAATACTGCGACGCATTCTCAACAGGCTCATCTTTGTAAATATCCCATTTGTTCTTTGCGACGAAGTTATATGACGAGGAGTCGTAACCGACTAGAACATCCTCATCATGTCTTTCTGTCTTTTTGTTGTAATCCATTTTGACAAGAATATGGTTTCTGATCTTGATCAGTCTTTCGACTTCTACATATCTGTCAATCTTTGGAAATTTTGTATAGGGACTAAAGACAACATGCCTTCTTAAGAATTCTGTCCGGTTTTTGTAATATCCATTAGCTATAAACGTTGGAATGTAGTCACACCAACTATCGCCAGGAGTTGCTGAGAGCAAGATCCACTCATTCTTCTTAGCAATCGATAAGAAAGACTTAACCCATTTTCCAGAGCCAACTACACGCTGCTCGTCAAATATAAAGAAAGCTCCTGAAATGCCGGTATACTTTTCAATATTATTCCAAGAGTCAATCGTGAGCCTTGTTCCATCTCTTCCTGTATCATCTCTTGACAAATATAAATTAGTGGCTTCTTTGTCCCATTCTTGTGTGTCACGTTTTCTAGCTGTGGTTATTATGTATAGATCTCTTGGGTTTGTCATAGGAGCATATTGGCTCCCGCTTATAACTCCGCCACAAACTTTTTCGAAGTAATAAACGAGAGCCGTTATGGACTTCCCAGATCCTACGCCACCGAACAATATCTTTCCGTTATTCAGTTTTTTAATTGCTTCTTTTTGGTGGTCGTAGAGTTTTACCATTAATCCTCCTCTTCGTCCTCATCCAAATATCTATACTTGGCCTCGAACTCGTCTTCCTTGATAGTGACATAGAGGGACTTCAGATAAGCCTTGATTCCCCAAGATCCATCATCTCTCTCCCAGCGGCTTCCTCTGATGACCAGGTCAACGTTCTCAAACTCAGCCCAGTCAAGAGTGCCGATTTCATCCTCACCGAGGTTGGTCTTATGCTTAGAGGTGATCTGTACAACAAGGGGCGGAACCTTGCGGTAGCTCACAATAACCTCAACTCTAGGCAGCAGATCAGAATCGGGATCCTTCGGGAACTTGATGTTCCATCCATCAGCCTTAAGCTCTCTCGCCAGATCCTCAGGCAGGCACAGATTGAACTTCCGGACATCTCTGGTATACTTATCCGGCTTACCGGAAAAATTCTTGAATATCAATCTTGCTCCAGAGATTCTGAGCTCTCTGTTATTGTCCTCTCTTCTCGCAGTCATTTCCATAGTTACATACTCCTTTCTTAATCAAACGGTAATTTCCATTCATCTTCATCGTTCATGTCGGCCGTCTTATTAGATTCCGACTCTTCAAAAGGCAAGTGACCATTGTAGTCAACATCACCGGCAAACCAGTTAAAGTCTCCGAACTCAGAAATATCTTTTATCGCTTCGTCAACAAGCTGATAATAATAGCTCTTATCGATGTCTGCTTCTTTGCCGAGAGACTTCACGATCTCTGACTCGAGCCATCTGAATCCTTTTGTTCCGGTAACGGCGTTATACTTTTCTCCTCTTTCAGAGACAAGCTCGCCACCGCCTTTTCCAGGAAGGATAGGTGTGAACTGTCCAGCCTTTCCAACGAACTTGTAGCTGTGCTCGCCTTCGCCAAGGCTCTCATTCATGTCGAGATACATTGCAGTCTTAACCGTTTTGGTCTCGCACATATCAACGAACTCAATGGGTTCATGACTGAACAATGTCTTGAACACATAAGGCTGCGCAAACTGAGCACCGGTAGCTGTCCACTCGCCAGGATGCTTCTTGTTGTCACCAGGAACATATCCATAAAGCTTCTGACACTTCTCGACACTTGCATACTTAGCAATATAAACAGCATCATTGACTAAGCACATTTTGTCATAAGTTGCTTCATGCTCAAAGGTATAGCCATAGCGCTTACCAAAGTGAAACACAAAATCAATTATCTCAGGAGTGGCATCAGGAATCTTGATTGAGTCTGTCTTGATGTGCGCAACCTTAAATCCTTTTGCCTTAACAGCTTCGGAAAGGTCGATCATGAACAGCGCTCCGCGCTTTGCTACAATGTTGTCGATGTTCCTTGGATCTCTGAACGGGTTCTCGAAGCCAGCATCAGTAAGTCCATAGACAGAGTTGATTGCAGTCTTCAGAGCATTAGCAAGACCTTTACTCGTCAGCTCACCGCTCTTAACCTTGTCAACCCACTTTGTAAGCTTGCCTTCCAGAATATCATTGATCTCATCCCAGTCTTCATGCTTAATGTCAACTCGGCCATAAACCAGTTCATAGAATCTCTCTGTGTACCTTACGCCGAACAGAACTTCAGCAAGTGTTGAGTGAGGATGCATGCTCATAACATCGAGCAATGCCACGTCTCCATACATATCAGGCTCAGACTCAACATAGCCGCCTTCAGAAGCAACCTTTCCTTTGTAGGTGCTGACACCCTTATCGAACACATATCCAGGGAAGTAAGGCAGAATAGACTCTGCTTCACCATGAGGCTCTTCCACCATTTCAGGCATGATACGCTTCAAGAACATAAGATGATCTTCAGGAATGCTCTTAACGGGCTGAGATAAGTCTCTATAGTTGAACTCGCCCTGCGGATTACGATCCTCACCAAATATAATTCTTGTGGTGAGCGTGTTGGTCGTATCGTTTACAGTAAGGCCAGCAAGGTCTGCCAGAATCTGTCTAGCTAGCCAGTCTTCCTGCAGCGCATTGAACGTTGCTTCGGTGCTTACTACGTCATTGATGCAGTAATCAGCAACTTTCTCCCAAAGTTCTTCAGGAACCGGTTGATCCCAAGGAAGCCCAAGCTCAAGGTGATGAATACCGAGCTTAATCTCCCATTTCTTAAGACTCATCTTATTGCCGGCAGAAGCAAAGTCATAAATATCAGTGTACGACAGATTGTACGCTTCTCTAAAGAACGCGTTCCTGTCTCCATTGACAATCTTCTGGCTAAGCTTGAAGAGCTCTTCTTCAGAATATCCCATGCTTCTGGCATACATGATATGGTTATCATACCTTCTACAGTTGAAACCAACCAGTTTGTGCCGAAGCAACTCTTTTACTTCTGAAGGATCAGGATTGATCATCTTAACGCACGGCTTGTTGGGCTCTTTCCAAACAATAACAAACAAGTTCGGGAATACCTCAACATCATAGAACTTCATTGTCTCGTCGACATAGTTCTCGACATTCTTAGCGCTCTCTTCAGACTGGAACTTCATCTTGGCTACCAGCTTCACGCAATAATCAGAATTATTGGTGGAGTTATTGGCAAACGCCATAACATCAGCACGCATATCTGTTACGTCATAAGGAATGCCAGACTCATATGCTTCCTCGAGCGTTTTGTATATCAAGTCTACGCTAGGCTTAGTTGCCGGCAAGATGCCCTTCCGAAGATTCTTGGCGATCAAAGCTCTTAAGTGTTTCTCGTCTTTAACGGCATCAAAGTTTACCATCTTCTCTCCTTTCAAAGGAAGCCCGGAAGAAATAGTAGCAACTGGTTTATTATTGCATAAGCTAAATCTTCGTCTAAGGCTCGAGTTACCTTTGAACACTTTGATCTCTATTCCGTCAGAATATAAAGGAGCAAGCTTTTCGGGATCTCCAGTATAAATATAATGGAGGTGAATGCCATTGCCACCTTTTGAGAACTCGGCATAAGTCTCGGGCCATTTGCTAGCGGCTTCCAGATTTAAAACCTTACTCTTTTCTCCTTTCTCGTCTCTCAAATCAAAGTCGATCACAATATGATTGAGAGGAAGTTTTACATAATGGAGCTTTGTGGTGTCAATATCATTTAGCGTGGTGTCAACATCACTCCACTTCTTTAAAGGCACTTCGTCGGGAGAAGCATACTGAGCCGGGAAGTCTGCTGCCATTGTATCAAACAATGATACGTTGTAGTCAAGTATCAAGCCGCCATCATATTTTTCGATCTTTCCTGTATCGGCGTCTTTTAGCTTTCCTATTTTTTCCCATCTAAAGTCAGAATAATAATTATACACGTGCTTGTCACTAATCTGACCTTCTGGCGTAAACTTCTTGAAATATTGCATCAACTCGTTCTTAAACTTCTGTTTAGAAAGAGGGTAAGCAACCTTGGACTGTGTGCAATATCTTTGGTACATGTCCCAAGCGTCGAGAAGTCTGACACCATTATATATAATACTAGCATGCTCCTCAATAAAGTTATACATATGGTTCGTTGCCCTGATCATTCTGACCGGGAAATATGTATCATATGCAAACTTGTCTGCTTCATACACCTGTTTGCAATGCCATGCAATGCCACCAAGCTCGAACTTAATCTTCTCCATAATATCATAGTACTTCTTAGCGGAGAGTTTTCTTCCAGAAGGCTCAACGTCAATAAGTCTTCTTAAAAGACCACTTCGAGCATCAGTGATCATTACTTCTTTATTGCTGCCAAGGAATATAAAGCACTTAAACTGTGTCTCATACATGGCTTTGAATTTTTCGTTCACAACCATATACTCGTGAGACACTAAAGAGTTCAGCTTTGTGTTGTCCTCAATCTTAGAAAGATCTGCATCATCCTGGATGGCCACGAGAGCGGTCTTCTTAGTAAGAGGCTCCAAAGCAAAATCTTTTCCTGCACCGAGGGCCTTCGCATCGATCCTAACACAGTAATCCTCAAACAGCATTCTAATTATCTTAAGAACCGTTGACTTTCCTGTGCCGGCATCACCAACAAAGACCATAAACTTTTGAATCCACTTTGAGTCACCATTGACAATAGACCCAATTGCCCATTCAATTTTCTTTCTCTCTTCAGGATCATAGAGAGTACTCATGAGCTCATTGTAATTATCAATGTTAGACTCTTCAAGCGGATAGCTAAGAACGCTTGACACATAATCATCTCTGCTATATTCGGTATTAGCAAATATAATTTTATTGTCAAGCTCCGTATAACTATCAGGAAGAAGCTTCTGAGTGTACTGCTGCCATCTTACAGCCATACCATTAGAAGAATTTCTTAAGTAGTTAACACGGATCATCTTCTGATCAAAGTAAGGGTGCTCTTCCAAATATCTATCTCTGAACTTAGACATCTCTTTGTCGATAAGCTCAAAAGCCCTAAACTCGGAAGTAGACCAAAGGTTTCTTTCTTCATCCCAGATAGCATAGAACCTTTTTCCTCTGATCATAAGATCCTTTGGACGGGAAAGACTATATGCAGGAGATATTTCGATCGTTCCTGTCCTAGACATCTTAATTTCCGGTGTTAAAAAATCCATAACTACTTTCCTTCCTGTTTTTCCTGTTTTTCCTGTTTTTCTACAACTTTTTTGAACCCTTTTGAATCGTATCCTGTTTTTTCTGTTTTTATCCTGTTTTTGTAAGCCCGCAAACCCGCATAAATACTGGGCTAATCCTGTTTTTCCTGTTTCTACTATACTTTTTAACTTTATATAAAAAATTAAACTATATAAAAGAGTTGTGGCTTCTACACCAGAAAAACAGGATAAAAAACAGCATTTTTACCAGAAAATTTCAACATTTTTTCAAAAGAGTTGAAAAACTACCAGTAAAAACAGGATTTTCAGGAGAGGCTCTTGTTACGTCCAAACGACTCCAATGGATCCATCTGACTCTCGCAAGTGATTCTCGGATCATTCAGCGGCCTATTTTTGTCATCGACAACAGGCTCGTTCATGTACTTCGAGAACCAGTCAGGCTGATCTTTGTGGTCATCCTCGAACCGATATCCCTCAAATTGAGAGAAAATATAAGGTTCGGTTGCAAAGAATTCATTGAGTTCGCTAACAAGATCGGCGCAGTTTGTCCAAACCAGATCTCCGCCACCGTAAAAACCGCCATCATCAGCAGTGACGTCCAAAGAAGCAAACTTACCGAGAGTGCCCAGATTCCAACTAAACATCGTATCATCTATTCCGTTACGATAACGAATATAGTCGATGATCTCGTTAAGGTGCTCTTTATACTTCTTCCGAGCATCCTTAGTTATGAAATACACATAAAAAGTTAACATAGTTTTTGCCCTTTCTTTTTATCACTTCATGTCAAAAACAGAAAGTGGTGGATCGTCTGACTCCAAGAATATCACATTCTCATAGAGCCAGTAGATCATCTGCCTCCAAATTTCTTCTTTTCTTACATCAATGGTGCTAGAGGAATGAATGGGGAATGGACTACCCTCACCATTTTTCTTAAACTTACGCTCCATCCAATTTTCGAGGCAAACATCAAGCTCCCCTGTAGGGAGCCACTCGACAATTGTTTCGTCGGTGAATTTAAGCAGGCCCAAATTATCAAGCCACTTCCAAAACCATTCAGGAGCCCTATTTCCCTCCAAATCCTCGTGAACAATATCATTTTCGCACCTTTCAGCAAGAGCGATCAGAACCTCCAAAATAGTGGCAGGTCCAGAGAGGTCCTCGTCCACATCCTCAAGTTCAAAGGCGTGAAGGAATTCCTCTCTGAGACACTTGCCATCTTCAGATCTGTTTCGGTCCATTTCAAGAATATAATAGAACTCTTTCTTAAACAGACGTCTTAACAGTTCCAAATAGTTTTCGCATGAGTCAACACCAGTTCTGATTTTATCAAGAAGAAATAAGAAGTACCTATCACGAATAGTTAAATCCATGTCTTACTCCTTCTTCGCGGATGTTTACTCGTTAACGAAGCCGGCCTCGAAGTTCTCTGCTTCACCACTGCTGCCATCAACGACCTGAACCTCATACATCTGTCCGAAATTCTTGTTGCAGATATAGAAGCAACCGCCCCTAGCCGCGATCTGGCGATTTAAAGCGTCAATACCAGCCTGGCCGATCAGTCTACGAACGTCGTCAACCTTCTCATAGTCAGCATCGTAGAGCATTACTTCATCGGCCATGTAGTAGGTAAGGCAGGTGTGGTCGAAAGCAGGAGATCCGTCTTCGAACTCTACCAGAGATACTTCGTAAGGTGCGATGATCCGGCGGCCTTCCTTAGGGGTTGCGATCTTTCTTAAGAGCTCTTCCTCATCCTCGCCATGATAGGACTCCTCATCAGAAGGGCCATCAGGCTCATTCACGGTTCCGCCGCTGTAGCGCTTGGTAACGTCACGGTACTCAGCTTCGTCGTTTTTCTGCTGCTCCAGAACACCTTCTTCGTCGGGGATATCTTCTTCTGTGTCTTCCTCGCTGAATTTGATGTTGAAGGACTCACCGAAAGTGTTACGGCAGAATTTATCAAGGATCTCCTCGACAGAATACTTCTCAGGATCGTACTCGTCGTTTGCGGGGGTGTTCTTAAGCTTAGAGCGGAAGAACTCCTTCATCTCTGCGATTTCTTTATCGGCCTTGTCTTCGAAGTACTTCTTAGAGATGAAGAATGTAGCAAGGCTGCCTGCTGCTGCGCCTGTTAAGAATGATGCGATAACTGTTGAATATCTCATGGTTTGATTACTCCTCTCCCATTGCATTTTTGATGCTGTTGATCTTGATCTGCAGAGCGTCGAATCTGCGCTTAACCTCTTCCATCAGAATATCAGTGTCGATTTCTTTTACAACGATTCGCTGCTCGTTCTTGGCAAATGCCTTAGCAATCTCCTTAAGTCTGTCCTCGTCTGCCTTAAGAATACTTGCCTGACCAATAGCGTCCTTAGGTGTGAATTCCATTGTCTTTTTCTCCCCAATCACTTTATCAAGTTGTATAGATTTGTTTTCTAAGTAGTTGTGAACAATATTGCTCATACTTACTCCTTTCTCATGACGGGCCGTCCGTACGGGAAGTCAAAGATATCTCTCATCGTTCCCGAACCGACAATATCCAAACTTCAAATCTTGTCAACGATAACGCCGTCAACATTGAAATTCAGAAGGACCACCTGCTCATATCCATTGATGAAACGAACAGCTGCGTCAGAGAAAGTGGTAACAGGCATGTGGCCTCTGTCGTCGAACATGTCACCAATGCCGAAGGAAATGAAGTTGTCGCCATCTCCATTATACACCCAACCTGTTACTGCACCGATCTGAGTAGGCTCATAGCCAAGAGCGTCACGAACCTCATTGAGGAACACCACGCCATGGCTGCGGAGACGATCGTTGAACTGGTTCTGGAGGGAGATAAGAACGAACTTATCATCATCCGGATCGCCAGAAGAGTTACCGTATCCACCACCGTAGAAGAGGGTGTAAGGAGAATCAATGCCGTTAGCGACGGTCAGGACATCTTCCTTATGCTTCTTGGTCTTGCCCTTCTCATCGACCTCGGTAACTTCCAGCTTCTCCTTCTTAATACCGTCACGAATATAAGCCTTGTCGTCATCGCTGCAGACTTCGTCGACTCTTTCCAGGATCTGCTTATTGTATGCCTCAAGTGCAGAATAAGCACCCAGAAGAAGTGCGTTTCTCTTCTTCATGATGCCGTATGCAGCACACACCAGGGATACACCGCCAACAGTCAGAACAACAGGCACACCATACATCTTAACCAGAGCAACACCGGTATCCTTATAGGTCATGATAATATCATGGCGATACTCCTTATAATTTGCGTCGCCCTTAACGGGAAGCTTCTCCTCGCCGCAGTGCTCTGCGTTGGTAACGATATAGGACGCATCAATATCGTCCAGAGCAAGTGAGTGCTCCTCGATAACGTCATCCAGCTTTCTGGTCTTAATGGCAGCCACAACGCCACCGGTGATCATAAGACCAAGGCCTGCTGCCAGACACAGTTCCGGGGAATGGCTCTTCACCTTATTCAAAAACATATTACTCATTAACTTCAGTTTCATTTTTCTGCTCCTTTTCTGCAGCTTCCTTCTGGGCTGCTTTGGTGTTCTTTTCGATTCTGACCATCAGGGCCTTGAACTTCTCTTTATCGATCTCGACGTACTTACCATACTCGCCGAGATTATAGTCGCACTCATCAGCGGGCGTCTCCTTAAAGAATCTACCGATCTTCTCAGGAATCAGCTTACCCTCACGCAGATAGTGCGTTACGGCGATCACATGATCAGTGCCAAACTGCTGCTCATCATAGAATATAATGATCTTCTTTTCAGAAGGCAGGTAAGGCATCTTGACAGGGAATCCCTCTTCTGCCACCACTCTTGCCAGATAGTTCTCGCGGACAACATCGTCACCGACATTGAAAAGCACAAACCGGCTGTGATCAAGATATACGGGACCATCTGCGGCATCGAACTTGATGAGATCATTATATCTGGTGTGCTGCTTGGCACCCTTAAAGTAACTGGGTGCATTCTCAGGCATATCAACCCACTCACTAGGCTTCTTGTCTTCCAACGGTACGAGTGGGAGTTCCTTCATAAGCCGGCCCAAGAAAACGCGGGAAGTGGTGTATGCTGCGTAGTTGCTAGCCCCATCGTTATCAATGGTGGCCTTTACCAGAGTCTCGAACGCATCTAAAGCTCCGTTAAGTGCCGGCTCGACATAGTCAAGATTTTTTTGCTCGGGGTCAGCGCTCATAACGCCAAGAAGAGCACTTGCCTCAAGCCTCGCCCAGTTAAGAATAGAAATATCCATGTTAGTTTAGCTCCCTTCATTATTAGCTAAGAGGCTTCGGCCTAGGCAGATTAATCCTATACCCGCCTCTTGCATGAGTGATGTTAGCGGTCTTAAGGCTGTCCCAACCCCAGGACTCGTCTGTATAGTCTGGAGTTACATCGCAAAGACCGTAATAATATGCAACGGAAACCTGGTCGTAGTCGTCGATATAGTCGCGGAGATCTTCTAAGACGTTTTCAGCGTCCTGACGACTCGATAAAATAACATCATCGATTGAGGGTTTCTTACGATCTTCTTCATCATAATAATCGTCCCTACGATCACGATCCCGACTGCGGTTTCTCCCAGAATATGAGTAGCTAGAATAGTTTCTCTTTTCATTCTTACCGCGCCCCCTTGTTACTTCGTGAAACAGCAGCATACTGAGCCCATCAGTAATACCTTCAAATATCATATTACGGATTGCAGGGAACAGCACATCGTCAAGGAAATGGTCCTTAACATCCGGCAGATCCTCGCCAACAAACCGGATCCATGCCTTACGAGCTTTGGACTGCTCTTTTCTTACTACCGTCCCCTTAACTACGGGGATCGCCTCCTTCGGTCTTTCCTTGACTTCCTTCTTCTCCTCGACATTTACCTCGGCTCTAGCTTTATAGGAGTTAGAAGGAAGGTTAGGAATATCAATTTGTGCCATCGGCAGCCTCCTTTGCATAGTTGATGATGTTCTTGGCAGTCGGTTCGGTTGCCACTGCCCTGATTATAGGAGCAAAAGCGAAAGCAAATAGCGGCGTGAGACGCCCGGTCTTCTTGATACCATAGATCACAGCAGCGCTGATACCAACCCAAGCAACAGCATTAGAAATATAAATAGGATCAATCTTCTTCATATTATTCTTCCTCCTCAGTCTCATCATCTTCAGCTACAACCTCCTGGAAAGTTGCAACAGCAGCATCGATCTTCTCTTCAGCCTCCAGTTGTGCATGAGCGACAACCAGACCTTCGATGCAAGCTCCTCCAACATATGCCAGAGCGCGACCAAGCTTAGTGGCGTCCTTGGGAGTAGACATATGCAACACATTGCCGACAACGGTTCCAACGCTTACAGAGATAACAAGTCCAGCGAGAGTCTTAATAGTTTCGATAGTGTTCTTATTCATGGTTTTCTTCCTTTCTTTGGAAATATCATTGTTGGGTTCCATATTAAATTGTCGATTAGTGTTTAAACTAATATATCTCATGTGGCCTCCTTAAAACAAAAAGACATCGGTGCCATCCATAAGAGTAAGATGCTTAACGGTCCTTTCTTTATGGTTGAAGCAAATATAAAGCGCGAAAAGACCCAAGATTGGCGTGAGCTTCTTTAGCGTACCTACCATATCGTTCTTAGCCGTATCTTTTACGGTATTGATCGCACTTTTTGCTGCTTCTTCACCGAGATTCTTTGCGACTTTGTTAAACATATTCCGTCTCCTTTTTTATGCCTTGGACAACTTCCGGATGTGACCATATAACCAAGGCTTGCTTTACGCTTCGCTTCTGTTCGCTAGGGTTTTAATGACAAATGGAGGTTTGCAACTAATCTTTAAAGGAGAATTTGGTTAGCGAACAAAGTTTTAGAGAATATTAAACGTACATACCCCACTGAGCAATACTAGGACACATCCAAGCGGAGAATCCTAGATCTTTCTTTCAGTCATCAGTGTAGGAATATCTGGGAGAGACATCATACTCAAGAACTGCGCAAGATGTCTTACCATCATCAGTCCACTCGCAATGACGATAACTAACTTCGATCATACCGACGTGATGCAGATCCCAACCAATTTCTCCACCCTGTCTAAGAGGCGGCAGACCGAGCTCCATATACCACTCATTCAGAGAAATATAATACTCTCCTCCAATGAGACGATAGTTAAGATCATTAACGGTCCGGTCGATGTGCTCTTTAGAAGAATAGAAATATCTTCCGCTCCACTCGTCCTTAAACAGCACATCACCATGTCCGGTATGATAAACGAACTCGCAGTTAGCATCGCTTCTGCTCACGTTATCCTGAGCAATCTCATCCTTAAAGCGCTCGAGCTTATTGGGGCCAAGCTTCTCAGACACCTTCTCCTCAAGTTCCTTTCTTGCGGTCTCAGAAAGGCTAAGCGCTGTGGCCAGGGCAGAAAGTCTGTTAGAGTTGATCTTCTGTGCAGAGATGATACACACACCGGTTCCAAGCATTGTTAGTCCTGCAGGGATATAAAATTTCCAACAAAGCTTAGTCGTCTCCCAAGGAGTTAACTCAACCGGAGCGAGATCTGCAATCTTTTCTGCCGCGTATGCAGAACTGTCAGCAGCTTTGATACGCTCTTCTTCTCTTGCCTGCTTCTCTGCCTCAATAGCTCTGTAAGCCTTAGGGCCGGCCTTTGCAGTGAAGAACGCAGTGCCTACGACACCAGCAAGTGCGAAACCAGAAAGAATGGCAGGTGAGTTCTTATCCATCACAGTCAGAGCAGTCTTGCCAATAGAGGGAAGTTTCTTTACACCATTTTTGATAGCAGTTAAATAATTCATTTACGCTCCTTTCCAAAAGAAAAGCCAATGGGCGTTTGTACAAATTTTACAAACAGCCCAAAGGCTACCATATTCAATTTTCAGTTAGTTCTCTGCTGCCTCATCATCTGCAGCGACTTCCTCGTCAAAGATCTCCTCATCGTCTTCGTCGAGATAGTCATCACCGTACTCATCCTCGTCCTCGAGTACCGCCTTCTTTCCCAGAGCTACCAGAGTTGCTCCAGCAATCGCTAACCCAGCAGCGACGCCCGCAACGACTCTTGTTGCCTTAGGATGAGCAGCGGCCAAACTCTTAGCCTTCTGAATAGGGTGAAAACCCTTCTCAACCTCGACGACCTCGGTTCCTTCAACAACCTCAGCCACCTCAACATCATTCTTGTTAAACAGCTTCATAATAATTCTCCTTTCAAGAAAATTGTTAATATAGTTCTATAATGGAATGTGTAAAATTTACGAATTACACATATTCGTGCCAGTTTACGGCGAAGAAATTGTTCTTAAAGAGCTTCTTCATGCCTCTCTTGCGCATCTTGGCCTTAGCCATGTTTCTCTTGTAGCTTCTTAAAATGCTCATAATTAATCTCCTTTTTAAAAAATATAAAGCCAATGGGCGTCTGTACAAATTTTATAAACACCCAAAGGCTCGCCATCAGTTAGTTATGTCTCTGCTTGTTCTTAGAGAAATTCCAAGCCTGAGGACTCGGAAGTCTTCCAAGGACAACCGGGAAGAACACACTTGCCGCGATCCCAACGAATCCACAGATGTTGTCGATCCAGGTGTTCTTGGTCTTGACGTCGTTCGTGGTTTTATCATTCACGATCTTCGCCAGATCATTGTACCTGGTCAGCAACTCCTTGTACTCGTTGGAAGCCGGATCAAGCAAGCTCATCTCCGATTGAAGCCTCTTCAGCTCCTCCAAAGTTCCCTTCTCGAATTCCTTCTTCAACTTTCTATTCATCGCAAAACCTCCTTTCTTGCATAAAGCTGCGTGTATTTTTTACGAATTATCTTTTTCCTTTCTTTTCATTCCACTCCTCCTCTTTTCTGTTGCCTTCGCTAACAACAGAGATAACAGAAACGATCAGAACTCCAAATATCAGTCCGAACATGAACGAAACCACGACATCCATTTTACCTATCCTCTCCTTCAGATAGTTTAATATAACGATCGAGGTACCACTTAGCCTTCTTAATATCCTCGAGTCCGTTCTTACGGTTACATCTATAGAGATATTTGAAGGCATTGCAAATGCAGAAATTCTTAACAGCTTCCACGCCCATCACTTCCTCCATAACCTCGATGCATTCGAACTTGCCGGTCTCGTAATGGGACGGGTGGTTTACGACGTCTTCTTTTGCAATTTTTCCTTCTAAAGTCTCTGCTGCACGTAACACATTTGTTTCCATAGCAGCTTTCATCTTTTCCATACCCTCACGAATATCTTCAGCGCTATAGTAACTCATCCTTTTTGCCCTCCCTCAAAAATGCCTGACCACACATAGGGCAGAAACGAATATCACCGAGCACTTTCTGTCCGCATTCTTCATTTGGACAGACGTCATAATATCCTTTTGGCCACACCTTAGGATCTGCCTCAAGTTTAGCTAGCTTCATAGGCACCATCTTAAGACATGCATCCATCACTACTTCGGCTTCATCCTGAGACAAAGGGTAGTGCTTAATATCCCAGTCATTCCAGTTCCTGAGATTGGTCATAAGGTTCTTAACTTTCAAGATCTTTTCTTTCATGGTTTATCCTCTCTTTATAGTCTTTTCATATCTACGCATGTATTTAACGTTTTCTTCTTCAAGCATCATCAGAAATTGTTTCCACAACTTTATAGGGTGCCTATCACTGCACGACAAATTCGGAGCATCTATAAGAAATGTGAAAATGTAATTCTTATTCAGCACTAAATAGAAGTTGACATACAGTTCTGCATTTACACCCTCAATGCCCTTTGTTGTTTTGGCAGAGAACAGTCGTATCTTTTTCATTCCTTGCCCTCACTTTTTGGTCTTTTTCGTAAGATCATCCCAAATCCTAACAGCCTCATCGCCGGTTATGACCTTTACAATATCAATTGAAGGCCCTCCTATCGAGAAGTAATTCTCGCGGCTAACGACAAGCACCGGGACATCTTCATTAGACTTATCAAAACTAACTACATATTTATCCATTGTCAGCCTCACTTTCTGTCTTATATTTGTCAATAATGCCAAGGCAATAGTTGATACCTTTAAGAAATTCTGTTTTTCCACGAACTTCTTGTTCATATGCCCCAGTATCCATTATCTCGGCTCTTATCTTGTCAAGAATAATAAGCTCTTGCGTTTTTTCTTGATCGGCAGTCCCCTTTCTAATAAGCTCAATGGTCTTATTAACCAGTTCTTCAAGAGCTTCAACTCTTTTTTCTAAATATTGATCTGTCATGGTTTATTTCTCCTTTATTGAAAATCTACAGGGTAGTAAGACCCATGTTTCGCAGCAAAGAACTTATTGAGGACTCTTATCCTTATCTGACGAAATATCATTTCCATAAGAGCGTCATACAGTCTCGAGAAACTGTAAAAGGTCTTTGAATTAACGAGTCTGCCATCAGCTGCCCAATAGGCCCTAAGTTCGTATCTACCACTTCCTTGGAAAGTCTCCACTTCAAACGCGACACCGTCACTCAGCTTATTGAGTTGCCTTTCAAGGAAATTTATAGATCCGCATTTCTCCATGAAAGGAGTCGGCTTAAAAACCCCAGGTTGATTTTGCATATCAATGAGGTCCTGCAATGGATCATCAATTACTAGAAGATCTTTTCTTTTCATGGTTTATTCTCCTTTATACGGTTCAGGAAGTGGCATCCACGCCTTAATGTTTTTCACATCCTCAATGGTTCCTTCTTGCGAAAAGTGCGTGTTAGGTCTGCCTTTAATGTGATAACCGATCATAATATCGCCATCAATATCACAGAACAAAACGGACTGTCCATCTTTGGGCATCTTCTCAGAAGTAGGAATCCAATAGGTATAGGGAGCGTTAATTATTTCGTCAGTTGTCGGTATTCCAAGATTTTGACAAATCTCATTCATTACATCAATCGGGGACAGTATGGCGTTCTCTTTAAGTCTCTTATTCATCGTTGCTTCGACTTGGTTAAGGATTGCTATGATTTCTTTTTCATTCATGGTTTATCTCCTTTTTAAATTTAAGTGGTGTATATGACGATCTCATTTGGAAAATCTGCGTGAAGCCCGACACTTAATATGGGTTTTTGTTGTATCTCATACGGCACATCATAGTCGGTCATACAATGTTTAGAATGCTTAACCAGAACATCGTATGAACCCGAGTCTTTAAATATAGTCCCGGGGCGCATCTTTAATATTGTTACGTCTTCCCCCATGCTAATAACGTCTTTTAAGCATTTGCCAACAGTTATTGTGCTCATGGTTTAATCTCCTTTATTTAAAAAGTTCTTTTTGATCTACCTTTAAAATATCTGCTATTTCTTTCCGCCATCCTTTATAGCAGGGCTGCTTTCCATCCAGCATAGCTTTAAAGCACATATAGTTCGCATTTAACCTTTTGCAAATCTCGGACGTTGAGACACCCTTCTCATGCATCAATGCGTAGATTTTATCGACAGTCTCTTTATCGATGGTGTTCTTCATTTTGTCCTCATGCCCATTTTTGGTTATCATGTTTTTGAGGACAATTCCGCACACTTTCTGTTCTTTTTCACTTGCCTCACCACGACATAATTTGTCAATCGCTGCTGTAAGATCTAATTCCACCATGGTTTATTCTCCTTTCAAAAACCAATGGGCGTCTGTACAAATTTTACAAACGCCCAAAGGTTGGAATATCATTCCTTTTCTTTGTTCTTTTTCAGCAACCTCAGAATCTCCTCATTCTGACTTTGCATGCTTTCCATCTTGTTCGTCATGTCAGTAAGCATCTCCGACTGCTCATCGAGCTGCTTAGCCATGTCAACGGCAAGTCCGCAGGTCTCATCGAACATGCTCATCATATCCTTCAGTAGATCCAGGGTATTACTATCGAATGTCTTGATAGTATCCATGTCTACGCAGGTCTTGATGCTTTTGTCCATCAGACGCTTGCAGCTTTCCATCAACCGCTCAACTCTCCCAGCATTACTAGCAGTAAAATACTTCATAATAACTCTCCTTTACTTAAAAAGCATTGATTAATAGTTGCATGATGGAAAGTGTAAAATTTACGAATTTACCGAAATATCAGTGTGAGATCCCTTCGCATCCTCATTCCCGGCATCGCTAGAAGCTAAGAACTCCCAAATATCAATTTGGTGGTAGTCTTCCTTTTTAGAATTGCCCTCAGATCGATTATTGGAACTCTGCCGCGATAGAATGGACGTATAGATCGCTACTATTTGATTTGTGGGCATATCCAGAACTTTACTGCGCCATTTTTGGCTGGCATTAGGGTAGGAGTCCAGAATATAAGCCCGCATCTGATTAATTGTCATGGTTTTCCTCCTTTATCTTTTGCTCAATTAAGTTGATTGCCACACCAAGCGCCGAAATATAAGACTTAGCTTCCTCTAATTCAATTGCCATTTCCATATCCCGCAGACAAAGAGTTTCTTCAGCATCTTCTTTTTCTTTTTTAAGAACGTCGTAAGCTTCTTTATAAGTCATGGTTTTTCCTCCGTTTTAATCATCTTTAAGGACACGAAGAGCCATAGCAATGCCCCACAGAATATAAGTCCAAACCGGGGCATTAAGTTGTACCAAGATCCATAAAATTAAAATAGACATATTTTTCTCCTTTACTTAATGGCTGTATACCCAAGTCCTTTAGGGTCTTTTTCGGCATCTAAATATAAATGCCTATAGCTACGTTCCATAGCACGGTCATTCACTGCTTCTTTCTTATGGAACTTTTTGATATCCTTTAAGTCTTCACGAGCCTTCTTTCTCTCCTCTGCAGCTTTAGCTTTTTCGGCTTTTATTTCGTCTCTGATCTTTTGCCGATGAGCATCTCTGACCTCTATTTCATGCTGAACGCTTTCCATGTGCTTATCAATATCGTCCTGATGTTCAGCATTCCATGCCTCAATCTTTGGAATTAAAACGTCTAATACTGAATCAGGGCCGTCTGAGTACTTTAAATTGAAGTCGATAAGCTGATCGAATCCGGTCTCCTTAAAATAAGGATAATATTTAGTGAGCCGAAGATTTTCTTCCGTACAAATTCTGAACACATGATCAACGCGTTGTCTAAGCGATTTGATATTTTTTCTGAACATTGGAACCAGATCATTATCGAGAGAATATTTCTTAAGATCACACATGACACTATAAATATAATCGCGCTGATCAGAAACTGACATCATCATTTTTTGGCAATCCGTTACGCCAAGTCTAACAGTTAAGAAATATGCCAAAACACCGATCCTTCCGAACTCAGCAAAAAGCTGTTTATATTCTCTAAGAAGTTCGACTTGCTTTTTGGTGCATCCTTCCTTTTTCGTTTTGTCATCAAGCCAGTCATTAACTCTATGAATCTCTTTCTTATCCATGGTTTATTCTCCTTTCAAAAACCAATGGGCGTCTGTACAAATTTTACAAACGCCCAAAGGCTGATGATACTATTTCTTACTTCTCAGGCTCGATCGGATATTTGTCGATCAAATCCTGAATGTCATCTTCCGGCTCTTCTCCGTGCATCACATATGCAGAATATGTAATAACTCTACTAAGCTCTTCTGCAGATGCTCCGGAAAATACCATATTACCGATAAACAAACTCAGCCAATGTCTACTTTTCTTATTAATTTCCATCTTTTTGCTCCTTTCTAAGCAAGTTAAATAGTTTCATGATAGAAAGTGTAAAATTTACGAATTAGACCCCGGAAGAAGATACTTAGCTACGTACTTACCATAGCTCATACCTTCTTCACGAGCTGCGCGGGCGATTGCTGAGATCTTCTTCATGTTATCGCACATGGCCTTCTTAGGTTTAAGAATGATATCATCGCCATACTGCCTACGATAGTTATTGGCCTTGATCTGGTGATCCTGGCAGCAATACCTCTGATTGCTTCTGTCGGGCGAGAAGTATCTTCCGCACCACTTACATTCCTTGTGAATCTCGATCTTTACAGTTTCTGTTGCCATTTTGTACAAACCTCCTTTAAAATATAAAAAATTAAGGACAAAGGAAAGGGGCAAATGTAAAGCCCCTAATTCCTCGCGAACAAGATTATACACAAGAATGTGATGATCAGTCCTGCATCGCCAAGTAATGCGATAGCCAGACCTGAAACACCACAAATTGCGCAAATCTTGATCACAAGTTGTTTAGTTTCCTTGTCCATTTTACCCCTTTCTTTTCTTAAAAAGTTTAATTAAATATACAACCAACACGACAATTGCTACAGGAATTGCCAAGTCGATCGCTACTGCCAACAGCCCAGCTCCGATTCCAAGTGCTACTGTCAACCCTACGACAATAGCAACCAGGATAACGAATAAGGCAATAATTGAAATAATAGTGATCATACTTTTATTCTCCTTTCTCAAAATATCAATAGTTGCATTATGGTATGTGTAAAAATTACGAAAAAAAAAGAAAAGATATGTGTGGGATTCGAACCCGCACCTTCCGACTTTTACATCGGCGTTCTACCATTTGAACTTCCATATCTCTTCATATAGGAACGTGTAAAATTTACGAATAAAGCCAAGGGTCCATGTAGACCCTCAGCCTTTGCACTACTCCTCGTCCTCATCTCCAGTATTGGTGTACCAGTTATTGAGCTCCGGATAGTCCTCTTCTTCGTCCTTGATGTACTTGGGCTTCTTACTAGCATACAGTGCCCCGCCTCCAAGTGCGACGGCTGCTATGCCAGCAATTACTCCAGCAACACCAAGACCTCTTCCGTTTCCGTTAACCTTACGCTTCATTTCTAGTTCTCCTTTCTTACCAGAAAATATAATAAATAGTTGCATAATGGAATGTGTAAAATTTACGAAAGAAAAGGGCCTAAGTACAGCCCTTGTCCTGCTCCTCCTCCATTTTAATTAATTCGAGCAATTCCGGATCGTCAGCATCATCCTCGTCGTACGTAGAATCGCTCTTCTCGATGGTTACGAACCTACCATTTTTAATAAACATATCAACTGTGGTGCTTGCTCCTTTGATGTATCCAAAAAGCCAAGCAACTCCGCAGCATGCTACGCATTTAAAAACAGTTTTTCCGGTAGTGTTCCACCATTCCTTAATCTCTTCTTCACGCGACATTTTGTTTTCGTCCATATTTACTCCTTTCCTAAATATAAAATTAATAGTTGCATAATGGAAAGTGTAAAAATTACGTTTATGAAAAGATCTGGATAAATGTATAATCTACAAATATCCAGACCCTACCTATTTACTCTTCATCGTCTTCAACAGATTTAACTTTTTTCTTTTCCCACGGCCAGGAAATGACATCTCCGAAGACACACAGGATCTCGCCTACCGTAATTATCATTCCGATAAGGCAGGCGATGACTGTGAACTTCCAATATCCACCCCAAGTCATAGTACTTGTCATATAGTTCTTAATCTTGTTCTTCATACTTTATCCTCCTTTGAAGAATATCTATAGTTGCATAATGGCGTGTGTAAAACTCACGAAAAAAAGAGGATCTTTGCAGAATCCTCTTTAAAATAATTATGCATTTTTTAAAAATCTTCTTGCACTTTCTTCAAGCTCAAGTTTTCCGTTGGTCGCCATTTCAAATATATCGCGGACCTCATCTTCAGTGCACCCTTCGGATCTAAGCCAGTCCCTAAATTCTTTTCCATAAAATACTTCTGTGGAATGACGCAGATTCTCGTCAATGGGTGCAGCTTTTGCCCAAGACACGATATACCTTGAGTAATGAATGCCGCCATTTTTTGTCAACTTGTTCTCAAACATAAAAGCCTCCTTTAAAATGCAATTAATAGTTGCATAATGGAAAGTGTAAAAATTGCGAAAAAAAAAAAAAAAATGGGGACTTGTAAAAGAGGAAGGTCTATGTAAGACCTTGCCTCTCTGAAGAGGATAAACGATTAAACGTCAATATTCTTGTTTCTTTTAGCTCTAATATAAGTAACAAATACGTCCTCAATAAACAGTGTTACAGTCATACCAACAGCAATCGTCATCGCTACAAACATGCAGCCGTACGTTGATCTATCCAGATTGTTCCATATCCACATATCCAGATCCGATCCATCGAACCATTCTGCAAATCCGTATCCGATAAACCCTGCTACCAGATAAGTCATACCATTGTCGATAAGATTCGTAAAAATTTTCTTCATATTTTTTATCCTCCTTTAAATAAGAACACTACTAAAGTGTTCTACCTCTTCATATAGGAACGTGTAAAATTTACGAAAAAAGGAGGGGACTTGTAAAACATCCCCTCGAAGTTATTACTCTTCAGATTCAGAATTCTCTTCATCCTCAAGATGATTGTCCTTCTTATATTCCACCCACTCTTCCTCAGTGGGGAACATCTTCCAGACATCTCTCTTGATTTCTCCAAGATATCCTTCCGGAGTAAGATAACCTCTAAGTTTCTTCATAGTTCTCTCCTTTCTTAAATAAGCTCAAACTGTCTCGCTGGAGCACCGATGATAACTTTCTTACCATTCCGGTATGTGATTGCTCTTGCGCAGAGGACTCCATTGATCTTCGTAAACTCCAACAGTCTACAAAGTTCAGAAGTACCTTTGTACCTAAGCTTCACATTCTTCCATTTAATCATTTTAGTTCTCCTTTCAAAACATTGTTAACAGCTTCATTATGGCATGTGTAAAAGTTACGAGGGCACTTGTAAAATATCACAAGATACCCTCTTGGTTTTAGAACTCTTCTTCCAGTTCTTTTTCCAGTTCCTCGAGCCTTACGCTCAAGTCTAACATTGCCTCCTTAATGTAATACACCTTTCTTAACAGTGCTTCCTTATTTACAGCATCTTTCTTCTTAGTCTCCTCTATTGCCGGAACCTCCTCTACCTCCTTAGCAGATTCGACAACCGCCTTACGCTCATTATATCTCTTAATGAAATCTTCAGCATCCTCCTCAGCAATGATCCATCTTGCTCTCTTGGATCCCCTGCCGATATTCAGTGCTACAAGCTCATCAATATCAATATAGTGATACACGTTCACGACGTTAATGCCGAGTCTCTCTGCTACCTCCTTTGGAGTGTAGTTAGCTCCTGCAAACTTTGGATTCATTTCCAATACATCATTCCATGCCATAACTTTCTTCTCCTTTTCAAAAGAAATTGCATTAATAGTTGCATAATGGAGGGTGTAAAACTTACGAAAAAACTTGGGGCCGTGCAAAAGCCCCAAAAGTTTTTAGCAATACTTTAATGTTATACCAACAAAGTTCAAATACTTATTCTTAAATTCTGAATCCACCCCGCAGCTAAACTCGATTTCTACGTCTCCGCAAAGATCCCAGCCATTATACCATAGGGTAACCTTACCTCTAAAGTTCTCTCTGGTGTACTTCACGAGATCCTTATAGCTATCGAAGCTAACATTCTCAAAGCGTGCATCAGCTTTTCTCTGTAATTTTCCTCCAATCATATTTTTACTCCTTTCTTAAATATAACAATTAGTTGCATAATGGATGGTGTAAAAATTACGAACAGGGAGGGGGGACTGGTAAAATTTACCAAATCCCCCTCAAATATTTTACTTCTTAATTACCTCGTTAAAGGCCTCGTCCGTCTCTTTATCCAGGGTCTTAACCTTAAAGACAAGCTTACTCTTATCCAGGTTGGCCTGATCAAGCCCGTCAAAGAACACCCCGTTCGTACCATTGATGATAGTACCGTCATAGGTAGTCTCCGGAAGACCAGTCGCAATGGACGTCAGTAAGGATACCAGGCCAGCAACCGCGCTAACACTCACGACGTACCCCCAATTAATCTCAGAGATAGCCATGCCTACGGATATCATACCCAGGGCCGTCTGTGCGATTGTCTTGATTGCTCTAATAAGAGCCGCCTTGAAAAAATCCAAATTAATTCTGTCTTTCATTGTGCTAGTCCTCCTTTTGACTACTTAATAAGTTACATGTCTCCCATACGGTCGATCATGCGCTGATACTCCTGACGCTCAGCCTCCGTACGAGCAGAGTTCATGAGACTGTGGAGATTGTCCATAAGATCATCTCTCGCACCTTCTCTAGAATATCTACCCATGGAGTCACGTCTACGAGCATAGCTTCCACGATCGCCCATATTGTCTCTGGAGTACATTCTCCGGTTGGAATATCCACCACGGTTAGAGTACTCCTCTTCTTCCTCATAAGACTCAATCACCTTACACAGGTTCTTGGTCGTATGAGCCAGCAGGTCAATGACCTCCCAGTCGGACGCGTCCAAACGGTCCTTGCCACCATACAGCTCGAGCTCTTTGATGGCTTTATCCTTTAAATCATACAGTCTATGCATATTGTTCTCCTTTCTAGGCGATCCTTGACACAACCAGGTTGGCGTTCTGGACGAGAATATCAATTCCAGAAGTGTTTTCGATAGAGATCGTATCGCAGCAACCAACAGGTACCGTAATGATAGCCGTGCTAGTTACATTGAAGAACTCCTCTACCGCAGCCGGTGTGACAATTGCCTGACTGGAGAGAACAGGTTCACCATCGATGGCGATAGCTACTGAGATTGGCCCAACAGTACCGCCGGTGGGAACTGCGATATTGCCGTTAAAGGTCACCTGGTATCTTGCAAAGCAAGCACTAGGATTATTGACAATACCGCGAAGAGTTACAATGCCAGAGTCATTTCTGTGAAGGACATAGCCTCTATTGCACCCGATAACAGTATCGAGCACAACAGGGTTACCGATAGTCACAGTCTGAACTGGTGTACGAGTAAACTCTGCCATGCGTAGTCACCTCCTTAACCTACATAGCCGGCGCAACCGCATCCGGAATATCCATTGTTAAGGAAGTTGTATGCATAAGGATTAGGAACAATGTATGCAGGATTGATCTGAGGACGTACAAAGTTCTCGATATCCTGCGTCTGACGAGCCTGAGAAGCTGCCAGATTAGCCATAGTGAGCTGATTCTGCAGATCTGCAATCCTCTCGTTCTTAGCGTCGATCTTATCCTGGCACATAGTGTCAAGAATTCTCTGTGTAGAAGCAGTGTTTGCCTCCAGCACGTCTCTAAGAGCGCTAGTAACAGCCGCACGATCAGCACAAGCCTCTCTAGCAATATCAGCCCCAAGGTTAGCCAGGCCAAGTCTATTCTCGCAGCAGCATTCAGCCTGAGCGGACTGCATAGCGTACAAACGGGAATCCAGAGCCTGCTGGTTAGCAAAAGACTGGTTCATGCTAGCGATCTGGTTGGTATAAGAGGTCTGCATAGCATCCATAGCCCGGTTACAAGCAGAGACCTCCGCATTACTAAAACCTGTAGTAAGAGAAGTCTGAATGCCTGCCAGACTGGACTGAGTTGCAGCCTGATTGAATCCGGCATTGGTGTTTGCGTTTATTCCGGACTGTCCGTTGAACAGCCAAGGGAACTCATAGCCTCCGCCGAATCCCCCTCCAAAACCACCATTACCGAAGCCGCCCCACATAGCAGCAATGAGGAAAAGGATTATCCAAGAACCCCAGTCCCCTCCAAAAGCACTTCCGCCCCCGTATCCATATCCACCATAAGCAGGAGCTACCGGCATAACCATTCCGTTGCCATTTTCAGTAAGCGACATAATAACCTACCTTTCTACCGCGTAACTTTTTGCGGTCATGTGAGCGACTATCACCCAATTGATAGCCGGTTTAAAAATATATCAACATTCTTCTGCGCAGTAAAGAAAGTGATACCTATCGTCGAGCCCCTTCAAACATCTTCATCACTTCAGGATTAGACTGGAGGCTCTTTGCGGCTTTAGAAGCCTTATTGAATTGGTCTTGTGTGACCTGCCCCGAATTAAGCAGATACTGCAAAATATCATTCGGGTTATTCCCCACTCCCGGAGGAACATTCATTCTCTTCTCCATCATGAACTGGAAAGGATTAGAGAAGAAGCTCCTAGCTTGAGTAGCCATGTTGTTCATACTCCCAAAAGGATCCATTTACTTGCCCTCCTTTTTCGGTGGATTAGAAGGCTTATCCTGCGGTCTAGTTAAGAGTTCCTCCAAGTCTTCGATTTGCTTGCGAAGAGCTCTAACATCCTCGGTAGTAGCGTAGTCCATTTGTGGTATAGGCTCGCTCCTAACTTCTACGGCAGGTACAGTAAAGTCGGCGTCCTCTTTAACAAGAGAATATCTTTCAAATCTCGGCTTTTCAAACTGAGAATAGGAAACTGTTTTGGTGTAATAATAGGGAAGATTCTCATCTTTAAAGGTGACAGAGTTCCCCGGCGCAACAGGATATCTTCTGGCCTCATCCTCGGATTGCACAGAGATAACTTCCCACGTGCTTTGAATCTGTTGAGGCTGCTGCGTCCCTACCATCGGTGTTTGAGCCTGAGGGTAGCTGGCGGAATATCCAGGTTGGGATTGCGGTGGCGTATTATACGGCTGCATCCCATAAGAATAGGGCACTGGCGGATACTGTGGTGGCATCATCTGACCAAAATATCCAGGTGGAGCATACGGCATAGGCATCTTACTCACCTCCTTCGTCTTTCTCGATGTACCAGACGTACGAAGGAATTTCTTTGGAAGAGTCCCATGAATCATAGATCTGGCCATCAACAACGGTTGCTACATGGCCTCCAAATCCAAGTACGAACGTGCCTTCAGGATTATCAATCGTGAAGTCTTCTGCTGTGTAACAGTCCGGACAAGTGTCAGGAATAGACTTACGTTTGAACCCGTGTTCGCGAAGTACTGCGCCCCATACAGAATCGCTAGATGGCATGTCACCCATTAGATACCCGTTTTTGCACATCTTAAGATATGCTTCTTCCCACGAAATATCAAGGGCTTTGGCTACTGCTCGTACTGAACAGTCTCCAACCATTCGTCCTGTTGGATTTGGGTTAAATATAATTACCACATTTTACTACCTCCTTCCTCTTTTAAATTAGTCTAGAGAAACCCAACCGCTCTAAACCATGTACGGCCCCTTTCTAATGACTTATGCCGTACGTTCCCAAAGATCTTTTATGAATTACTGCTTATAGGGCCCGTAGTTCGCCACGAGCATCTCAACAGCGAGCTTAGTGGTTTCAGGCTCGGTATCCATTCCTGTCCACATTACATCAATATGTGCTCGAGTATCATTTATACTCGCAACCCAGCTAAACATTTTGAGTGTTCTTTCGCTCATCGCATCACCCGGATCTATAACCGGGAATTCTTCCCCATTTTCACCGCGAACAGTGATAACCTTCTTGAAGCTTAAATAATCAGGAGCTATATCATCCGTGTCAATACTGATGGTTGTTTCATAGACATCGCTGACATCGGGTGCTGGCTGTCCAATGATATGGGCCACCGACGGGTGTCTCCACGTGACGTCAACTTCGGGGAGGACGACCCTGATATTATCGTTTGCAATATATGCGAAATCGATAGCTGCATCCGTTACGGAAGTGGGTAAGACAGGATCTTCAGAAATCGATGGTGCTTCGACTTGAACGTTACAGATAATTTGACCATCAGGGAGGATCTCATTAATACCCTCAATGGATACATTGCCTTCTTCGCTCGTCATATAAAAACTGTCTTTAGCGACTGTCGCGAAAGTCGATGCACATCTATCGTCTTCGATCTTTGCAGCTACGGTGCCAGCAAAGATAGGTTCTTCATCATTAAGCTGAGTCACATTCCAATTGGTAAAAGAAACCGTAACATCGTTGAACACTGCAATGATCCCAGAAGGTGTTGTTGCTGCGTCAAGGCTATAAAGTTCGCATATGATCTCAGCGCCACGAAGACTAGTGTACTCTTCGCTGGTGGCATTGAACCTGACAAACCCATTTACGACTTCGATGTTGGTGAGTTGAGGCATTCCATAAGACATGGCTACAGCAGATCTAACAATGTGGCGGGGGGTAATTCTCGGATCAGCCAGCATAGCGCTATATCCGTCTCCTGCTTCAAACCATCTCGGCCTACCAGAGATAACCAGCAATCCCTTGGTATCTTCCGGAGATCCATTTACTTTCTTAGTAACGCCATTGTGTAAAATATCAAGCATTTTTCATTCTCCTTAATATTGATTATTATGATTCACTAAAACGTCTTTACACTTCGTTACGTGCCTTGATTTTGTGAATCCACTTCGTTATGAGCCTTGATCTTATGAACCACACCAAAATGTTCCACGGCAATTTTCCCGTCCTCTGTTTCAGAGTCAAAAGACGCCTTAACAGTCTTGGTGGTGGCGTTACGACTAATCACCAGAGTAGGATCTGTAAGATTAGACCCGTCAACCGGTTTGGTTATATCGTTGTGAGTTGTGATAACCATGAATGCCCTCCTTGTTTATGCAGCTCGTTGAATAGCCTTCCTTGTTGCAGGACCGGCCAAACCATCCTCGGTAAGTCCAACCGCCTTCTGGAAAGCCTTAATAGCAGTAACAGTGCCATTTCCGCACTTACCATCAATATCCATATTGTAGTATCCGAGTCTTGCCAGCTCCCACTGCAGCCACATTACTCCCTCACCATTAGAAATATAATTCTTGGTGCCATGGAGAAGGGCATTCAGCTTAGATGTGACAGTAACCGAAGGCGCCAAGTAAGGGTTATACTTGGTGTTCTCGCCCTCATCGAGGTTCTTATTGACAGACTCCGCAATATAGGCCATCTTGCTCATAAGGTAGTCGCCAGGGCAAGCCTTTGCCGCATAGTCGCGATGAACTGTCATATTGCAGCCATTACGGTGGTTGATTCTATCAGACTTAGAATCACTCCAGACAAGCTTCTCGATCCCGTTTCTCTTGCAAATATCAGTGCAAAGAAGAATGAGAGCTGAGAGAGCTGCTCCAGTTACCTCATAGCCAGAAGACTTAGGCTTATAGTTAGCAACTTCGATCGTGATGGCACGATTATCATTGGCTTTGTTGGACGAGCACCAGCTTCTGTTAGCCTCGTCGACGTACAAACCAATTCGTCCATTCGAGTCAATTCCATAGTTACTGGAGGCTGCTCTGGAAGACTTGGCAAATACCGCACCGATCTGCTCTACAGTCAAGTCGCCATCCACTACATGGATAGTGATGGTGTCAATAGAGTGATTTCTCGGCTTCGTACAATTTGGAGAAAGCTTCTTATAACACACCAAATTAGAATTAGACATGTATTTCTTCCTTTCTAAAATATAATTTTAAGTGGGCCGTCAGGGATTCGAACCCAGGACGTCATGCTTATGAGACACGTTCTCTAACCGACTGAGGTAACGGCCCAGAAAAGAAGGAGAGGGCGTGTTTCACCTTCTCCTTCATAATGGTGCTGGTATTTTTTACGAAGTGGGTTCTTCCTCTACGTTTTCTACCGTAACTGCAGCGGGATTGCTCCAACTGTCTGTCATGTGAATAGCACCCTGCTGATCAACGACGATACATGTAACACCGTTCAGACCGGCGTTGATACCATATGCCATTTCAGTGTGGAAAGAAGCGATTGCGGCATCACGGGTGTCAAACTTGTATACCGCCTGCGCACTTTCTCCAGCACTATTGATCTGGATAACTACGTTGTAATAATTCATGATTTATTCTCCTTTTAAATTAGCTTACAGACGAGATTATGATCGTGGCATAGCCGGAACCGGAGCGTTGCCCATTAGACATGGAACCAGAGGTTACGCCGCCAGTGTATCCGGATCCACCTCCACCAGCATGTTGCGCATGTTGCCCTCTAGTTCCGCTACATCCTCCGCCATAAAGACCGCCACCGCCCGCTTGCGTTGAACACCATCCATCGGCGTAGTTTCCGCTAGAATATCCAGCTCCGACACCGTAACCAGCAGACGACCATTTAGTATCCCATCCACTGTTATTGTAATAATAGTTACTGCCACCGGTAGATTGCGTTCCACCACCACCGGCTATCGTCACACTTCCATATCCATCCGCTCCGCTTCCGCCACCGCCAGAGGTCCCCCCTCCAGTTCCGCCAGCATTTTTTGCATAAGTTCCACAACCGGCACCACCACCACCAGCAACAATTAAAACATTAGCTTTTGCCGTTCCAGCAAGAGTTGCGTTTGATAGCCCGATATGAGTTGCGCCTCCACCGGAAGAAGCTAATCCGCTTCCACCACCATTTCCACCACCGTTATAGCCACCCGCATTATTGGAAGTGCCGCTAGTTCCAGCGCCACCGACAACAACATACCATGTTGCATTAGCAGTTACCGCTTTATTACCAACGGCATATCCTCCTTTGCCACCATAAGAACCACCGAATGTTCCACCTTGTGCTCCCCATACCTTAAGCTGATAGGTAACACCGGCTTTTGCAGCAAAGGTCTGAACCTTCCCATTATATCCAAAGTTGACTGTGGTCTGGAGCCAGTTCGCATACATTGTGATGTTTGCATTTATGCTGACAGAAGCTCCCGCTTTATATTGTGTGCCCGTCGCAGAATTAAGCGCCCAGCGATAAAAGGTATAATTCGTTCTTGTAAATCCATTGGCCCGAAGAGCAATGGAAGCATTTATAACATCGCCCTTGTATCCTCTATATGCTGTACCAGTACTTGCAGATGTAGAACCTCCGGTATTGCTGTTACCGTTATAGGAAACAGTAACGGTCTTCGACCAGGAAGCGTACAGGGTGACATTACTATCCCGCGTGAAGTTTGTAGCACTGTTGTAGGAGATTGCTCCGTTTGCGGCACTGGAAGTAGACCATCCTCTGATAGACCATCCAGATACTGTCGCGACAGTAAGATTGAAGGTCGGATTGGAGAATGTCCAGCTTCTCCCAGCTCTTACATAGCGAGCCTTTGTGGAGGTTCCTGCCTTGGAGGAATTGTTGTAGTATGTGACAGTAACGTTCACATAATACAGAGCGTAGTATGTCTTGTTTGCCGTAAGTGTGACGCTTCCACCATTCGCCACATCTGCTGTGAAGTCAGCCGCATCAGCCCATCCGCACTTCGTCCATCCGGACAGATTGGGCTCCGTAAGGGTAAAGGAAGGATTCGAGAAGGTTGTGGTACTATGAACATTTGCGACACGATTCTTTGTCTCTGTTGCTGTGGCACCTGCCCCATTGGTGTATTTAGTAACTGTGACAGATGCTGTATAGAGCGAGTACCAAGTTGAATTGGAAGAAAGTGTAACCGTTGCCCCGTCATTCAGGTATGCTGTGTAGCCAGAAGCGTCTGTAGTCCATCCAGCTTTGTTCCAACCAGATAGAGCATTTTCGGAAAGGGTAAAGGTCGGATTAACTATGTTTCCGTTGTTGTAGTACTGATTCCCGTTAGCTGTAGATGCGGTATTGCTTCCATTATACGTGGTAAGCGTAAATGTCTGACTGAATACAGCATACAAAGTGATTGGAGCATCTTCCATAACTTTGGAAGAAATGACCGTTCCACTTGCAACCGTATCTTCTCTCCAACCAACAAATGTGTAACCGCTCTTTGTTGGCGTAAAGGACTGAGGTGATAGAACCGTTTGACCCGGCTCTACATTCTCAACATATGACGTACCCGTGTCCACATAGTAAGTCACCGGCTGAGCACTAACAAACAAAGGACTTGCCCCAAGGTAAGCCTGCTTTATTTTACTGGCACCCAGATAGAATTCTTTGATTTTAGTAGAACCAAGATAAACAGCCACGATTAACTCTCCTCAATGAGATACAAGGTTGTTGGATGTTGAGCAGCGTCTGCTGGAAGCGTTGCAACTTTTTCGATGTCTTCTACAGTATCAAGAAGAGGCGAAATGGCATTCGTGATTTCTGTAAGGGCGTAAGTTATCGTTTTTTGCTCCCATTTTGTAACGTCCCAAGTTCCGGTAACAGGAGCATCGCTAATGCATCTATAGAACGTTAACCTACCGTTTCTGTCATGACAGCACCAATCGCCTTTATTATACGTACTGGAGGAATCATACTCTTGGATAACCTGGCTAAGGAAATCATTCATGCCGGTTTGAAGATATGATAAACCGCCAACCAGCATTGCAACACCGTCGCCGAGTGATATCTGATCCCAGGCATTGGAGTCCCATGTTCCAGTTGTGTAATATTTACAAGTATAAAGCAAACCGTTATGGAAACATATATCGTTTCCCGCATATGTTTCTGTCTCATCATATTCAGCAGCTATGAGATCTTTCAACTTATCGTAGAGCAGCTCAAAAACTTCTTCTAGTCTTTCAAGCCCAATATATTCTTTAGAAGCCATAGTTTACTCCTATTTTGAAGGTTTTATGCCCCGAATACACTCTGCCAAGCTGCCAGGACTTCCGCCTGACTCACCTCAACCACATCAGTAGTCTGAAGGTAGTTAGACAGATCAATAGCAGTTGTGCCAAAAAGTTCGTAACTGGAAGAGTTGCTATTCCAGAAGTACTCATCCTTAGTGTTAGGTGCAGAGCCAGAGTTCTGAACCAAATAGATTGTTCCTGCCGCACCAGTGGGGTGCTTAGTCTGCAGATCAAGAAGACTCACGTAACCAAGACCGGTAGTATCAGCATCAAACTGGATGCCAGTAACTCCGGAGATGGCTGCTGCAATTGCCGCAGTAACGAAAGCAGTGGTAGAAACCTTTGTGCTATTATCGCCAGCCGTGGGCGTAGGAGCAGTCGGTGTTCCGGTAAATGCAGGACTTGCCAGAGGAGCAAAGATACTGAGATCCGGCTTATGCAAGATGAACGCATCGCTGGAAGAATCAGCCTCAGTCCAATCAGACTGCACGTTTTCTTCTGCACCTGCTGCGATACCATCGAGCTTTGCCTTAAGGGTAGAAGTAAAGTCCTCCTCGGACAGACCCTTACCCTGAACGGCAACCACATACTTCTGAAGCTCAGCAGCGATCAGCTGAAAGATATAGAGCGCATCACTTTTTCCAATATACTCTTTAGAAGCCATTATTTATTCCTCCTTTGGAATTCATTAACCAAATACATCTCTCCAAGCCGATAAAAGATCGGCAAATGGTACCTCGTTGTCTTCATCAATTGCTCCGACTTCTTCGGCCGTATAAGCAGGCTTTGTCGGTTCTTTTGACCAGTCAGGAACTGTTGGATCAATTTCATCGTAGTTTCCGACATGCGGGACACCGTTAATTGACGGTTTATTTATAAGCTCGTTGTAATCGTATGTGCCACCTGTGCCACCAGTCGGACTAACTTCCATCTCTATTGCCTCATCGTCTGATAAGACCTCGAGAGGAATATAAATGTCTAAAGTAGTGGGCATTAGATCACCCCCTCTTTAAGAATCTTTCTTATGTCGACCCTAGGAATGTTAGTGGCATATGCTTTGCCAGTTGAGAGTCTGAATCTGATCTGGACTTCAGCTGAGCCTTTGTAGAAAGAAAGGGACTCATCCTGAGTAAGCTGGCATACAACTTGCCACTGCCCCTCATATTCGCCCTGATCTACAACCGTTACTGATACGTCGCTAAGCTCTTTTGTAACCTCCACACCAGGAGCTTTGAAGGTTACCCACATAGCCTCAAGAAGGCTTGGATCGAGGTCAGTTTTTAACATAAGATAAAAGGTCGGTGTAGTTCCCCTATACATCTTTTTACTCCTATTTTGAAGGTTTTTCATGAGGTATCAAAAAGCAAAGGGCCAATGTAGACCCTTTTAACTTTGAAGAAGGCTATGTAAACGATTACAATATTCTTAACTGAACATCATAGTCGGTTATATGCATTAGTAAATCTGTTGCGTCCATTGCTTTCCGTAAGGACGTCTTACAAAACACTAAAACCTCGTCTTCTCTCTTAAAATACCTCACTCTTTTGGCGGGAATAAGTTTCCCGATAAGATTCTTTAGTTCCTCATAATCCTCCTTTGTAGTTATGTCAACGACAATAACAAAATATTTCTTCATGCCTTTTACCTCATAAAAACAGTTAATTTGTAACTGCCTTCTTCATAGAGAAGAGTGTAAAACTTACGAAGAAATACTGGGGCAGCATGAGAAAGGAGAAGAAATCACACTGCCCCGAGGGAGAAAAGCTTAGTTTTTAGAGACAGAAGCCGAAAGCACCCGAAAACGCTGATTGGGATGCGGCTAGTCTCGGAACGACATGAGTATTACTCGTATCCAAAGTATATATTAATCTCGATAGTGATATAGACGCGACATTGTTATTAGAATTAACATAGCGTTGAATAGCGTCCCTGCAGTTTATCTCATATGTATACTCTGGTAATGCATGACTCGAGGTGTAATCTTTAAAGTTTATATAATCTTTAAAAGGATACAAAGCCGTAGAGCCGTATATGATTGGTTCATCACTAAAAATGTTTGAGTCATATGACACGCCATAAGTATTATTATCTAAGCACTTTCTTTTGTACATGTTATTGGTGTCATAGACCCCAGACTCTATATCGCTTTGAATAATTCGATTAGAATTTCCTAAAAGTTCTCTAACCGATGGTAACCACACCTTATCACGAGTTTGGTAATTACTCAAGATATCGAAATCAGTTGATCCACCGTCAATAGCAGCAGACGCTTTTGGCACAGAAACTATGGCATTTCTTATAACTGGCGGCAGAAGTTTATTAAGGAAATCTCCATTCAAAAAAGTTCTTAATTGGTCATCAGCCCATCCGGTTTTTCCATAACCACTTCTAACCATGTATGCAAATCCAACATAAGCTGATTTTCCATTAAAAGCGTCTTGCGCTTGGCTTTTTATAGAAGTTGGATCATCAAGAACGTCATAAAATGCGCCGAGATCAGCAAAGATGTTTGATATAGATAGCCAAGTAGATGTTGATCCACCTTCTCCGGTTGCCACCTTTACCATTTGAATTGGCTTTATGCCGGAAATGCCATAATACGGGCCAGTTAATCCCGAGGATATTGTCGGGGTCATAAATACAAAAGAAGGGTCAAAAGTTATGTATTTATAACTACCCAAAGGATATCCAGCACCACGATTAGCCACAATTGTTTCCCAAGAATCAGTTATCTCATTTTCACCAGAAGGAACATTACTAAACACCGGGTAACAATCCATATCAGATGTGACGTTAACCGGCTGCGGATTCCATCCTGTGAAATACATGCCAGACTGCTCTGATTCAGGATATGTAGCATCAAATTGTGCATATCCACCGTATGGAATGTTCATTGCGGTGTACAGAATTTGCTGTCTATCCTCTGACCAAAAACGAACTGTAAATTTTTGGACACTACCCGTTACAGCAACGGTGACATACTCATATCCATCGGCCCCATCTTGCTGAGCATAATATGTGCCGTTTTCTGATATCACCCTTGTAGTTAGTGTCTTTTCAGGAATTGAGACGACAACTGAGGAATAGGCTTTTCCGTCGTCGGATTCATATTCGCCGTTTTCTTCAACTGTAATATCTTCGAGAGTTCGAGCTCTCAAATATTCAGGAATGTCGGTTATTATTTCAGAATATTTTTCAAAATACGACATCTCACCAGTTAAAGGAACAACGGCCGATCCGTATAAGTCATTTATCGCTGAACGAATCTGATCTTTTATCGCTGAAACTTTTGAAATATTATTGTAAAGACTACCAGTAATACCTTCGTTCAAAATATATTCAAAAGAATCAGCGATTGATTGGTATTCGGCATTGAGATCTTCTTTTTTTAAAAAATCTCCAGCCGTATAGCCGAGGATTGTATCTGCAACAAATTCTGAATCGGAAAGGAGGCTTAATAATAGAGTTATTAAGTTTGTTTTCAAATCAATCCCATTACTCGATTTTTCCAGCGTCTTTATGGGCTCGTTTAAACTCATAATATCAATCTCCTTACAAACAAAATCCTATGTGAAAGCATCCCTCGACGAGCGTACTGTCCAAAGTTTTTAATGGGCTCGATTTCTCAGATACAGTTATGCCATGCGGATTGAGTAGACTATTCCAATCCAAAATCGGAAAATAATATTGATATGATTGACTACTCCATCTTCTATCGCTTCTGAAAAAGTAGTTAACCTCTTCGTTTAAAATATGCATACTCCACTCCCCGCTTGCAGATGTTTCGGGAGGATCTATTGTCTGAGTATATGTAAGTAATTCTGTGCAAGAATCATCCCCATTGTAAAGGGAGCGGACATAATATTCCCATTGGTCATCAACTTTCCTTAAGCAATAGGTTCCGATATCTCGCAATAGCAATCGGTTTGTCGATTTTAGATAAGAATCACTTTTACTCTTTGAGCTTGAGCTAGATCGCCAAGGATATATAAACTCACTCCCCGTTGACAAAATAGCAACAAAGTTCATCCAATTATGTTCATCCGCAGGGTTTACACCTTTAAAAAAGAAATCATTATAGTTGTCATCATTACAGCTAAATGCCGAAAAGAGTGTTCTTGCAAAATCGAGGCTATTGCTGTATGAATTTAAAACATTATAGACATTATTTTGTTCTCCGGGATAACTAGAGTAGAAGTTCGTCTTCTTTTCAAAAATCTCCCCAAAAGAAGGTATCCAAAACTTATGACTTTCGTTCGTTGTCACAACATCAACAACCTCGGCCACTGTTTTAACAGTATTGTAGGTTATTCCAGATATCTTCGTCGTGCCATCTACAGATGCTCGACAAACATAACGAATTCCTTTTGACTGTTTAGACACCCTTTTTACATTAGACACCAGAGCTGCCGGTAAATTCATATAAATGTTATTTGCCGAAGTTCCATTTAAAAACTTATATAAATCGGTGTCTTCAAAAGAAAATGTCACGGGTTCTCTATATCCAGTATCTGAATACAGCTGTGTTTGTATACCCTTAAAGAAAAGATTCCTAATAGTTTCTTTTCTCCAAGTTTTGTATCCTCTAGAAAATTTCGGAAACTTAACCAAATCCAGACTCATCCAGGTAGAATTCGTTCCTTTAACCGGATCTGCATCTGCGATTTTGACCATCATAACCTTTCCGATTTTAACAGGTGCTGTATAATCGTCATCCAAAGGAACTGTGACTGTGCCGAAATCGAGAAGTTTCCAATCGCCAACCTCATACTGTGATCCATGATTAGCGGCGATCTGTTCCCATGTGTCCGTTATTTCTCTTGAGCTGACCTCGACATGCTTAAACTGTTTAAAAACAGCATAGCATTTCGTATTGTGCGTAATGTTTGTCGGTTCAGGATCCCATCCCGCAAAATATTCATTAGGCTCTTTACTCATCACCGTCCCATAAGTTGCAGAGTCGTATTTTGCGTCTTCACCGTAATTGACATGAACCGTCTGGAGAGCTTTTTCTCCTTCGTAACGATAGAAGATAACAGTGCAGCCATCGTCCTGTCCTCCGCCGCCATACCAAGAAGTCTGATCATACGGGTTCTCGGGATTGTAGGAGGGGTCATCCGGACTTACGACTGGCACCTGGACATTCACAAAACTGAAGCCGTCCTTACCATAGCTGGAGGCTGCGTACGTACCGTCTGCCGCAATAGTAGAGGTGTGTGGTCCGATGTTCTTGTCAGACACATTAACCGTAACCTTGGTCCATCCAGTACCTTCAGGAGCCTCATAAGTCCCGTTCTCGGTAATAGGCTCAGTTCTCTCAGAGCATCTTAAGGCATACTCATCGCCAGAGCCAATAAGGCTGATGTAGTGAGGATAGTCCTCAAAAGGATCAGAGTCAAGTACTAAGTACTCATCAGACCCATGAGCGCCAGAAGGGGTATTTCTCCATGCCTCGTTGATAGCTTCATAAATATCACGTCTTGTCACCTCAAGACGATCTAACGAATGAGTGATGTAGTGATTATTGTTAACGCCCGTTTTACTGTAAGGCCCAAGCTCCGTCTGCCTAGCAAGAGTAGGATCACCATAGTTGATCTTATCAACCTCGCGCTTCGTATTGGCCTTGGTCTGGTTGAGGCTGACAGCGAAAGGCTTATCGCCACTTGGATCGTAGTAATTAACCACGAAGTTCGTAAGGGGCTCACCATTAAGTGTAGAAGCAGAACGGCTACCAGACACGGCTCCGGAAATAACCTTAACCGCATTTATGATAGCATCACGTACAGTCTCACCCTTTTTCTGGCTAAGGATAGCCGAAGTGTATTCAGAAATGTCAGTTGTAGCCATAGTTTACTCCTATTTTGAAGGTTTATCCCCTTGTGATTAATTCGTTGCCAAAGAGCTCTCTTAAGCCAGGATCTTCTGGTGTGCCATCAACCCGTGCAAAAGTTGACCCGTCATATGTGGTGCCTCTATAGATCAGTGAGGAAGCATTTGTACCATTCTCATTGGCATAGTTAAGCGCGTCCACGATAAGCTGTCTGGAATTAGCACCTGAGCTTTCGGCTATAGCATCCAAGATCTGTTGATATGAAGTAGTCACCGTTTAATCTCCATAGTAAATTTCTGTTAATGTCTGCCTTGGAGGAGTTCCAACGCTTACGTCCTTAACCCCATTTTCCAAGGAGAAGCTAACTTTCGTTATCGGCAGGACCTGGTCAATCCCGTGAGGAGTCGATAAGACCCTTACCTTCTTGCCTAGCTGAAGCGTAGAATAGTCCGCGTTTATGTAACCAAGGTCGGCTGCTGAGATCTCGAAACTCATTCGATCCTTCAGAAAGTCGTTCCACTTGTTGTCCATAAAGCGTTGGGCTTCCTGCTTGAGTTTAGTCTTAACTTCTGTTGTATTCTCTGAAAAGCCCTCAAACTCCTGGACTTTGTAGATCCTACCGTAAAGGGCTTCGGCCTCCGAGTTAAGCAGATAGTCGAGCCCATCATTCACAGAAGCAATCGTGATCTTTACGTCATTCACCTCATCGCCAAGAGGGATAAGACATGTGAAGACATCGTCGCAGTCAATGTTCTTGTTAAAGTCTGTAAGATTCATTGCATAGACGATTGGCTGGGAAGAAATTGTCGTGGGTTCTGCAACCCAATCGATGTAATTCACCCCAGCGACTCTTCTGAACATTATGTATCCACCCTCAGCGCCAACGCACATTCTCTCGAGGCACTCTTTGGTAGTCTCGTAGTCAGTCTTCCTATAGATGGCAACTTCGGGGATCGTCAACGTCCCAACAGTGAACTGCCTATTAGGATCTGTGACCTGACTGTTGTGATTGGCAATGAGTGCTCTAAAGAACGAATGCGTGCTGGTATTAAGAGTCGGATACTCTTCGGGTCTTTGGATCGTATCGTTAAAGAACGCCAAAGGACCCTCAAAATATACTTTCTTCTGGTTATAGAAGTCAGTAGAAATCTCTGTCGGTCTTCCATACCAGATCACAATGTTATGCTCATCATAGATCTCAAGCGTCTGCGTCAAAAGCTCGATGCTGTCATAATATCTATGACCAGTTGGCATAGTAAACTCACAGTCACCGGCTGCATTAAGCTCAAGATCTATATTGGTGTCTAGGAGCACCCTATCGTCTTGAGGATTGTAGATGTCCTCGCCATCAAGTAAAAGCTTGTAGACCATAATTTACTCCTATTTTGAAGGTTACACCTCTCCGCTAATGAGGTACTTGATGGTAACGTTGCCGTTGCCTTCGAAGTACAGCTCATTATCACCGGGGTCAATGGTAAGAACGATCCGTCCATCCACAGGAGCATAAGAATTGTTCTTATAAGTTACTGTGCCGACGAAGTTCTCAGTATTACCCGACGTAATGATTGTCGCTTCTGTAGAGGTTTTGTTTGGATTGTACACATTACGGTATTTATTTGTTGTAACATTGAAGCTACCGTAGTAAATGTTGGTGTCAACGCCGAACACATCATTCCAAATCCAGTCTGCATAAGATACTGGCTCGGTGGGTGTTACGGGCGTACCGTCGTCTATGATTCCTTCAGTTCCACTGTCGCCACCTCCAGGGGTAACAGTACCGCTTCCAGGTTCACCGCTAGGGTTAGTGCCGGTATCGGGATCTGTATCCGGAGTAACTGGCGTCCAAATCTCACTCTGATCTTCCTGTCCAGGAACTGGAGTGGGTATCACATCGCCGCCAGTGTCTCTTAGTGGCGTCTTATAGGGACTGAAATTGTAGTCAATAGTAATTGTGGAATAACGCTGGTCAGACTTCCACTGGTTGATCGAAAGTCTTCCAACGTAATAGTAGTTGGGATCGTCCATAAGAACGACCTTCAGGTATTTACCATGAATGTAGTTCATGATTTCCTGATACAGAACAGACCATTCAGCATAGCCATTGGCTACCATAAATTCCCATGATCCTGTTCTGTTACCATACTTCACCCCATCCAAGGCTTCTGTATAGTCAAGGGACCCGTTGGCCCCCGGGATGTCAACGTACTTCGTCTTCACCTCCGGGGGATTCACAACAGGCCTAGAAGTAGGAATGAGATGCCAACTAGACCAAGTGTTTCTGTTATAGATAGAAATGGAGTGAGCTCCACTATAGAACAAACTATCTTTATAGACGGCCATTAGCGTCTTTCCCTCCTACTTCTGATTGCTTTGTTTCCAAGCGCCTGGTCTAAAGGAGTAACGAGTGCTCCAACCATGGTGCCACTGTCAAGTACAACTTGCATTTTGCCGATCTGTTGAGTCATGTCGGCGATCCGTCCGCTAAGAGACCGAACCTCCTCAACAACATCCGAATTATCACCGAGGTTCTCAAGAGCATTAAGAAGAGAATCATCAAAGGATGCGTAGGTATGCATAGAACCGGAAAGGGACTTAGAATATCCAGCATCCATGATAGATGAGAACTTGGAATAATCCTGATCAAAAGAGGTCAGATCTAATACAGGACGAACGGTAGGACTAAATGTCGCGATGTCATAGTTTGAGTTAAGAGTCTGGTTAAAGGCATCAATAAGACCTATAGCAGAATTTTCGGTTTCCTTTTTAGCGAGTGTCCCGCTCTTTAGCAAACCGAGAATAAATCCTTCTACAAAGAACTGTCCTATTTTGAAGGTTTCTTTAGAAGGAGATGCAATGCCCAACACCTTTCTATAGGTATTGAGAACACTACTAGCAGAAATTCCAGCTTTTGTAGTCACTTCAGATGTCTTTGACTCTATACCATTTCCAAGTCCGACTGATACTTGCTGACCGATCTTGACAAACTGCGGAATTGTTGCTGTAACTCCTTTTTGAACTTCTTTAGAAACCGTCTTTGCCGACGAATTAGCATCACTCTTGGATTTTTCACTCGCAACGCCTTTTCCAAGATTTTTTACGGTATCTTCGCCAATTTTAACAAACTGAGGTATTGCCGCCTTAATGCCATTAACCACTTCATTAGAAACGGTTTTTGCCGATTCGTTAGCGCTACTCTTTGACTTTTCACTGGAAACGCCGCTAGAAAAACTCTCAGCTGCTTCTTCTCCCGTTGTCCACCAATCTTTGGAAACTTCCTTAGAGGTAGATTCGGGAAGACTTAAGGACTCCTTGAACAAAGTTCCGGCCATTTGAAGCTGCTCATCTGTCATATTGACAAATGCTGCAACCTTCTCATAACCAGCAGGACCAAGTTCAGTAAGCTTCTGAAGCAGTCCATCATCAATACCACGCTCAGCGAGATACTTAAGATTTTCTGCCCATTGTCTTACGCCAGACACCTGAGATGCCATGTTGTTAAGCATCTGTTCGCCAGTGACTTCCGTCTTGGAGTTAAACTCTGTAAAGACATCCATCTGCTGTTCTATCGTGTCTGTAAGCTGTTCAACGAACGTTTTGGTCTTAGTGGCGGAATCACCGAGGTCGCCATAAGCATCCGATGCCGAGCCAGTAGCGTCAGTAAGATCCTTCATGGCATCCATACTGTCGCTGATCATAAGGCCAAACTCTTCCTGGATAGACTTTACGCCGTCAAACATGTTGTCGCCAAGCAAACTTCCGGATATCTTTTCGACATACTCGTCGATTTTCTTGGTTCCCAAGTCGAACACTCCGGTAAAGCCTTCTTCTTTGAACTTCTTTTTTGCCTCTTCAGCAAAACCGGTAATACCATCAGCCACAACGCCAAATGACGTGGTCTTATTAAGCTTAGAGAAGAATCCCTTTATGTTATTCCATACAGTTCCTATGAAACCGCTAGCAACAGACTCACCAGCCTCACTGCCGGCTTCCTTTAATGCAGGTTTTGCTTCGTTAACTCCAGTTTGGACAGCAGTAACGGAACCATCTACTGCGGTAGTAGCGGTAGAAGTCATGACCTTTACAAACGCCTGCATAAACGGTGAACCGAAGAATTTGCCTAAAGTAGACATCTTTGACTCATTCTTGGAAACGCCGTTAGCCATTCCAACGGTTGCGTAATCAACAGAATCTTCTGTAGTAGTCCAAGGACTATGCTGACCCCAGACATTATACGCTCCCATAAGGAACGGAAGAGCAAATGACGCACCAGCGAGCTTTAAAGCGCTTTGGGTCTTCGGAGACGCTGCTCTTTCGACCATGCCTTCAACGGCATACACCTCGGAGTCATTGAGATTAGCAGAAGAAACGGCTAACTCGTCGATACTAGCTGCCATAGCTTTTATGCCGACAGCCGCTAATATCATTCCAGGCGCAGCAACAGCCATTGCAACGCCAGTCGTGGCAAAAGCGCTAAACGACTTAGCGTACTCTTCGACTGTGCTAGGATCCATTCCAGTCTCGTCTATTGCTTCAATTCCGCTAGCAATAAATTTGAGACCTAAGCCACCGGCAAGAAGTCCCGGCGAGCCTATAGTAAGCGCAACGCCAGCGACAGCAAGTGTTTTAAGTGCCTCGGCTATAAAGTCAAGCCAACTAGGACTAATGGTAACTTCGCCCAAAGCGACCAAACCGTTTGCAAGAACAAGAATGCCAGCCGCACCGATGGTAAGACCTACTGAACCGCCATTTAGCATGAAACCGGCGACAGCTAACTTCTTAAGGGCTTCAGACATTGCTATAACTGCCGTAACAACGTTGCTGATGTCTTCCGAAGGTATTGCTGCCATGGTTTCCAAGAATTCTGGCAACTTATACAATACGTTCATAGCGATCTTCAAGGACTGCGCTGCAATAAGGAACGACAGTGTAAGAAGATCTATTGCGGCAGCAATGGCAATAATGCCAGCTATGGCGATCCAACCAACACCAGATCCGCCAAGAGCAGCGCCAAGAAGGCCAACAAGAAGCGACATCACGCCGACAACGGTTGCCATGGCGTTAAGTTTATTCTGCATATCCGTTGCGTCATACTTTTCAAGCATCAGCAAAGATTTGGCGATAGCTATGAATGATAGCGCCATAAGATCCATGGCTCCAGCAACCGCCAACAGTGACGTTTTGGATTTTGAGAAATTATCAAGCATGCCCAAAGCTATTGCCATAGCACTGAACACACCGATGAGAATGCCCATAGCTGCTGCAGCGTCGCCCATATTTTCAGTGCTCTTGGTCAACAAAGCTATTGACGCTGCTATAACTATAAGTGACGCAGAAGCGATTAATAGCGACGTAGCAGTTCTTTGAAACTTCTTGCTATCTTTTGAAAACTTATTAGCCAGGACAACTGCAGTAGTTATGGCGGTAAGCATTCCAATAAGAATGCCCATGGCGCCTGCTGCTGCACCCATGTTTTTAGACCATTTCGTCAAAGCAATTATGGATAACGCTATGACGGCCAGCATGGAAGTCGCTATAAGAAGTGTTGTGGCTGTTTTACGGAATTTCTTACTGTCCTTTACAAAATTATTGGCAACCGTTATAGTCGCCGCTAATCCTACAAGAACGCCGATAAGAATGCCCATAGCGCCGGCGGCCGCGCCCATACTTTCGGACCACCGTGTAATTGCTATGATCGCGCCGGCTATTGCTAAAACACCGCCAATGGCTAACACCGCCATCGAAGCATTACTGGTAAACTGCTTTATGGTTGTTGTGCTCTTGTTAACCACTCCTGTTGTTACGATGAGCAGCATAAAGAGCCCAGTTACAGCGATTAGCGCATACTCTGCTTTTGTGATATCTTCTTGAGGAACAGCGGAAACAACTACGATCAGCGCCATTATGAGATCAAGCGCATAAGCAATGTTCTTAACCTGCTTTAAGACGTCTGCACCACCGTGCTGTCCAGCAAACGCCGACGCACCGACTATAATTGCTATCGTATCGAGCATCAGAAGAACTGTGGACGCAGCTAATACAAACGCCTTTCTATTTTCACCGCTAGCGATAACAGTGGCTATTGCCGAGAAAGCAAGTATTGAGACGAACAAAAATGACAAGGACTTGAGCATCTTGGCAAACTGTCCAAATATCGAGTCACTTCCGCCAAGTGTTACGCCCATCTTTTTAAGATTAGTGCCAGAGAACACTGCGGCGATGGCGATCATGATAGTCAAGCTGACAAGTATGCCACGTAAAAAGTTCTGTATCTGCTCAAATATCGCCCAACTACCTTCCACCTTGCTCATTATAGATATGAGACCGCCGATGGAGAGCAGGACAACAGACAGTCCTAAACCAAAATATCCAATACCCTTGCCAATATTCTTCATGGACTTTCCAAATATTGCAATGGTAGCCATAAGACCTGAGAAGGATACTATAGTTGCTACGGCTGTCTTTCGAAGGTCATTAGACATCGTCTGCAGAAGTTTCATTGTGTTTTTAGCACCGATTATCTGCCGAAGTGTCTGGGCGAGCTTTTCCGTAAGAGCCATAAAAGAGTTGCCAAACTCATTCACGGCGGGGAGAATCTCATCTCTAAATATCGGGACAAGCATCTTAAAGGTAGCAGCAAGAAGAAGCACACCAAGAACAGATGAGAGCTTAATCTGCCCCATGCCCATTGCCAAAATAGCCAATCCAGACATAAGAGAAATAAGACTTACAACTTTTCCGCTAAGACCAGTTACATCAATTTCATTGAATGCGACCAGTGCCTCAACGATCTTTTTAACACTCAGTGCATAAAGAACTAATATAAGTCCTCCCGCACTAAGTTTTGGAGCAAATTTTGCAAGTGCAACACCAGCAGCAACAAGGCCAGCCATCAACACGCCAATTATTGCTATCTTGGCAAATATCTTTGCGTCGACTGTAATACCCTCAAGCGCTCTCATAGCAAGTGTAAGAGCAAGTACGCCAGCAGCGAGGGAAATTACAGAAATGGCTATCGTGTTGATATTCTTAGAGAAGTCTCTGAAGTCATGCTTCATACTACCTCTGGAAAGAAGCGTTATTACGACGGCGAATGTCGCAAGTGTCGCCATTATGCCCGCGATATATTTGGCGGAACTCTTAAGCTTCTCTTGATCCATCAGGCTAAGAAGCGCAAGTGAACCAGCGACAATCGCAATTGCTTCAGCAAACTGCCTAACCGGGGCTGTTCTTGTCGCGAGTGCTCTCATAATCTTATTGCCGCTGGTAATAAGATTTTTGAGACTATCCATAACCCCTCTCGTAGAGTCTGCGAGCCTAGTCACAGAAGCTGCAAGGGTAAGCATCATAATAGAGAACCCAAGGGCCACTATCTTACCAATAGACAAGTTCTCTCTAAATGCTTTAAGCGTATTGTTGAACTGCTCGAGCTTTTCTTTGGCGGTCATCACATTGCCGTTTTCATCCTTAAAGCCACCAAATAGACCGTCAGTAATCATGGTCTTAAGGCTTTCGGTAATATCTTTAAGTTTGTCGGCAACAAGTGTGAATGCCTCTTGCCATTTGCCCTGAGATATTAATTCTCCAACTTCTTTGAAGAAATCCCACACAGGAGCAACCTTTTCGCCGATCTTAGATAAAAGACCTTGAATGCTTTCGAGTGTACCGGTAAGAAACGTTAACGTCTTCTGAACAACCGGGAACTGCAAAACATCATTGGCAAGTTTTGTTAACTTCGCATCGATTCCCTGAATAAATGCCGGGATTTCTCTGAGGCTAAGTCCAAGCAAATTTCGAATCGATTGATACAAAAATACAATAGCTCCGGCAAGAATCTGTATCGGGGTTGTTATAACTTTAAACACACCGATTTCATCGAGCCAAGCACCAAGTTCAGCCATTTTAGAAACTAGCGTTATGACAGCATAAACAAGACCGAACACGACGGTGAGGCCAGCTTTAACGACCTTCACAAAAACCGAAAATATCTTATTGATCACTTCCTGCTTTTGGGCCCATCTGCCTGCAGCTCCGGCTAAGGCAATGAACAGTCTAACCAATGCTCCAAGCAGTGCAAAAACGGGTTTACCTTTTCGGATTAGATCAACAAACCCGGTTCCGATCTGTTTAAATACGGTGAAAAGACCTTTGAATGCATCTCTCAAGTTCTGAGCAGTTACATCGGAGATCTTTAAATGCGATGTAAAATCTCTAAGTTTAACTGTCATCTCGTAAAGACGCTCAGCGGTCATTTCCGGGAAAATATCACGAAATGCTTCTCTGATGGGCTTTATTGCGCTCCACAAAGCCATGAAAGAATTTGATACGGTATCAAGCAACGCGCCTCTACCGCCAAGCTCTTTCCAAGTTTCAAGCATCTTGTTTCGATCATATGCTTTCCCGGCAAATATCTCGTACATAATATTGGCAACCGATGTCCAAAGCTTGACAGCTTCTTTATAGTTACCAAATATAATTTCGAACGTCTTCATCCACCCAGAGCTAACTGCATCCTTAGTAGCATCAATAGCTTCTTTGAATGTTTTTGCCTCCTGAGCGGCTTGAAAAGCTTTACGACCAAAGTCATAGGCATCGTCAGAAAGTTCGGCGATGTACTTCGTTGTATCCTCTACAGAAGTCTCTAAATCGTCGGAAAACTTCGATAGATCCAGAGTCCCCTCTTTGAAAGAATCAATTGCTGCAAGCACCTGAGAAGCCGACAATCCGGTCTTTTCAGTGGTTTCAAAGAGCTTATTGGTGAAATTACCATACCGATCAAGGCTCTTTAAAAGCACGTCTGATGTAAACCAGGAATCCTTAAGGGCTTCATTGAAATTCCTAGCACTAACAAGGTTTCCCTTTAAAGTGGTAATAGTTCCGTCTGACGCCTTTTTAAGTGTCCCAAGGCCAATTGCTGTGTCTATAACCGTCTGCTTAAACTCAGCAGTTGCCATGTTAGCATTCTCGATAGATTTCCAATCGATAAGCTTAACAGACCCAGTTGCGATAGCCTGCGACAAGTTATACATCGCACGGCTTGCTTCCTGAACATTTGCACCAGACTTAGCAGCCCAGGTAGAAATACCCTGCATAGCCGTTACGGCAGTTTCCAGGTCAACAGAGTTAGAGGTAAACTTACCAATATTGTTGACCATGTCAAGGAAGCTGTAGCTAGTCTCATCAGTAAACCAGGCAAGCTTTTCGAGCTGCTCGTCAACTTCTTCAATACTTTTTCCAGTAGCGTTCATAATGACCTGAACGGCCTGGGTCTTTTCAGCGTATTTATCGAAACCAGCCGTAGCCTGATCAATGGTTAAAGACTTGACGAGCCTCTCACCAGTAGCCATCGCCTGATTGGTAATTCTCATCAGAGCAGAGATAGCCACAATCTCCATAGCGGAGAACTTGTCTTTTACTGTGTCAACGCTTTTCTCAAGTGGAGAAAGATTAAGCTTTTTAGCATTCTGCTCAATCTCATCAAATCCGCTCTTAAGTCCCTTAAAGGTCAGGGCTTCTTTGAGCTTTTCGATAGAGGTCATGGTCTCTTTGACATTGGCTTCAAATCGCTTATTGTCAAATTCCATTTCTACAACTCTATTTTCAACTGTTGTAGGCATTAGCCGTGAACCTCCTTCCACATATTGTTAGCTATCTCGTCAAATATCGGTTGGATAGCAGGATTAATATAATCTCTGCCTTCAACCCAGCCGCCGTTTCTGGTCCCATGCCCATACTGAAGTAGTATGGCGATCGGATACCCATCCACAACGTTGCTGTTCGTAAAAACTATGCGACTTGTATTCCTATTTTGAATGATCTTATAGCCCCAAGACGCAGCAGTTCTTCCAGAGTCCTTCGGAGTAGCTTCCGAAAGAGCTTCGACACCGAGCTTACCATAGTAATCCAAAACCCTAAGGTAATCTCTTTTGGACAATTTTAAAACGAAGTTCTCAGTTTTATTGAGACTGCCCCTATGACTAATTTTTATCATCTTTAGCACCCTTTCGGGACAAAACTACGTCATTATTTCCAACTTCTTAACTTCATCAATGACCTTTTTGGCAGACCCATTGCCGCCAAGTGCCTCATATGGGGCATATAGATAGTCTACCAAATTCTCATACTCATCAGCTGTGATGTAGCCTCTAGCAATATACAGAAGCCCAAGCTGAATGATCTTATCATGCCCAAGGCCAACGAGCATCCTGGTCTTTGCATCTTTTGCTTCCATCTTTTTCTGGATCAGAAGCCAGAATCCACTGGATGCCAGTACAGAGCAAATAATTGTTAAGGGAATTTCAAATTCAGGCGGCATACTTAATCATCTCCTCATACTTATTATCCTTTTGTGCCGTACTTTTTAAGTCGTTGAGCGTTGATCGCCGCACGATTCTTGGCCATATCGCCCTTTGAATGTTTCTTATTCTTTCCATCATCATTCTTGACGTTATAGGTTTTGATTAATGTCAGGAGATTATTGATGTGCCATTTCTGACACTCAAAAGGAATCCCGGCCATAACCATCGAACAATAGATTGTTTCGGCTGTTTCAGGCGGTTTGACTTTTCTTCTAGCCTCGCCTTCTTTCTTCGGCTCATTAAAGGTCGTTGCCGTATGAGGATCATTTATGTATGCTCCGATCTCTTCTACGGTCTTTTGATCCAAATTGTAATATAAATTCGGATCGACGTTCGGAGTCAATGTCATACATCTGATGTAATCTATTGTCTCCTCGTATGTCTTTTGATAACCCTCTTTCAAGAAGGGTTTTTTCCACTTTTGTTCCCATTTGAACAATGACAGCAGAGAGTGCTCTAAAGTTAGCTCAGTCTCTTTGGTTTTGATGAACTCTTGTTTTTTGTCATCGAAGTATTCTCTTGATGGAATTGTTATCTTGAGCATTTAAAGCACCCTCTATTACTGTCTATATATAGTTAATGGACCAACCGAACTTAGTTGGCAGTCGGTCCAACAACCTTCAACTTCTGTTCCTCGGTGAGGATTCGGGAAGCATCGATACCGGCTTCGGACATAGCCTTTGCCAGATCTTCATCGGAAATATCACCAGGCAGGATGCCTCTTACGAACTTGGCAGCCTCGATGTCATCAGTGCTGAACAGCACGAACAGATCGGAGTATGCCTTGGTGTAGGTGAACATCTCCTTGGTCTTCTCGTCCTTGACAAAATATCTGCCGTCAGCGCTCTTCTCACCATACGCCATCAGGATGAACTTCTTCCAGAAGCCGATCATCTTGGTAGCGTCCTTCTCATCGATGATTTTCTGCAGCATTGCCACAACACCGCCGGGAGTAGTAAGTTCCATCTCCAGGGCCTCTGCCTCGGTCAGACTGAAGTAGAAGTCCTCGGTTCTTTCAACATTGTTAAAATCCTTATAAGTAAGTCTCTTAATGTACATAGAACGTCTCCTTTCTTAACAAAAACGGGCTCTCCCGAATCTTGCGATTCCTTACCAAAATCTATGAGCCCACACTCTGAACTACCAGAGCTCGCGTCCCCGCCAACGCCATATTAAATTGTGAGAGAGAGGTATATCATCAGCCGGCAGCCATCAAAGTCATAACTTCGTTAGGCAGGGGCAGACGAGGCGCAGTAGCACCGGACGTGGACTTGGTGTAATAAGTCACGCCAGACTGAGGGGTAGCATCGGTGGTCTTGGTGTAGACATAAGCGCCCTCAGTGCCGGTTCTGGTGTAGTAATCGGTACCTGCTACAAAGGTAGATCCGGTGAACTCGGTGTAGGTAACGGTGCCGTCAGAACCATACAGAATAGCTTCCAGGTTAGCCAGCTTGGTAGCATCAGCCAGAGTGGAATCGATGGTGATGATTGCAGTAGGCTTGTGGCCGGTTACGGAAACAGGAGTGGTAGTGAACTCCCAGCTGAAGGTGATCGCATCAGGAGAGTCGTTAACAGTCTCGTAACCTTTCTCGGAAGGAGAGCAGGTAGCTCCGTAAACCAGATGCAGCTTGTAGCCATGATCGTTGGAGTCGGTGTCGTTACCGATCAGGGATCTGTAAGACAGACCGAACATTCCTCTCTTCTGCTGTCCGATTCTCACACCGGTAGCGATCTCAGCAGTTCCATCCAGGTCAGCGAACTGAGGCGGATAGGTGTAAGCTTCAATGGTACCGCCGAAGTCCTCGGCAGATCTCATGGACACATACTTGATGTTATCTGCATACAGGTCGGTAGGCTCTGCACCAGAGGGAGACTCGGTGACGGAGATCAGACCATTCCAGGCATATCCAGAGTCGTAAGTGTTATTAGTGGTGTTAACCGGGTAAACCACACCATGGTCTACACCAGCCTCGTAGAGCTTCTCACCAATCTGATCCCATACAAGAGCACCAGTATTAGGCATATTAATTCCTCCTTAATAATAAAGCACATACACCGTATGATGAAGATTGTCAGAGACGAATTCTCTTTCAAACTCGCACATCGGTAAGTCCCCGATTTTGCCGGGCCACTTAGCCGTTGGCGATTGGTGTATGCATGTTACAGTGTATCTATCACGTTTAATGTATGGCCGGTTGTCTGCGTGCTGAGTGTGAATGTACGAACGACTATAAACTATAGCGTCGTAATGCATCTTCACGCTAGGAAGCGGCTCATAATAAACGTTTCCTTTGAAACCATTCTCTTCGGCCACTTTTCTAAAGTAGTCGTCAAGAATTAGTCTCCGGTCCTGTTGATCCATTGTAAACCTCCCCTACGCTAAGGACCAGGCGCGGGTATTCAACAGAAATTTCACTTACTTTCCATTTAGCCCCGTGCCAGGTCACATATGCGATTTGAGGAAAATGCTGGTAAGCCCATGGATCGGCCAGAATTGAGATCTTGTTAGAGATTGTCAAATTATCATTGACACCTTCCCCTGCAGAGCGTCTTGATCTTATCTCCAAAACATCCCCAGAGTACATTCTCTTCTCAAGCTTCGGTAAATACACGGACGGCTCTACTTCTGTCATGACCTCAAAGCCGACCTCTCCATAGAACTTAGCCATAATTTTCTCCTATTTTGAAGGTTTCATCAACCGGCAACTTCCTCGAACTCGAGAGCCATAGCACCGTAAGGGGTAACCATAGCGCCGGAGATCTTGGTCTCGATCAGGTACTTCTCCTGGTTGAAATCGATGTCGAAGTCCTCGAACATGCTGATGGCACCGCCCTTGTCAGCACCAACATTGTAGTCCTGCAGGTTGACGATTAGACCGGCCAGATCTCTTGCATGAGCAACGCCCTCGATGGTAACGCTTCTGGACTGTCCCTCCATTACAGGAACGGTGACGATCTTGGAAACGCGCAGCTTGGTAGCCAGCTTCTCGACGCTGTCATACAGGTCACGGCCATTCAGGTCGGTCAGAAGCAGCATATCGGTAAGCAGATCCTCGGTGGTGAACAGAGTAGGATTGCCGGCACCCTTGTAGAACTTTCTTGCCTTGATTGCCTTGCGGATGAACTTGGCAGCCTTAGCGTCCTCGTCATCGGTAGGAGCAACCTCGACAACAGCGTTGACAACATACAGCTCGTCATCCTTCCAGATAGGACGGATACGATCTTCCTTGATCTTGTCATCAGAAGCAGCGCTGCGGCCATCGCCGATCAGGATTGCACGAGCGATTTCCTCGTCCAGCATCAGTCTCATCTCAGCCTTGATCCATGCAACAACGTCGAAATCGGTGATGTCGATGATGTCATCCCGGTCCATCTTCTGCTTCTTGTAGATCATCTGGGGCTCGGTGGTTCTCTTCAGAAGAGGGAATACTTCCTCAGTCTTCTGGTTGCCCTTGATGTAACCCTTTGCACGTGCCTCATCCTCGGTGATGTTGGCGTGCATGGACTTGATGCGGCTGAAAGGAGTGTGATGAACTCCGTTCATAACGGTGCTGACCCATCCGGTATCTCTCTTGATCCAGCTGGGAGGGTTATCGAGGCTCTTTGCCTCAGGGAACAGGTACTCGATGTTATCGATACCGTAGTCGCCGGCATGAGCTACGAAAGAGTCCTTCAGGGATCTCTTGTTGCTCATCGCGTCATGGAAAATCTCGGCGGACTGCTCTGCAGTAAGGGTGCCCTTACGAGAGTTTGCAGGAGCTGCGCCATACTGCTCAAAGATGTTGTTCTTCATTTCATATCCTCCTTCATGCTCAAGGCTTTCATCATCTTCATCTTCTTCCTCAAGGTAATCAGCGTAGTCCTCATCGTACTCTTCGCCGTCCTCGAGGTAATCACTGTAGTCGTCTTCATGCTGCGCGCCATCTTCAAGCGCTTCCCCAAGCATGAAATGCAGAAGTTCCAACTGCTCTTCATTAAGAGAGTCGTAGACCTTCTTGGGATTGAATCCGTCTTCCTGACTAAGGGATTCGTCATCCTGATCTTCGTGCTCGGCGTCTTCTCCACCCTTGACCTTATTCACCATAAAGTAGAAAAGTGCCTTCTGCTCGTCGTTAAGAGAGCCATAGATTTTATCAGGATCAAAGTCGGCATCCTCATGCTCAACTTCTTCCTCTTCTTTCTCTTCTTCCGGCTCTTCGTCGGCATGCTCAAGAGCAAGACCGGGATAGAACACAAACTCGTCTTCCAGATCCTCATAACTTCCGTCAGAGTGCTCAAGAGAAACATGCTCAATCTTGGCGCCAGGGTTTGCACCGGCCAGAACGAGGCTGACCTCTCTGATCATACCGTGCATGACATCCTGATTGCGCTTCTGAAGCTGGTTGGCGTAGATAGAAAGCTGGGTGATGTCGCCATGCTTAACCCGCTCTTTTGCAGCTTTGCCTTCCTTTGAATCGTTGAAATATCCGTACATGTACACGCCTTCGTCACGGTTCTCGAGAACCGCATGACCCAGAACATTATCCATGGAATCATGCTGATGACGGAATACAAGAGGGACAACTTCACCATTCTGGGATTTGAAAGCATCTTTTCTAATGGTCAACCCATCAGAGCATCTGATGTCATTCTTTGTGGCCCATCCACAAAAGTCAAAAGTCTTTCCCATTTTGAATGTTTCCTCCTTAATTTGTTTCCGGCTCACTGTTTGGGCCATAACTAACAACCGGTGCGGGCTCAGCATCCTTGTCCTCATTCAAGTTCTTGTTACGAAGCTGATCAGCTCTCTCGTCTTCGACGGGCTTGTAACCAACAATGGCTCTTATCTCATTGCTAGAGAGTATCTCATTCCGCGTGAACTTGTCTGCGATTTCGGCAATCTGATTCACCGGAGCCAGTTTAAATGGATCCCTCACAAAGTAAATGCTCTGATGTTGGGAGCGAGCGGTTTTGCTTAAGAACTTTCTTTTGAACTCGTTAGTGATAGCAGAAAGGATCGGCTCAATTGTTCTGTTGTAGTAATTAAGCATCTCTTCCTCACTAGCGGTTCCATTAAACACAGCCTCTGTAAGGCCAAGCTGACCAAACAGCATCTGTGTGAAGTATGTAACCTGATTGAGAAGATTATTCTCAAGAGGTCTATTAAGCTGGGTGACTTTTTCAGAAGCTTCTGCATAAGCCACACCATACTTTGAGCTTGCGAGCTGGGACTCCATGTCCTGTCTTCTGATCTCTGCCTGACGCCTCTTTTCCTCGGTCTTAATGACATAGGGAAGCTGGATGATCAGATCAAGCTTTCCGCTGCTTGCCTGCTGGTCAACTGCATCCAGATGCGCCAAGACAGAAGTGAGTCTTCTCATCATAGAGTTAGGCTCATTCATAACCGCGTAAAGCGGGTTCTCAATAATAGCACAGATTCTCTTCGGAATCGTGATCTGTTCTTTTCGACCCTCCTTGTCGTTGTAGAGTTCGACCTTAACCCATTCGGGGTACCACTCTACAATTTTACCGACACGTAGTTCATTTATGATGAACCCATCGGTAATCTTGGGGTTTGTTTTTGTTTCCACAGGAACTACGGCAACGCAGCCCTCATCACACATGCTCATGACAATGTCCTGGACAAGCTGCCTACCTGTTTGGTCGATGTTCGCCTCTACAGTAAGACAGTTATTCAGTCCGGATTTAACAGGCTCTTTGTACCGCCCATTCTCATCAAGCTTTACATGCTCAATCTTAACGGCAGCACAGTCAATCGCGATTCTGTTGATCACAGACGTCACAATCGTGCGCTCGTTGCCGGGGCGAAGTCTTGGCCTATCGGGTCTGGTGTAATATCCAGGTCCAATATTGTAGACCGGAGTTGGATCACGGCCCGTAAATGCGTTCCACGCGTGTTTTAGTCTTTCACTAAATGTTGGCATTTTTATCTCCTTGTTAGGCCGTTAAGATTCTTCAAGAACTTTTTATAAGCATCGTCGAGAGCTTTACCCTCTAATGATTTTCCGGTTCTGTCATCGACATCGAGATTTCTTTCCAAGAATTCCATGTCATATTTGCCAGTTTTTCTGGCTCTTTCAACCTCCTGGCCGATTTCTTCCTCGGTCTCGGGCTTTTTACGATTCACTTTGGCAAGGATTCTCTCAACTTCGGCTTTACCGGCGTCAATGTTCTTGGTATACTTGTCGATCTTATTGGCATGCCGCTTATTTAATCCAAGAAAGTTCTCGGGGTTGTTTGCAATCTTGGAATGCTCTTTACCCCTAGCTTTTTCATTCAGACGAATCGACTTCTCAACGTCTTTTTTTCGTAAAGCGATTCCGGCCAAGTCATTAATATCTTCAGGATCACTCGACGTGGTACGATATCTCTTCTTCCCAGCCTCGGTAAGAGTGCCGTCAGGATTCTGGAAACGCCTTACGCCCCATTTCTGGCCGTGGATGCCATGATGGGATAGATTATCACCATCGAATGTTACAGCATAATATTCACCCATCATGCCTCCTTATACGATTCTCGTATCTTTGATCTTGTCGGCAGTCCTGGGATCGATCTCCTGAAGCTGCGCTAAGATCTTACTCTGCTTCTTTTTGATGTTCTTAACAATAGTGGCTTTATCGTCTGGTCTGAGCGTCCTGTCCCCATTGGCCTTGTTGTAGGTGGCAAGGGTGTTGTCCCAAGACTTCAGCAGATCACGAACCTTTGTGGCCTTTTCAGCAGCTTCGGCATCAGACTTCTTCATTCCAGAAGTGTCTGCCACCTGACGGTGTGCAAGGAAGTCATCTTCGTGTTTAGCAACTCTGCTTCTAAGCACAACTTTCTGTTCGGCACTAAGTTTTCTTGGGCGCTCGTTGATCTTGACCTGAACTCCGCCATGACCGTCAGACTTAACCTCGATATCGCCATCCGCAACATCGTAGCCAAGCTTTTTACCCTCAGCGACAACCTTGGACTTCATAGCAGACACCGGATCTTTAGCCATACCGACGAACTTCGTAACATCTTTTGCCGAGATGCTGTGCCACGTTCCAGGCTTTACACTCGGTCCATAAACGAAAGGAAACAGCGAGTCTTCACCTTTTCTCCCGGTTCCAGAACCAAAGACACCGGTCTTTTTCTCATGGCTTATTGTGTCATCTTTGTATGTTACTCTGTAGTTTGACATTTATCATACCTCAAAATGCATCTTTATTCAGATTGTATGCAATATAGGCATCCATCATAGCAGCCACGTTATCGATCTTCTGATCATATCGGCGCTTAAGAAGCTTTCTATTGCCATTGGTATCTTCAACGGTGATAGAGTTACCCATGCAGAATTGCATAAGCAGCTCATCAAATATCAGCATTCTCTCCTCGGCCAAGATCTTAAGCTCGCCCAAGGGGACAGACTCTGTCTTGGCACCCTGAATGACTTTCACTATGCCAAACGCGCTATTTTCCTGTTCCCATCTCGTAACAAATTCTCTAGCATTATAAGGATCGTAGCCAAAAGCGCACACATTGTACTCGTTCTCAACGATAAACGCATCAAGATCATCATACACGTCCATCAAATCGAGCACGGTGCACTCAAGCACAACCAGACTTCCTTCTTTGAGGAATTGGTCATACTTGTCTTTCATTGCGAGCGGAAGTTTCTGATAGGTTAGACTAGAAATATAACTTCTAGTCTTAATACCAAAGGCGCCATCAGACAGCGGGAACAAAAACGTGAATGCACAGAAGTCATCTCCCTGAGAAAGGTCCCCACCAAGCGCACAAGGCATGCCATAAAAATTCTGTCTTCTGTGCGGGATGGTATCTTCATATGTGAAGAAGTATGTGTATCCTTCCATAGGGATGCCAAATCTCTTAGCGAGCATGTCATTCCTGGTCGCAGGAGCTGCCTCAGCTCTTTCGATGTCAAGCTGGTATGTCTCATAGCTTATGGTCTTATCCAGATTTGGATTGGCCTTAAGCCACATCGAGGGGTCATTTACTTCCTCAATATCATCCAGCTTATACCACCAAATAGAGGTGTGAGGTGCTTCATACTCGCCCTTGAGGATGTTCATAAGCTCCATCTTGATCGTATCACCAGGGCCGTTTCTTACGGTACCCTCCGAAGATACAGCGATGATCAAATAGTCATCAAGCTTAGATGCACCCTGCTCGACAGCACCTATGACATCCTCGCGAATATCACCAGAAAGCCACTCGTCTATCGTAGAAACTTTAGGTCTAAGACCCTGAAGCTTATCGATAGACATAGGGCGAATATCTAGAAGCGATCCTGTTAAGAAGTTCTCAATACCCTTCTTGGTAGAAGCCAGTTTAACTCTATTGGCTTTGCTACCGGTGGTATTCTGAAGACTTCCCTCTGTTAGGAACTTAAACAGATCGCCTCTAGCTCGCGTGATGGAGGTTCTGATTGGCGAAAGTACTTCTTCCGACTGTTTCATGGTCGGTGAAGTTGTCAGCTGATAAGTTGTGCTGGTATCGACGTTAAGGAAATAACTCTGTATGCAAGAGCAGTACATAGACTTCGCGGCACCTCTGGCCACGATAAGGTACTGCTTCCAGATGAGTCTCTTCTTAACTGTTTTGGTGATGTAGTGACCACCTTTGCGTGTCTTATACGGCTCATACACTTTTTTGTCGACAAAGTAATACCAGCCAAATACCTGTTCCGCCCAGAGTTTAAAGGAGTCCAGCAGATACAGATCAGATCCATCGGTAAGGGTCAGTTCTTCTTCACAATAAGCAACCCATCCTTCTACCGCTTCTTCATCATAGTAGATGTCGGGGTTTCTGATGAGATCGTCGATACGATTCATCTCCATGCTCACTGTCTGACAAACTGGTATCCTACCTCTAATCACTTCATCTCTGAACTCCCCATAATATCTGGGGACCTGAGTGTTTGATAGAGCCATATAGCATCACCTAATTCTTCTTTTTCTTGGATCCGGGCGGCTGCTTTGAACCATAGTTTATAAGGTTCTGGAGCTGGATGTATTTTTCATACCCATCGACTCCTACACTAAGAAGACTAACAGCCTTTCTGGCAAATGCCTCACCTTTAGAAACCGTCTTTTCTGTAGGCCGTCTCTTTTTGGCGAGGGAGAGGAGGTCGTCCTCAACCCTGAACATGGCTAAGGCATCTTCAACTTCTTTCCTTGTATAATTGTACTTGGAATTATGAAGATTTGCCATCAGCTTATTCGGATCCTGAAGAATATTCTTCCGCTCAATGGCAGTCCGTTCAGCTTTCTTCTTAGCTGCGGCCTCTGCTTTGAGCTTTGCCTCTTTCTCTCTCTTACGCTTGGCGAGTTCCTTTTTGCTGACAAGCTTTTTGGGCTTAGCAACGGTAACTTTTCCGCCTTCGCCATCCCGTCTCTCATTCGGGTTTTTCAAATATCTCTCTCTACCGGCAGGGGTCAAAGAGCCATCCTCATTCTGGAAACGTCTCTGACCCCATTTTGCGCCTTTGATCTGAAAATGCATCAATTCCTGATCAGTCATCATCGTCTCCTTCATCATCGGAGCTCTCTACCGGGAATTCATCGGTAACAGTCTTAAGCCGCCACTCATACTCCTGAATTGTCTGCTGGTACATGTCAGCTACATAGGATACCTGAGGGGGATCAAAAACCATCTTAACCTTCAGATACACGTATGTCTTCACCATATTAAGAACCGGCTTATTGTCAGGAATATAATCTTCCCAAACTTCATCGCCAGTCTCGATGGTAAAGCCTTCCTTCGGCCCCACACCAAGCTGATGCAGCACACTGAATGCCGTGTTGATGTTCAGTATAATCTCCGGATCGAAGTGCTCATAGTCGATTTCGGCCCCGAGCTGCTTCTTAACACTGCTTAAAATCGAATCAAGTTCGTGGCTCATTGTCTTCTCCTATTTACTTCGCTTCGATGTACTGGGCCATAACATAACCGGTCTTCTTAGCAGTTCTGATCTTATACCAGCCCACATCGGAAGAGATAATGGTAACGATCTCGCCCCTATTAAGGATGTCGATCACCCGGCCGTTTGCGGTAGGGGTCTCACGAACATTCAGACGTACGCAGTTCACGACCTGACCCTTGTTCTCGGTAAGGGTCGGCTGAGACTGGACAACCGGTGCTTCAACAGCAGCTTCTTCTTTTACTTCGTTTACTTCCTGCACTTCCTCTTCTACCTGGTTCTGCTCGCTAGGAAGGGAGTAGACAGTGTAATCGGTGTTCTTCTTACTCATTGTTAATCCTCCTATTTTTTCCATGGGCACGTATCACCCGGCCTGCGCTCAATTGGAACTTGGGGCAGTAGTGACTTGTCTCCAAAATGAATGGCATTATGTGTTCTATCCGAAACGCATATTAGATTATTAGGATCTAATATAAGATCAGATCCTTCCTCGAGATCTTCGAGAGTTATTGGCATTATGTGGTGAATAATGATGGGGCCATAGATCTGAAAACCCGGCATTCCCAAATCGCAGCCATTATCTCTAACGATCACGTCTCTTCTTACTTTTCTCCATTCCGGCGATCTGTAAAAAGATTGGTTCAAATGTCTTTCAATTCCGAACGTTTCTTCTCCAACGATTCCACCGAGTCGAAGGTAGGCATAGCGATCTTCAAAAGTCGGGATTTGGATTAGTTCGGAATACGTTCTAATCCTCCTCGTCGCCATTGTTTACTGTACCTCCGCTGTATCTTCTCATAGCATCAATGGCTCTTTCATAAAGTTCCTCGTTACGCTTTGAAGAATCAATCTGATCGGCACGTGCCTCGAGAAGTCTCTTGTTGGATTTGAGAATCTCTTTTTCGAGATCCATCTTTTCACGTTCTGTTCCGAGCTTGACATAATGCAGAACAAGTGACGGAGGAGCAGTCCCATTTCTAAGCTGCTCTTCGGCCATTTGGTTCGCGTAATATATCATGCGGTTCTCTTGTTCTTCAGGAGAATTCGCAGGAGCTCGTTTCTTTTTTGGTTCGCCAGAAGATGATCCTCTTGCCATTACTGATCACCTCCTCCGTAGAGCTCTTCGGCAGACAGTTCGCATAAAGCATTCTTCTGCTCAACAACCGTTCGTGCATAATTGCTGATCTTGCCAGAGTTGTACATTTCAAACGCTGACTTCCACTTCATGTTATAGAGCATTAGCGCCAAATATACATCGTCGTATTCTTCGATCAACTCACTCAAGTAATCAACGCCGATCATAATGTTTCCGGTTGGATCCAGAAAATCATCTACGCCAAGTTCCTCGGCTCTTCCGGTGTGATACTTCTTACTGACTTGCATAAGACCAACGCAGCCACCATTCTCAACATCCGGAATATACTCGGACTCTCTCTGAATGATTGCTATCACCAACTCAGGATCAACATTATCGTAATCTTCGCAAACTTCTTTAGCAATGTTGTTGATCTCGATCTGTGTTGGCGTATAAAGTTCTTTCACCACTGGTTCAGCAGATGGTGATGAAGCCAATTGTACAACTATGGCTCCCATCATTAATAGTTTGTTAAAGATCATGGTTTGTTTTCGCTCCTTCTGTTTCACTTGTCATAAGTTCCCTAGGGGAATGGCTAAGTTCTTAGCAACTTTTTTGTAGGCAAGAAAGGAGCGGCAGAAACCTACCAAGCCGGTAAACCATGAAAACCGACCACAATGGTAAGGACCTAACCACTCCCCTAGGGAACTTATGAAAGCAAAATATCAATTACACCCCCGGGGAATTTTTAAAG